>Ga0116222_1001415_pt1 | contig 13359 bp, 9 predicted proteins | sample Sb_taG_12_FD_88963 | JGI IMG/M metagenome (GOLD analysis project Ga0116222, IMG submission 88963) | Peat soil microbial communities from Weissenstadt, Germany - Sb_50d_9_AC metaG | ecosystem: Environmental > Terrestrial > Soil > Wetlands > Peat | place: Germany: Weissenstadt | collected 2010-09-21
GTATCGGGAGCCGGCGATTGTACTCCTGCTGACGGTCCTGGCGTTCGCAGTTCGCCTCTACTGGGTTGACTTCAACAGTCTGTCGGAGGACGAGTCGGCGAAATGGGCGGCCGTTCAAGAGTATCGACACGGACACTTCGCCGGGGTCAATAGCGAGCATCCGATGTTGCCAAAAGTGCTTGCTTGGGCGAGCCTGACAGCTGGGGAACGCTGGAGCCGGATCGCCGCGGTGCATGACTGGCCTTCGCCGAAGCCCGAGGGCTGGCTTCGTATGCCCAACGTGCTGTTCGGCGGCGCCGCCGCCGCAGTCCTTTTTCTTTTGTGCCGCCGAATGATGGGGCTCGTGGGATCTTTTGCAGCGAGTTTCTTCTGGGCGGTTGCGCCACTGCCAGTCGCGCTGAATCGACTCACGAAGGAGGAAACGCCGCTCACCTTTTTCACCTTGCTGGCCTGTTACTTCTACTGCCGCGCCCAACAGGCAGATGCGGACAAGAGTGCGTGGCGATGGTACGACCTGAGTGCCATCGGCTTTGGTCTGGCTTTGGCCTCGCAGTACATTCTTCACCTTCTTGGCCTGAACGCGCTTACCTGGCTTCTTGCGGGCAGAATTGGACTTACGGTAGAGCCATCGCGATTCAGCTACAAACGATTCTTCCTCGTACTCTTCGTTACCTTCATCCTGGTGAACCCGGTGGTTCTCTCTCCGGCCAACTTCAACGCGATCCTGCATTGGCTCCATCATGATGGCGTGCGGCACAGCGGCTACGATTTCGACGGCACACTGTACATGAACTTTCCCGCGCGCCTGCTTGCCGGAGTTCCGTGGTTCTACTATGTCTGGCTGGTGCTGGTAAAGACACAAATTCCAATCCTGGTGGCGGTCATAGTTGGCAGCGCGCTGCTCTTGCGAGATCGCCGGACACTCGCGTCGTGCTTTTTCCTGTCGCTCGGAATGCTTCAGTTCGTCGGGCTATCTCTGAGTGGAGCAAAGTGGATTCGCTATTCACTTCCGATGCTCCCTTTTCTTTACCTGGCCGGCGGATATGCGGTCCAAGAGATTTGGAAAGGCGTGAAAGGAAAAGCCTGGTCACCGGCCTTCGTGGGAACGGCCGCAGTTATTTTGATTGGATGGCCCCTTGCAGAGCTACACGCTTGGGCACCGTACTACTCCTTCTACCTGAATTCAATCGGCGGAGGTACACGGAACGTCACACGCTATTTTGGGCCCGATGAGGTAGCAGAGTTCGACACACGTGAGGTGGCGCAGCAGGTGTGTCCGTTCGCCCCCGTCGCGACGAGGGTGGCGACCGCAAGACCAATGAGCATGGCCTATTACCTCAAGACCTGCTGGCGCACCGACATTCAGATTATGCCGCTGTACGATGCCTATTATGCGCCGCGGAACGGAGATCTGGTCATTCTCGAGCCGTCTCGCCGTTTTTTTGAGACGCAACGCTACTTCGATGTTCTGAAGAGCTCTGGCATGTCTCACAGCGACGTCCGTGTCGGACCGGTTTCCGCGAGCACCATCTATCTTTTCGACACCTCCGTACCGGAACCAAAGAATGCCCGGGAAACCTTAACTCTGACTCAGTTGCGGGACGCATCACCTCAGTTCGAGAACGATGCTCAAGTAACCGCATCGACCAACACCAGCAGGTTTGGATTCTTAGATCTCACCAGGAGACTCACACAATGACTCCGCTTTACCACGCAAGGAACTCTCATGGGGGCTGGTTTGTGCGCGCAATCGCTTTTTTGATCATCGGCTTCCCGGCAGTTGCACAGCAGGCAAATGTATCTGCGCCTCTGAGCGCTGATGAGGTGATAGGACGACTCGCTCAGATGAATGAAGTGCGTGCTAAGGCACTCGATAGCTACTCCAGCCTCCGCACGTACCATCTGGAATGCCACTGTGTGTCACATAAGAAGGCCGACATGGTCGTGCGCACTGATTACCGGGCACCAGATAAGAAAGAGTTCACCATCGTGTCAGAGAGCGGGTCTGGCACGGTGCGAGACCGTGTGTTCAAGAAACTCCTGGAGGCGGAACAGGAGTCGATGCGGGATGAGAATCAGCAGCGTTCCGCCATTACGCCCGAGAACTATACGTTTCAACTGTCTGATTACGAGAAGACCGATACGGACGAATTCTACGTGCTCGATGCCCAGCCGCGAAGTAAGAACAAGTTTCTGTTTCGGGGCCGAATTTGGGTGAGTGCAAAAGACTTCGCGATAACTCGAGTCGAGGGCGAGCCAGCTGTCAACCCTTCCTGGTGGACCGTCAAAACTGACTTCAAACGCAGCTATCAGAAGATCGGGGACTTCTGGTTGCCGGAATCGAACGAGAGCGAAACGAAGGTTCGTGTCTTCGGCACGGCGGTTCTAAGCATTGAATATAGCGATTACCAAATCACACCCGCCGGTGCGACAGTGGCTTCCTCCCAAGAAAAGACGCCGGCTGGACAGTAGCCGAGGAGCTCCTGAAAGAGGATTGCTGTGCGGGGTATTTCTGAGTTATCCCTCCTTCTCTTGACTGCGACACGCAGGCCGATAGGAGCATAAAGCGCACCCCCTAACGTCCGTGGAACCTCACGATGGTCGGTGCAGATGGGACCCTTTAGCCGCCCCGGGCAAAGGGAACCCGCCGCAAGGGCAAGAATGCGCCGACTCTCTATCTCTCTCTCCCGAACAAAGTCGAGAAACGCCGTCGATCAACGGCATAAGTGGTGGGCAGATCGAGGGTAGTCATACAATTTGGTCCCCGGCCATCCGTCTTGATGTTTCGACACAATCTGCACATCAGTCTGTGCCCAAGCCCGCAGCTGCTGATTGACCTTTTGTAGGCAGCTGCCCTCATCTGGGCACACGAGATGGGATTTCAATCGTCCATGTCCCTTTCCTAGAACGAGTTCCACTTGGCCCACAAAATGCCTTTATCGATGCGTGAGACAAGACCGGGTACTCACGCTCTGACCTGATCCGCGTGGTAATTCACGACAGGAGGAGAGCGATGCTGCCCGGAAAGGGATCAATGTAAATGGCAACTTTTGACCATCCTTCGGACTTAGTTCACCGCATCCCATACCCGATCGTTCAGAGGCCAGGGCTGCGAATTGATTCGCGGGTTGCAGCATGGCCGGCGGAAGAGGAAAAACAGCCTCCCGTTCGCTCCAACCTGCAAGGAAAACAAGTCGGTGACATTTTTTATCTAATCGAATCGCGACCGCGAAATCCCTCGGCAGCAATTGGATCGTTGGCCTTCCTTTCCGTCCTCCTCCTGGCGCTGATTGTCATTCCGCTGTTTCACACGGATCCACTCCCCAAGAGGGAAACGCTGACGATGTTGTACCTACAGCCGCCGTCGCCCGCGGGCAGCAATGCTACGAAGCTTCAAGCGCCTAAGCTCGCGTCCACATACATCCCGACAAGCACTGGCATTACCGCACCAGTGCATACGACGCAAGAAGCGCCGCCACCGCCGGTCGGCACAACGGGCGGAGTGGCCGGGGGAGTTCCCGGTGGAATGGTCGGTGGAGCTCCCGGCGGGGTGTTTAGCGAACTGCTGAATAAAGCGTCAAGCGTTCCAGTCCTTGCGAAATCGCCTGTGCCGACGCCGGTTAAGAGAATGCGTATCGCCTCCCGGGTAGCAGAGGCGAACCTGATCCACGACGTTCCGCCGCAGTATCCGCTGGAGGCTGGTCGAGCGCGAATTGAAGGAACAGTGGTGCTGATGGCCGTGATCGGCACGGATGGCAGCGTGAAGGATGTGCGACTCGAGAGCGGTTTGCCATTACTTGCGCAAGCCGCTATCGATGCCGTGAAGCAATGGCGTTACAAGCCATACATGATAGACGGAGAACCGGTTGAAGTTGACTCCCGGATCACAATCAACTTCACCCTGTCCGCAAGCTAGGAGTTTCGAAAATGCAGAACAACACACATGCCTTGTCTAACAGGTCTTGGGATCGGTTCCTGAAACGAACACAGATGTTGGTACTGCTCGCCCTGGGCGGAGTGATCGTTGCGGTACCCGTGTCCGCCCGGTCGGCAGAAGCGCCAAATACAAGAACCGGGAGGATCCTCGGTACCGTGGTCGATACCAGCGACGATCCGATTCCCGGTGCCACAGTACTCCTTCAAGGGCCGTCCGGCGATCGGTTCACAGCTGTAACAAAGGACGATGGAGGCTTTGTATTCGACCCGGCCCCGGCGGGAGTCGCCTATCAGATCGCCGTCACTGCTGAAGGATTTGCAGACTGGAGTTCTTCCATCACAGTCGAACCCGGGCAAGACAAAACGCTAACAGAAGTCAGACTCCGCATTCTGGCTGTACAGCGGGCAGTTACCGTGAGTTATTCGGAGAAGGAGGTTGCTGCCCAACAGCTCAAAGCTGAAGAACAGCAGCGCGTTTTGGGTTTCATACCGAATATGTATGTGGTGTACGAACCTCACCCCGAGCCACTTACCACGAGGATGAAGTTCCACATGGCCTACAAAGATCTTACTCACCCGGTTTTCTCCATCCGCACGGCTGCGTGGGCGGGAGTTCAACAGGCCCGTAACAACCCTGATGAATGGCGGCAAGGTGCCGAAGGATATGGCAAGCGGTTGGGGGCTGGCTTTGTCGACGGCGTCAGCGGAAGCTTGATCAGCAACGCTATTTTGCCGTCGCTCCTGCATCAGGACCCTCGCTATTTCTATCAAGGCAGCGGTACAAAGAAGTCCCGGGCTCTTCATGCCATGTTGGCTCCGCTTGTCTGTAAGGGAGATAACGGAGCATGGCAGCCGAATTACTCTCAGTGGGGCGGCAGTTTAATTGGATATTCAATTTCCACCGCTTACTACCCTAGTTCCGATCGTACTGCGGGGCATGTATTCCAGACTTTTGGGATTGACATGGGTCTTCATGTCGTCGGCGGTTTGGCTCAGGAGTTTATCTTAAGCAAGTTCACAAGCAGGGGTAAGCACTAATTCGAACGATCGCAAGCTATTCCGAGATAGGAGGAACGACCATGTGCTCTTCAATGCTAACTGTGCAGGCAGCGCCGACCAGCGCCTCACTCGTGCAAAGCGCTTGCTGTGACATTTGCCCTCCAGTTCACGAGAAGTATGAGGCCGAATTTAATGCTCTACATATGAACTGGGTCTTGGTCGACGACGCAAAAGGAAATTCCCGAGCCCAAATTCGATGGGTGGTTGACCCATAAGCATGCCGGCCTCGAATACTCATTTAATATCGGCATCCGTTGCTCTTCCATCCGTCGACGGCGGTTGCGCTTCCAGTATTGTTGCTTGCGGCTGTGTATTCGTCGTGATCGGCGCATATTGTTTTTGTCCGAGCGTATTTGCCCAGACATCGGATTCCCCAACAGCGGAGCAGCCGACCAAGTCGTGGGCGGCCACAACGGACTTGAAGAGCGACAATCTCCTTCCTGAACGTATTCCGGTTCGAATTATCGAAAGCCATAGCCAGAATGGCAACCGGACGTTGGACAAGCGATCGGTCGAGATCCGCGGGACCGATGGACATTTCGAACCTTATCAGGACATCGAAAGGGAAACCCTGACCGTCGATCCTTCCACCGTGAAAACTACAAAGCGCACGTTCGCTCGGGATGTAAATGGGAGGAAGGCCCTCGTGCAGGTAACCGAAGAGGAGAAACACATCCTGCCCAGCAACAACTCGAATATCGTGCGCGTGACCTACAACCCCGATCTCAATGGAGGGCTTCAGGCGGTTCAACGCGAAATCGTGGAGACGAAAAACATCAGTAAGGACGTGGAAGAAACGAACACGACGCTCATGCTCCCTAGCATCAACGGCGGCTTGGCTCCAGCTTTCAAGACGCTTGAACTCCGCAAGCGAGCGGCGAACGATATGGTGGAAACTGAAAAAACCACATGGCTTCCGGACGGGAATGGAAAGTGGAAATTGGGCGAGATACGGCAAAATACCACGACGCAAGAAGGCAAAGCCGGCAGGATCGAGGAAAGGGTATTTCGGCCCGATGCGGAGGGAAAGCTAGGTGAAATCTGTCGTGTCGTGAGCAACGAATCCGAGAGCACCACCGGAGAAGAAAGCAGCGTCGTGGAAACCTATTCCATCGATGTCCCTGGTGCGACGCAGGACGGGAGCCTGCACCTTCTTGAGCGCAAAACCAGTACCGAAAGCTCGAATGCCGCTGGTGAGAGAGCAACTGAACAAAAAGTCGAACAGACCGATCCGGGTGATCCCGGCTCGGGTCTTCGCATGTCGGTATTGATCGACGGCAGGATGGTCCCCGGACCTTCGGGAGAATATTCCACAGTAACCATTCGAGCGCGCGACTCGAACGGGAATTTTGGAATTGTCTCGGTCGATACGACGAAGGCGGATCGGATTCCTACCGTGCAGATTCAGCAAACGCCGGCCCAAAAGCCGTAGTAAAGCTATCGCAGATTGATTTATGACCACTCCAACTACAGGTCAGCGGCTCGGGTACCTTCGGCTTGCTGCCCAAACTCGGTCACTGCCCTTAACAGGTCATTCGATGTCTCTGTCGGGAGCTTCCAATCCATTCTGAGACAGGTATTTTCATCCACTTACAACGGCCCGCTTCTGGCAGCCGGATTGCGAATACGAAGTGCGACTTCAAACTGCTCCAGGGGAATAGGCCATGCTCGGAGAACTGATGAACATCCCGACTGACACGCTCATTGACATGCTGTACATCATCCTCGCCGGAGAAGTCGCTATCAGTGCCAGCGATGCTAGGGAAATCGAACAGATTCAACGCGAGTTGCAACGTAGAGGCGACGAGCAATGCTGGCCTTCAAACTGTCAATTGAGAAACGCCTGCAATCAGTTCTTGGGCGGAGCGTTGACGCAGACGAAGGCGGACACTTGCTGGGCCCCAAAGTGGCAGAAGAGCACGAAGACGAGTAAGGAAGGGAAAAATGACCCCGTTAACAGAAACTGAAGAACTAGCCAGACCACTGAGCGCCGAAGGAATTGCACGATCAACCGTTGCGGGTGCACCGCTCAGCCCAGATGAACTGAGCAGCATCGATACTTATTGGCGCGCCTGCAAATACCTTGCTCTAGGAATGATCTACCTTCAGGCAAATCCTCTCTTGAAGGAGCCACTAAAACCAGAACATATCAAGAGCCGACTGCTCGGCCATTGGGGCTCAAGCCCTGGCCTCGCCTTCCTCTACACCCATCTGAGTCGTCTTATAAAGAGAGACGACCTTGAGATGATTTTTCTCGCAGGCCCAGGACATGGGGCGCCGGGAGTTTTGGCGCCTATTTATCTGGAAGGCACGTACAGTGAAATCTATCCGGAGAAAAGCGAGGATGAGAAAGGCCTGCGAGAGTTCTTCAAGCAGTTCTCATTCCCTGGCGGTATTGGCAGCCACTGTACTCCAGAAACGCCGGGTTCGATTCATGAAGGAGGTGAACTGGGGTATGTCCTCTCGCACGCTTGCGGAGCCGCGTTTGATAATCCCGAACTGATCGTGGCGGCGGTTGTGGGTGACGGCGAAGCCGAGACCGGCCCCCTGGCCACATCATGGCACATCAGCAAGTTTCTGAATCCAATCCGCGATGGGGCTGTGTTACCCATGCTTCACCTCAACGGATACAAGATCAACAATCCGACTCTGCTCGCACGGATCACTCACGAAGAACTGGAAGACTTGTTACGCGGGTATGGCTGGAATCCCTACTTCGTGGAGGGATCCGATCACGACAGCATGCATCAGGCAATGGCCGCGACGCTTGAGCAGTGCATCGCGGAGATTAAAGGCCATCAGCAGGAGTGCCGGAAGAACGGCCTTGCCACGCGGCCGCGCTGGCCGATGGTGGTATTACGCTCGCCAAAGGGATGGAGCGCACCGACCCTGGTAGATGGGCATCACATTGAAGCCTTCTGGCGTTCGCATCAAGTCCCCCTGGCCGACGTCAAGACTAACCCAGAACACCTGCGCCTACTCGAGACCTGGCTGCGATCGTTCAAGCCGGAACAGTTCTTCGATGAATGCGGGAGGGTACGACCGGAGATCGCCGCATTTGCGCCGAAAGGGAAGCGCCGCATGAGCAATAGTCCGCATGCGAATGCAGAGCTCAGGAAAAAACTGCGGTTGCCCGAGTTCCGCGATTATGCCGTCAAGATCGACCGCCCGGGAAATACCGAAGTAGAGAACGTTCCGCCACTGGGACGTTTCCTGCGCGATGTCATGAAATGGAACATGAACAGCTTTCGCGTCTTCGCGCCAGACGAAAACACGTCCAACAAGCTTGACGCGATTTATGAGGTCTCGAAGAAATTCTGGATCGCGGAAAGTTTCCCCGAGGACCGTGACGGAACAGAACTGTCTTCGGATGGACGAGTTGTCGAAATGTTGAGCGAGCACACCATGGAAGGCATGCTCGAGGGCTACTTGCTCACGGGTCGCAACGGCTTTCTATCGTCTTATGAAGCTTTTGTGCACGTGATCGACTCGATGTTCAATCAGCACGCCAAGTGGCTGTCCATCTGCAACCAATTATCTTGGCGCCGCAAGATCGCATCCCTGAACCTCCTCATTACCTCAACCGTGTGGCGTCAGGATCACAATGGCTTCACGCACCAGGACCCTGGTTTCCTAGATGTAGTACTCAACAAAAGCGCCGCCGTTACGCGCATCTATCTACCGCCTGACGCCAACTGTCTGCTCTCCGTAGCCGATCATTGTCTGCGATCGGAGAACTACATCAACGTAATTGTCTCGGACAAACAGAAGCATCTGCAGTACTTGGACATCGATGCCGCGGTTACCCACTGCACAAAAGGCATTGGCATCTGGAATTGGGCCAGTAATGATGAAGGCCAGGAACCCGATGTTGTTTTTGCTGCCGCGGGCGATATCCCCACCCAGGAAGCTCTGGCCGCGACGGCACTGCTTCGGGAACGATTCCCTGACTTGAAAATCCGATTCATTAACGTGGTTGACCTGTTCAAGCTGCAACCGAGCACGGAACATCCACATGGCTTAACAGACGCGGACTTCGATTCTCTGTTTACGACCGACAAGCCGATCATCCTCAATTTCCATGGCTATCCCTGGTTGATTCACCGTCTCGCCTACCGTCGCACAAACCACCCCAACCTGCATGTGCGCGGTTACAAGGAGAAAGGCAACATCAACACACCGATGGAGCTGGCGATCAACAACCAGACGGACCGGTTCAGTCTTGCGATCGACGCGATTGACCGCATCCCGAAACTCCAGCGGATCGGCGCGCACGCCAAAGAAGAATTCCGCGATCTCCAGATCGCATGCCGACGTCATGCTTACGAGTACGGGATCGACAGCCCGGAGACTAGTGGTTGGAAGTGGCCTTACGACAAGCGGTGACTGAGTGCCTGCTATCGCTACGCTCGACCATGCGCGTGGGTTCGCGGCGTGGGTCTCAGGGTACCGATTGAAATGGGATATCCGGTAACTCGCCGACCCCGAGAAATCGCTAAAGGAGCTTGAACATGAGTACGAGTGCAACGGCCAGACGGCCCGCGTTGCCAGAGGAAGCTAAACGTCTTAGTAGCAAGTATGGCTGTGGTCCAGTGCAATTCTCTGGAACAGACGAAGCGCTCTATGAGCGGCACCTGCTGTTCGACAGCGGAGTCGATTTGGCGGACGCGACGGCGCGCGACCGTTTCGAGGCCCTTGCCCGGTCCGTGCGCGACGTTCTCTCTCAGCGGTGGCTTTTAACAGAGAAAACTCATCAAGAACGAAATCCTAAGCGGCTTTACTACCTCTCGATGGAGTTCCTTATCGGCCGCTCACTGGCAAATAATGTCACGAATCTTCTGCTCGCTCCACTCACAAACCAGTTCACCCAGGACAAGAAACTGAACCTCATCGAGATCTTAGAGCAGGAGCCGGATGCGGGATTGGGCAACGGTGGCCTTGGACGTTTGGCCGCCTGCTTCATTGAATCTGCCGCGACGATGCAGCTCCCGGCCATAGGGTATGGACTGCGATATGAATACGGCATCTTCAAACAATCCATCCAGAACGGATGGCAACAGGAAACACCGGACAACTGGCTCCGTTCTCCGGACCCGTGGGAGATTGCCCGCCCGAACGAAAAGGTGGAAGTCAGTGTGGGCTGCTCGTTCGAGCTCAGCGGAGGCACCCTGCGCCCGGTACCGGGGCGCCCAACGACTCTGATCGGCATACCATTTGACCGTCCCGTGATCGGGTACGGTGGTTCCACGATCAACACCCTCCGACTCTGGGCGGCGGCCGCGCCCGACTACTTCAAGTTTGAAGAGTTCTCGCACGGTGATTTCGTAGAAGCATTTACTCAGACCCTTGGGGCCGAAACCCTGACCCGCGTCCTTTATCCCGATGATTCAAGAGTCATGGGGCAAGGGCTGCGCCTGCTACAGGAGTACTTCCTTGTTGCATGCTCGCTGGCGGATGCAGTGCGACGCTTCCAACGGACCAACTCGGATTGGCCCTTGTTTGCGGACAAAGTGGCAATTCAGATGAATGATACCCACCCCTCTCTGGCCGTGCCGGAACTCATGCGAATCCTGGTTGATCAGGTGCACCTTGAATGGGATGAAGCCTGGCATATCACACAGAACACGCTGGCATACACGAATCACACCTTATTGCCCGAAGCCCTCGAAAAGTGGCCCGTCAAGTGGTTTGAGGAGATGTTGCCCAGGCACCTCGAGATCATCTACGAAATCAACCGCCGTTTTCTGGGCAATGTTCGCGGGCGGTTCCCAGGCGATACAAATCGGATTGAGCGCGTGAGCATCGTCGAGGATGGCCCCGACAAGAAGGTTCGCATGGCCAACCTGGCGGTCGTAGGTTCTCACAGCACCAACGGGGTGGCAGAGATTCACTCCAAGTTGTTGCGTGAGACCACGCTCAAAGACCTGGCAGAAATCTTTCCGGAACGTTTCAACAACAAAACGAATGGAGTCACACCCCGGCGCTGGCTGCAATTATGCAATCCCGGACTCTCTGGACTCATCACTAATACCATTGGGGATTCCTGGATCCGTGATTTAAGCGAATCAACCAAGCTCAAAGCATTCACCGAGGACAAAGGCTTCCGTGATGACTTCCGCAAAGCCAAGCGAAATGCCAAGCGACAATTCTGTGATTGGCTCCGTCGGTCGACAGGGCAGACCGTTGATCCGGAGTCGATCTTCGACTGCCAGGTGAAACGCATCCACGAATACAAACGCCAATTCCTGAATGCACTGCGGATCGTTGTGCTCTACAACCGGCTGCGTCAGGACCCGGGGCTCAACCTGAACCCGCGTACGTTCTTTTTCGCCGGCAAGGCCGCGCCTGCCTACCGGCTCGCCAAGGTGATCATCAAGTTCATTAACAATCTGGCTGCGACCATCGATGGCGACCCCACAGTGCGCGGACGGCTGAAGGTGGTATTCCTGCCCGACTACTGCGTCTCGCTTGCAGAGCACCTCATTCCCGCCAGTGACGTCTCCAACCAGATCTCGACGGCAGGCTATGAAGCCAGTGGGACAAGCAACATGAAGTTCATGATGAACGGCGCATTGACGATCGGCACACGCGACGGCGCGACGATTGAGATGGCTGCAGAGGTCGGCGAGGAGAACTTCTTCCTCTTCGGGTTGACGGCTGAGCAGGTGATTGGCAGTCGCGGCTGGTACAACCCGCGCTGGCACTACGAACACGATCCGGAGACCCGCCAAGCCCTAGACTTGATTTTCTCGGATTATTTCAGCTGCGATGAGCGAGGTGTCTTCGAGCCGTTGCGGGACATGTTGCTGAAGCAGGGCGACCACTACATGCACTTGGCGGACCTGAAGTCGTACCTCACGGCAGACGCGCAGCTGAACGCGTTATATGCCGATTCCGACGAGTGGGCGCGCAGAGCCATCTTGAACGTAGCAGGCTCGGGGAAGTTCTCCAGCGACCGCACCATCGCTGAATACTCAGCAGAAATCTGGCATGTACAGCCATGTCCAATACCAGAGAAAGCGTAAAAGAGAACGCGGAGATAAGACTATCCAGGTGCCGACTGGATTTCTCGGTACAACTCAGTGGGTAGCACGATGAGGGATCCCGCTTCGTGTGGTACAAATATAAAGGACCGCTGCTGCACGACTTGCGCCGCAGCGCCGTTCGCAACTTGAGAATTGCTGGTGTTGATGAAACGGTGATAATGAGGATCTCCGGGCACAAGACCGCTGAAGTTTTCCGCCGCTACAACATCGTCTCCACGGACGACGTGACGAACGCGATGCGCAGACTCAAAACCTCAAGTGACAGATCAGTGATAGTTACGGCGAAACGGTCCAAGAGATTGCCTGCAAGTCATTCAAATTAAAGCAGTGGGCGCGTAGCTCAATTGGCAGAGCAACTGACTCTTAATCAGTAGGTTGTAGGTTCGATTCCTACCGCGCTCACCAACTCCTTTTTGTACAGCAGTCCCGGGTGCCAGTGGTGTGCCACATTTCTGCTCATTGGGCCCGGCCCCAGGACTCTAACCACAGCCATAACCCGGAGAGCGATCCCATTTACCTTCGGTAGGCCTGGGCGATGTGGCCGACAAGCTTGGCCCAGCCCATATCCAATCCAGCTGACTTCCCAGCGCCAATCGTGACTGAATAGCCGACCATTCGGGAACCGATGCGTATCGTCCTGAACGGTTCCGGTTGAGTGTTCTGCTCTCTGCGCGAGAGAGCAGGTCGTAATCAGCGCCAAACTTAGCGGGATGTTTATGAATCTACGCGCTGTCGTGATTCCTCTTTAGCCCCGTATCGGAAAGGAAAGCGAGTATATCTTCGTTGATGACAGCTGGATTGGTCGTGCACATCCCGTGTGGTAAACGAGGATAGATTTTGAGCGTGGAGTTCCTTACCAGCTTTGCCGACAGGAGGGCAGAGTTTGCAACGGGGACGATCTGATCGTCATCGCCGTGCAGAATGAGCGTAGGGACATCGATTTTCTTGAGATCCTCAGTAAAATCGGTCTCAGAGAACGCCTTGATGCAGTCATAATGAGCCTTGATTCCACCCATCATCCCCTGCAGCCACCAGCGCTGGCGGATTCCCTCGGAAACCTTTGCTCCAGGACGGTTGAAGCCGTAGAAGGGCAAAGTAATATCAATGAAAGTCTGGGCACGGTTCGTTGCGACTCCGTTTCGAACGCCGTCGAAAACCTCAATTGGCAATCCGCCAGGATTCGAGGGAGTCTTCAGCATGATTGGAGGTACGGCCCCAATCAGAACCGCCTTTGCGGCACGCTTTGAACCGTGTCGAGCGATGTAACGAACGACTTCGCCACCTCCGGTCGAGTGGCCGACGTGAATCGCATCTCGTA
>Ga0116222_1001416_pt1 | contig 13355 bp, 12 predicted proteins | sample Sb_taG_12_FD_88963 | JGI IMG/M metagenome (GOLD analysis project Ga0116222, IMG submission 88963) | Peat soil microbial communities from Weissenstadt, Germany - Sb_50d_9_AC metaG | ecosystem: Environmental > Terrestrial > Soil > Wetlands > Peat | place: Germany: Weissenstadt | collected 2010-09-21
AGCACGGGACCGCGGCCGAACCAGCTGTTCACTTGGCGGCGGCTTTATGCCGAGGGCGCGCTCTCGGCGGTCGGCGCCGGCGACGAGGTGGTGGCGGCCTCCGAGTACCGGGCCTTGCAGCAGCAGGTGCGTGAGCTGCAGCGGCTGCTCGGCAAGAAGACCGTGGAGAACGAGATCCTGCGCGAGGCGCTGGATCTGGCGCAGCCAAAAAAAGGCTGTCGCGCGCACCCTCATCCGGTCGGGGAGATACGCCATGAAGACGGTCGCCGACACGCTCGGGGTGGCGCGCTCCAACCTGGCCGCGGTGGCGGTGGAGGCATCGTGCTCGCGTCGCGGCCGGCGGCCGCAGCCGGAAACGGACTTGCTGGCCGAGATCAAACGAATCATCGCCGGCACGCCGACCTATGGCTACCGACGGGTCCATGTGATGGTTTTGACGAAGGCTTCGGCCATGCCGTTTGATTGCGGGCTCTCGAGCGGCGTAGTGCAGGGCAGAAAGCCGATGTTGCGGGCGAGCTTGCGGGTCTCGGCGGCGAGGTAGGGCGAGCCGTTGGCGGACAGCAACTCGGAGGAGAGATGCAAGACTATACGTTGAGTACGGATCGGCTGGCCTACCGGGTGAAGGGCTTGAGAATGGCGGCGTCCGTTCTTCATTGCGGAGCGCACCCCGATGACGAGGACATCGGTTTGCTATCTTATCTTTCACACAAATATTGTGTTCGCGTGTTTTACTGGTCAGCCACGCGAGGTGAAGGCGGGCAGAACCGGGTGGGGCCCTATACCGGCGAGGCGCTCGGAATCTATCGGACGTGGGAAACCCTGGCCGCTAGAAGCAACGACGGCGGCGAAGCGCTTTTTGGACCGTTTTTCGATTTCGGCTATTGCAAGCGCTCAATCGATGCGTTCTCGAAATGGGGACGCGAGACAATGGTGCGCGAAATGGTGCGCGCCATTCGCCAGGCCAAGCCGATGATTGTGGTTGGCCGCTGGCTGGGTGCGCTCAGCGACCTTCACGGCCATCATCAAGCCGTGGGTGAGGCGCTATATGACGCCTTCGATGCGGACGCCAAGCCAGATAGGTTCCCCGAATTGACGTCGCTAGGGCTTCCTCCGTGGCAACCCGCGAAGTTCTATCTGTCCACCGACAATACGGGTGGCGATTACAGCGCGGGGGCTGCACTGAACCTGTTCGGTCGACTGAACCCCGAGTTGGAGCGTAATGGCGCCTTGCGAATCAATACCGGCGAGTACGACCCGATTTCAGGGATGACCTATCAGAAGATGGCGTGGCTTGCGTACAACAACCATAAGACTCAGGCGCACGGGATGGCTCCGGCTTCCGGCGATTTCTATTACTACTTCACGCTGCACAAAAGTCATGTTCCGGTTCCAAAACGCGAATGCGAGTTCTTCGACGGCTTCGACCCGACCCTTGCTGGCCTCGCCGAACGCCTGCCCGGAAGCGGCGCGGCACTCAAGGACCAGTTGAGAATGGTCGTTAGAGCGGTTGATGAGGCGCTCGGCGCACTAGGAGCAGCCGATCCTCGAGCCGCAGGCTTCAGTTTGATGCAAGGGCTGACCCTACTGCGCGAGGCTATTCGTTCCGAGCGCGGATCGGACACCGAGTCAATGTATCGTCAGGCGGTTCTACTGTCCCTCGATGAACGCTGTCGAGACTTCGAGGATGTCGCCGCCCAATGCCTTGGGCTGGAACTCGAAGGCCTAAGCAACAAGAGCCGGATAACTCCGGATTCGCGTATTTCTGTTCAGGTTCGACTGTGGAATCACCGCGGTGCCGCAATCGATGAGCTCAACTTTGATCTCGACGTGCCGACAGGCTGGCACGTGGAAAAATCGAGAGCGGCCGCTGCATTAACAGAGCTTATGCTGGACTGCCAAGTCACGGCTAAACCCACGGACGCGTTCACTTGTCCCTACTGGTTGCGGTCAGCTCGTAACGGTTTCGTCTACACCTGGCCCGACGACGCGACAGCGGGACGGCCATTCAGCGAACCTGAATTGCGGGCCAACTGCCGGGTCACCGTCGACGGCACGGCATTGACCTTGCGACGCCCGGTGGTCGTGCGCCAAGCGTTCCCCGGCGGCTACCGCGAGTTTCCCGTAGCCGTGGTGCCACCGATCGCGCTACAGCCCCAATTGATTCAGGAATTTCGGCCTGTTTCTCAAAAAAAACAGACAATTGAAGTGCACGTTGCGGCAATCGACAACGCTGAGAAGCCAATCGTTGGAAACCTTCGGCTCGACGGCCCTGCGGGCTGGATCGTTCAGCCGGAATGCATCGCGATCGCGCTATCGAAACTGGGAGACAGCGTTAACGGTCGGTTCGAGGTCGAATTGCCAGCTGATATTCTCGAGGGACTTTACATCCTACGCTGTAATTGTCGGATAGACGATCAAGATTTCTCATACACGGTAACACCGGTGCGTATGGGTGCGCTTGGCCTGCCGGGTCCACCAACGGCTTCAAACTGCAGCAAAGAGGCTAACATCATTGCGCCCGCTGAAATCAAGGTTTCGGTCATCCGTACCGCCTGGGCCAGCGCTCAAAGCTGTGCATACGTCAGCGGGGTGACGGATGAAATTCGAGAAACTTTGCGTCGCTTCGGCGTCAGCTTCTCGGAACTCTCGGATGGTGACCTGGCCCATAGTAACTTGCAGGTGCACGACGTCATCGTCGTGGGGCCGAACGCCTATCTACTTCGCGAGGAGCTCAGAAATAATGCTAAGCGCCTTCTTAATTACGTACACTCCGGCGGAACCTTGATCGTGCAGTACCAAGGCTATGGTTACCAAAATGGCGAGTTCGCTCCATTCCCATTTCGTTACAACCAGCCACACGATCGTGTCACCGATGAGACCGCCAAGGTCACCATTAGCGACCCGAACCATCCCGTATTCCGCTTTCCCAACAAGATCGCGGAGTCCGATTTCGATGGCTGGGTGCACGACCGTGGCATGTACTTCTTCGGCGATTGGGACAAGCGCTACCGATCATTAGCGAAGTGCGCGGATTCCGGAGAGGAAGCGAAAGGCGGGGGGTTGTTGACTTGCCAATATGGGCGCGGCCATTTCATCTATGTCGCTTATTCCTTCTTTCGTCAGTTGCCAGCCGGTGTGGCGGGAGCGTTCCGCCTGTTTGCCAACCTGCTGGCGCTGCCCAGCGCGCGCTTGCATGAGCGCGCCGAGTTCCTCAAGCAACTTGATTTGTTTGCGGCCTGCGAAGAAGAGCAGTTGATTGCAGCGGCGCGGCTTATGACAGAGTCCTGGTACGCGGATGGCACAGTCATTTGCCAAGAAGATGATGTCGGCACGGAGTTGTACCTTGTGTACAATGGCGTCGTGGACGTTATCAAGACTGACGGTGGACTGAAGAAGATTGTGGCTTCCCTAGGACGAGGCGGTTGCGCGGGCGAAATGGCGGTCATCGGCAACGTGCCGCGCACGGCTACCCTGGTGGCGAGAGGCGATGTAGAGCTTCTGATCATTCGTGGTGATCAGTTCAAGGATTTGCTCAAAGCAAATTCGCTGATGGCCATATCGCTACTTGAAATCCTGGTTAAGCGGCTGACTCAGGCGAAGCCATAAAGCGGCGCAGGCCGGAAGAGATCGTGACTGAGCTTCGTCAGGTCGAGGTTCTGACGGGATACGGCAAATCGTTCGCCGAGGTGGTGAAGACGTTCGTGGTCACGGAGAAGACGCATTTTCGCCGGCGTGTCGAGCACGGCGGGCTGAGGACTGAGCGGGTCAAGCGGCTCGAGGAATTAGAGCTTGAGAACACCCAGCTCCGAGGTGCCATTTCCGACCTGACGCCGGATAAGCTGATTCTGGCCGCGGCGGCTCGGGAAAATTTCTGAAGCCCCGCCCATCGCCGTGCCTGCGAACACGCCTTATCTTGTTCCCTATATCTGCCAGCCAAGCGAGGCGCCAATGACGCAATATCAAGCCACAATCGCTGCTTCTGCAGACGTTCCCTAGGGCGGCAGTGCGTGCGATTAAAGCGTTCTCCGAAAAGGTTGAATCGGGGGATTCCCTTGGTTGCGCGAATCTGATTCAAGCTGGCCACTGGGAGGGGGCCAGCATGCATGCCGAAGCCGTACTCGGAGGACTTGCGTATGCGTGTTGTGGAGGCGATTGCGGAAGGGGCGACCCGGGAGGAAGCCGCCGAACGATATGGCTTGCGCCTGAGTACGGTGGGGCGCTTTTTGCGGCTTTATTGCGAAACGGGCAGTATCAGTGCGGCGAAATTCGGCGGATACAAGGGGTACGCGCTGGCGGCGCATGAGGCGCGGGTCCGGCAGTTGGTGGCGGCGCAGCCGGATATCACCCTGGCGGAACTGCAGGCTCAGTTGGCCAAGGAAAAGGTAACGGTCGGCCAGTAGTCGATTTTTCGATTTCTGCGGCATCTGAAGCTGACCTTTAAAAAAAGCCTGCACGCCGCCGAGCAGGATCGGCCGGACGTCGCCGCCGAGCGTGAGGCCCTCATCGATGAAACCAGCGTTGCCAGCAATATTACCCGCCTGTACGGCCGTGCCCCACGGGACAAGCGGTTGGTCCAGAAGGTGCTGCACGGCACCTAGAAGACCACGACGTTCATCGCGGCGTTGCGTCACGACCGTGTGACTGCACCATTCGTCCTCGACGGCGCCATGAATGGAGAGACGTTCGGAGCCTAGTCGAACAAGTTCTCGCTCCGAAGCTGAGACGAGCAGACATTGTGTTCATGGACAACGTGTCAGTTCACAAAGTCGCCCGGGGTTCAAGAAGCCATCGAACGACGCGGCGCAATGCTCGCCTATCTTCCGGCATACAGTCCGGAGTTCAATCCCATCGAGCAAGTGTTCGCCAAGCTCAAAGCCGTCCTGCGCAAGATCTCCGCCTATAAGCTCAAGGGCCGTCTACTCCATCGAGCGCCTTTACAGAACCATCGCCGCTTGTCTTCATGAGCTTTCTCGCGCTGAAGGTGCCGCATATCTGCAAATTCAGGTTGTAGTCAACCTAAACGGAAAATGCCTTAACGACACCAATATCGATGTCAGCCAGTGATACTAGCACCGCGACCCTGCGAATCGGCATCATGTGCCATGATTCCTGGGGCGGCAGTGCGCGTATCGGTGCGCAGCTCGCCGGTCGTTTGGCCCGGCGCGGGCACGAGGTACACCTCTTCACTCTGAACCGACCGAGAATGGTTACCGAGATCGAGTTGATGGGCGTCAGTCAACATTCTGTTCTTGATGAGCCGGTCAATCGCCATCCAGCCTCTCTCTACACCCATTGGAGCGAGTTCCAGCATGAGGCATACCTCGCAATGGTGCGAAACGCCTGCGTCAGTCGCGGACTGCAGATCTTGCATTACCATTACGGTATCCCGTTTGCTCGACTCGCGCTGTCCGTCGCGGACAGCATCGGTTCAAATATCCTACCGGTCGTCGGTACTTTGCACGGGACGGATGTCACCTGCGCGTTGGAAACGGGGCCGCCGCCCGGTCTCCTCGAAGCGGTCTGCAAGACGAATCAGTTGACCGCAGTATCGTCCCACCATGCCGAACTGGCCGTTCTGGCTTTCGGTCTGGACCAGCCGCCGCGAGTCGTCAGAAATTTCATCGACGTGTCCGCATTCCGGTTGCTGCCCAGGGCGGGTCCTGGGCACATGACGCGGGATAAGGTGCGTCGTGTAGTCCACGTCTCCAACTTCCGGCCTATCAAGAATCCGCTCCTGGCGGCGGATATCTTCGTTGGCCTGAGAAAACACATGCCTGCCGAGCTATGGATGGTCGGCGATGGCCCAATGATGGGAGCCGTGCGGCAACGCCTGGCCTCGACACCGTTCAGCGATGATGTGCGCTATTTCGGACTTACACTCGACGTACCGGCAATTCTGGAACAGTCGGACCTCTTGATAGTGAGCAGCCAAATGGAGAGTTTTTGCCTCGTCGCCCTTGAGGCAATGGCCAGCGGCATTCCAGTGCTCGCGCCGCGCGTCGGTTGGTTGCCCGAGCTGATTACGGACGGGATCGATGGCTTGCTGTTTTCGCCGGAGGATCCGGGGATGGCCATCGAGGCGATGCGAGCGATCCTGACTGACTCCGTCCGGCATCGCACTCTTGGCAAGGCCGCCATAAGAACGGCCAAGAAGTATCGTGCCGACACCATAATTGACCAGTATGAGGCAGTTTATGCCGACGCACTGATGGTAGCCTCCGGATTCTTGGACCAGGTTAAGTGAGAGTTAAGGCGAAATCATTGTTTTTCAGGGGCTTGCAGTGGCTAACCCCTGGGATCAGATTCATTGTTTTTATTAAGGTTTTGTACCTGTCCTTTCCGAAAATCATATCCGGACGTATTGGTGGTGCAGTCCAGCCAGGGTCGGAATGGCGAAGATGGCGCCAGAGCGTTGGACTGCTCGATGCAAGGGTGGATCTTTCTGTAATGCCATGTGCGTGCGCGCTTGATTGTAATACGCCGCATAAGCGGAAAGAATTCGCCGGAGGTGCATCTCGCTGAAGATCACCACTTGATCCAGGCACTCGCGACGCAATGTGCCGATGAGACGCTCCGCAATCCCATTTTGCCATGGCGATCCCGGAGAGATCGGGCGGTCGCGGATACCCATCGCCCTCACCCGGGACGTGAAGACGTGTCCGTAGGCGCGGTCGTTGTCGCGCACCAGGTAGGCTGGCGCCGAGGTCCAGGGAAACGCCTCGTTGATTTGCCGAGCCAGCCACTCGGCTGTCGGATGCCGCGTTACCTCGAACCACAGTAGCTGTCGCCGGCCGTGCCCCAGAACCAGGAACGCAAACAAGAGATCAAAGGTCAGCGTTGGAACTACACATAGATCAATAGCGGCGATCGCCTGCGCGTGATTTCGAAGAAATGTCTTCCAGTTTTGCGATGGCGGCATCCCACTCCGCACCATGTATTTGGAGACCGTCGACTGGGCCACCTCAAAGCCAAGCATCAAGAGCTCGCCATGAATCCGGGATGCGCCCCACAGCGGATTTTCCCTACTCATCCGCCGGATCAGAGTTCGCAGGCCATGATCAATCTTAGGCCGCCCTGCCTTATGGCACGATTTCCAACGCCAAAGCATTTTGAAACCAGCGCGGTGCCAACGCAGGACGGTCTCCGGCTGAACCACCCGCACCGCATCAAGAAGGCTCGGCCAAAGCCGCGTCATCCATAGGAGCAGCGCGCGATCACTGCCAAGCAGTCGGAGCCGAGGTGATGCCCGCAAAGCGATGGTCAACTGATGGCGGAGAAGCAAATTCTCAGCCTCAAGCCGGCACCGCGATTTGAATAGGTCGGTGACGAACCCTCCGAGCGCGTGCAGGATCACAAACATCACTAATAAGGATGCGATGATTCTGCCTTATGATGCGAATCCACGCCGGATGGAATTTTCGGAAAGGACAGGCCCTTGACGGCGTTATCCTGCAGGTCATTGGCGAATTGGCCCGCATAAGAAACCCCAAGCCACAACTCCGAGCTTAAGGTTGAGATGGATGACCGGGCACTAAGCTTCATGCGAGAAGCGAAGCCAAATGTAAGCATCTTGCCCATGATCCAGAATGCGGTGGAGGGCAAGTGGGATGGAGGCGATCTGGCGCGACTATTGGCAAATCATCAGGCGCTGGCCATTGCCCCATCGCCTTGTCGCCATCGGTGACCGTGTCGCCCACGATCGCCATGATTTCGGTACTCAAGAGGCTAACAAAAGCATCGATAACCTGGAGGACCGCGAGAACACTCGAGGAAGCGCTTGCCAACCTAAAGGCTGCTAAGCCGATGGCACTCTACCGATCCTTGAAATGAGGAAGATCGCAGCGGAGTAGAGAGCTCGCGCGGTGGCTTTCGGGCGCCGCTCCCTCCACAATTCCCCGCTAAGTGTCATAATCGATGTGAAGAGGGGCCAGGAGTGCCAGTGAGGACCTGCGTTTCCTCGAACCCTCTTCTTTGATAAATGGACCCGCTGGCGATCTGAAGTGAGATGGTTGGGCTCATGACCACTCTGAGAGAATGTGCCGATGCGGCCGCGGCCGCGCTCGCAGAACTGTTGCGGGCCTCCAAAGGCAAGGTCGATACCGCTGCGGTGGCCGATGTCATTGAAACGGTGCTGAACCAGGCGACCGGCGAGCGCGAGGAGGGGGCCCGCCGGCGTCTTGTCGATCTCCAGGCATCGATGCAGGAACGGCTGACCCGGCTGCTCGACGCTTCACCGGCGGTGATCTACAGCTTCAAGGCGAAGGACGACTTCGCGCCGATCTTCGTCAGCGGCAATATCGAGCGACTTCTCGGCTACAGCCCCGATGAATATTTGAGGAACGCGGACTTCTGGCGGGAGCGGGTGCACCCCAACGATCTCGCCACTATCGAAGCCGAGCAAACCAAACTCTTCGAAAACGGCCAGCACACCACCGAATACCGCTTCCGCCATAAGGACGGCGCCTACCGCTGGGTCAGCGACGAGCAGCATGTGATCCGCAACGACAAGGGCGAGCCGCTTGAGATCGTCGGCTCCTGGAGCGACATTACCGCGCGCAAGAAGGCGGAGGAAGCCGAGGATGCCTTGCAGGCTCGGCTCGCCCTGCTGCTCGAAACCGCGCCGGCGGTTATCTACAGCTTCAAGGCGAGCGGCGACTATGCGCCGACCTTCGTCAGCGAGAACATCAAGCGTCTGCTCGGCTACTGCCCCGACAAATATCTCAAGAACGCCGACTTCTGGCGCGCGCGCGTCCATCCTGACGATCTTCCGCAAGTGGAAGCCGATCAGGTCAAAGTGTTCGAGCAGGATCGCCATTCGGCCGAATATCGCTTCCGCAATATCGACGGAACCTACCGCTGGCTCAGCGACGAGCAGCATCTGATCCGCGATGAGAAGGGAGAGCCGCTCGAGATCGTTGGCTCGTGGAGCGACGTCACCCAGCGCAAGGCGGCTGAGCAGGCCGAGGATGCCCTGAAAGCGCGTATCGCGCTTCTGCTCGAAAGCGCCCCGGCCGTGGTCTACAGCTTCGCCGCGACCGGGGACTTTGCCCCGACCTTCATCAGCGAGAACCTCAAGCGCGTTCTCGGCTATTGCCCCGACGAGTACCTGAAGAATGCCGACTTTTGGCGCGCCCGCGTCCATCCGGAGGACCTTGCCGCGGTGGAGGCTGAGCAAGTCAAGCTGTTCGAGCACGGCAGCCACATCGCCGAATATCGCTTCCGCAAGAAGGACGGCACTTATTGCTGGGTGAGCGATGAGCAGCATCTGATCCGCGATCATCACGGCCAGCCGATGGAAGTGGTTGGCTCCTGGAGCGAGGTCACCGCGCGCAAGACGGCCGAGCAAGCCGCCCTGCAAGCAAGCGAGCAGCGCCTGACCGACGCCATCGAATCGATCTCGGAAGGATTTTCCCTGTACGACGCGCAAGACCGTCTCGTCCTCGGCAACTACAAATACAAGGAGCTGTTCGATCACGGCGAGGGTCCGCCAAAGCCAGGCATGACCTACGAGGAGATCCTGCGCACCGTGGTGGAGAGCGGACTCATTCAAGATGCGAGAAGCCGCCCAGAGGCATGGATCGAGGAGCGCCTGGCACAGCACCGCAATCCTGGCGAGCCGGTGTTGGAGCATCGCGCCAATGGAAGCTGGATTCAGGTCAGTGAGCGGCGCACTGAGAATGCCGGCAGGGTCGCCGTCTATAGCGAGCTGACCGAGCTCAAAGACAGCGAACAGCGCGCCGCCGCCGCCAACCAGCTCATCTTGCAAAGCTTGCGCTATGCGCGGCGTATCCAAGCCGCGATCCTGCCACAGCTGCGCGAGCTCGCCGCCGTGAGCCACGATCATTTCCTGATCTGGGAGCCGCGCGACATCGTCGGCGGCGACTTCTTCTGGTTCCAGCCGATCCGCGACGGACACGCCGTCATCGTCGGCGATTGCACCGGACACGGCGTTCCCGGGGCGTTCATGACGCTCGTCGCCTGGGGCATGCTCGACCGCATGCTACAATTGGCGCCAAGCGAGAATCCGAGCGAGGTTCTCGCCGGACTGCATCGCGGCGTGCAAAGCCTGCTCGGCCAGGATCAGAAGACCGGAGAGACTGATGACGGGCTCGAAGCCGGAGTCTGCTTCATCAATCCCGATCGTAAGAAGATGACCTTTGCCGGCGCGCGCTTCTCGCTGTGGCGGTCGAATGAGAGGGGCGTCACCGAGATCAAGGGCGACCGCAAAGGCGTGGGCTATCGCCGCTATCCGAAGGAGACGAGCTTTACCGACATCACCTTGCCCTATCGCGCCGGGGACTCCTTCTACATGACCACCGACGGCCTAATCGATCAGATCGGCGGCCCACGCGGCCGGTCCTTCGGCAAGAGCCGTTTCCAGCAGCTGCTAAAGAAGTATCAAGGACATCCGATGCAGATACAGGCCGCGGCGGTACGCAAGGAGCTGGCCAGGTATCAGGGCCAGCAGATCAGGCGCGACGACCTCACCATCCTGGGCTTTGTGCCGCTCGGACGTTAAGGGACGCAACGACATGGACGGACGCGACCTCTTCGACCTCCGCGCCACGCTGCAAAGGCAAGGCATTATTTTTGCATTTAGCGGCTACATGACGGAAACGGTGCTGAGCGGGGTCGGCGAGGCCATCAAGCAGAAGCTGACCATCGACGACGCCGATACCAAGACACTGCGTAGCGTTTTCGCTGTGTTCGTCGAGCAGATGCAGAACATCATCCGCTATTCCGCCGAGCTCGCCGCCCAATCGTCGGCAGCCGACAGCCCGTTGCTGGAAATCCGGTACGGGATCGTCACCATCGGTCAGGAAGGCAACGAATACGTCGTCCAGGCGGGTAACCTCGTGGCGCACAAGGACGTGGAGCGGCTGCGCGGGCGCTTGATCAAGATCCGGGATATGAACAAGGAGGAGCTTCGGGCCTTGCGTAAGGAGCAGCTGCGAGCCGCGCCGGAGGAGGGCAGCAAGGGTGCCGGCCTCGGCATCATGGAAATCGCGCGCCGCGCGTCGAAACCGATCGAGTTCGACTTTACCGATGTCGACGACTGCTACGCATTCTTCACCCTCAAGGCGAGCGTGTGAGGACTGACGAATGATGTGGAAATTCGAAATCCCCGCCACCGCCCGCACACCAGCGGTCACGTTCGACTTCGCGGAAAATCACTTGAAGCTCACGGGAGAGTCATACCCCGAGGACGTGACGGAGTTTTACAAACCGGTCTTTGAGGCGCTCGATACCTATCTGGCTAAGCTCGGCAAGGGCAGTTGCCGCTTCGACATCGAGCTCATCTACCTCAATTCGAGCAGCGCCAAGGCCATCATGATGTTGATGGATAAGCTCGATGCCGCGGCGGCAAATGGGGCCTCGGTCGAGGTTTTCTGGTATTACGATCGGGAAGACGACACCATGCAGGAGCTCGGCGAGGAATTTGGCGAGGATTTGGCCAACGCCAAATTCCATCTCGAGAAGATGGCTGAGTGATGTCTAGCGATGATCTCTTTGTCGCTGAAGAGGGAGTGATCGCGGCAGCTGAGCGCTTGCTTGCCGATGGAGTCTTTGACAGTCCAGACGAGCAGAAAAGCTTCGAGCAGCTGCTCAAGAGCTACCAGAAGCTGTTCCGCACCGCGCGCAGGCTGATGCGCCTTAGCGATCACAACGAGCGGCAATTGAACGCCGCCGCCGAGGTCATTGCCCAGAAGAACCGGGAGCTTGAGTCTCTTTCCACCAAGCTGTCGAAATATCTCTCGCCGCAAATCTACAACTCGATCTTCACCGGCGCGCAAGGCGTCGAAATCGCGTCCTCCCGCAAGAAGCTAACCATCTTCTTCTCCGACGTGGTCAATTTCACCGAGACCACCGACAAGCTCGAGTCGGAGGACCTCACCAACCTGATCAACCGCTATCTGACCGAGATGTCGACTATCGCGCTCAAATATGGCGCCACCATCGACAAATATATCGGCGACGCGATCATGGCGTTCTTCGGCGACCCCGAATCGAGAGGGCTGAAGGAGGATGCCCGCGCCTGCGTGCGCATGGCCATCGCCATGCTGGGGCGGATGCGGGAACTGCGCTCGGAATGGCAGGAGCTTGGCGCCGAGAAGCCGTTCAGGCTCAGGATCGGCATCAATACCGGTTACGTCACCGTTGGCAATTTCGGCAGCAATGACCGCATGGACTACACCATCATCGGCAACGCGGTGAACCTGACGGCGCGGCTGCAGTCCCATTCCGACATCGACGGCATTCTCTTGGGTCACGAGACTTATTCGCTGGTCAAGGATGAAGTGGCCGCCGAGGAGCAGACCCCGATCAAGGTGAAGGGCTTCGCCGAGCCGATCCGCTGCTACAAGGTGCAGGGGCTCTACGACGACCTCGCCGAGGAAGGAACCGTGATCCGCGAGGAGCTGGAGGGGTTCAAATTCCACCTCAACCTGCAAAAGCGCGACAAAGAGGATGCGATCCGCATTCTCGAAGGCATTCTATTGCGCCTCAAGTCTTGAACCGGTCGGCGCGACACCGTGCCGATGGGACGATCAATGCCGCATCCCTGGGGCTTAAACGTCCGCAATGATGTCATCGGCGGGTTGGTCTCCGCCGCCGTCGCAATTCCTTTAGCGATGGGATACGGAATGTTCGCCTTTGTATCCCTGGGCGACAAATATTTTGCCTACGGCGCACTGGCCGGCCTCTGCACTGCATTTTCCGTAGCCATTGTCAGCGTCCTTCTCGGCGATCGAACGCCGACGGTTTACGCGCCGCGGATCAACAGCACGTTTTTCCTCGGGGCGCTTCTCTACGGCCTGGTCCACTCCGAAATGGCTGTGCTGAACACCGCTGGCATCGCCTCCATCCTGCTGGTCTTCTTCTCTACGGTTCTCCTCGGGGGAATCTTCCAAGCACTCTTCGGCCTCGTCAAAGTCGGCACCGTGATCAGGTTTGCGCCTCACCCGGTCTTCGCCGGCTTCCAGAACACGGCGGCCGCGCTCCTATTTCTCGTGCAGTTGGCCAACGTGAGCGGCTTCGATGAGGCGAAGCCATTCACCTTCGTGCTGTCTCATCCCGATGCGATCAAGCCACTCAGCGTTTTCGTTGCCGCGCTCACCTTTGCGGCGATGTGGAACGCCCGCAGAATCAGTTCCAGAATTCCGCCGCTCGTCCTCGGCCTCGCTATAGGAACGGCCGTCTACTATGTTCTCCGTGCTCTTGGATTGGGCGATCATCTCGGGCCGATCATCGGCAATGTCACCGACAATATGCTCAGCGCCACGCCTTGGAAAAATTTTGGCGATCTGGCACACACCACGACGCTTCTTGCACTTTGGCCGACCGTGGTAGGAGGC
>Ga0116222_1001421_pt1 | contig 13329 bp, 12 predicted proteins | sample Sb_taG_12_FD_88963 | JGI IMG/M metagenome (GOLD analysis project Ga0116222, IMG submission 88963) | Peat soil microbial communities from Weissenstadt, Germany - Sb_50d_9_AC metaG | ecosystem: Environmental > Terrestrial > Soil > Wetlands > Peat | place: Germany: Weissenstadt | collected 2010-09-21
CTTTCTTTCACTTGTTGCTGCTGTCCGGGTTCGACCGCGGCCGTGTGTCGGTGAGAACGATGCGCAGGCAGTGGCTTGTCTTTGTCGTGATCTGGTTGGCCATATCATCGTGTCTTTTCTACTTCGTCCACTGGTCGGTAGGACTTCTCCTGGGTGCAGCTACTACTTTCTTTGGCGTGGGTGGATTCTTCGAGGAGCCGGACAAGCATGAGTCGGTCAAGAGGAACGAGCGGCGCCGGAAGGAGGAGAAGGAGGCCGAGATCGCGTATCGACGGACATACGTCCGGCAGACGGCCACTTTGTTGGCGGACGCTTCGGCGGACAGTTGGATCGCGCAGATCAGGGCGCAAGAAGGCTGCCCGGATTGGGAGGGGGTCTTCAAGGCTCTAGCCCAGGTGAGGAGCCCCGAATCGATCACGGCGGCAATCGACACACTCCGACGTTCCGACACCAGCAGCGACTATGCCATCAAGGCCTTGATCAGTATGGGTGACCTTGCGATTGATCAGTTGATCGCCGCTCTGAATGGGGCTCACCCGAAAGTTCACGGGTGGAACTCCAGGGAGGACTTGCACCTGATGTGCGGGGCGGCCGAGGCTCTCGGCGAGATCGGAGGGCTAAAGGCGGCACAGGCACTCACCGCTGTAATCGGCCGCGATTGGGACGTGACGAAGATCGCCGCCATAGCGCTTGGGAGAATGAAGTACCGCCCAGCAGTTGAGCCACTGAAACGTGAACTTGCGCAACCCTCATACTGTGGGAGGGCAGGGGAAGATCCCCGGCTGCCAGGGATCATCAAGACTGCACTTGCGAGCATAGGTGAAGCAGAGCGCCCTTGAGGCCATGCGTGCCGCCGACGCACAGTAGAACGGCGCAATCCGTTGAAAGCCGACATAGTGGCCTGAGCCGGTGGTCGCCACCTTTTCCGAGATCCCGGATATCGAGTTGATACGCCTCAGTAGTGTGTGCACGTGTGCTGATGCTTTACTCTCGCCCGTGCTTCCGATAGGTGCTGAGGTTCGCCGCGCGCGCTTCGGGCCTGGCCTCTGGCCTGGCCCTCGCCGTCAGGCCCGCTGGGCTGGCCCCGACAATGCGCGGCGTTCCGGCCCGCTGGCTGTGACATCTTCACAGCTTCCGGTGCACCTGGCGCCAGGTTGACGGCCTGGCCGTGGTGCTGGCGGGCGCGGCAGCGGGATACGGCGGGGACCGCGGGCGGCGCGTCACCAGGGGTGTCGTGCGCGGCAACCGCCGCGTCGTAGGACTTGCGTCCGAAGGACGCGGCGAAAACTGCCGCCCCGCGACGGCGAGATTCCCCAGGTGAACCTCGGCCGCTACGGCGGGTCACCCTGGCCGCTCTTCTCCCTCAACTGCTCGCGCCCGTCCTCGCTGTTCACGACCTGGCCGTTAGGCCCGGCGCGCCGAAGGTGCGCCCTTGAAGCCGTGGTGAAAGGTGTCACAGACCTGCGGCTATAACGTCATGACCTGGGCCAACGTCTCGACGGCAGTAAATATGCGCACGTATTTGGCATGATCAAGCGCTCAGAGCCGATCTGACAGGCCCCACCTCGGCCGCGCTCCTTCAGATCGCTGCGTCGCGAACCATGGCATTGTGCCTGCCGTGATTGCTATACGCGTCGCTCCACTGGCAAGCCCGTGCGACCCCCCGCTTTTCAGGGAACAGAGCTACCGCGCCCTGAGCAGGCAAGACGCCGCGCGGTGGTCTGACCTAGGCACGTATCGGGCATGATCAAGTACTCAGAGCCAATCTGACGACCTCGGCCGCTCCCCCTCACTGTCTATCGCGCCAACATCCGAATGCACCGCTACGACCGTCTCCGCCGCCGCCCCCCTAATGACCATCTGATCCGTAGCTAGTGGCATGGAGGTCGATGAAGGTCGCTGGGGCAGGTCAGAGGGCCATATCGGGTCGATGAAGGTCGAGTGCAAGTCGGCCTGGTTGCTGCACTTTGCTGCTGCACTGCCGATCCGTTTGGCCTTGGCAACTTGATAAGTCAACAGTGTGACCTGCCGGCCGACCTCGGGTCTGGCGGTGCAGCAGTCCACGTCGCTACGCCGCTGGCCGGGCTCGTTGGTGTCGTCCGATTTGCGGCAGCCGCCGGAGCGAAGAGGGAGCCGAGTGCATGACGGCTTGCATGGCATATCAGGCCAGTGTGTGATGCTCTTTGCCAACTACACCGGGTGCTGACAGAACGGGGCAGACAAGGGGGCCCAGCAGGGCTATCCCCAACCTGTCCCCGTGGAACGGGTTAGGGATAGCGTTAGTGCAGCTCAGGACTTCGGTTGCGCGCGCCCTCCGGAGCCGTGAGCGCAGGTTCGAATCCTGCTGGGGGCGCTCCGTAACTACCAGCGAATTAGCCGTCTAAACAGGTGGAACGTTGGCAAAGACGCGCTGCCGGAGAGACTGCTGCCGGGGGCCGTGCCGAATTGCTCGAGGTGCTCTCTGATTGGGCACACGAGATCCGGGGGATCGGCACTTTGCGTACGGACTTGCGGGAGCGACCTTTTAGGCCCCGGTCCTCGTGTACGTCTCCGGTGTTGGTCCATTCCTTTCCAGGTGCCGGGGCGGAGTACCAAAGGTGAGGCGGCCCCAACCGGCGCCCGGAAAGCTCGTAACGTGCAGGTAGCTGCGGCATCTGAGCCGGGATCACCAGCCAAGCCGAATGAGGACGGCGTGGTTGTAACAGCCGATATGGCGGCCGTCCTTGACGGGGCGACCGTCCGAACCGATACGGGATGCATCCACGGCGTCCCGTGGTTCGTGGGCAACCTGGCCCGGTCCCTGGCCGAGCATCACGATGACCTGCCCGCTGACGCACTGGCGGCGGCGATCAGGGAAACGGCAGCAGCACACCGTGGTACCTGCGACCTTAGCCATCCAGGCACGCCATCAGCCGCAGTCGCCATAGCCCAGGCCCACGATGATGTCCTGCGATACCTGGTGCTCGGCGATGTGGCGCTCGCCGTCGAGACAACCGGCGGGTTGCTGATCATCACCGACAACCGGGTAGACAGCACCGCAACAGCCGAACGCGCGGCGGCCGACGCGCTGCCGGCCGGCTCACCAGAGAAGGCCGAAGCCCTAGTCCGCATGAAGGTGGCCGAACTGGCGGCCCGTAACGTGCCGGGCGGATTCTGGGTTGCCGCCGCTGACCCAGCCGTGGTCAGTCATTCACTCACCGGGGAAATACCCTTGCGCACGATCCACCGGGCCATCCTGCTCACAGATGGAGCCACAAGAGCCGTGAGCCCCTTCGGACTCTACGATTGGCCGGGCGTATTCTCAGCAGTGGCAAAGGAAGGTCCCGGCGGGCTGATCAAGCAAGTTCGCATTGCCGAGGACGCAGACCCTACCGCTAACCGGTATCCACGCAACAAGATTCATGATGACGCCACCGTCGCCTTCATAGTTCTCTAGGAATGGCGGCGAGCATGTGAAAGACCAACATCCCTGCGCGAGCAGCCAATTTGGTGCCTAACCTCACTTGATCCTTGACAAGTTTCTCCGCGGCTTCAAGGGCGCGCCTCCGGCACGCCACGTCCAGGCCGGTGCCCGGACGAAGGCAGGCGACGCGGAGCCATCGAGCGGGAATGACGGACCCAGGCGGCGCAGGCTCCAGTCGGTAGACCGCCCGGTAGTTAAGACGTATCGTGACACCGTGGACCCCGGCCACCCTGTAACTACTCGGCAGGAGCAAGGTAATGCTGACCGGTATCGCGGTCGTCGCGGTGGGGATGCATGGCTACAACGGCCCCGGCGCTTCCGTGATTACGCTCGCCGTACCTGCGCTAATCGTACTGATCCTGGTAGGAGTGTACGGCCGTAGAAAGCGGTGATCAGCCGAGATGCTGACCACTAAGGCTGACCGCAACGGCATCCGGATTCGGCAGACAGAAACGGACCAGAGTAGTGGCGGCAAGCCAAGTGAGCGACGGTAAGCGAAACTGTGGACGTACCTTACAAGCGAAGGATCAGTGTCAACCGTCCCTGGGGGGCGCTACACAAACCATCACCATTATGGGTTGGCGTTCCAGGCTGCGTTCTGCTTGGTGCTGCTGGCGTCAGCGGCGCTACTGGCTGCAACCTAACCAGGGCCGTGCCGCCGGCCGTGCGGTCCGTCAGCGGCCTGCTCCTAAGGAGCGCAGAAGTGTACCATTGACGACACGCAGAGCTGCGCCGGGTGCAGGAGGCTGCGATGACGCTGCGACCGCATCGGAACCTAGTGGTCTGGAGCCAGTCCGTCGGCCCAGTCGGCAGGTACGGTGCCCTGCGGCTCACGCGGCTAACACGCACCAGGCGGATCCGCAGGTGTATCCGCACGGGCGCGCTGCTCATCGTCGTCGGCCTGATGCGCCTGGCCCGCGCCGTGCGGATCCGCTGGCAGGAGCACGAGCGGCGCTGTGCACTAGAGCGCGAACTGGCCGAATACTCAACCCCGGCCCAGCGGTGCGATCTTGCCGCGACCCTTGACCGGTACCCGGATAGCATTACGTACGAGCTACGTGACATCCTCGCCCGGCAGGCCATCGCCGCCTTTAGCAACCGGCTTCCGGCCGCCGGACGGTACTGACCGCCACAAGGAGCCATGCGATGGGACCGGCTGGTGAAGAACACACGCGGCTCCTCGATGAGCAGGTCAGCTACTACCGGGCCATCGCCCCGGATTATCTGCGCCAGGGCCTGGATCTCCCGGGCGGCGACGAGCTGACCGAGGCGCTCGAGGCGTTCCGCCCGGCCGGAAGCGTGCTCGAACTCGCCTGCGGCCCCGGAGTGTGGACCGGCCAGCTTCTCCGTCACGCCACGGACGTCACGGCCGTGGACGCGTCCCCGGAAATGCTCGCCATCGCGGCGGCCCGGGTCGGCGGCGAACGGGCGCGTTTCATACAGGCCGATCTCTTCACCTGGGCGCCTGACCGGCGTTACGACGTGGTTTTCATCGGTTTCTGGCTTTCGCACGTACCGCTCGATCGCTTTGCGTCCTTCTGGTCCATGGTGGCTGACAGCCTGAAGGAACGCGGGCGCGTATTCTTCGCCGACGACGCATACCGCACTCCCGACGAACTCGTGGAAGGCCCAGCGTCCTCGACCATCCGCCGCCGCCTTGATGACGGAACGTCCTACCGGCTCGTGAAGGTCCCCCACACACCGCCGGACCTCGAAGAGCGGCTCCGGCGGATCGGCTGGAACATCACGGTCACCGCCACGTCCGGGCCGTTCTACTGGGGAGCAGGAACCCGAGCCTGATCCAAGCTCCTGGGCTAGCGGCTCACCAGGTGATCACGTCCCCCATCGAAGCTAGCCACCCCGACGGTAGGTACGTGATGTACCCGGTGGCCAGGTCGAGGCTGGCCAGCCTCAGCGAGTTCGTGCCCTGGGCCTGAATCTGCAGCAGTAGGTGCCGAACGGATGGGTCGTCCGTGATGAGACCCGGCTGCCCTGCGGGCGTGTGCACGACGCGCGACTTGCCGGTGGCGAGATCTACCACGCGAACTTGCCCCACCCACGGTGCGGTGGGCGGCTCGGGATAGGTGGCGAAGTACACGGCATGGCCGTCCGGCGTGATGGCGGCGAAGGAGATCCAGACCGACGGGCCGAACTGAGCCGCCCGGACCACGGTACGGCCGCGGGCGGCGGCGCTGCCGGGAGCGGCGCTGGTGGGGATGACCCCGACCATCGAGGGATTTTCTTGCAGGCTGTAACACAGCACGCTTCCGTCCGCCGTCCCCTCGTCGTGCGGCCCAGGCTGGGTGAGCCGTCCTCGTCGATCCACATCTATAGGACGCGGCAGCGTCCGGAATGCTGAGTGCGAGCGCTCATGTCATGGTTCCCGGGACGGCCACGGCGGCTCGCCGTCTTTTCGGGGGCTTGGTGAGCATTGTCGTCTCGACGCACGCCAGCATGTGCTTTATGCTCGGGGAAATGTCGGAGGTAACGCGACCGGGACACGGTTTTGCCGTTCAGGCTGAGGTCCAGTACGAATCGGCAGAAAGGGTCGCCGATCAGTACGTTCTCGTCGACAGCAGCGAGGGTAAGGGGCTGCTGCCTTGCTACGCCTCTCGTCCGCTCAGCGCACCAGGCTCAGGTATCGAGCGCCTGCTCGTGGTGGTGCACGGCGCGCTCCGGGATTCGGACAGGTACTTCGCGCACGCCGGCGCGGCCGCGGGAGACGCTGGCTCTTCCGCTTTAATCGTGGCGCCGCAGTTCCTGGCCGACGTGGATCGCGCCGCAATGGCGTCCGCCCGGGCCGGCACGCTCTACTGGGGCGTCGAGGGCTGGAAGGGGGGCGAGCCCGCCCTCGAGCCTGCGCCGATCAGCTCGTTCACGGCGATGGACTGCCTGCTGGAGCAGCTGACCGCACCGGATCGGCTGCCGGACATCAAGAAGCTGGCTGTCGTGATCGTCGGGAACTCGGCGGGCGGCCAGTATGTCAACCGCTACGCGGCGGTCGGCCGGGCACCGGATACGCTGGCCAAGCGCGGTATCCCGGTCCGCTTCATCATCGCGAACCCCTCGACGTACTTGTATTTCAACGAAGAGCGGCCGGTGACGGTGCCCGACGTAACCGGCGTCAACCGCTGGCGCTACGGATTCGACTGCGCGCCGGCTTACGTCGATAGCGGTCCCGTCGAGAGCCTGGAGCGCTATCTCGCGCGTGATGTCACCATCGTCCTCGGTGCCGAGGACCGCGATAACGGTGCGCTGCTGCTCGAAGTGAGCGCCGCGGCCATGGCCCAGGGAGCCAACCGGCTCGAGCGGGGAATCAACTACAACCGGTATATCCACAAGCTGGCCCGGGAGCAGGGGCTGGCGGCCACGCATCAGGTGATCGAACTCGGCGGGGTCGGTCATGCCGCCGGCGACGTCCTGGCCGCCGCGCCAACCCGTGAGATCATGTTCGGCTGACGGGCGCCGCCGGTCGCGGCGGCGGGCGGTTACAACTCGAGATCACCCAGGCTGATCTGTACCCGATGGGCATTCGGGGAGCCGATGCGCTGGTAGATCGCCAGGGACTGGTTCAGCAGAACGGCAGCCTCGGTGCCTCGGCCGCTTTGCCGTTGGCATCGGCCGAGGCCTTCCAGGGCCCGCGCTTCCTCGGGCAGCGAGGCGACTCCCTTCGCGATCGCCAGGGCCTGCTCGTAACGAGGCAGGGCGTCCGCGGAGGTGGCGGAGGCCAGCGACCACTCGCCCAGATTGTTGAGGACTTGCGCTTCCCCGAGCCGGTAGCCGATGCTGCGATACAACTCCAGCGCCTGAAGATAAAGTGCCTCAGCCGCAGGGTAATTCCCGGTCGCTTGCATAACGACGCCCAGGTCGTTTAGCGCATCGGCCTCGCCGCGCGGATAACCGAGGGCACGGTACAGTTCAAGCGCCTGTTCCTGGGTTACCGCGGCGGCTTTATAGTCCCCCGTCGCCAGCTGCACGCTGCCCAGCTGGCCGAGCACGGTCGCTTCCCCGAACCGGTAGCCGACGTCGCGATGCAACGCCAATGCTTGGATAAGGCTGGCCGCGGCCGCCTTATAACTCCCCGTTGCCTGCTGCACGCCGCCGAGCCGGTAAAGAGCAATAGCTTCACCGAGCTTGTCATGCAGCACCCGTCTCAGCTCGAGCGCCTGCTCGTGGCTGGCGGTCGCCATAAGATAATCGCCGGTCTGGTATTGCACGACGCCGAGCTGATTGAGGTCGTTGGCTTCGCCGAGCCGGTCACCTAGACCGCGGTGCAGGTCCAGCGCACTGGTGAGATTAGCGGTGGCCAGCCGGTAGTTCCCCGCTGCCTGCTGTACGGTCGCCAGCTTGTTGAGCGCGTTGGCTTCGCCGAGGCGATCGCCCAGATCGCGGTAAATCTGCAGCGCCCGTTCGTGGCTGGCGGTCGCCGTTCGGTAGTCCCCGGTCAGCGTCTGCATATCACCCAGGTCGGCCAGCACGCCGGCCTGGGCGAGCTGGTCACCGGCCTGACGCGCCACATCGAGCGTGGTGCGGTACAGGGCCAGGGCTTGGTCCCAGTAGCCCTGACTGCGCAGGAAGCCATGCATCGCGGCGGCGATGGCGATGGCATGGTGCGGCCGAGCGTGGGCTGCCGAATAACCGATCACCGCGTGCAAGTTGAAGCGTTCGGCGTCCATCCAGGTGACAGCGCTCTTCCGGTCGACCAGATCCGGGACACGCGCCGGGCGGAAGCCGGTGACGGCAGGATTTCCGGTAGGAGTGCGCCTGGCCTGGTGGCGATCCGCGGCGAGAACGGCCTGCAGGTAATAGTCCATGAGGCGGTCAACCGCGGCCTCACGATCGGCAGCCGGGTCCTCGGCCGCCAGCGCACGGGCATACTCACCGATCAGGTCGTGGAAGCGATACCGGCCGCGCGAGAGTTCGATCAACAGGTACTGGTCGTAGAGGCCATCGAGGTGCCGGCGCGCGGCGGCGAGATCGATGTCATCCAGGGCAGCCGCGGCGTAGGCGTCGATATCAGCACCCGGGTGCAGGCCAAGGCGGCGGAACAGCCTGCGCTGGCCTTCGGTCAGATCCTGGTAGGAGAGGTCCAGCGCGACCGCGACCGAAAGGTTCTCGGCTTCCATCAGTTCCAGGCGGTGACGTGCCGCGGCCAGCTCCGCGGCCAGCCCGGAGGCGGTCCACGCGGGGTGGTGGTACAACTGCCTGCCCAAGATCCCGACGGCCAGTGGAAGATACCCGCACAGGCGGGTGATTTCCGCCACTGCGCCGTCGATGCGATCCAGTCCGGGTCGGGCCGCGGTGCGAACTAACAAGTCAGCGGCAGCCTCAGGCGCGAGGGTATCCAGGCTGATGGCCTGCGCATCCTCCAGTGCGGTGAGATGCCTGCGGCTCGTCACCAGGACCACGCTCCCGGCGGTGCCTGGCAGGAGCGGCCGGACCTGGTCGTGTCCGGCGGCGTCATCAAGCAGCAACAGCAACTGCTTGCCGACCAGGTAATCCCGCCACAGCCGGGTCCTCGGCTCCAGGCCGGACGGGATCTGCTGGGCGGCCACCCCGGCCGTCTGCAACAGGCTGGCCAGGGCGTCAGCCGGATCGACCGGCCGCTGTCCCGGCGTATGGCCATGCAGCGGCAGGAATATCTGCCCATCGGGGAACTGCGGTGCGAGCTGGTGGGCCGCGCGGACCGCAAAGGCGGTCTTGCCGATTCCGGCCATCCCGCCGATCGCGTAGATGCCCGCGACCCAGCCCGAGCGGACATGGCCGGTCACCGCGCTGACAAGCTGGCTGAGCTCAGGCCCGCGGCCGGTAAAGGAGCTGATGTCGCGCGGCAGCGTCCGCGTCGCCGCGGCGACGCCGCCCGGCTGAAAGCCCGCGGCCGGGGATTCATCGATCGCGCGGCGCCCCCGCGCCGCGGCCTCGAACGCGGCCCGGGCCGGGCCCGTCAAGCCGAGCGCCTCGGCTAGCAACTGGGTTGTCTCCCGGCGCGCCGTGACGTGTATGCCCCGCTCCAGATCACTGATGGACCTCGGGCTCAACCTGGCCCGCTCGGCTAGCTGCTCCTGGGTCAACCCGGCGCTGGTTCGCAACTGCCTTAGCAAGACGGCAAAGGACACCATAGGTGGCTCAGCCATGACGCTCCCCTATCGAACCTTCCGCCAAGGCGCCTGAATCACCTGACTCGATCCCGCGTAGCCGCCCAGGACAGCAATAATCCTTTTAGCTAAGCGTAAGGCGGATGTCGCCACGTGGCGATCCCCCTATTCGAATGCAGATCCCGGGCCAGCCCTGAGGCGTCCCGTCATCACCGGAAAATCATGTGAGCTTCGCGTGCCCGAAGATGTGTGGTGGCCAGCTCGTTTGCTCGTCAGAGTTGAACTAGCCACACAACTGACTCAGTCACATAGCCAACAGAGGCGATCTAAAGGACGCAAACGCCACGCCAGATCATGCGGACTCGCCGGACGAGGCACGTAGCAGTCCTGATGAACCCGTGACTGCTGCACGCAGGAGGGAGGTGTGGGTGTGGAGTTGCTTCTGGCGTCGCTCGGGAGCAGGGCCGGTTATGTCGTCGGAGCCATTCTGGCCGTGATCACGGTCTTGGTCATCCTCGCCTTCAGGCAAGGACGGACCATCGAGTTCTGGCCGCCGAAAATCGGCTCGAGGCCGGGCGCGACCGGCGCCGCGGACCGTCATGGCCCCGCGGCCGCCGCGATCCGCCCGCAGCATAAGAAGCCGACGTTCCTGCTGGCCGCTCCCGCCGTCAGCGTGGCTAGAGTGTTCGAGGTGTGCGACGCCGCGCAGTTCTACCAGGAAATTGCCGCGAACTACGATCAGCGGAACTCAGCGAGACTCCTGGCCACGCACATGGAAGTGATCACGCAGATCGACCAGGCCCGAAAGGGGAAGCCGGCCTTGCGGGTACTCGATCTTGGTGGCGGAACCGGCCGGAACGTGGCGACATATTTCTTTAATGATCATCGCATCAGCTGGACCTACGTCGACTATTGCCCCGCGATGATCGATCAACTGCAGCGGCACCTGGCCGGACGGCGGCTGTATGAGCGGCTAAGTGTCTACGCCGAAGACATCAACAAGATACACTTGCGGCTCCAGGCAAAATCCTATGACGTAATATTGCTGAACATGGTGCTTTCCTCGATGCCGCAACTGCCTGATTTCACCCGGATCGCTACCCTGCTGGCGCCCGGTGGCCGGTTGATTGTCGCCGACATCAACCCTGCCTACACCAATGCTCACCCCTATTACCAGGCCACCGCGGCCGACGGAACCCTGGTCGCCATGTGCACCCGCCCGGTGCAGCCGCTCGAGGTCGCCACCCGCGCGAAGGAAGCACGACTCCAACTGTCGGAGATGACCCAGATCGGGTCCGATGAGATCAGCTATTCGTTCATTGCCACCTTCATAAACCCGGCCCGGCCGGATGACGACCAGCAGCAAAAAGGCGAACTGCTTTCCGCGTGAACTCGGCCGACGGTCTCGTCATGGCGGCCCGACGCCGCCTCGCGAGCTAACGGAGCCTCGAGGGATTTGCGTCCGGCGCCGGCCGGGGCGCCGTCCTGGTTGATCATGCGGACTTACGGCCCCAGACGAGAAAGAGAAGGCCTGACATGACGACGGTGCGAGGGTCGTCAATATGGGCCCGGGCCGGGGCGTCCAGCGCGTCAAGCTCCTTCTCGTCAGCCAGTCCCAGCTGGAGGATCTGCGGGCGCATGCTGCGCACCAGGTCGAGCCGGACGGTCCGGCGGGAATTACCCGGTGGGTACATCTGCGCTCTGCACTCCACCCCGATGTCGGTCAGCCCCGCCTGGCGGAACAGCTCGGATACCGCCGGATCGGCACCGTTGCGGCTGAAGGCCGCATGGAAGATCACACAGATCCGGTCGAAGGCCGGTTGAGGCGGATAGCACAGGGCATGTTCGGTGTCAGGCTCCGCGACGGCGACCTAGCCCCCCGGCTTGGCCAGGCGCACCATCTCAGCCACCACCACCGCCGGCTCTGGCACGTTGATCAGCAGGGTTCGGGCATGGACCAGGTCGAATGAGCCCGATCGCAGCCCGGTATGCCTGGCGTCCGCGGTGACGATCGCTACGCCGCTGAGCCCATGACCGGAGACGAACTCGGCCGCCATGGCCGCATGTGCCGGGTCAGCGTCGAGGCCGACGACCCGGCCGCCGGGTGACACCCGCCCGGCCAGCAGGTCAAGAATCCCGCGCGGGCCGCACCCCAGGTCGATCGCGCTCTGCCCCGGCCCCAGGCCGACCCGATCAAGCAGCGCAGCGCTGTCCGGCGCCAGTTCAGCAGCCTGGCGGCGGAGCCGCGCGCTCTCCCCGGCGCTGCTGCCCAGCGGGTAGACGGCATTGGCGTCCTGGCCGGCTGGAGAATCCCCTGCCGTCGGCCGCAAGGATTCAGTCATCTCATCACCGTTCTGCCAGCTCAGTCTGCCAGCGCGCCAGGCGAATGACCAGCCAGGCCCGCTGGAGTGATCGCCTGCGGAGCGTTAGCCTGGACGGAAGGTAGTGGGGGAAACGGCCATGACCGACGTCGGACGCAGGCAGGCGGGCCCGGCTGAGCTGGCGCAGGGGCCGCCGCGGGCCCAGATCCAGGTCGTCCCGCTCCGCGGGCTGCCGGTGGTGGCCGCGGTGGTGGTGTTCGTCATCGCGTCTATCGCGGGCAACTGGCTGTGGGCGCTGACCTTCTGCCACGTCGTGGGCGGCGCGCTGTGGACGGCGATCGACCTGTTCGTCGGGCTGATCATCGGGCCGATCCTGGGCCGGCTGCCGGAGGCGGCCCGCGCGGAGTTCGCCGCCCGGTTCATGCCGAAGATGGTCCTGCTCATGCCCACCCTGGTACTGATGACGTTGGCGGCCGGGTTCCAGCTGGCACTGCGGGAGGGCAACCTCGCCCCGTCCAGCCCGAACCACGCCTGGCTGATCGTCTCCTACTGCGTCGTCGGGCTTATGGCGGTGATCGCGCTCGGCGTGCTCGAGCCGGCCAACATCACGGTCCTGGTCGAGATGCGTAAGACGGCACCGGACGGGGCGGTCATCGCCCTGCTGATGAGGCGGTTCGTGTACACCTCGGGGATCATCGGGGTGATGCAGGTCGCCACCCTGATCATCATGACCAGGGTGGCGAGCCAGTGAGCGCCGGCCCAGTCGCCGCGGCGGCGAGGCCGACGGCCGGCCGGCGCTTCCCCCCAGTCGCCGAACTGGCCATCGGGTCGCTGGCCCTGGTCGTCGTCGGCGGGATCCTGATGGCGTCGTACGTGCCCCGCAGGCCGCCGCTCGGCGTACCGGCGGTGCTCACCGCCGTCAGCGCGGCCCTGATCCTCACTAGCGTCTTCCTGCTGTCCAGGCTGCGGCCGTTCGCGTGGGGCCGGTTCTTCCTCGCGTTCCGGTGGGCGCTGCTGGCCTACGTCATCTCGGCCGGGATGATCGGCTTCGCCTTCGTCCGTGATCACACCCGGGGCGCCCCGCTGGCCCTGGTGGCGGTGATGCTCGTGATCTTCGCGCTGGACGTGCCGGTCATCATCGCGTTCACTGTGGCGCGTTACTCCTCACCTCCGCACGCCGCGAGCTAACGGAGCTTCGAGGGATTTGCGTCCGGCGCCGGCCGGGGCGCGGGAACGTGGACCCGCGGGCCGGCCGCGGAACCCGGCTCGCCGGGCTGCGGCGGGAGCCCGGCCCGGAAGAAACGTTCCCAGGCGTATACCTGCTCCTTATACAGGTTCCGCACGGTGCGGGCCGAACGGCCCAGGGCACGCAAGCGCGAACCGGAGCTGGCCGGGCGCTGGCCCAGGCTGGTCGTCATCACGATCACCTCGATCACGTCGGTGGCCTGTC
>Ga0116222_1001433_pt1 | contig 13264 bp, 7 predicted proteins | sample Sb_taG_12_FD_88963 | JGI IMG/M metagenome (GOLD analysis project Ga0116222, IMG submission 88963) | Peat soil microbial communities from Weissenstadt, Germany - Sb_50d_9_AC metaG | ecosystem: Environmental > Terrestrial > Soil > Wetlands > Peat | place: Germany: Weissenstadt | collected 2010-09-21
ACAAAAGACCTGAGAGTTGACACGTCAGTGCCACGGGAGCGGCAAAGGCGCGAGTGTGCCTGACGCTAGGAGGTCGCATGTCAACGCCCGCAAACACCTCTGAATGGTTCGAATCGCCCCAGTTCCCTAAGCGTCAAATTCTCGTTGGGATGGCTGTGCTGCTCACGATAGCGACCGGTCCATTCTTGTTTTGGCCGTCCCTGGCGAGGCGCATTCTGGCTACGAACTTCCTACCCCATCTGTTTTGCTACCTCGGCAAACCGGGATTGGTGTGGACCCATGTGATTGCCGACTCCCTGATTGGTATAGCCTACCTCGCGATTTGCGGAACGCTGGTTTATCTGGTTCGGAAGGGACGCCGCGACATCCCTTTTCACTGGATGTTTCTGGCGTTCGGCGCGTTTATTGTTGCCTGTGGTTGCACGCACTTCATGGAGGTGGTCACCGTCTGGATTCCGGTTTACGTGCTTTCCGGGAGCCTGAAGGTGGTCACGGCATTGGTATCGGTTGCGACCGCTGTGCTCCTTCCTTTTACCGTTCCACAAGTCCTTTCTCTGATTCAAACCGCGAAAGCTTCGGGCGCGGCAGAAGGCAGGTTCCGCGCGTTGCTGGAGGCCGCCCCCGACGCAATTTTTGTGGTAAGCGAAGAGCGCATCGTTTTTGTGAATCCTAGCGCGGTGAGGTTGTTGGGTGGGGAACGGCCGGAGCAGATCGTGGGCAAAAGGCTTTCCGAGTTCGTTCATCCAGGATCTCTGGCATCCGTAAGGAGTCGCATTCGAGATTCCTATCGGACAGGAGTCGCGGCTCCGCCCATTGAGCACGTGCTTGTTGCTCTCAACGGTTCGCCCGTGGAGATAGAATCGGCTGCAATTCCGATCAGTTGGAAAGGGTTGCCGGCGATTGAGGCGATCGCCCGCGATATCCGTCAACGAAAACGGACCGAGGAAAAGCTGCGGGAATACGAAAAGGCCGTGGAAGGCCTGGAGGAGATGATCGTCGTGGTTGACCGGGAATACCGCTACGTCCTCGCGAACCGTGCGTTCCTGAACTATCGAGGTGTAGAGAGAGAACAGCTCATAGGGCGTCCATCCCGGGAGATGTTGAACGAGGGCGTCTTCGATGGGATCATCAAGGGAAAACTGGACGAATGCTTCCAGGGTAAAGTCGTCAAATACGAACTGAAATACAAGTATCCGAAACTGGGCGATAGGGACGTATCCATATCGTACTTTCCCATCGAGGGTCCGGACGGTATCGACCGGGTCGCCTGCGTTATTCAGGACATTACCGAGCAAAAGAAGGCGGAAGAAGCGTTGCAGCGGAACGAAGCCGAGGCCAAAGCCCGGGCTGAGGAATTGGAAGTCATTCTGGACGCTGTGCCCGGGATGGCACTTATTTCCCGAGACCCAACCGGTCAGAGGATCACCGGCAGCCGGGTCGCTTACGAGTTGCTGCGGTTGCCCTATGGCGCCAACATTTCCAAGTCCGCGCCCGCGGAGGAGCAGCCTTCGAGCTTCCGTATCATCAAGGACGGGCGGGAGCTTCCGCCCAGCGAGTTGCCGGTTCAAAAGGCTGCGGCCACGGGGCAGGAGATTCGCGATTCCGAAATCACTCTGGTATTTGACGATGGGACGTCGCGCGACATTTTCGGCAACGCTGCCCCATTCCTCGATCAACAGGGTAAGGTGCGCGGTGCGGTGGGAGTTTTTGTCGATATCACTGAGCGCAATCGGGTGGCAAAAGCGCTGCGCGAGAGCGAAGATCGATACCGCGACCTGGTCGAAAACAGCCAGGACTTGCTGTGCACCCACGATCTGAAGGGAAATCTGCTTTCGGCCAATGCCGCGTCTGCTCGAATTCTGGGATATGAAGTTGCCGAGCTGTTGAAAATCCCGATGCGAGAATTCATCACTCCCGATTGTCAGCAACAGTTCGACCAATACCTGGTCCGAATTGAGAAACACGGCGCAGACAGGGGGCTGATGAGTGTCGTCACCCGGACCGGGGAGCGAAGGATATGGGAATATAACAACACGCTTCGCACCGAGGGGGTTACTTTGCCCGTCGTTCGAGGTCTGGCTCATGACATCACAGAACGGGTGCGGGCGGAAAGGGAATTGCGAGATAGTGAGCAGCTTTTCCGCCAACTGGCAGAGAACATTCGCGAAGTCTTCTACCTGACCGATGCGAAGAGCCTCGACCTCTTCTATGTGAGCCCCGCCTATGAACAAGTTTGGGGCCGGACTTGCCAGAGTCTCTACGAAACCCCCGACTCATTTCTGAACGCGATCCATCCCGACGACCGCGAGAGGATTCGGAACGCCTATCTCAATCGCGACCTTTTCATGTACGAATATAGAATCGTTCGTCCTGACGGAAGCATACGCTGGATTCTGGATCGCGGGTTTCCAGTCCACGATGCCAAAGGCCATGTGTATCGACTCGCGGGCCTGGCCGAGGACATCACAGAAAACAAGCTGGCCGAACAGGCAGTGCAGGAATCGCAGGCAGATCTGGCTCGCGTCAGTCGAATCGCAACCATGGGCGAGTTGACTGCATCAATCGCGCATGAGATCAATCAGCCCCTGGCGGCAGTAGCCACGAATGCCAGCGCCTCGCTGCGCTGGCTCGCGATACACCCGCCGAACCTGGCCGAGGCGCGCGAGGCGATGACCAGCGCGATGCAGGAAGCCAATCGCGCCAGCTGTGTGATTGAGAGAATTCGAACTCTGCTGAAGAAGACGCCTCCCGAACTGCGGCCAGTGAATGTGAACGAAGTAATCCGAGAGGTGTTGGCCCTGCTCCACAACGAGCTCATGAGAAGCGTTGTTGCCGTACACGCGGAGCTGACGCCCGATACGCCCATTGTGATCGGCGACCGGGTTCAGTTGCAGCAGGTAATGCTGAACTTGATCATGAACGCCATTGACGCCATGCTTTCAATCAAGGATAGGCGAAAGACGCTGGTCATCAAGTCGGCGAGAGATACGGAGGGTGCCTTGATCACGGTTCAGGATTCCGGGAAAGGACTGGATCCGAAGCACGTGTCGCGTATCTTCGATTCGTTCTTTACGACTAAACCCGAGGGGATCGGAATGGGGCTCTCGATCAGCCGTAACATTGTGGAAGCGCACGGCGGGCGCCTGTGGGCTGGGCCCGCGCCTTTGCACGGAGCAGTTTTTCAGCTGATCCTCCCCGAGGCAGCTTAATGCATGAATGAACTGCAATCAATGGTGTTCGTCGTAGATGACGATGCCGAGGTGCGCAAGGCCATCGCGAGCCTGATCCGCTCGGTGGGCTTGCAAGTTCAACTCTTTGGCTCGGCGCAGGATTTTCTACGAGCTAAACAGGCGGAAGTGCCTGGTTGTCTAATCCTCGATATCAGATTGCCCGGAATCAGCGGGCTCGATTTCCAGCGCAAACTGGCTGAAGCCAACAATACCATCCCGATTATCTTCATCACCGGTCATGGCGACATCCCGATGTCGGTCCGGGCGATGAAGGCGGGAGCCGTCGAGTTCCTGACCAAACCATTCCGCGATCAGGATCTGCTGGATGCGATTCAACACGCGCTCGAACGGGACCGAGCTCGACGCCAGCGCGAGGCGGAAATTGCCACCCTGCGGGAACGCTTTGAATGGCTTACGCCGCGTGAGCGAGAGGTGCTGCCCCTGGTAGTTTCCGGCCTTCCCAATAAACAAATCGCTGCCGAAATCGGAACCAGCGAAACCACGGTTAAAGTCCATCGCGGGCAACTCATGCGAAAGATGGGTGCAGAGTCCCTGCCTGAGTTGGTGAGAATGGCTGAGAAAATGGGAGTTCCTGTTACAAAACCCTAAACCTTTGTAAGGTCTTCCGGCACGAAAGTAAACCCCATCCGGCTCATTGCACAATAGACTCGTGATCTTACAAGTAACAGAATGCTTGGCAAGCGAGAATAGCTCGCAGAAAGCGTCATGTTCGTCCCTCTGGCCCGCCGGGACCCCCTCTACGGTGGGCCTTTTTCTGGCTGGTTGTTGTGGACCTTCGCTTGGCGAAGGTCCCGCTTCCTCAAGCTGACAAATTGCCTTGAATTTATTTCAGTTCGCGCTCGAAGTGTTCTTCGATCAGGTGGAAGAGGTGATCGCGGTCGTCCGCTCCACGAATGCTGTGAGTTTTGTTGGGATAGACCATGAAGTGGAACTGCTTGCCTGCTTTGATTAGAGCTTCAACCATCTGGATGCTGTTCTGAAAATGCACGTTGTCGTCGCCGGTTCCGTGAGCAATAAGCAATGAGCCTTGCAACTTGTCGGCTACTGCGGGCAAATCCATGTCTACGTAGCTTGTGGTGTTCTTGTCCTTGGGCATGCCGTTGTTGCGTTCGGTATAGATGGAATCGTAGTCGCGCCAGTTAGTGACGGGGGCGACGGCGGCGCCGGCTTTGAACATGTTTGAATGCGTCATGGCATAAAGGGTCATTGAGGCACCATTGCTCCATCCCCATATGCCTACACGCGTGCGGTCAAGTTCGGGATACTTCACGAACAGCTGATCGAGAGCAGTGAGCTGATCTTTCAATTCAATCGCGCCGAATTGGTGACGGACTGCGGTCATGAACTTGCGATCGCGAGCGGGCGTGCCGCGATTGTCGACGGTAAAGATCGCAAACCCCTGCCGGGCTAGAACCTGATGGAAGAGACCAGAAGAACCGGTCCAGTTCTCGATCCAGCTATCGGTTACCAGTTGTGCGGCGGGGCCGCCGTAGATATTTACGATGAGCGGGATCTTGCTGGCCTGAGCACTTTCCGGCGGAAGCAGGAGTTGGCCGTAAAGAGTGGTCCCGTCGTCCGCTTTGAACTCTAGAAACTCGGGCTCAGTCAATCCGTAGTCGTCCACGCCACGTGAGTTCCATACGGTCTTGCAGGATCCGCTGCTGCTGCAAAGTGACGTTCGCGGCGGCGTCATGAGGTCGGAGAATTCATCCACGAAGTGCTTGCCGTCATCGGCGAAGGTGGCGTGATGGGTTCCATCATCCTCGGAGACTTGTTTGAAGCCCGAGCCATCCAGCTTGACCGCGTATATCTGTCGCTGACGGGGATCGTCCTTATTGCAGGTGAAATAGACCACGCCGGCGTCCTCGTCCACGGCCTCGACCCCTAGCATTTCGAAATCGCCTTTAGTGATCTGCCGTTCCAACTTGGCCTCGGCCGCCAGTGGATTCGTTTTGTCGAAGCTATAGAGATAAAGCTGGGTGGTCCCGTCGCGCCAGCTCGACCAGAGGAAACGGTCTCCCGACTTCAGGATTCTCATGTCATCGTTCACGTTTACCCAGGCGTCGGGGGTGGCCTCGGTCAAGACCTTGCGAGAGTGTCCGGAGTGAATATCGACGAAGTAAAGGTCGATGTTGTCCTGCGCGCGATTTAACACTTCGGCCCAGAGGACGCCATCGTTGACCCAGCCAAAACGGGGGAGGTAGGTGTCGCGGTCCTCGGTGAGCGATATCCACTTTGCGTCACCGCCGGACGTGCTGGCCACTCCGAGGCGAACGACCGGATTGGGGTCGCCGGCCTGAGGATACTTTTCCATGTCCAGCGTGGGATGCGTGGGCATCCAGTTGGTGATTGGATAGGTGGGCACATGCGTTTCATCCATGTGCAGGAACGCAATGTTCTTGCCGTCGGGCGACCAGAAGTAGTTGCTGCGCACGCCCAGTTCTTCGGCGTAGACCCAATCGACTTCACCGCTCAGCAGGTTGGGATGCTTGTCGGTTTCCTCTTTGTCCCGGGTGAGTTGCTTCTCGGTGTCGTCGGTGAGAGTGCGCAAGTATAGATTGTGTTTGCGAACGTAGGCGAGGCGAGTGCTGTCGGGAGAGAACTTGGGATCGCCGCTGGCGTCGGGCGACGCGCTGAGTTGGACGGCGGTGCCGGTCTCGAGTGAGTACAGCCATAGCTGGCCTTGAGGAACAAAGAGCAAGTGCTTGGAATCCGGCGCCCAGTAGTAAGGGTCGACGTGATACCGAGTGATGCGTTCTACCTCGCGCTCATCTTTGATCCTCTCGACGGAGGGGGCGAGCGTCGCCAGTTTGCCTTCGCTCACCAGCAGAGTTTTTTGGCCCGTGACCGCGTCCACCGACAACAACTGGCCGTGTTCGCCGGAGTCGTCCCGCTGAATGAAAGAGAACTTTGTAAAGTCGGGAGTCCATTGGATGGTTTCTGGCGGACGTCCCGTGATGCCGCCTGGGGCGAAAATGGATTCAATGGTGAGGGGTTTTCGGGCAGGATTGTCAGCAGGATCTGACTGGGCAGCAGCAAACGGGATAATGAGCAGGCAGATGGATATCAGCTTGATCGGTCGATTCACGCGGCATCTCCGGGCATAAATTCAGTGTTAGGAGGTGAGGCTGGAAAGTGTACACCGGCGGGTCGGGTTCTTGCAGTCTGTCGCAAACGATCCTGCGCCATTCCGAGGAGCGCAGCGGGATAACAACAAGAGGCTGGGTAAGATACTGACTGCAACGCCTCTACAGAGGGCATGCTAAAATCAGGGCGGAGCTACTCTTAAAGATGCTTCCTGACGTACAAAACCTGATCGCACTGCAACTGGCGGATCGGGAAATCCTGCGTTTAAAGGAAGAAATCGCTGCCCTGCCCAAACGGGTTGCCGCGATTGAAGAGAGGCTGGCCGGGACCAGGGCAGTCTTGGAAAAGGCCAAACCCGCCGTAAAGGCCGACGAAGCGTCCCGCCGCAAGTACGAAAGCGCGATCTCGGACCAGCAACAGAAAATCTCCAAGTACCGCGACCAATCCCTCGCCGTTAAGACCAACGAACAATACAAAGCTCTGCTGCACGAAATTCAGTTTGCCGAGCAGGACATTCGTGCCAATGAAGACAAGATTCTGGAGTTGATGGTCAACGCCGAGATTCGCGAGAAAGACGTAAAAGCGGCCGAAGCAAAGTTGAAGGCCGAGACTGCGGAGATTGAAAAGGAAAAGATCGAAGCCCGGCAGCGCACGGCTGAAGACGAAAAGCAGTTGGCCGAGTGGAATGCCAAACGCGACAATGCGCGAGCCGGAGTGAATCCTGATCTGCTGCCGCAATATGACCGAGTCGCGCGGCACCGTGGGAGTGGGCTTTCGGAAGCCCGCGATCACAAGTGTTTGGCGTGCCAGGTCATGCTGCGTCCGCAGACTTACAATGAGGTGCGCGCAGCGACGCATGTGGTGGTCTGCGAGTCCTGCCAGCGAATTCTTTATTACGACCCGGCGCATGACGAGGAGCCGGATCCCGTCGTGGTTGCGCGGCGGCGCAGGGCCCACCCTAAGTTCGAATCCAGCCAGGCGTGGTATTACCGGCCCAGCTTCGAGGACCATGGGGAAGTATTTCTGGTTTACATGAACAGCAAAGGTATGTCCAGCCGCCACGTATACGATGGCTCGTCTGGGCGCGGAGTTGGCAATATTTTGGGTCGCGAAGGCGAATACCGGCTGGGTTTTCCTGAAGACTTTACCGACGATGTCATCCGTCTGAACGGAAGTTGGACCGAGTCAGAGATCGAGGAATGGGGAGGCGAACTGCCCACGGCAACCCTTGACGCCCTGCATCGAGACCTCGATCTGGCGCGGGTAGAAATGCGTAAACACAGTCACGCGAAGAGCCACGCGATGGCTACCGAGCATCCCGCCGCTAGTTGAAAGTCTGCCGCCGTTTTCCGCAATCGCATATTGAACAGCGACTCGAGGCGGCTGTAAGCAGCTTAATCTTTGAGGGACTCTGACGGTTGTGCTGGAACCGGGGCAGCTCCAGGCCTCCAGATCAGCAGAAGCAGCATCGCCAGTCCAAGCAAGACATTGACGAGCCACTCTGAACCCCCGAAGTAGTGAAGGACAAGTCCCCACAGGCCTACTGCCGTCGCACTGGAGAGACGCACAAAGTGTCCCGTTTTCCATCGGCCCATGGGTGTCGATCTCGATGACCTTTGAGGTCGAGTTGAAGCGTTGTTGATTCTGCGCTGCCCCGTGAACCCTGAAACAGCGGACCAGATCGCCGCCACGATGACAATCCAGTCGCGGACGGTGACAGTATCGTGGGTCTCAACGATTCCTATACGCTTAACAAAGAAGCACACCGCGACGAAAAGGATGTTGGCGAGCTGCACGAGACGTAGTTGGCGTTCGGGCCTCATTTTGGTCGCGCCCTTCGGTTCGTATGCTATCAGACGCGCCCGAGCGAAGGTCGTACTTACGTCCTGGCGCGTCCACTCGGAGCACGGCTCCAAGTGTGCATCAACCTCCGCAGGTCCAGATGCTCCTGACACTGTTGCACGGTTGCCCCGGGTTAGCCTCCAGCGCGGTAAGATTCCTTCATGCCCCCAAAAAAACTTAACCTCCACGGGCTTCCCGTGGTGAAAGTCTCTCGTCGCGGAGCCAACCGGCTCAAGGACGGACATGTGTGGGTTTATCGCTCCGACATCGCTCAGGCGGACGGTGTTGCTCCCGGTGCTTTGGTGGGAGTGGTCGACGAGCGTGAGAAATTTCTGGGCACGGCCCTCTACAGCAGTTCTTCGCAGATCGCGATCCGCATGATTTCGCGGGAAGCCGTCAAGGATCTCGATAGTCTGTTGCGCACACGCATCCAGGAGGCGATCGCTTATCGCGAACGAATGGTGCGAGACACGGATGCCTATCGGATTGTCTTCAGCGAAGCGGATTTCCTGCCCGGCTTGATTGTAGATCGCTACAACGATCTGCTTTCCCTCCAGGTGCTGACGCAGGCGATGGATATCGAAGCGGTGCGCCAAGTAATCGTTTCTGAGCTTTCCCAGCGGTTGCATCCGGAGGCGATTGCCGAGCGCGTCGATCCCCGAGTGCGAGAGTTGGAGCAACTGCCCGCGCAATCCTCCGGCCTGTTGCAGGGCGAGAAGAAAAACACGGTGTTTGCCATGAATGGCGTCCGCTTTCACTATGACGTGCTCGGAGGCCAGAAGACGGGCGCGTTCCTTGACCAGCGCGAAAACTATGCTGCTGCTGCGCAATATGCTCGCGGCGAAGCCCTGGACGTCTTTTGCTATCACGGTGGATTCGCTCTGCACCTGGCACAGCATTGCGCCAAAGTTACCGGAGTGGATAGCTCACGTCCCGCGCTCGAGGTCGCAGATCGCAATGCCGCGTTGAACGGACGCGAGATCGAGTGGATTGAGGCCAACGCCTTCGACCTTCTTCGCGACTACGCGAGCGCGGGGCAACAATACGACAGCATCGTCCTCGATCCGCCAGCCTTCGCCAAGGGAAAGAGCAATGTGGAAACGGCCCTCCGTGGTTACAAGGAACTCAATCTGCGAGCTTTGAAGATGCTGCGTCCCGGAGGAATTCTGGTTACCTGCTCCTGCTCGTATCACGTCAGCCCGGCGGAGTTTCTAGGAGTCGTGACCCAAGCTGCCCAAGATATGCACAGAAATCTTCGCATCGTGGAGAACCGGACCCAGGCGAAAGACCATCCCATACTGCTGGCAGTGCCAGAAACCGCCTACTTGAAATGCATTGTATTGGCCGTAAGCTAATGAAAAATAAGCCAATAAATGTATTGACAATATCGCACTCAAGTTTTATGCTTCCTTTACGCTAATTAGGCATCCAAGCAAGTGCAGGAAGCCATAAAATCACCAAGATTCTGAAGGAGGATTTCACCATGACCGTATTAACCCGTTGGGAGCCTTTCCGCGAGTTCACCACGCTGCAAGACCGCATGAACCGGCTCTTCCGTGATTCGTTCGGCCCAGAAGGGGATCAATCTCTGGCCACCAGCAGCTTTGCCCCGCCTGTGGATGTTTACGAAGACGAGCACAACATCACGCTGAAGATCGAAGTACCGGGCATTGACGAGAAGGACATCGATGTCCGCGTCGAGAACAATACCCTCACCGTGCACGGCGAGCGCAAGTTCGAGAAGGAAGAGAAAGAAGAGAACTTCCGTCGCGTGGAGCGCCAGTATGGAAGCTTCACCCGGTCCTTCACTCTGCCCACGACCGTGGATGCGGAGAAGGTCTCGGCCAACTATGACAAGGGAATCCTGAAAATCAGCCTGGCAAAGAAGGCCGAAGCCAAGCCCAAGCAGATCAAAGTGAACGTTGCCAGCGAGAAGACCCTGGAAGCCAAGAGCCCAAGCAAAGCCGCGTAAGCCGGGTGGGGACTTAGTTGCTGGGGACGGGGCTCCGACCCGTCCGTCGAGCAATCTCGACAGTTTTGACGGGAGACGGCAGAGGTGACCGTCTCCCGTTTTGTATGTACGCTTGTCATTTGAGCAAAGCGAAAATCGATGCATTCTTTCGGCACGAACAAATTCATGGACCCTTCGCTTCGCTCAGAGTGACAATAGACAAAGGGAAAGCTTATGGCAATCCGTTGGGACAAATTTACAGTCAAGGCGCAGGAAGCAGTCCAGCGCGCCAACAATCTGGCATCCGAGCACGGCAACCCCGAGCTCATGCCGGTTCATCTTCTGGCCGCACTGGTTGAAGACAAGGAAGGCATTGTCCCACCCGTGCTGGAGAAGATCGGAATCGGCCCGCAAGCCGTGTTGCACGATGCCTACGCCACCATTGATACTTTGCCAAAGGTCTCTGGCAGCGCGGCCCAAGCCACGATTTCCAATTCCGTAAATCAACTGCTGGAGCTTGCTTTCAAAGAGGCCAGTAACTTCAAGGACGAGTACGTTTCAACCGAGCATCTGCTGCTGGCTGTGACCCAACTCAAACGCGATACTGCCCAGGAAATCCTGACGCGGCACGGCGCCAGTCACGATGCAATTCTGAAAGCGCTGACCTCGGTCCGCGGCAATCAAAAAGTTACGGATCAGAATCCCGAGGACAAATACCAGGCCCTCGAGCGCTACGCCCGCGATCTGACTGAGCAGGCGCGTCGCGGCAAACTTGATCCCGTCATCGGTCGCGACGAAGAAATCCGCCGCGTGGTGCAGGTGCTTTCCCGGCGCACAAAGAATAATCCGGTGCTGATCGGAGAGCCGGGCGTAGGCAAGACCGCCATCGTGGAAGGCCTGGCGCAGCGCATCATTTCGGGCGATGTGCCCGAAGGGCTGAAGAACAAGCGAGTGGTCGCGCTGGATTTGGGTTCTATGCTGGCCGGCGCGAAATACCGCGGCGAATTTGAAGATCGCCTGAAAGCCGTGCTGAAAGAGATCGAAGACTCTTCTGGCCAGATCATTTTGTTCATCGACGAGTTGCACACGCTGATAGGCGCGGGCGCAGCCGAGGGTGCGATGGACGCCTCCAACATGCTGAAGCCGGCGCTCGCGCGTGGACAGCTGCGTGCGATTGGCGCGACTACGCTCAACGAGTACCGCAAACACATCGAGAAAGATGCGGCCCTGGAGCGCCGCTTCCAAATCGTCTTTGTCGGCGAACCGAATGTCGAGGACACGATCGCCATCCTCCGCGGCCTGAAAGAGCGCTACGAAGTGCATCACGGTGTGCGCATCAAGGACTCCGCGATCGTCGCGGCCGCGACTCTGTCGCATCGCTATATTTCTGATCGCTTCCTGCCCGACAAAGCGATCGACCTCATCGACGAGGCTGCCGCCTCGCTGCGAATTCAGATTGATTCTTTGCCCACGGATATCGACCAGCTTGAACGTCGAGCCACACAACTGGAAATCGAGCGTCAGGCGCTGAGGAAAGAAAGCGATTCGAACTCGAAAGATCGGCTTTTGGTGATCGACAAAGAACTGGCGGAGATTCGCGAGAAATCAAACACGCTGAAGGCCAACTGGAAGCGGGAAAAAGAACTGATCGCTCGCTCCCGCGCGCTCAAGGAAAAGATCGAGCAGCTAAAGACCGAAGAGCAATCCGAAGAGCGCAAGGGAAACTTGCAGCGTGTGGCCGAAATTCGGTACGGATTGCTGCGCCAGACCGAAGACGAACTCAACAAGCTCACGACGCAGATGGATGGCAAGGGCAAGTCGCGCATGCTTAAAGAAGAAGTTGACGAAGAAGACGTTGCCCGCATTGTTTCCAAGTGGACCGGCATTCCGGTGTCGAAGATGCTCGAGGGTGAAGTCAAAAAGCTGATCAACATGGAAGACCGTCTGCGGGAGCGTGTCGTCGGCCAGGACGAGGCCCTGGAGCGAGTTTCAAATGCAATCCGTCGTTCGCGTGCGGGCTTGAGCGATCCCAAGCGTCCTATTGGGTCGTTCATTTTTCTGGGGCCGACCGGCGTGGGCAAGACTGAACTGGCGCGCGCCCTGGCTGAGTTCCTCTTTGACGATGAGCACGCCATGGTCAGAATAGACATGTCGGAGTACATGGAGAAGCACGCAGTATCGCGGCTTATCGGCGCACCTCCGGGATACGTTGGCTATGAGGAGGGTGGGCAGCTCACCGAGCAGGTGCGGCGGCGTCCGTATGCGGTCATTCTGTTCGATGAAATTGAAAAGGCGCATCCCGATGTCTTCAACGTGCTGCTGCAACTGATGGACGACGGCCGGCTCACGGACGGGAAAGGCCGCACCGTCGATTTCCGCAACACGGTGATCATTATGACGTCGAACCTTGGATCGTCTTTTCTCCAGGCGGAAGGTCTGCGTTCGGAAAAGGAATTCGACGAGGCTTCGAAACAGGTGATGAACGCTCTGCACGGGCACTTTAAGCCGGAATTCCTGAATCGCGTCGACGACATCATCATCTTCCGGCCGCTGGGCAAGGATCAGTTGGTGAAGATCATCGAGCTGCGCCTCGAAGATGTGCGGCATCTGCTGGCCGAGCGCAAAATCTCGCTTGAACTGACCGACGCGGCTAAGAGCCTGCTATTCAGCGAAGGCTTCGATCCAAACTTTGGAGCACGGCCGTTGAAGCGGGCGATTCAGAAGGTAGTGCAGGATCCGCTGGCCCTGAAGATTCTCGACGGTGAAGTGCTTCACGGCGATCATGTCATCGTGGACGCCGACAAACGCGCTGGAAAAATGAAGTTCGAAGTGAGCAAACGAGTGGGCGAGGAAGAGTCAGTAAAGGCCAGGACCTAAGAGGATTTGAGGCCGGAGTCAAGAGCGCACTTCGGCCGACTTTTCACCCACCCACAGCCGCCGTGCCCTGACGTAACAGGCGCTCCAGGGTCACCGATGGGCAAATATTTTGATGAATGTAGTTCAGCACGTTCGTCGCCAGACTGCGTATCAGTTTCTCTACTGCCGGGTCGAGGACCCGGCCGGCGGGGTCGAATACCTTCTGAACATTCGGGACGGAAACCGGCAAGGGTAGAACGAAAGCGCCGATGTGAGA
>Ga0116222_1001436_pt1 | contig 13237 bp, 8 predicted proteins | sample Sb_taG_12_FD_88963 | JGI IMG/M metagenome (GOLD analysis project Ga0116222, IMG submission 88963) | Peat soil microbial communities from Weissenstadt, Germany - Sb_50d_9_AC metaG | ecosystem: Environmental > Terrestrial > Soil > Wetlands > Peat | place: Germany: Weissenstadt | collected 2010-09-21
ATCATATGCAGTTATAATGCCACCCTGGTCTTTGATCACCTTAGCCGCACAGTGCAAATAGGTCTTGTAAATTTCACGGGCAAACTCGGCTTCGTACGAATCAACCAATTTGGCTTAGCCGGAGATGTCAGCATACAATACGGTAGCATCCAATTGGACGCCCTCATTACCCAAAGCGATGTCCTCAGCTTCCGGCACTGTTTCTCCGTCGCGGACCTTCCAAACATCGCGAAGAATCTGTGCCACTTCTTCTTCCAAGTCTTCACGCAAACCCATGAATCCATCCTTCTGCGCCGGGTGCGCAAGTCAGCGGGTACCGGTTCGAGTAATTAACCGGCGCAGCTCTTTACAGGCTGGCGCAAGGCGCTTTGAGAGTGTCTTCTTAGAGCCATCCGGGTATTCGATGGGCGTGACGCCTAGAAGGTCCGTAGGTACCTTGAGCGTCAATTTCTTGGGTGTGACTAGGAAAGTACGATGGCGACCTAGAGCGCCCATGAATAGACCAAGCTCAAAAATAACGTTATCCCGAGGAGCCGGTTTCATCGAATGACGACTGATTACTGTATCGTCGGGACTCAATACTAACACGGCAAAGTCTAGCGTAGGTATTTGCGCTTCCAGGGATTCAATGTTTACTCGAGAAGCGACGAACACATTCTGAGACCACAAGTTGACGACTAGGTGCGCCGTCAGGCGTTTATGAAGTTCTTTCGCGACAAGCAGAGATTCTTTCGAAGAGCCGATGAAGAGAATCGGGCGATCATTGGGACTCGAAACAAGTGCATTTCTTTGGCGAAGACGATTTGAGAGAACCTGAGCGACGTGCCGCGATAGTATCGGGTGGGCATCGGCGATCGCCGAGAACGCCGATTCCGGGATCTTACCAACAACCGCCTCGGTCATAGCGACCACGGAGGCAGAGCGAACAACCGTTTGGTCTAGCAGTGCCATCTCTCCGACATGCTCCCCCGCAGAGCGGGTCGCGATACGACGGCCATTCACGATTACGGCAAACTCACCGCTGACAATGAGGAACAGATCGTTATCGTGCGCATTCTGGCGAATAATCGATGACCCAGGTGTAACATGACGTAGCTTCAATTGAGCGGCCAATTTGGTGGCCAGTGTTGTGTCGTTTCGGACAATTGTGTTCGAAAGAAGGGCTTCGGTTAGACGGCGCATACCGTCTTTTCCTTGAAAGCGCGCTAGAAGAGAGTCGCTTCCTGGCATTTCGTCTCCTATATCAAGGCGGTCCGCGCGGCCTGGCTTGAAGAGCGGGCCCTGCCGCGACCACCCGCCGCGTACTCGCGCTCAAATCGCTGGGTGCGTTCGAGCATGTAAATGGTCCAGTGCGTGCAACTATCGCCGCGACGAATTAGCAACTTGTCGATGAATTGTACGCTTGGAGTGGGCGCTCGGAAAAGCTTACAGATCCGGCTATCCACCCCGCTTGCGCGAGCGGGGCAGCGTGGCGGGGCTCCATGCCCGTGAGTTAGCAAACTGCGGCGCGACCGAAAAATAACGGCCCGAAACAGTCGCCACGCCCGTCCGAAAAAGTGTCTTTTTGTGTCTGAGGCGAGCAAATCCGAGACGATGCGAGGGTTCCCCGTTTTGGGTAACCCCCGCATTTTCCTATCCGAACCGATGCGAGCCGATGCCGTTAGAAGCCCCTGACCACCTTAGCAATCTGGCGCCTTCGACCACGGACGCGGAGGATGACGGCGCGCGTCAGATCGGCTGGCCGCCGTGTCCGTGACACCTCCCGCAACAGCAAAGCCCTCACCCGCGCCCGAGGCGCGGCCTCTCCCGTGAAAGTAACGGGCGAGGTAAACTCTCGGTCACCGCTTCTAACAGGGCGAAGCCCGCATCTTGCGGCGGTGGCCGCGCGCGACAACGGAGCGCGGGCTTAATACCGGGTGCAGAGCCTGTCCTGAGCGCAGTCGAAGGAGCACAGCCCTGCTCACCCCTGGCAGTGGCGACAGCAGCGCAGTATTAAGCCGTTAGCAGGGGCTGCGCCCGCCAACGGCGGGCGGCCTTAACATTGGGTGCAGGGGTCACCCCTGCCCGTAGGGAGAATCGTATGTCTTGGGAGAAGGAAGTCGAAGAAATCCGCCGCCGCGTCGAGCTCGCCAAAGCGATGGGCGGTCCCGATAACATCAAGCGCCAGCATGACGGCGGCAAGCTCACGGTACGCGAGCGGATCGAAAGGCTGCTCGATCACGGATCGTTCCACGAGTATGGCGCGCTGGCCGGAGCGCCGAAATATGAAGGTCAGACGCTCGCGTCGATCATGCCGGCGAACTTCGTCGGCGGCACGGGGCGAATCAACGGGCGGCGCGTGGTGGTCGGCGGCGACGACTTCACGGTGCGCGGCGGTGCGGCGGACGCGTCGATCGGCAACAAGCAGGGCTACGCGGAACTCCTCGCGCATGAACTGCATCTGCCCATTGTGCGGCTGGTGGACGGAACCGGCGGCGGCGGCAGCGTGCGTTCGCTCGACACGATGAAACGGACCTACGTCCCGGCCAATCCAGCTTTCGACGTGCTGGTAAAATTGATCGGCGAGGTGCCTGTAGTCGCGGGATGCATGGGTTCGGTGGCGGGACTCGGCGCGGCGCGCGTGGCGGCGTCGCATTTCTCGGTGATGGTTCGCGGGTCGAGCCAGTTGTTTGTCGCGGGACCTCCGGTCGTCAAATGGGGCGTGGGCGAGGAGCTGACCAAGGAAGAACTCGGCGGCTCCGAAATCCACGCGCACATCAGCGGCGCGGTGGACAACGAAGCCGAGAGCGAGGACGACGCGTTCGCGCAGATTCGCCGTTTCCTGTCGTACTTGCCGCAGAGCGTGTGGGATATGCCGCCGCGGGTGGCGCCCGACGACGACCCCGCCCGGCGCGAGGATGAGTTGATCGGCATCGTGCCGCACAATCGCCGCCACGGTTACGATGTACGGCGAATCCTGGAACTGGTGATGGACCGGGAGTCATTTTTCGAGATGACGCCCTTCTTCGGGCCGTCGCTGGTCACGGGATTTGCGCGGCTCGACGGATTCCCGGTCGGCGTGATGGCGAACGATCCGTTCTCGATTGGCGGATCGCTGGACGGACCGGCGTCGGACAAGATGGTCAAGTTCGTCGATCTTTGCGACACGTTTCACCTGCCGCTGGTGAACTTCGTCGATCAGCCGGGATTCCTGATTGGACGCGAGGCCGAGATGGCGGGAACCATTCGGCGCGGCGTGCGCGCGCTGTATGCGCTCTTCCAGACCACGACGCCGCTGATTGCGATCATAGTGCGCAAGGTGTTCGGGGTCGCGGGCGCGGGCCATGGCATCACCACCGGGTTGAACCTCCGCTACGCGTGGCCGTCGGCTGATTGGGGCTCGCTGCCGATAGAGGGAGGGATCGAGGCGGCGTACAAGCGGGACTTGGCCGCGTCGAGCGACCCCGAAAAATTGCGTGCAGAATTGGAAGAGAAATTCAACGCCGTACGCTCGCCGATTCGCACCGCGGAAGCGTTTGGAATCGAGGAGATAATCGACCCGCGCGATACCCGGCCGCTGCTGGTCGACTGGGTACATCAGGCGTACGAGATAGTTCCCACGCTGCTGGGAGTCAGAACGCGGACCATGCGCCCCTAGGAGAGCTTCACTGGCCACCCGTGCCTACGGGTTTTAACACTGGCTAACCGTGCCTACGGGTTTTAACACTGGCTACCCGTGCCCACGGGCGGTCGCTGGCGCGGTTCGAGCGTGCCTTTCAGCCGCCGCATGGCCGCGAGTGAACGCCATCGCGACGATGTAGATTATCATTCCACCCAGCGCGACCTTGACCCACTCGCCCCATCCGTAATGGACCGCAACGTAGAGCGACAGTGGCGCAGAGATTGCGACCCATCCCCGCGCTATCAAATTGAAGAATGCCCATCCGGTCGCTTGCAGAGCGGGCGAGACGTCCTCGAGAGTCTCGGAGAACTGAGCGGCCCACGGCACGTAGCCGATTGCCAGAAAGCATCCCATCAGCGACGCGACCATCGCCATCGTGGCGCGCGGAAGCTCGCGGCCGAAGGTTGGAATCCACCAGGCCATCAAGAGCGAGGCGAGTACCGCGCCGAAGATTGCGATCGGTTTGCGTGTTTGCAGGCGGTCGGACACCAGCCCCGTCAAGACCAGGGCGCCGAGGTTCGCCAGCCAGAAGTATTCGGTCATCTTCGCCGCTTCGGCAGGTGTGTAGTGAAACGCCTCGGTGAACATCAACGGCCCGAAACCCTGGATCGCGAAATACAACGTCAGATTCGCGGTAATCCCGATGACCAGCAGCCAAACCTCCAGATGACCGAGCAGCCGCCTGAAGGCGTCGCTGGTGCCGGAAGGAAGTTCGGAAGCCGACGGCAGGCGTCCCTCGGCGGCGAGCGCCAGGATTTCGGTCTTCATAATCTGCATGCGCAGTTCGGGGCTCAGATCGCACAGCCACAACACAATCGGGATGTACATCGCGATCGCGATGAAGCCCATGATCCAAATCTGCGATTGCCATGTGTGATAAATCGGCAGCGTCGCTCCCGCGACGAAGTTGGCGAGGAAGTTCGCGCCGACCGGTCCGATCGTCAGCAATCCGAAGGCCAGCGCGCGGCTGAGCCGGGGCGACATGTCGCGAATCAGGGCCGCGAAGGCTCCCGCAGTCACCCCTGCCACGATTCCCATCAACGTGCGCAGGATCACGAACGACACGATGCCGGTGATCAACACGTTCAAGAACAACAGCCCGGTGACGAAGCCAAGACACACGTCGATGATCAGGACGCGGCCGTAGCGATCCGCCAGCGGGCCGCCGAAGAACGCGGAAATTCCAGAAGTCAGCACGGCAAAAGTGATGAATGCGCCGTACGCGACGTGACTCATATGCAGGTACGGAAGCAGGATTGGCAGCAGGGGAGCCAGCTGGAAGTCGTATGCGCCCAGAATCGAAGCGAGCACCGTCAGCAGCAGCAGAGACCATCGATGGGCGCCGCGCGGATATTCAGTGAGCGTTCGAGTCGCCACGAAACCGTTCATGCCGTCTCTCCCCAAAAGCCCGACGAACGTTGACTTAGTTTCTCTACAACCAAGCGCCCCGCAAACACAAGACGCATTCTTTTCACCGCGGGTGCAGGGGCCGCGCCCGCCAACGGCGGGCGGCCTTAACGTTGGGTGCAGGGGTCACCCCTGCCAGCGCGTAGTCGCGAAAAGATGCGCTGCGCAGATTTTCGCGTCTTCTCACTGCGGGTGCAGGGGCCGCAGCCCCTGCCGCCCACCGCGCAGGTGATTCTTCCTTCATGCAACGGCCACTGGTGCGCGCGCGCCGTGCCTGCTAAGAGGCCGGAAGCCGACCAGTCTCGAAAAGGACCGCCGAGCGATGGATATAAAGAGTCCCGCCGTGGGCAAGGTGCTCCGACTCTCGGTCGAGTGCGGGGCGCAAGTTGCGCGTGGCGACGAAGTGATGGTGATCGAATCGATGAAGGTCGAGATACCGGTCAAAGCCCCGGCCAGCGGGCGCATCATGGAGTTTCGGATCAAGCCCGGCGACCAGGTTCAGCGCAATTTCGTTCTCGCCGTGATCCAAGCGTGACGCCGCCGCGCCCGCCAACGGAGCGCCGCCTTAACACTGGGCGCAGGGGCCACCCCTGGCCGCGCGCGACAACGGAGCGCGGCCTTAACACTGGGTCCAGGGGTCACCCCTGGCTACTTGACAGTGCCCGAGATCGGGACCAACACAATACCGGTGTTCGCGCCGTACGTGTAGCTGAAATCCACCGTCGCCGACTGCGCGCCGGTCGCGCCGCTCTTCGGCGCGAACTCCATCGTGATCGTGCAGTTGCCGGGTTTAGCCGCCAGCGTGCCCGTGCAGCTGTTGGCCGTTATCGTGAACGAGCTGGGATCGTCACCGCTGATGCTGGTAGTACCGAGGCTTACGTTCACGGTCGCGGGATTCGAGATCTTGATTTTCTTGGGCTTACCTGTGCCACCTGCCGCCACCGGCGAGAACTTCTCCTTGGACGGCGCCTTCAGTGTAACGGCAATTCCAGTGCCGCTGAGGCTCACTGTGGGACTGGCGCCGTTGTAAGTCACCTCGATCGACCCGCCGCTCACGGCGCCGGGAGTGGCCGGTGCGAACTCAACATCAAACGAGCAGTTCTTTTTCACCGCGATAGTCTTACCCGAGCAGGTGTCGGCAGCGCTGGCGATTGCGAATGGCGGCGTCGCAGTCACCGATCCGATCACTGCCGCGTTTGTGCCCTTGTTGGTGAGCGTCACCTTCTTGGGCTTGCTGGTCGCGGTCGCATCGACGTTGCCGAAGCTGAGCTTCGCCGGGGCCGCGGTCAGCGTGGTGGTCGCAATAGCGGTGGGGGTCACCGTCACTGTGGGCGTCGCCGTTGCGGTGGGAGTAGCCGTTGCAGTGTTCGTCGCGGTTGCTGTCGTGGTCGCGGTCGGGGTCGCGGTCAAAGTGGCCGTTGCTGTCGACGTGCCGGTGCGAGTCGCGGTCGTCGTCAGCGTGGGCGTTGCGGTGACGGTCGCCGTGACAGTCGCAGTGACGGTCGCGGTGGCCGTGGGCGTCGCAGTCGCGGCGGCGGTCGCGGTTGCGGTGGGAGTTGCCGTCGCGGTCGCGGTCTTGGTCGCCGTGGCCGTTGGCGTCGCTGTCGAAGTCGCGGTGGCCGTCGGGGTCGGTCCAATCGTCTGATACACCCTTACGTACTCGACAGACATTGCCCCTAGCGTGGTAGGAGAGGAGGCCGGAGTAGGCGCGCCAGGCCAGCTTCCGCTACTGCCCACTGCCACATTCAGAAGTAAGAAGAAGGGATATTTATAAACCCACTGGAATTTATCTCCCTTCGTATCCACATAGATAGGGCCATATTCAGGGTCAGAGAATTCCAGAATCGTGACATATGCAGGGTCGCTATTGTAATCCAAACTGCAATCGTCATTGTTACTATAGCCCGAACAATCTTTGAAAAAGGTCTTAACTCCTGTCGGGTCCCATTCGACAGCATAAATATTATAATTATTTGTGAGTATGCTTGTATCCACTACTGCCTCACAACCGCCCGCGCCTTCACAATAATCATTTCCACCATGAGTCGAAACAAATTCCCCGCTATGCAGGCCGTCATGAACGTAATAGGTAGTCGACGCACTGGACATGAAGCACGCCGATTCCTCACCTTCGGGGCGTCCGATAGTCTCCATAATGTCCATTTCGCCTGAGCCAGGCCAACCTGGGGATAAGTCAACGTCATTTCCGAGCGTCCAGAATGCCGGCCAAACTCCTTGCACGAAAGGTAGCTTGATTTTTGCTTCAATCCTGCCATACGTGAAGGAGAACAAACCTTGGGTCTTGAGACGAGCGGACGTGTAGAAGTTCGCAGGGCTAGTCTGGCCCACCACCACGGGAATCTCGCCTGAACAGAGATCGGACGGTGAATAGATGGGGGGGGAGCCGGTTAGATTGCAGCCGGTGAAATTGTAATATCCGAGGGGCGGGGTGACGGGGGGCGGGGTGACGGTGCAGATTTGCGCAGAGGGGTTCCACGTCTGTGGATTCCAGACCGTTATCGTGATGCTATCTCCGGAGCTGAACGTCCATCCGGTGAAAGGAGCGCCATAAGAACCGGTAAACCCGCTGATTACGATTTGTTTGTCCGTCCAACTGGTCACGTCAATGGTCACATCGTCGCCCGTGTAGCCGGCGTCCCAGCCTAGCCCAACGGGGCCACCGTTGTTGTCGTGGATCTGAAGGTAGGGGGAGTCGCTGTTGTATGGTGGATGCGTTCCGAATCCACACCCGAGTATCGTCACGGTATTCTGATTTCCCCCCGCCGGGATCGCGCTTACACTAGCGATCTCGGGGCGTGGGCACGATGTAACGTAGCCAGGAACGTAATTGAGAGCATTAGCTCGCATCACCAAATGCCCTTCGCCGTCCAAGTAGGCATTAGCCGTGTTATCCGTATAATTCTCCTGTTCATAATTGCCCCAACCGTAGTTTCCTTGATCGAAGGTCCAATTCTGCGGGCTAGGTGGAGAGCCTGCCCCGCCTGCTCCACCTTCGTCGAACTCGTCATCCCAAAGAAGGTTCCAGCCGGCCATTGCCGGAAGCGGCTTTAGCGACGCCGAAACACCTGTTTGCGGATTATAGATCGTGAAATTAAGCTGATCGCCTACGTTAAGAGGACATGTGGAGGCGGCCCCATTTTGGTCAACGTTTAGCGTGAATCCGATGCTGGTGGCCGACCACTGGCTTACGGTTACATTGCAGGGATCTCCCGTATAACCCGCCTGCCAGGCCTCGGTTGCATTTTGAACCTTGAGGTAAGAGCTGACTCCTGTATATGGAAGTGCATCCGGAAAGGTGCCGAAACCGCATCCCGTAATGGTGACCTGCGGGTCAGCCTGGGCGAACACCTGACCGACCGAGTAGAAACATGTTGCCAGTCCGACTCGCGGCGACATTAAAATCAGCGCAAGCGCAACGCTTATCACGATTGCCACAAATCCGACAACGCGCGGAACCTTGAAGGCGGAGCGACGGTTCATGTCCCCCTCCTGAGTGACACTCACGTCAACCGGAATTCCCGTTTCGGGTCTCCGATTTCCGCTCTTTTGTAGACCCGACGAACTCCCTGTGCAAGGGTGCCCCGCCGGTTTGTTCACAAAATGTTTCCAAAAGTAGCAGGAGGAGCGGAAAAACCGGTTTCGCGTCGGGCATGCGCGCGACAACTGGAAATGCTACCTTCCCAATCGGTTTCGCAGACGCTGGTAGCCGCGCGCCGCATCGGCAATCGAAGAATCTGCGCAACGCATCTTTTTCGCCGTCAGCGCTTGAGAGCGAAAGACCGTCTGCGGGATTTCGCGATTCACACTGCGCCGTCGCCGCCGCGACCGCCCCGCGCGCAGCGGTCCCTAAATTGGGTGCAGAGCCTGTCCTGAGCGAAGCCGAAGGAGGTCACCCCTGGCCGCGTGCCGCATCGGCGCCGCCGTTGCACTTCCCCATCGCTTTCCCGATGCGCTAAGAAGAAATGTCGCAACGGCCGGAGGAAATCATGCCCGAGATAATTCTGCATCAATATGTGAACTCGCCATTCTCCGAGAAAATCCGCAAAATCTTCGCCCACAAGAAACTCAAGTGGCGCTCGGTCGACCAGCCCGTGATCATGCCCAAGCCCAAGCTGGTGCCGCTCACGGGCGGCTATCGGCGCATCCCGGTGCTCCAAATCGGCACCGACGTCTGGTGCGACACGGGAATCATCGTCAGAAAGATCGACGAGATGTGCCCCGCCCCGACGATCTATCCTGGCGGTCTCACCGCCGCTGCCGACACGATGAATCAATGGGCTGACCGCCGGCTGTTCTGGTCCACGCTGCCGGTCGTCTTCGAGAAGCTTGCCGCGGTGCTGCCCAAGGATTTTATCGAGGACCGCTCCAAGATGATGCCGGGTACGAACTTCGGCGAAATTGCACGAACCGTGCCCGATTCGCGAAATCAGTTGCGCGCGTTTCTTGAAATCCTCGATCGGCAACTCGCGAGCCGGCCCTTCCTGCTTGGCGACTCGTTCAGCCTCGCCGACGCAGCCTGCTTCCATCCGGTGTGGTTTCTGCGCGCGGAACCGACCGCGTTCGGACTCGCGCAAAAGTTTTTGCACCTCATGCGCTGGTTCGAGCGGATCGACGCGATGGGTTACGGCGACGTACGGCCGATGGATCCCGATGAAGCTCTGCGAGTGGCGAAGGTCAGCACTCCCGCCACCAGTGAGAACATTGACCCGAGCGATCCAAACAGACTCAAGGCCGGAACCAGGGTATCGGTGACCCCCGACGACTATGGCTTCGATCCGGTGACCGGAAGTCTGGTCGTCAGCACGATTCATGAGGTCGCGATCGAACGCGATGTTCCGGAATTGGGCAAGATCGTGAATCACTTCCCGAAGATTGGCTTCCGAATCGCCGCAGCCTGACCGTCGTAGCCCGGATTCATTCGTCCAGCGCTCCAGCCCTTCCGCATACAGCGGCAGCGCCAAGCGCCGCCTATCATGGGCAAAGGAATACTCAGATAGACGGGGGCAATACTAAATAGCTAATCGACTAAATACTCATTATATAGTTGATTCATATATACTGCGAGAATAGAGTGGCTACTGGAAGCAGGCCGAAAGGGGGTCTTCGCTTTGTCCAGACGTTTTTCGCCACGGCTTTTCGCCGCCGCGGGCGGCTTGCTGCTCGCAGCCGGTCTCGGGGTAATTCTGTCTTTCCCGATGCGCGCGACGTCGCGATCGGCGCGCGCTAACCGCAACGCGCCCGGATCGTTGGAGGCGCGCGATCGCGTTGCGCGCGAGGCGTTCTTGCTGAGCCGGCGCGGACTGAACTTTGGAGTGCCGCCGGGTGCATATCGCGCGGCGATCGCCCAGATGCGCGGGCAGGAGCGCACCGCAGTTGGAAGCGCCAGGCTGGACGCGGCGGACTCGACGCAAGCGGCTCCTTCTTTGGCGTGGAACGCTCTTGGTCCCCTGCCATTGATTAATGAGATTCCCAGCTTTGGCGGAGTTGCGGTGGGTGGACCGCTCGCCGGCGCGACGGGACGGGTTACCGCCCTGGTCGCAGATCCTACTTTGATCGGACGGATGTTTGTCGGCACCGGCGACGGCGGAGTTTGGATGCGCGCCAATGCAACCGCGGCGTTCGTGCCGATATTCGATCTCGAGCCCACGCTGTCAGTCGGTGCGCTCGCGCTCGACACCACCACCAGTCCGGAACCAACGCTCTACGTCGGCAGTGGAGAAGGCAACGGCTCGGCCGATTCATACTATGGCGAGGGAGTGTTCGTTTCGAGCGATCTCGGCAATAGCTGGACACAACTCGGCGCAAGCAACTTTGCGCACGCGTCGATCGCCTCAATCGCGGTCGATACCACGCAGACGCCGCGAACAATCTACGCGGCAGTAACCTACGGATCGAGCGCGAGCCGGGCGGACGCGTCGTGGGTCGAGGGCGATTTTAGTCAAGACGGTCTATGGCGTTCAGCCGACGGTGGCGAGTCCTGGATTCCATATCCGGCGGGAACTTTCGGCGCCTGCCCGTACTTCACCAACGATCCATGTCCCGCAGAATCAGTGGTGATCGATCCCGCGTCACCGACCGCGGTGCTGGTTTCGATTCTGGGAGCCGGCGTGTTCCGCTCGTCGAATTCCGGATTCAGCTGGACTCCCGCCAGCCTGCCCAAATTGAGCGGCGGCGTTGGCCGCGCGAGCGTCGCTGCAGCGGACGGCGTTGCGTATGCCATAGTTGGCGCGGCTGACGGTATCGAGTTCGCGGGATTCTACAAGTCCGCCGACGACGGAATCACCTGGACTCAGGCGTCGGTGCCGAGCGCGAAGGTCGGCGGCGCGACTCTCGACGGGTCCAGCTCGAGCAATTTCTCCGAGTCGTTCTTCGACCAGACGCTGGCGATCGATCCCGCCGACACGACCGGCGCAACCGTCGTGTTCGGAGGCGTCGGAATCTACCGCTCGATCAACTCCGGGAGCAATTGGACTTCGCTCGCGCCGAGCGGCGGAACCCATTCGGATCAGCACGCGATCGCGTTCGATCCCGCAAGCGCGCACAGCTTCTACCTCGGCAACGACGGCGGACTTTATCGCTTCGACGCCGGCACTCTCGCCTGGACCGCCCTCAATACGAGCATCAGCGCCGCGCAAGCGCAGTCGGTCGGTCCTCATCCAACCAACAGCGCCGTGGCGCTGGCGGGATTTCAGGACAACGGCACCGCGCTCTTCAACGGTGCTGAGCCGCCGGCGTCGAGCTGGACCGAGGTGGACAACCTCGACGGCGGATTCGCGCTCTTCGACACGGTCAATCCGCTGTTCGCTTATCATACGTTCGCGACCACTGCGGTCGGACCATGGGTCTCGCGCTCGACCGACGGCGGAGTCACTTTCAATTCTGCCGCTTCGAGCGCGGCGCTGCAGACCGCGATGGCTACGGTGGGCGACGGCGGCGCGGCCTACTATCCGCCGCTCGCGAGCGATCCAGCGGTCGCCGAGCGCGTGTTGTTTGGCGCGCATTCGGTTTACGTTTCGAATGACGGGATGGCGACATGGGCGCCGCAAACGACTCAGGATTTGACCGGCGGATGCAACAGTGGCGCGTGTGGGCTCGAGGATCTCGAAATCGCGCCTTCTGACGATACCAAGGCGTACGCGCTCTCGATGGAGACCAGCACGACCTTTCGTCCCACGCCCTTCGAAATCTTCACCACCGACCAGGCCGATCTCCAGGTCAGCGCCAGCCGGCCGGGAGGCGCCGAGTGGACCAACAAGACCTCGCAATTGCCGCCAATCGTGTTTCCGAATTCCACCCAGGCGACCGGAATTGCCGTTGACCCGTTCGATTACAGCATCGCCTACCTGAGCCTTTCGGGATTCACGTCGGCTACCGGTATCGGTCACATTTTCGTGACGACTGACTTCGGCGGCTCATGGACGCAGGCCGACGGCAATCCGGCCCTCCAGAGTCCGCCGCCGGCAAATGCGTTGCCCGACGTTCCGGTGTTGCGATTGCTGGTCGATCGCAATGACCCCACGGCGAACACGGTGCTGGCCGCGACCGACATCGGTGTTTTCAGGACGACCGACGGCGGATCGACCTGGGCGGCCTTCAACCTCGGCGTGATTCCTGCGGTCGCAGTTTTCGATATCGAGCAGAATCTGAGCGGTGTGGTCTTCGCCGCAACCCACGGACGCGGGATATTTGAGCTGGCCGGCGAGGGATCGCTCGGCACCACGTCCACCTCAACGCCCGCCGCCACGAGTTCCGCAAGCCCGACTCAGACACCAAGCCGGTCGCCCACCGCTACTGCGACGGCAACAGCGACCGCCTCGCCCACAGCGACCGCAACTGCCACACCATCCGTGACGGCAACTTCGACGCGCACCGCGACCGCAACTGCCACGCCAACCGCGACAGCAACAGCGACCGCGTCTCCGACAGCATCCGCGACCGCGACTTCAACGCGCACCGCGACCGCAACTGCCACGCCATCCGCGACAGCAACAGCGACCGCTTCGCCGACACCATCCGTGACGGCAACTTCGACACGCACCGCGACGGCAACTGCCACGCCAACCGCGACAGCAACAGCGACCGCGTCTCCGACAGCATCCGCGACCGCGACTTCAACGCGCACCGCGACCGCAACTGCCACGCCATCCG
>Ga0116222_1001438_pt1 | contig 13230 bp, 19 predicted proteins | sample Sb_taG_12_FD_88963 | JGI IMG/M metagenome (GOLD analysis project Ga0116222, IMG submission 88963) | Peat soil microbial communities from Weissenstadt, Germany - Sb_50d_9_AC metaG | ecosystem: Environmental > Terrestrial > Soil > Wetlands > Peat | place: Germany: Weissenstadt | collected 2010-09-21
CACTCCAGCGCCGCAAGATCATGAGGAAGGCGCGATCAAAGAAGAAACGGCCCATACTCTTGGCCGACTTGGAGCGGCGTTATCGGGAAACGCCGTATTTATAGCCCTATGGCGGACTGTTGTATTTATAGCCCTATGGCGGACTGTTGAATAAACACGGTAACCCGGCCCGTAATCCACCCGAAGTTCCCAGACGCCGTCGCGGATTGGTTTGCAGTCGCCGAGATTTCCGGCGGCGAGTCGGTCAATCCTGACGATAATCTTGGCCATGGCTCGCGGGTCACGAAGCCCCGACAGCCACTCGCCGAAGACATCTCTGCCTGATTCGGTGAGGTAACGGACAAGTTCCGTACGACTGTTAATGTAACTTATAAGTTACAATTGGCAAGAGGAAATTCAGAACTCGCAGAGTGCTAGCCCCGTTGCCAGTCCCCTTCACGGCATGGAGACCAAGGAAGATAGATGAGTCGATGGAGCGAAGGCAGTGATGGCAACTGCGCGCTTTCACTCGTTGTTCGTAGTCCCTGATATTCATTGGGATTTCTCGTTCGACAGGCGCGTACCCAGTTCCTCGGCGATGGCCGCCGTGTGGCTGGCGTCGTCTGCAGCCGGCGTGGCCAGGTCGTTGTTCAGGGAGCGCAAAGCGAGGGACAACAGGATGCTGCCGACTTGGCCGGGTGAGGAAGTGAACCCTTCCGCGGAAAGCTCCGTGGCCAGGGCTTCGAGGCGCTGCCAGTCGCGGTCGCCCAGCGGAATCATGGCACGGAAGTTTGTACCTTCGATCCCCGGTCGGTCGCCGCTCAACTGCCGGCGGCGGACAATCTCCTGGCGCAGCGCATAGAGGGTGATCGGCCCGCGCGGTCCTTCGAGGCGCTCCGGGCAGGGCTTGGCGCCCAGCGCTTCGGCGACGGTGGCCGGCTCGAGGCGCCGGCTGACGGCCTCAGCGGTGCGGATTCGTGGGACGGTACGCTCAGTAGTGCGGATGCGTTTGGTCATAAGTTCCTCATCAGGTCGTGTCGAATTGCCGAAGGCGATAAAAGCGACCATCAAACTCGAAGGCGACCTCACCCTGGATGGCCTCACGACCCATCAAGTGCAAGAATGCAAGCAGGCGTGACAGGTGTTCGAGGAATGCCTCCGGATCGGCGACGAATCAAAGGCAAAGGGAAATTGGTGGTTCTGCTGCGCTACCCCAGATGTCAGCACCTGTCCGCCGGTAATGGAGAATCGGTGCTTTGGCCTCGTCCGGGAGCGGCTGGACATGTTGCAGGATGTCTTTGATCTTCCGCGGAAGATCAACAGGCGGTCGAGGCATTGGCAGCACCTATTTCGCCTTCGGGAGCACCTCTTCACGAAACTGCTTGGCTGTAACGCTATCCTCGGCGAGGAGCCACTCGTGCGGCGACCCCTTCCAGCATAGATAGAACAAGCGGTCATTAGCCCACTCGGGCAACGGGCCGGCAGACGTGAGATTCCCCGCGAACCGTGCAACCATCCCGCTCACTTTGCTTGCGTCGATTGATTGGCCTTTCGCCTCCGGATCGCCCTTCGGCGCTTGGACCAGTAGTGCGCGGTTGAGCTTACGCAACTCCGCCGAAAGCTCATCCGCCGGACATGGGAAGGTCAGCCTGCCTGTCAGAAGTGGATCGCCGTCCACGTTCCACCACAAATCGACTCCCTGCTGCTCAAGCCACCCTGCGAGTTCCGACGATTGAATTTCGTAGTGGGGGCCATCCTGAATACTTGGCATTGCTTCCTCCAGTCCATCGACGTGCTGCTACGAGTTGCCGGCGTGCTCACGATAAGAACCAAGTTGCGACGCAACTCGATGGATAGTTCGGCTGCCGCCGTCACTTGCTTTTTTCCATTCTAAACAACCGACGACCGAGACGCCACGCTGGACCGGCTACATGTTAGCGATCTTTCAGCAGCGCGGTCACGGCTGGAAGCACATCGTGTATTTCGATGCAGGCGAACAGCAGGAGTTTACCCTGGCTACCCAACCAACCCCCAAGTGGACCGTGTAGGCACGCTGAAGCGAGAATGTTGACCCGCGATACATGCCCCAGCTTGCCAGATAGAACCCAAGCTGTAAGGCTGGATGCAGTTGCTGTGCGGCGATCCCCGAAGGCCTCGTGTCTCAGAAGAAGCAGTAGCAATGCTCCCAGGACCGATAGCGGTGGTGTGAGTCACCACCAATATTGCCGTAGTAGGCGCAGATCTTTCCCTTGATCATTGCATACGGGCTCGAACTTTCGCTCGGTGCTTTACCGATCTGGCCCGTGAACTGAAGATGAGCCATCTCAAATTGCGCGCCTTGGCTAACCGTGGCTGGGTGCACAGTCGCAAAACGCTTGTGCAAGGCTACTGGATCCTCTGGGCAGACAAAGATGAAGTGCGGCGCCTTTGTAAACTTCTGGCCCAAAGCCGCCACGGGGTGAATACTTATAGCAGCGAGCTGAGAACGCCGAAAAAACGGGTGAAAGGAAAATAACCTCAGAAGAAATGCCTGAATTCCGCCGAAAAACCTGGATCGAGCCCCCTAACAAACGGAGGCACTATGAATGCTCATTCCCAAAAGCAGCTGAGGGCGAGATTGCTCGCGACGGTAGGTCCACTATGCTTCTGGGCGATAATGTGGTCGATTTCAAATGGAGAGTCGTCGAAAGCTTGTGGCATACAGCAGTATTCGCAGCAGTCCCCTGCTCGGCTCCAGACGTGCCGCACGAGTGCTGCTTCCATGAACGACTCAGGAGGACGTACGTCTTTTCCGTTTGATGGGGAGAGTGCGTCGAGCTTTCGATTTGAGGATCGAGAGCAAGGTTCCGGCCTTGGCGTAGGCGACGAGTTCTTCCTTCTCGGCAGGGGAGAGCTCGCCGGCCTGGTTGCGTACAGCCAAGTCGTGCATACGTGCCTTCTCGCCGTCACTCAGGCCAAGATCAAGGAGGTAGCGGGCCATCGCCAGCGGCAGCCGGCCCTGCTCATTGCCTAGGACTCGCGCAAGAATGGTGACTTCGTTCGGAGTCGAATGGTTGGTGGTCGTTTGCATGGACTGCGAGGCTCCTTCTGGAAGCACCCAGCGAAGAATATAGCACAGCCCTGAATAAGCAGGAAAGAGAAATGGTCGGGTTGTCGCCCTGCGGAGACAGGGCGACCCTTGCTGCACGGGCGGCACGTCCACTTCGTTCCCGATGTCCCGCTTACCGTCAGGTCATGGAACGCACAAAGACAGATATGGCCTTCTGTTGGTTCCTGGGGCTGGGCCTCCATGACGAAATCCGCAATCACAGCGATGGCTCCCACTTTCGCCAAAGGATCGGCGCGAAAGGTTTTCAGTGGGTTTTTCAGGAATTGGTAACGCCGGCGCGCGAGCACGGCTTGGTGAGCGATCGTTTGCGCCTTGAAGATGCAACACCCACCTTTGCCGATGTTGCGAAAGTTGGCCAGTTGCCGTTGGTGGCCCGAGTCCGCGAGCGATTGTGGCAGGCGGCGGAACCTCCATTTGCCGAATGGGTGAGCCAGCAACAAACCTTGTGCGCAACGAGGTGGCTAAGTGCCTGGTCCAGCCGCGTACGGGCTCGAACTTTCGCTTGGTGCCTTCCGCCGGTTCGTCGCCCGGCTGACGCTCCTCACTGGGTGCGGCTGCCGCCGGTTCAACTTCGGCTTCCTGGGCCTGTTGTGCTGGATTGGGCTTTGCCATGACGCTCCCCCTTGCTGGTTGTGGGAGAATTTGTATAAGGCGGCAACCTGGGGTCGTAAAGCAAAAATGCTGTACAGGAGCGCGGGCCGCTGATGCGAGTGTTCGCTTGGCACTGTCGGGTAACTGTGATAGTGTCGAAGTGAAGGAGTGGAGCTTATGACCGTTCATTTGCCTGAAGAATTGGAACAGTACGTCCGGATGCAGGTGCAAAGCGGCTTCTTCGCTTCGGAAGAGGAAGTCATCAGCGCAGCTGTGCGCTTGTTGCGGCAAAAGGAAGCATCAGACTCGGAACGGTCGGTCGACGCATCCAAGGCAAGTGCTACGAAGGACGCACGGGAGCCGGCTTGGAAACGGGTTCTCGACATCATGAACCGCGTGCCCGACAAAGACTACGACCGCATCCCTTCGGATGGTTCGGAGCAGCTTGACCATTATATTTACGGCGGTTCCAAGCGGACGAACTGATGAAGCGAATCTTCGCTGATGCCGTGTACTGGGTGGCCCTGGCACACAAGAAAGACCAGTGGCATCAACGAGCCGTAGACGCCAAACCACATCATTATCGTATGACGTTATGGAGAATTTCGCTTGTCATGCCGCCGATCACACGCCAGGCAGCACAGCACTCCTTCTCCAGGACGAAGTGGAAACAACTATGCCTTCCGGAATCGACAGCAACCCGCGCCAACCTGTCGGCGTCCCAGGCCGTCTGCGATAGAATTGCTAAGTCCACGATCCGGGCGCGCCAACCGAGCGCTCGGGCAGTGCCCGGCCGGTGAGATTTCTGCTTGGGATGGGCGGATTGGGGCGGTCTTCGCCTGACGGTGAGTCGCGGGGAGAGGAGCGAGGCCTGTCCGCCCTCGCCCCAGGCCTGGCTCCGCAGGTTCCACGCGAGGCGCCCGACGCGGGCCTTGGCGCTGGAGTTCAGGAGGGGACCTTGCTCTGGCCTTCTTCCAACTTGTGGGCGAGTTCGCTCAATCGAAAATCGATCTCAAGCCGGAAGACTTACTTTTCGAGAAACTCCGCTTTTTCTCTATCGGTCGATTCAAGAAGTACTTGGTCTTTCACCTACCGATCGAACGCGGCATCGACGTCGTGCGCCTGCTTCACGGAGCAGGTGATATTCCCAATATGGTTGGCGAATTTGGCATCCAGGGCGCCGGAGAAACCGGGGGCACCCCGCCATCATACTCAGGGAAGCATTTGTTCGCTGGGTCGTGCCGCATGCTGAGCTGTTGCGCTGCCAGAAGGAAGGCCTGTTGCCTGCGCACTGGCTCGTTTGATCGCGACATGGCGACAAACGGAGGCATTCTGGAATAGGTGGAGATTGAGTAAGGGCGGCAAGGGACCCCCGAAAAGACTGTGCTGGGCATGGCTAACCTGCCCTGCCAGCCCTACCAGGAACCGCTCGACGGGTGGCCATGTCCACGTTAGCGTCGGCATAGAAGAAGTAACTTGAATCTCTAAGAAATATGTTGTACTTTTTCTTATATGAAAACCATACGCCATAAGCCACAAAGTCTTGAAAGAAATATGCTTGCCCGCATTCGTGGCTCAGGGCGAGGTTCTGTGTTTGTGCCGGGGGATTTCCTCGATCTGGGCAGCCGTCAAGGGGTCGATTTCGTCCTCCACCGCCTGGTCAAGCAAGGCGTCCTGCGGCGGTTGGCGCGCGGGTTGTACGACTTTCCGAAGTCGCATCCGCAACTGGGGATACTTTCCCCTTCCGTGGACGCTATCGCGAAAGCACTGGCAGGCCGGGATCGTCTACGCATCCAGCCATCGGCCGCCTACGCCGCGAATCTTCTGCACCTCTCTGAACAAGTGCCTGCCAAAGCGGTCTTTCTGACCGATGGGCCTTCGCGCCGGCTAAAGGTCGGGGCTCGCGAGATCGTTCTCAAACGGACGACTCCACGGGCGATGGCGGCGGCGGGACGTATGAGCGGCCTGATCATCCAAGGCCTGAAACACCTCGGGCAACCGCATGTGACGATGGAACGGATCGCCCCGTTGCGAAAGCTGCTCTCCGAGAAAGACCGCAAGCAACTCAAGCAAGACATAACTCTGGCTCCGGCCTGGATGCATCCATTCTTGCAGGCGGTCGCGGAAGGGAAAGAACGCGCATGAGTAGATTGGCCGAATGTACCCGAGACGAGCGGGGTGTCTTCATCCAGGAAGCCGCCGCGCGCCTGGGCACTTTGCCTGTCATCGTCGAGAAGGATTACTGGGTCTGCTGGCTGCTCGGGAAGATTTTCGCCGATCCACGCTGGGAACCTCACCTCGTCTTCAAAGGCGGTACGTCCTTGGCCAAAGTGTTTAGAGCGATCCAGCGTTTTTCGGAAGACATCGATCTCTCGGTGTCGCCGATGTTGCTCGGGCATCCCGAAATAGAGCTCGACAAAGCCCCCTCGAAATCGATGCGCCAGAAACGTTTCAAGCAATTGCAGACGGCTTGTGCCGAGATAGTTGCCAATCGCCTGCGCGGTGATCTTGAGACGGTCGCTCGAAATCATCTTGGCAAGCGCAGCGACCGAGGGGACTGGTTCCGCTATGAAATCGATCCCCGAACCGATTCCCCAGTGCTCTGGTTCGACTACGACTCGACGCTGCTAGGGGCGGGCGGCTACATTGTTCCGGCAGTGAAGCTGGAGTTTGGCTCATTGACCGATCAACGTCCGGTAGGACGGCATACGATCACGCCGATGGTCGCCGAGGCCGTGCCGGAACTGAAGGGGGAGCGTGACGAAGTCGTGGCGATGGAAGTGGAGCGCACTTTCTGGGAGAAGGCGACGATTCTCCACGCGGAGTACCACCGTCCCGCCGCTCAACCGTTCGGAGAGCGGTTCTCCCGGCACTACTCCGACTTGGCAGCGTTGTGGAACCAACCCGCGGGCGCGGTGGCTCTGGCCCGGTTGGACCTCCTCGATCGAGTTGCCCTCTTCAAGTCCCGCTTCTTCGGCTCCTCGTGGGCGAATTACGCTGAGGCCAAGCCCGGAGGTCTGCGCCTTGCCCCACCGTCGCATCGAAAAAGCGAGTTGGCACAGGATTACGCCAAAATGAAACAGATGTTTCTGGCTGTTCCTCCTACATTCGATGAGGTGGTAGAGGCGCTTCGCGCGGCGGAGGCTCGCATCAACGTCCTCCGTTCTGAAGGCTAAGGCAACCTAGGACAGTCTTTGCAGAAACCGGTAGATAGGGAACGGTAGGGCCTTCGGGCGGCATGAGGTACTGTAATCCTTATGGAAGGCTCAAACACTGAAACCGGGGGCTCTTCTCCCGTACGAGTACGGTGTTTCCGGTGAAGTCGATATCGGCGACCGCGGCGCGCAATATCTCCGAAGGTCTGGTCCTAGCGACAAGTACGAGTCGTGGGGCAAGATCGCTCCCAGCCGCGACTGGTAATCCTGAAGCTGGGCCTCGGTGATGGCCAGGCCTTCCTGGGCCGATGCGCAGGGGGTGCGGTAGCTGCCGGCCAACCTTTCCGATGCGTTCATAGCCGGGCGGTGGTCGATGTCAAAAGCTGAACGGTCTCGTAGCCACGTCCGCTGAGGGCCGAAGGGTCAGGTTTTTAGGCGTCATTTGGGCAGCAGAATCAGCCGTGTGGCTGCCGTGCCGTCATTATCCGAGAGCGCTGCGGAATGGCCGTATCCTGCTAAAATCACGGAGTTTCCAACCCGACTCCTATGCCACTCCAAAGGGCCCGAAACAGTTGCAAACCAAGTTGATGGACCGGGTGAAGGTTAACCTCACGAAGGTTCAAGCCCTGTCTCCGGCATCATGGGGGACGTTAACTTTCCCAGTTGCGGACGAAGGCGAGTGTTCCCTTTTCCCTTCTGTGCCATCGTCAGAGCCTGCATCGACGACATTAGCTTCGATCCATCGCTTTGCCGCCGCGACCTGGTCCTGGGCAGGCTGGAGTCCGTAGTTCGTTCTCATGGCCCCGGGTCGGTATTGAGTCGCGTACTCTAACATCCGCTCGATTACTTCTCTCGGCAGAGGTTTGAGTACCAGGGCAGGCTCCTTCGGGTCGAGTCGGTGCAAGGACTCTACGACCAGATGGTCGGCCGTAATCGCACCTTTCTGATACATGTGGACCAGTTGTTCCATCATACCTGCCTCCCTCCCCGCATTTGTTCAACCAACGTATCAGCGAATTCCCAGGCCTCGTCGTGAAGATTGCCGGCGTTATCCGGACAGGTCATCGCGATAAACTCCCCAATGGTGACGTTTTCCCGCCCGAGCAACGGGCGGAGTCTTTGGAGTTCATACATTTCATGCCCGAAAACGGCCACGATAGCCTCGTCGCTTTTCAGGATGCCCTTCCAGATCCGAAAAGGCACCTTTTTCGTCTTGTCGTGTACAATGTCCGACCAATAGACGATCGACGCATCGGGCTTGTCCACACGCGGACCGCAAGCCGTCCGATCGGGGCCAAGGTCCCCAATTTCATCCACGCAAAAAGAGACGTCTTCGGGAATCTCGACACCATTCCTTTTCGCGATTGCAATCGCTTCCACGATTGTCCGGACCTGCCCCGTCGAGTTGTCATTCCATCGTATTCTCGGAGATTGCCCAGCGATCATTTTCCCCTCGGCGCTGGCGTCCTTACTGACACGGCATTATACCCGATGCCGCCAGGCGATCCACCAGTCTGCTAGCGGTCCCAGCCGCGTTCCCAGAGCGCCGGCTCGAGTGGGACGACTCCAACGTCGGGACGTTGCCTCAGGTGTTCGATCAGGGCCACCGCGCTCGCCCGCCAAGCCGGCCCTGCCCGGGCATTGGCCGTCTCGAGCACCACCAGGGAAGTCGTCGTGATTCGTCCGGTGATGCGAGCCGTCCACTCCTGAGCGCGGGGTTGGTACCGATCTTGTTTAACGAGCAATGCAATCCAGTAGATCGTATCCGCGAAGACGTCGCACTGGGATACGGTCATCGTTTGGGGGTCCCGTAGAGGTAGTGGTCGTGCTGGGCTGACAGGTCCGGAGGGGCGTCCGGCAGGTCGCTGGCGAAGCCGAGTAACTCGGCAAACTGCGGTGGCGATGGCCCGACGATCTCCACCTGGATGCGGAGCTGCTGGCCGACTGGCAACTGGACCGGCTCATCCGGCACGATGTTCTGACCGTCGAAATGGGCAGCAAGCGAGTGGGACATGGAACGACCCTCCTGACTCAGCGCCGCGGCGCCCGGCTCCGTTCCCAGGAAATGCTGGGTTGAAGTGCGGGAACGCTGCAAATGCGTCGAAGGAGCAAGTCCGGACGAATGCTGCCTAGTATACCACGAGCCTGTCCGCCGGACAGCGTCTGCATGTGTGCGAGCCGAGCCAGGCCGTATGAATCGATGAGCCAAAAGGCAGCCCGTGAGTCTCAGCCGCCAAGCAGAAATCTCACCGGCCTGGCAGTGCTTGAGCGTTCGGTTGGCGCGCCCGGATTGTGGACTTAGCAATTCTATCGCAATCGGCCTGGGACGCCGACAGGTTGGCGCGGGTTGCTGTCGATTCCGGAAGGCATTGTTGCCTGCGCACAGGCTCGTTTGATCGCGATATAGTGACAAACGGAGGTATTCTGGAACACGTGGAGATTCAGTAAGGGCGGCAAGGGACCCCCGAAAAGGCTGCGCTGGGCATGGCTATCCGGCCCTGATAGCCCTACCAGGAATCGCTCGACGGTTGGCCATGTCTATGCTAGCATCGGCTTAGAAGGAGTAACATAATGCACCAACAAGTCGAGGTCATCTACGAGAATGGCGTACTGCGTCCGCTGGGCGTCCTCCCAACTCAGCTGCACGAACACCAGCACCTTACTATCACCATTGATACGCCCGGCGTCCTGGAAGCCCGCATCGATGCCACCTGCGTCGCCGCCGCCCAGAGGGACGCAGATCCGACGGTAAGCCTGGAGGAGGTTCGCAAGATCCTTGCCAAGGTGCCCGGCACCCTCGCGGAAGCGGTAATCGCCGAACGCGAGGACGGCTAAAACCCGGGGCTTGGATGGCAAACCACTTCTACGACACCAGTGCCGCCGCCAAGCACTACCGCGCCGAACTCGGGACAGCGACAATCGATGGCCTCCTGGCGGATTCGGCGTCTCGCCACTATCTTTCGACCCTCGGCGTTTTGGAACTGCATTCCGTCTTTGCCCGCCTGGCCCGCATGGGACAGATCACGCCCGTGGAGTTCCATCGGCTGCGCAGCCGCCTGCTTGCCGATGTGGCCTCTGGTCCGTGGCAAATCGTCCAGTTGACTCAGGCCGACTATCAGCAGGCCCAGCAACTCCTTGTCCAGCACGGCCCCGCAAGGAGCGTGCGAACGTTGGACGTGCTCCAACTTGCCGTGGCGCTTGCCCTGCGAGCCGTCACTCCGGTTGACGATTTCGTCTGCGCAGATGCCAACCTTTGCCTGGTAGCCGCCGCCGAAGGTTTGAGCGTGATCAACCTGGAAGTGCCATGAGTGGCAAGCATAGCCGCGCTCTCTGGCAACTCGGTCGCTATGCCGCCGCCCATCGCCCCTTATGTGGCCATTGTCGTTATGTGGTGAGTGATCGCATTCCTGCGGGAACAGCTCGCTTTTCGTCTTCCGTATGACACATAACCCGCGAACATCCATGCAGTTCTTGGGAAGTTTGTGACCTACCAAAGGTGCGCGAGCCGGATGGAGAGGGTGGAATTCCTGCCACACATCGCCCCAGGAATTACCCCCGCAGGTTCCATCCGGCTTGCCCATGATTTGCGGTTGGTGCCGATCGCCTTGCCCAGGTGCGGCCGTGGGACTTCGGCTATTATGTCGTGCTGTTCTCCGACAACTCGCGGTATTTCGCCATTGTTGTGACCGAAGGCAACATAATTGCCAAGACCACGTAAGGGGCGTTGAACTAAACCGCTGCGCGGTAGGAAGCTGCGCTGTCTACCGGATCGGGGTTCTCTGTGTTCGCTATCCCGATCATTGGGCATGTCGTTGCAAGCGTACCGGGGGCAACCCCACAATCTCAAAGGTTGCCGAGGCGATGCCAATGCCGGCGGTGTCAAGGGCACCGAGGACGTCTCGGCTCATGGCATCTTTCACGTCTCGGACGCCCCGTTCCTCCGCGATAAAGCGCAGAGTCAACTCCAGCCAATTGTCGGTCAGGCGATAGTAGACTTTCGGTTGCAGATCACCCAGAGCCACGACGTAACGGCGCTCCATTTCCTGCCGCGCCTCGTCGCTCACCTCGCTGACGCGGACCGTATGCCGTCCGGCAGCTTCCAGCAGAATCTGCTCGGCGCGTTGGCGGTCCGCCGTGTAGGTGATGGGAAGGCTCATCTCCTCCCAGATATATGGGAAGTCCCGTGAGTAGTTGTAGACTGGCTCGCTGAAGACCTTGTCGTTGCTTACGGTAACGACTCGGCCAGTATACTGGCGGCTACGGACCCAGGTGGGAGAAGACGCATCCGCGTAGGTATCTGGCTGGCCCATTTCCATGATGGTAGTCTTGATTAGGTCGAGGGCAATCACATCGCCGCGTACTCCCCCCATGGAAATCCGATCGCCGACGTTGAAGGTTTTTCCCTGCAGGATCACGAAATAGCCGGCTACAGCAGAAATCACCTTCTGCAAAGCGAACGCCAGTCCAGCGGTCACTAAGCCCACGCCGGTCGCTAGCCGCCCGGGATCATCAAACCAGATCGAAACCACGCCCAGGAGGAGCACCAACGTTACCGCCAGTCGAATGGACTGATGCGTCCAGAACTCCAGGCGCGTGTTCCGGTGGGCACGCAAGCGCCAGACCGCCAACGCGGAGAGCAGTCGGCCAAGGAGGAGAAGGAGCAGGACAAAGACCAGGGTGAAGAGCAGCTTCTTGCCGTTCTCCGCAGTGACGCCGAGCAATTTGACGCCCAAGATATCCACTGCCTGGTTGGCGTCAGTGATGGGAATGATACCTGCCATACCGCACCGCCGTTTCTTTCAGTTCGGATGGTCTCGATTTCGGAACAACGTAGAAGCAACGATGTTATCCTAACCACGCTACGTCGCAGCTTCAGCAGCGCTAGCGGTCTCACTCAAGAGCCGGCGGACGGAAGACCGACTGATCCCAAGTCGCTTCGCGATCGCCCGCTTGCTCACTCCTTCTTGCCGCAAGCTCCTTGCCTCTTCGAGGTGGCGCCTGGCCGAAGCCGGTCGACCATGTGGTTTGGCAAGCAATCGAGCCTGAGCGATTCCCGCTCGGACACGATCCCGCAGGATCTCCCGCTCGAATTCCGCAAACACTGCGAGCATCCCCGCCATTGCCCGTCCGCCTGGAGTTGTCAAATCGAGCGCCTCGGTGATCGAGGCGAAGCCCACGCCCAGCGCGGCCAGTTCCTGAAGCGAGTTGATAAGATCGATGAGCGATCGGCCCCAGCGATCCAACCTCCAAACCAAGACAAGGTCGATCTCCCGCCGCCGAGCCACCCTTAGCAGCTCCTCCCGCCGGGGACGGACCGATGCCCCCGACCCAATGTCCTCGACCTGCAGGGCAATTGACCAGCCGCGGCGGGTAACGTACTCCGTCATGCCGGCAAGTTGCAGCGGCAAGGTTTGCTGGTCGTGGGTAGACACCCGGGCATAGAGGCCGACGCGGACCGGTACCCCCTGGCCAAAAACCCCTCCAAATTCGCTCGGCATCACGTCTCACTTTTCCTGGCCATCGTCCGTCGCGATTTCGCGTGGCCAATAACTATAGTTTTTGGCCCTACCACGTCCTCTTCCTTCGGACAAGCACTTCGAGTCGCAATGGGAGAGGTCGTCCACCTCCTGCTTCCTCCGTCACAAACTTCACCGCCCGGTAGCCCACCTGCCGGCTCAGCACCGCATTCTCGGTCAAGGCGCGGCAGACGATTGGCCAGCCAGCGACGATGGGGGAGTGGCTCGTAACACTTTTCATCCGTCCTTTGGAGGAACAAACCATGACCCCACTCCGCCAACGTCTGCTTGAAGACATGCAGATGCGTACCTTCTCTCCACATACTCAGAGGGCCTACATCCGGGCTGTCGCGCACTTCGCGCGGCACTTCGGCCGGTCCCCTGATCAACTTCAGCGAGAACACGTCCGCCAGTACCTCCTGACTCTCATCGAACGCAAAGTTGCCTGGAGCGCCAACACCTTCGATAATAGTGGTAAAGGAGTCGGAACCGCGCGATCGCTGTCCCCTATGCGGGCGAGGTCAGATGATCATCATCGAGTTCCGCGAGCCGTCGGAACCGGGCGTGGAGGAGGCAGAGATGGCGGGAGCGTGCCAGCCAAATACGTCCTGAGATGCACTGGATTGCCTTCACGCACCAATGCGATCAATGCTCTGGGCGGGCGCACGGGGAAGGTGCGCACTGCACCGGGAATTACGCGCCAGAATCCAAGCGAATACGAATAAGCGGCCGGGAAACGCGAGCGATGCGTAGTATGCGACTGCATTAAAAGCGGTGAACCGGTGAATCTGCCGTCATCTCTTATCCCGCCTGGGGAAGGCCTCTCCCTTTAATCCCCATAGGTGGGGTCGCGGTTTAGTTCAACGAGTTTTATCTGAAG
>Ga0116222_1001446_pt1 | contig 13195 bp, 11 predicted proteins | sample Sb_taG_12_FD_88963 | JGI IMG/M metagenome (GOLD analysis project Ga0116222, IMG submission 88963) | Peat soil microbial communities from Weissenstadt, Germany - Sb_50d_9_AC metaG | ecosystem: Environmental > Terrestrial > Soil > Wetlands > Peat | place: Germany: Weissenstadt | collected 2010-09-21
CAGTTATGCCCGGGCCATTCTGGCTTCTGGCTCCTGAGTTCTGGCTCCTCGCCCTCCGGTTTGGTTGCGGCTCTGCTGCTCTGCGGGGCAGCCAATCCTGGCTGCCGCCGGCTTCAGCCGGCGTTTGCCGGGCACGAAAACTCGCCCGCAGCCCGTAGACCGCCTGCCCCACCCCGAAGCGGCCTCATTCGTACGGGTCCGAATCCTCGACGCCAAATAGCAGGTTTGCGCCTCCGCACGGCGGACAGCGGTACCACTGGAAATTCCCCGGCCGCTCCGGGACTGCGCCTGCCTCCTTCAGAAACGTTTCGGGGTACCCCGAGCCACAACGCACGCAAACGTTGATCCACGGCTTCCGGCCATTGGGCAGTTCCACATTCCCGAAATGGAACGACCATCCGTACTGGCTCAGGCGGGCGCCGAAACGGCGATCCAGGCGGCGCAGAATCCAATTGAGCACGGCCAGAAATCGCTCGTTGCCGAAGGCGAACAGCACGCTCTTGATTTGCGGCCGCCCGGTACGATTGAACGCGTTCAAAAATGAAAGAGAGCTGTACAACGGGAGCGTGCCGCGGTGCGGGAGCCCGGTCAGGCGTTCGACGCTGCCCGCCACCTGCCCGGCGGAACGGAACGCGTTGACGTGTCCCCCACCCCGCCCCATCCAGCGATAGATGCGGTCGGTCAGCGTGGCCGCATCGGGGACCGCGACAAAGAAGACGCCGCCTGCGCGCATCACGCGGCCCACCTCCGCCAGGGCAGCCTCCAGTTCCGGGAAATGCTCGAGGCTGTGATTGCTGACGATCAGGTCGAACGACTGCGATGCGAACGGCAGGTGGGCCGCGTCGGCGGCAACGTACGATCCCGGTCCGCGGGAGGCGCGGATTGCGAGGTCCACGCGCACGATCGCGAGGTCATGGCGCTCCGTGTGGAAGCTTCCGCCGCCCGCCCCGAGGTCCAGCACACGGGATCCGGGCGGCAAGCCGGCGATGAGTTCGAGCATGAGGGGGCGCCCTACAGAATACACTGAAAGGAGAGGTGTCTGTGTTTTTATCTGGGACCACTTGCCGGACCACCGCTCTTCTGGCAGCGCTGGCCGCGGCATTCGCGCAAGCGCCGGCCCAGCCAGACGAAGCGGTGATCCGCATCACCGTCAACCTGGTGCAGGTGGACGCCGTAGTGACCGATTCCAAGGACCAGCCGGTGACGGACCTGAAGGCCGAGGATTTCGAGATCCGCCAGGACGGCAAGGTACAAAAGATCACGAACTTCTCCTATATCACCACCCGGCCGGCGACAGCGGCCGCCACCCTCCCCGCCAGGCGGCCGTCGCCGGTGAAGGGCGTGCCGCCTCCTCCGCCCGCCGTACTGAAGCCTGCCGATATCCGGCGCACGGTGGCGCTGGTAGTGGACGACCTGGGGCTCTCCTTCGAAAGTATCGTGCGCATCCGCGAGACGCTCAAGAAATTCGTGGACCAGGAGATGCAGCCGGGAGACCTGGTGGCCATCATCCGCACGGGCGCCGGCATGGGAGCGCTGCAACAGTTCACCGCCGACAAGCGCATGCTCCACGCCGCCATCGACCGGGTCAAGTACAACGGGATCGGACGGGTGGGCATCAGTAGTTTTGCGCCGCTGGGCTCGGAGCCGGCCATGGGCAGCCCGGCCGCCACGGAGTCGCGCAATGAAATCTTCACCGTCGGCTCGCTGGGGGCAATTCGCTACGTGGTGGAAGGCCTGCGCGAGCTTCCGGGCCGCAAGTCGGTAATCCTGTTTTCCGAGAACATCCAACTCTTCGATGCGGACGGAATGAATCAACTGGTGATGGACAGCGTGCGCCATCTCACCGACGCGGCCAACCGCTCTTCGGTGGTGATCTACACCATTGATCCGCGCGGTTTGCAGTATTATGGACTCACAGCCGCCGACAACACCAGCGGCATGACTCAGCAGCAGGTCACGGAATTGCCCGGCCGGCGTTCGCAGGAGGTCTTACGATCGCAGGACGGCATGGTGATGCTGGCGTCCGAGACCGGCGGATTATTCCTGCACGACAACAACGATCTGAATGGCCAGGTGCGCCAGATAATGGCCGATTCCGAGGGCTACTACCTGATTGGCTACCATCCCGACGCGAGCACCTTCGACGCCAGGACCGGCGAGGCGAAGTTCCACAAGGTGTCGGTGCGGGTGAAGCGTCCCGGGGTGCGCGTCCGCTCGCGCAGCGGATTCTTCGGCGCCTCGGACCGCGAGCGGCAGCAGGTGGCGCACACCCGCGAGGCCGAGATCGCGCACGCTCTGGTCTCGCCCTTCAGCTCCGGCGACATCCATGTGCGCTTGACCCCGCTGTTCAGCAGCTCGCCCGAGGTTGGCTCCTTCCTGAACACGCTGCTCTACATCGACACTCGGGACCTGAAATTCACCGAGGAGCCCGACGGTCGGGAAAAAGCGGTGATCGACCTGGTGGCCATCACTTTCGGCGACAACGGGCAGCCCGTGGACAGCACCGATAAGACCTACACGATTCGCGCTCCCAAGGACACCTACGAAGCGGCCTTGAAGGACGGCCTTTTGTACGCGGTGAGCCATCCGGTGAAGAAGTCAGGCGCCTACCAGATGCGCGTGGTGGTACGGGATGCGACCTCAGAGGAGGTGGGATCGGCCAGCCAGTTCATCAAGGTGCCGGATGTGAGTAAGGGGCGCCTGACGCTCTCGTCGATTGTGCTGAAGGAGCGGCCGCCCGATGGGGCCACGCCGGGCCTGGATCACGGCGAAGGTCAGATCACCGAGCCCAACCCGCAGGGCAGCGCCGCGGTGCGGATCTTCAAGCCGGGAACGGCCATCATGTACGGCTACCAGGTGCTTAACGCGCAAACCGGCGCGCAACAACATCCGAGCCTGGAAGTGCAGACGAGGCTGTACCGCGATGGCAAGGAGGTTTATACGGGCAAGGCCATGACGCTTTCCATGGAGGGCCAGCCGGATCCGAAGCGCCTGATCGGCGGAGGCAGCATGAAGCTGGGAGCGCAGATCACGCCTGGAGACTACGTGCTGCAGGTAATCGTGACGGACAAGCTGGCGAGCGAAAAGTACCGCACTGCGACTCAGTGGATGGATTTCGAGATTCAGTGACGCCAACTCATGGAAAAAGATCCCGGATCTTAGCGGACGAGTCCACGCACGTCCCCAACAGCAGCGCAAGCGCCGAGGGGATGTAGAAGAGGCCGATCGAGAAACCGCCGAGAAAAGCGAACCCCCAAATGACGATCGTTGCACAGATCCGGACAGCCAGTTTCGGGAATACAAGTGGGAGCAGGGCAATGAACACGGGGACCGAAAGGGGAACAAGAATCCCCAGCCCGTTTACCTCGATTAGTGTCGCACTCCCATGCCGGCCGTCGCGGACGCTGCTGTACACCGGGAGCACGAGCAGCAAGATCGAAGCTGCCAGCGCCAGAGAGAATGAGACTGCCGTCAAACGATTCTTCACATGCTACACCGGGGTCAACTCCCGGAGTCTCCTCACTGACTCGATCACGCGGCGGGCCACGTAATCCACCTCTTCTTCGGTATTGAACCGCCCCAATCCGAAGCGCAGGGAGGAATGAGCGAGTTCCTCACTCACTCCGAGCGCCCGCAGCACGTGACTCGGCTCGACAGTTGCGGACGTACACGCCGAGCCCGTGGACAGCGCCACGTCCGGCAGGCTCATCAGCAGCGATTCGCCGTCTACCTGCGCAAAGCTCATATTCAAATTGCCCGCCAGGCGATGTTCGAGCGAGCCGTTCACGTAAACCCGGTCGAGCGAGGATTCGAGTTGCGCCCGCAGCCGGTCGCGCAGCGCGCGCAGGCGCACGGCTTCATCGGCCATCTCGCGGCCGCAGATGGCGCAGGCTTCGCCGAATCCCACGATGCCCGGCACGTTGAGAGTCCCGGAGCGCATTCCCGATTCGTGGCCGCCGCCATCCATCTGTATGGCCAACTGCACCCTCGGGTTGCGCCGCCGCACAAATAGCGCGCCGGCGCCCTTCGGGCCATACATTTTGTGCGCGCTCACCGACATCAGGTCGATGTGGTCCTCCTCCACGCGGATGGGGATCTTGCCGAATGCCTGGGCCGCATCACAATGGAAGAGTACGCCGCGTTCGTGGCAGATGGCGCCAATCTCCCGCACCGGCTGAATTACCCCGATCTCGTTGTTGGCGTACATGACGCTGACGAGTACGGTTTCCGGCTGGATGGCATTGCGCAACTCGTCGAGATCGATCAGTCCGTCGCGCCTCGGCGGGAGCACGGTCACACGAAATCCCATTCGTTCGAGACGCTTCGCGGGATCGAGCACGGCCTTGTGCTCGGTGGACATGGTCACGATGTGGCGTCCCCGGGCGGCCTCGGCCGCGCCCTTCAGGGCCAGGTTATTGGACTCGGTAGCGCCGCTGGTGAAGACGATCTCGCGGGGCGCGGCTCCGGCCAGTTCGGCCACCCGTTTGCGCGCGAGATCCACGGCCTTCTCCGCCTCCCAGCCGAAGCTGTGGCTGCGGCTGGCGGCGTTGCCGAACTTCGCGCCAAAGTAAGGCAGCATGGCCTCGAGCACCCGCGGATCGACCGGAGTGGTGGCGTGGTTGTCCAGATAGATCGCCTTCGGCTTACTCATCGCGGCTTCTCTCCCATTGTGACGCCGCCGGCGGCCTCTTGTCGTGCCGCCCCGCAATGGCGGATACTGGTCATACCGGCTGTCAGCCGGTGCGTATGCCAAGGCCTGTGGTTTCTCCGGAAACGGAAGTCCTGGAACGGGACCAGTTGGTGCCGTTGTACCGGGTGGTGCTGCTCGACGATAACGACCACACGTACGATTACGTCATCGAGATGCTGCAGAAGATTTTCATCTTCTCCTTGGACCAGGCATATCGTCACGCCGAAGAGGTGGACCGTTGCGGGCGCACCACGCTGATCACGTGCGAGCTGCCCGAAGCGGAATTCGCCCGCGATCAGATCCACTCTTATGGGGCGGATTGGCGGCTCCCGCGATCGAAGGGGTCGATGTCGGCGGTGGTCGAGCCGGCTGCGTAGGGGGTTTCTCCAGCGAGCCACCTTCCCCTAACCCGGATTTCTCACACTCGGCCGGCCGATGTGGCGCAGGCACTCGTGCCTGCCGTGTCGAGACTCGTCTCGACACCTCTTCCCGGTTGTGACACACTGTCGGAGACAGGCGCCGGCATGAGTGCCCGGCCCAGAGGGTACCCCGGCAGGCACGAGTGCCTGCGCCACGTCACTGCACCCGAACACTGTTGAGAAATGGCGGCTAACCCCACCCCTAACCCCCAACCCCGTTCTCAGGGTCGCGGTTCAGTCGCCACCCACACCTTCGCCGCTGCCGCGCGGGCGATGCGCATCGGGTGGCGATCGCCCGAAAGCTCCAAGTCGCCGTCCGTGGAGAGCACTTCGACCCGCACGCCGGGGCGGATGCCCGCGCGGTCCAGGTACTCGAGTAACTCGCGGTCGCGTTCGAACACGCTCACGATGGCGAGGCGTTCGTTGGCGACGGCCTCCTCCAGAGGCTTCAGCCCCCGGCGGCGGCGGTCGCGTGGTGAATCCCGTTCCACCATGTTTCCGTGAGGACAGACGCTGCCCGTGCCCAGCTTCTCCACCAGCTTCCGCTCGAAATCCGCGGAGACGGCGTGCTCCAACTGCTCGGCTTCATCGTGGACCTTGTACCATTCCAGTCCGAAGATTTCGGTGAGCATGCGCTCGATCAGTTGGTGACGGTTCAAAAGGCGGTTGGCGATTTCCCGTCCCGCGGCGGTCAGCGTGAGGTGGCCCTCGCTGTCCACGCGGATCAACGCATCGCGCCGCAGCCGCTTGATCGCCATGGTCACGGCCGGCGCGGAGACGTGCAGCCAGCGAGCCAGGGTCACGGCCTTGACGGTCTCGCCTTCGGATTCGGCCTCGGCGATCGCCTTGAGGTAGTTTTCTTTTGAGATGGTGATCCGCACGCCCGCCTACCTATCGATTCTCGCAAGACCCGCTTCCACGCGGGGACTCCGCCGCAGAAGCCCGCCACACGCGCCCCGAACCGCGTCCGGTGACAGAGGATCACTTCGAGGAGTCCCATTCCTCACTGGAGAGCCCGCCTTCCCTGAGGATCCGCGCCAGTAGATCCGCACTAATGTCCTCTCCGTGCGGGTTTGGAATGCGCAAACGCAGTTTCCCGCGCACCAGAAAGGGATGGCGACCTTCCTGGTATGGGCCCTCGAAGCCGAGCACCCGCAGTCTTCGCACGAGTTCGCGCCAACGGATCGGTCCAATCTTAGACATCGACCGGGAGCGGCGTCCCAGACTCGATCCGGATGCCGTCGATCTCGAGAATAGGGTGCCCGAGGCGCAACCCGAGCAAAAGCCAGTCCTCCAGCGCCTCCTGTAGTTCGTCCCGGCATTCTTCCAGTGTTCTTCCGGTTGCCCACACGCCGGGACATTCCGGAATGTGCCCATAGTACGGCCTCTCGTCCGCGATCGGCTCATAATGGGCCTTCCGCATGGCAGCCAGGATGTAGCGGGTCAGCACCACCTTTATTCTATAACCTCGTTGGGCTCATCCGCAGAAGGCGCCTCGCCTGTTATACTTTCAGGTCATGAATGTGCCGCTTACGCCGATCCGCTGCCTGTATCGAGGAGTCGATCTCTACCCCAAGAAAATAGGTGTGGTTTCCGGGAACTGCCGCTACACCTACGCCCAGTTCGGCGAGCGCTGTGAGCGTCTGGCCGGCGGCCTGCTCTCCGCAGGCGTCCAACCCGGCGACCGCGTCGCCTTCCTGAGCTTCAACAACAACCAGCTTCTGGAAGGCTATTTCGGTGTTCCGCTGGCCGGCGCCATGGTCATGCCGCTCAACGTCCGGCTCACGCCTTTCGAGCTGACCTCCATCCTCAACCATGCCGAGCCGCGCATTCTGATCTACGAATCCGACTTCGCTTCCGTAGTCGAGGAGCTCCGCCAGTCCTGCCCCAAGGTGGAACAGTGGATCGAGATCGGCCAACCTTATGAGGACCTGCTGGAGCACGCACGGGTGGCGCGGCCCGATCCTTTCTCCATCGATGAAAACGCTATCGCCGAGCTGTTCTACACGTCCGGTTCCACGGGCACGCCGAAGGGCGTGATGCTCTCGCACCGCACGGTGTATCTCCACGCGCTGGGCTGCGCCGCGTCCGCTGCGCAGGGCGATGACGACGTGGAGCTGCACACTATCCCGCTGTTCCACGCCAACGGCTGGGGACGCGCCCAGACCTCCACCATGAACGGCCTGCGGCAGGTGATGGTGCGGCGCTTCGATCCGGCGCAGGTGCTGCGCCTCATCCAGGAGGAGAAGGCCACCGGGATGGCGCTCGTTCCGACCATGGCCAACGCGCTGCTGAACTGTCCCGAAGCCGGCGACTTCGACGTTTCGAGCATGCAGCGCATCATGATGGGAGGCGCCGCCTCCTCGCCCGAACTGGTGCACCGCATGGAACAGATGTTTCATTGCCGCGTGGAAGCCGGCTACGGCCTGACGGAAAGCGGGCCGGTAGCGACATCCGCGCGCTCCAAGAGCACCGTCACCTGTGCCGATGAAGACCAACGGCTCCACCGCCGCGCCATGGCGGGTTGGCCCTTCATCGGCTGCGAAGTTCGGGTGGTGGACCTGCAGATGAACGACGTGCCGCGCGACATGGAATCCATCGGGGAAGTGGTGATGCGCGGCGACAACATCATGGATGGCTATTACAAGGAGCCCAAGGCCACCCGGGACGTCATGACCGGCGGATGGCTGCACACCGGCGATATGGCCGTGTGGGACGAGGAGAATTATCTCCACATCGTGGACCGCAAGAAGGACATCATCATCAGCGGCGGCGAGAATATTTCGTCGATCGAGGTGGAGCGCGCCATTTTCTCCCACCCGGCGGTACTGGAATGCGCCGTGGTTTCGGCGCCCGATCCGCAGTGGGGAGAGGTCCCCGCAGCCATCGTGGTGGTCAAGCCAGGACAGCAGCTCGGCGAGCCGCAATTGTGCGAGTATCTGCAAGGCCGCATCGCGAAGTTCAAGATGCCGCGGCGCTTCGTGTTTTCCGAGGGCCCGCTGCCCAAGACCGGCACGGGAAAGATCATCAAGCGCGAGTTGCGCGAGACGTTCTGGAGCGGCAAGGAGCGGCGGGTGCAAGGATAACCGGCATGTGGCAGCAAAACTACACTCCCGTCGGCGGCAGCCTGGCGCTCTCTGCGCTGGTCGCCGCCATCCCTATTTTCGCGCTGCTGGTGCTGCTCGGCGTGATTCGCAAACCCGCGTGGATGGCCTCGCTGGTGGGCCTGGGGGCCGCTGCGCTGGTAGCCGCCGGGGTCTACGGCATGCCGCTGGGGAAACTGGTGGCCGCCATCACGGCCGGAGCGGCCTTCGGGCTGTTTCCTATCGGATGGGTGGTCTTCTCCGCCATCCTGCTCTATCGCATTACGCTCGAAAGCGGCAAGTTCGATACGCTCAAGGATTCCATCGGCCACCTCACCAGCGATCCCCGGCTGCAAGCCCTGCTGATCGCCTTCGCATTCGGCGCGTTTGTCGAAGGCGCCGCCGGATTCGGCACCCCGGTGGCAGTGGCCTCCGCCATGCTGGTGGGCCTGGGCTTCGAGCCGTTCTACGCCGCGGCCATCTGCCTGCTGGCCAATACCGCGCCGGTGGCCTTCGGCTCCATCGCCATTCCGATCCAGACCCTGGCGGGGACCACCGGCCTGCCGTTCGACCGCTTGAGCGCCGGCGTGGGCCGCATCTGCGCGCCCGTCTCCCTCATCGTGCCGGCCTACCTCATTCTGGTGATGGGAGGCTGGAAAGGCCTGCGCGGAGTCCTGCCCGCCGCGACGGCTTGCGGTATCGCCTTTGCCGGAACGCAGTTCGTGGTGTCGAATTACTTCAATGGCCTTCTCACCGACATCCTCTCGTCGATCGCCGCCATGGGTGCGTTGATCGTGGTGATTCGCTTCGCTCACGGAAAGCCTGCCCAATCGCGGCACACGGCGCGCGAGATCTCGACAGCCTGGGCGCCGTACGCGCTGCTGGTGGTCTTCGTCCTGATTTGGAGCTACCCACCAATCAAGGCGCACCTCGATAGCTTCAACCTGCCCATTCAGTGGCCGGGACTGCACAACACCATCCAGCGCATGCCGCCCGTAGTTCCAAAGCCCGCGGCGTATGGCGCCGTCTACAATTTCACATGGCTCTCCGCCTCGGGAACCGCGTGCCTGTTCGCGGCGGTCTTCGCGGCCATGGTGGCGGGTCTGAAGCCGCGGCAGTTCGCCGGAGTGATCGCCCACACTGCCAAGCAACTGGCGCTCGCGGAACTGACGCTGGCCGCGGTTCTGGGGCTGGCGTACCTCATGAACTATTCCGGCGCCACCGCCACGCTGGGCCTGGCGTTTGCCGCGACCGGGGTCATGTTCCCGTTCTTCAGCGCGCTGCTGGGGTGGCTGGGTGTCTTCCTCACCGGCAGCGACACCTCCGCGAATGCGCTCTTCGGCACCCTGCAAGTGGTGACCGCGACCAAGCTGGGGATGAACCCGGTGCTGATGGCCTCCGCCAATTCGGCCGGCGGCGTGATGGGCAAAATGATCAGCCTGACCAGCATCGCGGTGGCCGCGGCCGCTACCTCCATGAAGCGCGAAGACGAGGCCCTGCTCTTCCGCTTTACGATGAAGCACAGCGTGCTGCTGGCCAGCGTGATCGGGCTGATCGTCGTGTTTTACGCGTACGTGATGCCCTCCTGGGCGCCGTAAGCGCGTGCTGTAAACGTGTATGGCGAAAGTCACATCCAAGTACCAGGTCACTGTACCCCGGACAATCGTGGAACGGTACAATATCCGTCCAGGTGACAACATCGACTGGGTGGCGGCTGGCGAGACGATTCTGATCATTCCTCCAAGCAAACAACCGGCGGCCAGGGATCGAGACTCACGGCTCCGCTTGTTCGACCAGGCAACCGAACGGCAGCGCAGGCGTCGATCGACACATAAGACGCAGCGGCCTCGCAACCGGGGTTGGCGAAGAGAGGATCTCTACGGCCGTGGCCGCCCTCATTGACACCAGATCCCGACAAGCAGAAGGTCGCCACCAGGATTCTTAGGCGCGGCACCCTGGAAGACTCCGTATGCGTGCCGCATCAGGCGAATCGTCGAGTTTGTTGCGGCCGTGACACGCCCGATTCGCCGCCACGTCATCCTGAGGCAAGCTGACGCCCTGCGAGAAGCGGAAGAATTCCTGTCGCAGTTCACCGTTCGACGCGCACCTCTGGTCATACGCGGAGCATTACGGCCTGCCTGAAATCCTTACCGAAGATCTGCAGCACGATCGGCTTTATGGCACGGTCCGCGTGGTGAATCCGTTCATCGGTTTGCCCAGCGCTGGTTAACTTACACCATCGGCACCGGCGTCAGGATCGTCTTGCCGGCCACCGTGGTCAGGCCGTCGATCCCATCGAGTAAACCCGCGGCCAGCGGCGAGCCTTCGAGCCGCCAGAGAATCTCGGAATTGGTCCACGCCGTCTCGCGCGCCGCGGCGACGCTCCAGGCGGCCAGCGTTTCTTCCAGGTGCGAAACCGGCGGCAGCGCGTCGCCGAGCAGCCGGACGTGCAGCTCCTGCTTGGCCTGTTCCACCAGGCTGTCCAGCGTGGTGTTGAGCGCCGTGTAGTCCTGGTATTGCGCAGTCCCGTGCTGCGGCACGGTTCCAGTCACCTGGCAGGTGGCCACGATCGCCATGGGCAGATCGTGATTGATATGCGCGTTGACGCCGGCGAGCGCGAACTGAATGCGCGCGATGGCGGCCTGGTCGCGGCGTTGAAACAGTGCTCGCCAACAGCCCGGCGACGGCTGGCCGGAGAGGAAGTTCCGCAGCGCTTCGAAGTACAGTCCGGCAAACTGGACGTCGAGTTGCGCGAGCCATGCGGGGTCGGAAAAGCCGCCTGCGTCCTCCCGCGCTTTCACCGCCTGGGTCACCTGCAGGTAAAGCAGGTTGAACCATTTCAGGCCGTCGCCATCCGCCATCAGAGCTTCCATGTCCTGCATCGTTGCCAACACACCGGGGATGTCTTGCGGAGACGATTGCGCCGCCGCGAGCAGAGCCGCATCGTAGGGGAACATGGCGCCCATTATCTCATCGTGGACGGCGGATGGACCGCGCCCTACACGCGCCGCCACTACGACGCGCGTGCCTCGCTGTGCGAACGCCGGGACGGCTGCCCGGCCGATTCCGGAACTGCCCCGGTGATCAGCGCGACTTGGGTCACAGAAGGGCCGGGCGTCACCAGGAGAATCGCAGGCCGAGCTGGAGTTCCCGCGGCGTGTTCGTCTGGTAGACCAGCTTGCCGAAGTTCGAGCTGTTCAACAAAGTGTTCGGGTTGGCGAACAGCGGCGTATTGAACGCGTTCAACGCCTCGGCGCGGAACTGCGCCTTGTAGCGCTCCTTGAACGCGACGTCCTTGAAAATGGACAGGTCCCAGTTGGCTTCGCCGGGGCCGCGATACCCGATATTGCGGCTCAGATTGCCGAAGGTAAACGTGGGCGCCGGCGAAAATGCTGCCGGGTTGATGTAGTTGTTCAACTTCTCTTCCGGACCGCCGGACATGGAGGGACTGACTCCCGTCGCATTGGGGCGCTGCGCGCCGGTGCCGATCACCGAATTCTGGTTGGTCTGATAGACGTACAGCGGGAAGCCGTTCTGGTAGATGGTCACCCCTTGCACCTGCCATCCGCCGACAGCGTAGTCCAGAAGCCGGCTGGTGTGGAGCAGCGCCTTGCCCTTCCCGAAAGGAAGCTGATACGTCCAGGACGCGGTGAAGCGCCGGGGCACGTCGGAGGAGGCCAGAGCCCACTCGGCCGCCAGGTTGTAGTAGTTCTGTACGGCGCTGGGCGGCGTGCTGCCGGCGAAGGTGTTGAAGTAGTTGCTGCCCGCGGTGTTCCAGGTGTTGTCGAGGTTCTTGGACCAGGTGAAGGTCGCCAGGAAAGTGAGTCCCTGAGTCAGTCTCTTTTGAGCCTTCGCCACCATGGAGTCGTACTCGGCGTGCGCCGGGTTGGTGTTCAAAGTGATAGCGCCGTACTCGGGGTAAGGCATGAGTAACTGGGCCTGTGAGATCGTGGAACTGCCGACGATCCCGGAGGCTCCCTGCTTCCCGAAGAACGGATTCGCGACTGACTGCGTCAGCGCCGAGCCCATCCCGAGATACGGAGTGGGAACCTGGTTGATCAGCAGCGCACCGGTCCCCGTGGAGGCCGATCCCAGATGGTGCGAGCGGGAGCCGATGTAACCAAACTCCGCCGCGATGCCGAGCGGGAACTGGTGCTGCACATCGGCGGAGAATTGATTCACGATGCCGGAGGTCCGGTCCGGATCGACGTAGGCGAACGTGGATCCGATGGCCGTGAGCCCGCCCAACGAATTGCCGGCCGGCTGGATGATCCCGCTGGGAAACGGGTTGCTCAGCGAGTTCGCCGGCGTTTGATTGCCGTTGTTGCTGGCGACGTAGGTGTTGGCCTGGACGTAGCCGGGAGCGGTGGTCGCATCGACGCCGAAGAACATGGGCGTGTAAAAGATTCCCCATCCGGCTCGCAGAGTGGTCTTGGAAGTGAGTTGATACGCCACGCCGACGCGCGGGCCGAATCCGTATCTCCACGGGTTGCCGCTGCGAGTGGGGTTGCCGTTCACGCCCGCGTATTCCAGCAGGCCATGGGGCGTCACGCCGGTCACTTGCGCGGCAATAGGATTGAGTGCCGCCTGATCGAAGCCCACCAGCTCGTGGTTGGACCGCTCCCCGATTCCGGTCGAGTACTCATACCGCACGCCGAAGTTGACGGTCAGCCGCGACGACACACGAACATCGTCCTGGAAGTAGGCCCCGTAATACAGGGCATTGAAATAGAGCGGCGTAGTGGTTTGCAGGGACCCGCTCGACGGGTAGCCCATCACGAAGTCGGCCCAGTCGGCTCCGGTTCCGTTCGTCTTGGTCGGGTACTGCTGGGAGAATACGCCGTTGAAGCTAAAACTCCCGGCCGGTCCGCCGTAGGAAAGCCCTCCGGCATTGATGGACCGGAAGTCGATGCCCATCTGCATATTGTGTTTGCCGGCCGATTTCGAGATACTGCCCGACGCGTTCTTGGACCAGTAGTTCACATTTTGCGTGCCGGTATAGG
>Ga0116222_1001454_pt1 | contig 13168 bp, 8 predicted proteins | sample Sb_taG_12_FD_88963 | JGI IMG/M metagenome (GOLD analysis project Ga0116222, IMG submission 88963) | Peat soil microbial communities from Weissenstadt, Germany - Sb_50d_9_AC metaG | ecosystem: Environmental > Terrestrial > Soil > Wetlands > Peat | place: Germany: Weissenstadt | collected 2010-09-21
ACCCGACCCGTATGGGCTGCCGGGGGCGTGGGAGTACGACCTGGACGCGATCGTGGCCGAGTGCCGGCGGATCACCGCGGAGGAGGCGGCGGCGTGCGCCCGGGCGGCCCGGCTGGGGCTGGCCGGCGGGCAACCGGTCGGCCTGGCGCGGCGCGGCCCGGGCCAGCCGGGATCGGCGCGGCGGGCTCCGGGGGAGTACCCGTCCCGGGCGGCGGGGTTCGCCGCGGGGATGCTGCTGGATGTCATGCCGGGGTGTAACGCGCTGGCCGGGTTCGCGGCCGAGGCGGCCGGGGAGGATGACCGGTACGAGGGTGCCTGCGATGACGAGGTGGCCGGGGCGGTCGCGGCCTGGGACCGCATCGAGGCGCACGCGGCGGCGCGTAAGCACGCGGCGGTGGCGGAGTTCATCCGCTAGCGGAGAAATTGCATCGTGATTGGCGTCACATCAGCTTCGCTCGCCTCCTCCGGACGCAGGCCCTACGGACGCCGCGGCTGCTGCCGCGCGCGGCTCCCTCGCCACCGGCCGCAGCCGGGTCGGCCGAGCTTGCATTGCGCCATTACCGGACTGCCAGGCCGCCAACGCTGGCTGCGCCACAGGGAACGGTACGAACTGGCTAGGGTCCGGTTTGTCGGCGGTCCGCGGCCGGTATATGCACGGCACGGGCGTACAGCGGGAGACTACAGCGACCCGGCCGGACAGTTGGGGACGAGCAGACACGCTCGGGGACATGAGCAGGGTCCTGACCTGGGCGAAGCCCAATAATCTGCATCACTGTCATGTGTTTGCGTCCCACGCAGGCACCGGCCCTTCGTAGTTAGAGCGCGAACGGGCATCCCCGGTGAGCATCACATACGGGACTCCGGTAGGCATGCGGGAAACGCATGGCGGCGGTCTCTTAATTCGCGGGTGCCTGCCGTGCAATCCGGTTCGGCAGCTCGTCAGCTTCCGTGCGTGCGCGTGGTTGTGTTGTTACGGCATGATGAGTGGCGGGATCGCGCGCGATGCGTTTTCTGGGCTCGCGATGGGCGGTGGTGGGGGGTTGTCAGGATCGTCGAGCCGGGGGCTGCCGAGCCGGGTGGCTGTCACGGTCCTGGCGGTGGTTGTGGCTGCCGCCGGGGTGGCGTTCGGGGTCTGGGCGACGGCGACGGGGAATTCGGCGTTGTTTGGCCGCCTGACGGCGCTGGCTGGGGTGTTCTCGTTCGTGCTGGCGGCGGTTATTGCGGCAGTGGGCATGGCCGCCTGGGCGCGCCGTCCGCGGGATGCCGGGGATGGCCGCTTGCGGCAGGATGCGCGGGTTGGGCGGGACGCTTATACCTCCGGCGGCGACATGACCGTCATCCACCAGTACAGCGCCACCCCTGCTACCCAGCCGCCGGCGCCTGAGATCGCGCCGCCGTCTTCTGGGGCTGCTGGCCGGGCGGGGAATGGCCCGGTGGTGGCCGGTGATATCCCGCAGCAGCCGCCGGGGTTTCAGCCAAGGTCTGACCTGCTGGCAGAGCTGGACCGGTCCGGCCTGGGTGTGTCCGTCGTGCAGGCGGTCACGGGAATGCCCGGGGTGGGCAAGACGCAGCTGGCGGCGGCGTACGCGCGGGTGAAGCTGGCTGAGGGCTGGCGGCTGGTGGCCTGGGTGAACGCGGAAGACGCCGGGAGCCTGCTGGCTGGCCTGGCCGCAGTGGCGGGGGCGGTAGGCCTGCCTGGTGACGGCGGCGAGGATGCGGGCCGGCTGGTGCGGCGCTGGCTGGAGGCTGGCGGGGACCGGTGCCTGCTGGTGTTCGACAACGCCACGGATGCGGATGTGCTGCGACCGTATCTTCCGGCAGGCGGGACGACCCGGGTAGTGATCACCAGTAACCGGCAGTCGGTGGCGAGCCTGGGGGCCAGGGTGGGGGTGGAGGTGTTCACCCCGGTGGAGGCGCGGGCGTTCCTGGCGGAGCGGACCGGCCTGGACGACCCTACAGGAGCCGGGGCGGTGGCCGGGGAGCTCGGGTATCTGCCGCTGGGGCTGGCGCAGGCGGCGGCGGTGATCGCCGGGCAGCACCTGTCGTATGGGACGTATCTGGAGCGGCTGAAGGCGTTCCCCGTAGCGGAGTACCTGATCCGGGAGCCAGGGCAGCCGTATCCGCATGGGGTGGCGGAGGCGGTGCTGCTGTCCCTCGGGGCGGCCGGGGCGGGTGACCGGGCGAGCGTTTGTGCCCATGTGATCGAGTTGCTGGCGGTGCTGTCGGCGGCGGGTGTGCGGCGGGATCTGCTGTATGCCGCCGGACAGGCGGGCGTGCTGGCCAGCGGCCAGACCGCCAGCGTGGGTGCCGCAGGGGTCGATGGGGCGCTGGGGCAGCTGGCGGAGGGTTCACTGCTGACTTTCAGCATTGACGGCCAGGCGGTGATCGTGCACCGCCTGGTCGGGCGGGTGGTCCGCGACAGGCTGGCCAAACAGGGCCGCCTTGTGACCATATGCCGGACGGCGGCCTCGGTGCTGGCCGCGCGCACCCACGCGGTCGAGGGGTCACAGGATCGCCGTGCCATCCGGGACTTCGCTGAGCAGGTGCTGGCATTGTGGGAAAGCGCGGCCGGAGCCGCAGCCGACGGTGATGATGAGCTGGCCAGGACGCTGCTGCTGGCGGTGGCCGACAGGGTCACCGAGCCGCCCACGAGCCCGGAGGCCGGGGCAGTGAAGGAGATCGACTGAGGTTCCCGTTCCCGTACCGTGATCGTCTGCTGGACTTGAGGTGCGGCCGCGTAGGTGGCGTTGCCGGCCTGGTTGGCTTCGATGACGCAGGAACCCGCCGCCGCGTAGCTCACCCTGTTATCACGCAGAGCGCACACCCCCGCGCTGCCGGCCGGGTCGACGGAGAACACGACCGGAAGACCGAAGCTAGCGGAGGCCAATAGTGTCACCGAGCCCGAACTACCGATCCCACAGTCGTCGACTCTACATTCGAAGGTCCGGGCCAGCTAGGCCAATGTTGCACGGTAGCCACCGTCCCTGTGTCACATCCCGGCCGGCTGCCGGATTCCTCGCCTGGGTTCGGAATGGTGGTTCGCAACCTGTCGACTACGCACCCGGCGGTCGCCCTCTTCGCGATTACGTACGGGCCAGCAGGTCCATCCACCCGGCAGTGATGTGGGCGAGTTCAGTGAGCGCGGTGGCCTGGCGTTGCGCGGGTGGGTGGCCCGCCGACGGCATCCCAGCGGCATACGTCCGCGATCTGCGACAGCAGATGATCATCAGGACCGGGTGCCCGCACCCCGAATACTATTATTCCTCCCTGGCCACTTTCATCATTCAGTGTGATACTGAGGGTGCTAACGGCGGCCATTAGATATCAGCCGCTGGTGAACGGCACGAAAGGATCGGACGGATGCAGGAGTTCACGATTGTCGGTCGGCACGAAGGTCGCGCTGTCTCGCTGCCATTGGGGAGGATGCTGATCAAGAGCGAGGACGCTGGCGTGGGAGAGGGGAAGCTAGTAGGGGAACTTACTGCGGAGCCTGGGTTCAGTGGTCCAGGCCCACACCGTCACGGCGGACAAGCCGAATTGTTTTACGTGCTGGAAGGGGAATTCACCTTCCAGGTTGAGGGCGAGGAGATCCTGCTTGGCCCCGGCATGAGCATAGTCATCCGGCCCGGTATCGAGCACAATTTCGCGAACGATAGCCCGGAGAGCGCCAAGCTTCTCGTCATCGGCGCGTCTGAGGAGATCGATCTTTACGCGAACGCCAATTAGACCTTAGTACGGTCACGCACGAGGTGCGCTGAATTATCATGACCGCTACGACGAGGCTGAAGCGGAGCGGCCATGCTACTGGCTGCGGCGACGCTCCCGCGGTCAGGCACGGAAGAGGTACCGAGTGTTTGACATGCTAGTTGGCGGCGTGGTCGGCTGGCTTGTCTCCGCGGTCGGAACGGCCGTGTCCAAACGGTCAGCAGACGCGGTGCTGGGAACCACAGAAGAACGAGCGCTGCGTGACGCACTGAGCGATTCGGTGGCTGCGATCCTCAACCAGGTCCCGGAAGGCGCGCGTGGCGACTTGGGGGCGGCGCTGCGGGAGCGGGTGACTGTACCCTCCCTTGGCGAAGTCAGTGGTGACGGGCCCAGCGAGATCTTCGCAAACGTGATAGATGAGCTCATCGCGCCGCTGGCACTGCCGGGCCAGACGCTCGCGAACCACCACATCGACCCCGAGTGGCTGAGCCAGTCGCTACTGGACGCCCTGATCACAGCCATCCGTCGCGCCGCCGTGATCTCGGGCATCCTCGCTGATCTGGCCCAGCTGATCGGCATCGAGCGCTTGGAAATCGCGCAACAGCGGCTTGAGCGGCTCATCCTTGCCGAACGTGATGACCGGCGACACGTCATCAACACCCTGCCGCGCGCGCTGCGACGCTTCGCCGACCGCATTGAGGTGCTGGACCGGCTCCGTGCGGTGGCCGGCGCCGACCCGGGGGTTGCGGTGGCCGTGGTCGTCATCCAGGGGATGGCGGGCATCGGCAAGACCGCGCTCGCCGTGCACGCAGCGCACCTGCTTGCTCATGACCTCCCCGACGCCCGGCTCTTCATCGACCTGCATGGGTTCACTTCGGGCATCCCCCCAGACCCGCCAGAGAACGCCCTCGCGAGTCTGCTGATCGCCCTGGGCGTACCGCCCGACCGGGTTCCGCCCACCCTCGATCAGCGTGTAGCGCTGTGGCGCTCAAGGCTGTCCGGAAAACGCGCCATCATCGTGCTCGACAACGCCCTGAACGCCGCGCAGGTCGAACCGCTCATCCCCGGCACGCCAGGTTGCGTGGTGCTCGTCACCAGTCGCCACACGATGGCCAGTCTCGACGGCGCCGAACTGGTGACACTCGGCGTGCTGCCGGAGGAAGCGGCGGCCGAGCTGCTGGGCGACGTTCCTGGCGAGAGCGCCACATCCGAGCCGCTCATCAGCCTGCGAATCGCGCGATTGTGCGGGTGCCTGCCGCTGGCCGTCCGCCTTGCGGCCGGCCGGATACGACAACGCCCACAGCTTCACCTGGAGAACCTCGCCGAAGAGCTAGCCGATACACGCCGTCGTCTAACGTCGCTGCGGGAAGGTTCACGCGACATAGAGGCGGCCTTCGAGCTCTCTTATCAGGCGCTGGAACCAGCGCCACGGGCTACTTTCCGACGGCTGGGCCTTAACCCCGGCCCGGACATCACCGTGGAAACGGCCGCCTCGCTGGCGGATGTCACGTCGGCCGAAGCTGAACGGCAGCTCGAAGAACTGCTGACGCAAAGCCTGGTGCAAGAGGCGGCGCCGGGCCGTTTCGTCCTGCACGATCTCATCCGCGATTACGCCGACGAGCGAGCCGTCACGGAGGACGGCGAGGAGGAATGCGAGGCCTCACGACAAAGACTGCTGACGATGCTGACGGGCAAGGCAATGGACGTGGACAGGGAACTATCTCAGGCCGCACAGAACAATGAGCCAGCCGGGGCAATCTGGGCAAAGCGCTGGCTGGAGTCTGAACGCACCAATATCGTCGCGGCGGCCCGGCTGGCCGAGCAGCGGACCGACCTGTCTGCGGTGAGACTGGCCCGCTCCCTTGGCGACCACCTAATGAACCTGGGATTCATGGACGACACCGAGTTCGTGTTCCAGGCCGCCGCGCGCGTCGGCGACGCCCTGGGAGACATCGAGGCACACGCGCTCGGCCTGCTGGGCTGCGGAAAAGTGCAGCGACTCACCGCACGATATCCGGCCGCACGGGAGAACCTCACCCACGCGCACGCGCTGTCAGCTGAGATCGGGGACCAGGCCATGGCTGCCGATGCCCTCTACCACCTTGGGGAAATCGAACGCGCTACCGGCGACTTCGCCATGGCGAAGTCACAATATGAAAAATGCCAGCGGATCTGCGCGGCCACCGGTGACAGGCGCAGCGAGGCCAACGCATTGGGTGGGCTAGGTGATGTAGCTGTGGTACTGGGTGACCTCGGTGCCGCCAGAGAATACTACCGGAATGCGAACGCTCTGAGCGTGGCCGCTAACGACCGAGGCGGTCAGGCGTTTGCCCTGCTCGCTCTCGGTGAACTCGAACGAGCAGCCGGAGACTTCGCCACTGCGAGAGTTTACTACGAGGCCGGGCGTACCTTGTGCCTGGACAGCGGTGACCGCCGAGCCCAGGCCAACGCCGCATACGGGCTAGGCGAAGTCGCCAGCGCGACTCTCGACAGCGAGGCGGCATTGCGATACTTCGCAGACGCCTATGCGATCTCGTCCGAATTGGGGAATCGGCGAGGCCAGGCTTACGCCCTGCTGGGAACGGGAGACACCGAGCGGGCGACCGGTGAGAACGGGGCAGCGATGAAGCACCTGACTACGGCACACGCCATCTGCCAGGAAATCGGCGATCGCCCAGGACAAGCCCGTGCTCTGGTCGGCCTGGGCGACATCGCCGAGCACGACGGCGAGATCGCGAAGGCTGCCGTGTTCTGGCGTGAAGCCCGGGACCTTCTGAACTCAGCTGGACTGACCCAACGGGCGATCGAAGTCAGCCAACGGCTGTCCCGCCGCGAATAATTTACACGCTGGCCGACAGATGGAATAGGACCGCATCGTCGGCAGTACGACACCAGATGCGCCAATCACAGAAATGTACGTGATTTCGGCCTTCGGCCCGACATCGCGTGGAAAAGCGGCCGAGACAGCGACGCCCCGGCCCCCGACCAGACGATTACGTGTTATCAGTAACGGGCAATCGCCTGCCCAATGCCACGCGCGGAATGCTCGTTATCGCTTTCCCGACACGCAAGGCAACGGTTTATGCTGCGTGAATCAGCGCGGCCCGCGCAGAGTCGGCGCCTGCTGTCGGTCCGGAAGCGGGTCCGTTCAGGACCACGTGGAGCCCAAGCGGATAGATATCCGCAAGGTGCAAGCCGCTGTGCCACACGTTGACACGGCTGCCCTACTAGATGAACGACGAGGATGCGGCCCCGTCATTAGTATCGTGTGCGTGCCGGACATCAACGTTGGCGATGCAGTGCCATTTGAACAGCTTCAGTCGGCGGACCTGGTCCTGGGCTGCGTGTACCGCGGGGGCACGGCTGGGTCAGTTGCCGATGATCCGCTGAACCGGCTTATACCTGTGGGGAACGCTGGCGGGTTTCGCTACAAGGGGAGCAGCGAGGCTCCCCTGCTGATCGCCTTGTACACGACCGGCGCAGAGGACGACTGGCCGGACTCTCTCGATCCGCTGACGAGCACGTTCACTTACTATGGCGACAACCGGACGCCCGGCAGGCACCTGCTCGACACGCCGCGGCACGGAAACGAGATCTTGCGCCGTACTTTCGAACGCGCCCATGGCGATCCCCGAGCACGCGCGCAAGTCGCGCCGCACCTGTTGTTCGCCGAGGCTGGCCAGGGACGGGATGTCGTGTTTCGCGGCCTGCTCGCTCCCGGCGCCCAGACCCTGACTGCCAGCGAGGACCTGGTAGTCATTGCGCATGACAGGCAAGGCCTGGAGCTCCGGAACTACCAGGCCAAGTTCACCGTGCTCGATGCCAGGCATGTGACCCGAGCCTGGCTTAACGACGTGCTTGCAGGCGAACCGCTCTCAGGCAACTGCCCAGACGCCTGGCGGGAATGGGTCACCCGCCTGGCCTACCAGCCACTGGCCCGGTTCCCGCAAGACGCCGAAGAGCGCGCCGCGCGAGCCGAGTTTGACGCCCAGAGCGGGAACGACCCTCCCATCAGCGACGAGGATGCCCGCCGGCGTTTGCAGCGCGAAATTTTCGCCCGCCAAGGACAGTCGGACTTCCGGGAAAGCCTGATCCGCGCCTACCGCGGCCAGTGCGCTGTAACCGGGTGCGCCGTGCTCCCCGTCCTTGAGGCCGCGCACTTGCGGCCCTACCGCGGTGCGCACACCAACGTCGTCACCAACGGCCTCCCGCTCCGGGCCGACATCCACACGCTGCTGGACTACAAGCTCTGGGCACCCGAACCCGGCACGCGAGCCATCGCCATCTCCAGGCTCCTCATCGGCACCCCGTACAACGAGATCTCCGGCAGGAAGATCGTCGAACCCGCCACCCCTGCACAACGGCCCGCAGACTCAGTCCTCGAGAAAGTCTGGCGGGAGTTCCGCCAGGCCGAGACGAAGAGGCAGCAGCACCTGGACCACGACTCGACGCCGACGGCCGAGATGCATGATCGCTGCAGGACACCCCACGGATAACCGCAGTGGTGTCTCCAACGTAGCTGATGTGCGGCGTCCTACGCTGACCAGCGGCTCTCCTCTTTTCGATGCACTTTTTTCTCTTGTTCACGCCCAGAACCTCACGTGGGAGACATGTCTCTCACGCAAGAAACCCTCATGGCCAGGGCTCCTTCCGAACGCGACCCGCGCCATACGTCTTGGATCTTTCAGTGCCGCGTCCTCCGCGCATGAGCCCTGACTGACGCCACAGAACGGCGAGTTCTGTCGCACCTGGCCGACGAGATGCTAGGCACTTGCGGAAGTTAAGTAATCGGCGATAAGGATCATTTTTTAGGGGTGACTTCGGCGCTCATCTTGCGTATCGAGCGACGTCTACGCCTTCGGCTGGTATGCATGCTTCGTCGGATTGACAGGACGGGAGTCTGGCTATGGGGGTACCAGTGCGACCGGGACCGGGCATCGATCCTGGCGAGCTACGGGCCTGGGCTGCCCGGAAGAGCCTGGCCGAGGATACCCGATGGGCCATGGATACGCTCCTATCAGGAAATAAGGTTCCAGAGCTGGCGCCTTATGTGGGCCTCCTCCTTGGGCACCACTTCGTCCGGATTGCTTATGAGGGCGCGATCGCGATCGGCTCCGCGAACCCCTGCATGGGCATTCCCGAACTGGCGGCCTTGCTCAGCGGCAGGTTCGCCCAGGTCACCGAGCGCGCCAGGCACCTGACGAAGATGCTGGACAACACGAAGAAGACCTATGCGGACGTCCTGGAGGAGTTCGCGGCCGAGCTCAAGATCCACCACGATGCGCTGACCGGCAACGCAGTTCGCCTGGCACGGTGGCTGGAGACCGACCTTGGCCTCTTCTACGTGGACGGCGCGCTGGTCGGCGCGACGGTCCCGATCGCCTACCGGCTGGGACTGCACCCGGCCAATCCCGCCACGATGTGGGGAGCGGACCTGAACGCCATCACCATGGAATGGGGCGGGACGCTAGCCGTGCTCGGCGCGGCCACGTTCAACGACAGCGAGCCCGAGGCGACCCTGGACCTCGCGGGAATCCGCGTCACTAGCCGGGACCGGCGGGCTGACCGTTACCTTGCACGCCGCTTCGACCCGCAGTTCCCCCCGGAGCTGAAGATGCTGATCCTCATGATCGAAGGCGACCTCAACACCGCAAGGCTCATCCTGCCGCGCACGGCACGCGGCCACCAGGACGCGGCGTTCCGCGCCCGCACCGGGACCGCCTACCACTGCCTGAGCGCCCTCAAAAGAATCAGCGACCAGCACCCAGACCTGAGCACCAGTGGCCTGGACGGCCTACGGGCGCTTCTCGCAGATGCCGCCGCCCAGAGGCTGCTCTCGCCACCCGGGGAAAAGGTCAGGAACAGGAGCGTCCACTACGAGATGAACGACCCGGCGATCCACCCTGACCTGACCCGCCCCATGAACGGCATCGTCGAGGCGGTCTGCGCTGGACGGTCATGGGAGGAATGGGACCGAGACATCCGCGAGGTAACCGAGCGCACAGCAGAGCACCTCGCCCTCTGGAAACCTTGAGTCGACGCAGAAGTCCCGAGGGAACGGACCGCCACTCTCACTTCCTGCCCGTGGCACACGCTCCTCGCGGAGCGTAGCCATCAGCCTCACGACGCTGGCTCGGTATCCGCCGTTCTGGACGGCATACTAGACATGATGGCGTCGGGGGCGATGCGTTGAGAACTGGATGATCGGTTACTTGGTTGTCCGGGCGATGGGGTGTTTCTTCGTGGCGGCTGGCTCATGCGGCAGCCGGGGCACGCTTCGGTCACGGCGCTGTTGCCGCCCGCGAATCCGGGGTCTGGGACGAGACCGGGATGGTCCTTGCATGTGCGGTGTGGGTGTGGGCCGGGAGTCTTCGGGTGCTGCGGTTGATCGTGGAGCGCGGCACCGGACGTGTCACAGGGTGATGGTGCCGCGGATGTAGGCGGTGGCAGCGCCGCCGACCCAGACGGTGCCGTCCGTATCGGCGGTGATCTCGATGGTTGCGGCCCGGCCCATGCGCGTGCCCTGGGAGACCCGGTAGGTGGAGGGTGCGGCGCCGGTGGCGGTGAGCCATTGTCCGACCGAGGCGTTCATGCTGCCGCATGCCGGGTCCTCGGCCACGCCGACGCGGGGGGCGAAGGTGCGCATCTCGAAGGCGTGCCCGGACCCGTCGGGGTAGGCCCCGATCGCGCCGAGCATCGCGGTCGGGATGAGGGAAAGGTCGGGTTCGAGGGCGAGGACCTCCTCGGCGGTGGGCAACTGGACCACGGCCCAGCCGGGTCCGTTGTCGACCCACTGGTGGGCGAGGACACGGTCCCGGTTGATGCCGAACGCCGCGGCGATCTGGCCGACGGACTGTTCCCCGAGCGGGCCGTCGCGGACAAGCGGCGGGGCGGCGAACGACAGGATGCCCTCGCCGTGGCGCACGCTGACCAGGCCCGCGGCGCACTCCTGCACGATACGGCCGGCGCGCTGTGGTGTGCCGCCGTTGTCCAGCCACGCGCGTGCGGAACCGAGGGTGGGGTGCCCGGCGAACGGCAGTTCACCTCCAGGGGCGAAGATCCGCAGCCGGTAGTCCGCCTCCGGCGCGGTGGGAGGCAGGATGAACGTGGTCTCGGACAAGTTCGTCCAGCGCGCCAGGCGCTGCATCTCCTGGTCGGTCACGTCCGTGCCGTCGAGGACGACGGCAACCGGGTTGCCGAGACAGGGCGTCGTAGAGAACACGTCGACCTGCATAAACGCACGTGAGCGCGGCATAGTTATCAAGGGCCTTTCCACGAACGGATTCCGGGACCGCCGGGTGGTCAGGTGCTCGCCGCTGCGGCGGCCACCGCGCCGGCCGCGGCGAGCGCGTCGGCAACCAGGTCGGGCGTGTCCTCGGTGCCCGCGGCCAGCCGGACCAGGCCCAGCGGAACCCCTGACGCGGCGATCTGGTCTTTGCTGAGCATCCCGCGCCACATGGACGCCGGATGTACGGCCAGGGATTCCACGCCGCCGAGGCTGGCCGACCGGCGGGCATAGCGCAGCCGGCCGAGGAACGCGTCGGCGGCCTCGAAACCGCCGGCGAGCTCGAGGGCGAGTACCCCGCCGAAACCGCTCATCTGGCTGGCCGCCAGTGCATGCTGCGGGTGGGTCGCCAGGCCGGGATAGTGCACCCGGGCCACGGCCGGATGGCCGTTCAGCGCCCCGGCGAGAGCCTGGCCGTTGGCGTTGTGCCGTGGCACGCGCAGCGGCAGGGTGCGCAGGCCGCGCAGCAGCAGCCACGCATCGAAGGGGCCGAGCACGGCGCCGGTGAGCAGGGCGACGTCCCAGATCCGGTCCAGGATCCCGGCCGGCCCGGCCAGCACCCCGGCGGACACGTCGGTATGGCCGTTGAGGTATTTGGTCGCGCTGTGCCAGACCAGGTCGATGCCGAAGTCCGCCGGCCGCTGGTTCACCGGAGTGGCGAAGGTGTTGTCCGCCACAGTCAGCACGTCGTGCGCGCGGGCCAGGTCCGCGACGGCGCGCAGGTCGGTGACCTGCAACAGCGGATTGCTCGGCGACTCCACCACGATCAGGCGGGTCCGCGGGGTCAGTGCCTTCTCGAACGCCTCCGGGTCGGTCTGGTCCACTTGGGTGGCCGACACGCCCAGCCGCGGCAGCAGGTTCAGCAACACCGACGCCGTCCCGCCGTAGGTGGATTTCTGCCCGATCACGTGGTCTCCGGCGGACACCAGGGCCAGCACGGCGGTGGTGAGCGCGGCCATCCCGGACGCGGTGACCATTGCCGCCTCGGTGTGCTCCAGTTCCGCGACCACGGCCGCGACCTGCGCGTGGTTCGGGTTGCCGTAGCGGGTGTAGAAATCATGGCCCCGCCGGTCCACGGCGACCTGCGCGAACTGCTTCGCGTCCTCGGCCCAGAACGCCGCCGTCTGGTAGATGGGCCGTGCCACCGCGCGGCTGGGATGGACGTCGCGATCGGCGTGAATGGCAACCGTGCTACTGCCCGGCATGGTTCCCTCCCGGTGGATCATCTGATGTGATGCCACAAGCGTGACCGGCCGGCACGCCGACACGGGCCGATCCCGGCAACTTTGGCAGCAAGTAGCGTCCCAGCCGAGGTATCCGAGTGTGGCAGGCACCGTAATCGAGCAATAATCTGCCAACGTGGACGATGTGGACCGGTCAATACTGGCCGTGCTCGAGAAGCACGGCCGGATCAGCAACGCCGAACTCGCCGCCCAGGTTGGCCTGTCGCCATCGCCGTGCCTGCGGCGCGTGCGCCGGCTGGAGGAGACCGGGGTCATCCGCGGCTACCGGACGCTGATCGATCCCGCCGCAATCGGCCGCGGCCTGCGGGTGTTCGCCGGTGTCCGGCTGGTGCGGCACGCCCGCGCGGATGTGGTCGCGTTCGAGCGTGCGGTCATCCGGCTGCCCGAAGTGGTCCACACCCACCACGTCACCGGCAACTACGACTACCTGCTCCAGGTCGAGGTCGCCGACCTGGCCGCCTATGAGGACTTCCACGCCAGCCGGCTGGCCAGCCTGCCCGGCGTGGCCATGGTGACCAGCTACGTCACCATGAAGACGCTCTCCGCCGACACCGCGCGACCGGCCGGACGACGCCGACTTGAACGGCCCGCCAACTGATGCCCGCAGGACGAGCGTTCAGGTCATCTCGCTCACCGGTGCGCCGTTCCAAGTCACCCTGCATGTCAAGCACAGATCAACCCACCGGCTGCCGAGCCGCACGCCACCGCTACTGACCAGCCGCGTAGCCGGGTATAGCAAGCCAAGCCCACGGAAGAGATATTCTGCGCGCATGGGCTCGCGTATGCCTGATGTTCCAGTAGGCATACGTAATCGGCGATCTGATTCCCTACCAGAACGATAGAGAAGACTCCGCGGCGATCGCCCGCAAGGGCCGGGAGAACGTGAGCGAGTATTCCACTTCGTGCATGGATATGCGTACGGATGAAGCGCTCA
>Ga0116222_1001458_pt1 | contig 13157 bp, 10 predicted proteins | sample Sb_taG_12_FD_88963 | JGI IMG/M metagenome (GOLD analysis project Ga0116222, IMG submission 88963) | Peat soil microbial communities from Weissenstadt, Germany - Sb_50d_9_AC metaG | ecosystem: Environmental > Terrestrial > Soil > Wetlands > Peat | place: Germany: Weissenstadt | collected 2010-09-21
AGGTGCTATTGGTTCGTCTGAACCCGACGGGATGGAGCAGTGTGATCAAACAGGAACTCGAAGGCATGATCAAGGAAGGCAAAGGCGGCGAAACTTTGCTTCGGTTCGGGCTGGGCGCGAGATTCCGTTTCTGCATCCCGATCATCCGCTGGAGACGGCGTTGCGTCACGTGGATCGTTGGCCGCTGGTCCCGGTGGTGAACCGTGCCGACTTCCGCAAAACTGGAAGGTGTGGATTCCGAGCGCGACGTGCTTACGCGGTATCAGGATTTTGGCGAGGGATGAGATGGCTCTCTCCGCGAAAACGAATTGGATTCTTTCGGATCACGCTACGACGATTACCTGGATGAGCCCGGGGCAGATGCGTCGCTGTTCAGCAGCGTCTCAATTTCGGCCTGGTAGTCGCTCTTGCGGACTAATCCAACGTGGGTGGAAGCGATGCGGCCGGACTGGTCGATGATCAACGTCATCGGCATGGAACTGAGTCCATACCGTTTTCCCAGAGCTGTATTGCCAATGACGACGGGGTAGTTCACCTTTTTCTTTTCGATGTATGGCTTGACCGATTTCCATCCATCGTCATCCATCGAAACGCCGATGACGGAGAAGCCGCGGTCCCTGTACTTACTGGCGAACTCAACGAACCAGGGAATCTCAACCGCGCACCCTCCGCACCAGGTCGCCCAGAAGTTCAGCAGAACCACCTTGCCCTCAAACTCAGAGAGCTTTACCGGCGCGCCTGAAGCGTTGTTCAGGGTGAAATCCGGCGCTATTTGGCGGTCGCTTTTGGGTTTTATGGCGAAGCTGGGAGCTGGCGTCGAGAGGCTCTGCCAAAGTTCAACCGAACAATTCAGGCAATAGTGAGCAAACACACGCGGCGCGGGGAATGCCATCAGGCAAACGCAGGCTGCCGCGGCGGCTACCGCCCAGATGATCCACCGTTGATCGCGTCCTCGTCCTGTGGAGCGCTGCTCTCGAAGTTGTGCCATCCCTCGGATCGGGTCGGGCTGCCATTTGGGCTCAGGATTAAGCGTTGCGAGCCGGTTTTCCACCCAGCCATCCTCCCCGTTATGGTTCATTTCGATTTCTCTAGTTTTCTCCATATCGTCTGATGTACTCCTTTCGGAATGCTTCCTGCGCGCGGCTGAGAAAAGTTCCGATGGAAGCCGGATTCAGGTCGAGGGCGGATGCCACTTCGCTATAGCTGAGTCCATGACTGCGGAGCAGCAACAGCTCGGCCTGGCGGGGATTGATAACGCCGAGCACGAGACGAACTTTGTCCTGCTCCTCGATCGCAGACTGAATCTCCTCATGCGTGGGCGTCCCGCGGACGAACTGGACGGCGCTTTCATAGCGCGCACGGCGAGTTTGGCGTCGAAGTTCGTCCAGTCCTGCGCGGACCGCCACCCGATATAGCCAGCCTTCTGCGTTCTCGCCTTGCGCCTGTCGATTCCGCCACAACTTCAGAAACACCTCAACCGCGAGTTCCTCCGCGCGAGCGCGATCCCGCACCACCCTGGCAATGACCCGCGCGATGCGCTCATACTGAGCACGAAAAATCGCATCGAGGTCAAACTCGGCGTCTTTAGTTTTCATCTCAACGATGGCTTCGCTTGGAGCGTTCACAATATAACAACGCCGCCCGCGGGAGATTTGTGACAGATGGTGCGCGAAGCAGTGGTTTTAGAGCCTTATCTCGATCAACTGTCGCGTGTCAGAAAGGGCACCTCTTACTTCAGTTTGTTGAGCGCCTTGCAAGGGTTGTGTAGAGTCAGAGTATCCGGATGACCAAAAAGAATTTGATTCTTGGACGCTGCTTCCCGGGTCTGATGTCGGTCGTTTTGTGTTTGGGTGGATTGTCCGTGGCCGCGGTCGATGGGACGAAGCCCGCGGTTGCGGTGTCCAGCCGCCTCGGCGTGATCGACGGCATTGTGTTGGAGGCCATCCGCGACGAACAGATTCCGGGCGCGGTGGTTCTGGTTGGGCACGACGGGCAGGTGGTTTACCGGAAGGCGTTCGGTGAGCGCTCACTGGAGCCGCGGCGCGAGGCCATGACCGTGGACACGATTTTCGATCTGGCTTCGCTTACCAAAGTGATTGCGACCACTACGGCCGTGATGCAACTGGTGGAGAAAGGCCGGATTCGCGTCAACGATCCGGTGGCGAAGTATATTCCGGAGTTTGGGGAAAATGGCAAAGAGGAAATCACGATTCGCGAACTGCTTACGCATTACTCGGGACTGCCCGAAGGCCTCGACCTGACGCAACCGTGGGAGGGCCGCGAAACCGCCTTGCGCATGGCGTATGCGGAGAAGCCCATCTATGCGCCGGGATCGCATTTTCTCTACAGCGACGTCGACTTTATTGTTCTAGGCGCCCTGGTCGAGCGGGTATCGGGCATGTCGCTGAGTGCATACTGCCAGAACAATATCTTTACTCCGTTGAAGATGACGCACACGCGCTTTCTGCCGCCTGCGGCGTGGTTGCCGAAGATTGCACCTACGCAGTATGACGAGCATGACAAGATGCTGCGCGGAGTCGTTCACGATCCCACGGTGCGGCGGATGGGCGGCGTAGCCGGGCAGGCTGGGCTGTTTTCGACGGCGGATGATCTGGCGAAATTTGCTGAGGCTCTGCTGAGTGGCAGTAAGATTCTATCTCCGTTGACGATCGAGAAAATGACTACACCGCAGCAGCCGCCGACATCGCAGGTGCTGCGCGGGTTTGGCTGGGACATCGATTCTCCGTACTCCAGCAATCGCGGGGATCTGTTGCCGGTGGGATCATTCGGACATACCGGGTTCACGGGGACGTCGCTGTGGATTGATCCGACGACGCAGACGTACATCATCGTGCTGAGCAACGCGGTGCATCCGCGGGGGAAGGGAAGTGCGATTGCGTTGCGCTCGAAGATTGCGACGGCGGTGGCTGCTGCATTGCCGCTCACCACCGCCGAGAAAGACGAACTGCGAAGCGCGAGCATTACCGGGTACAACGAGGCGCAGACGGGCGTGCGGCGAGTGGCGTCTCGCAATGGTTCGGTACAGACGGGCATCGACGTGCTCGAAGCGCATGCCTTTGACCTGGTTCGCGGGACCACGTTGAACGGCGACGCGACGAAGAACAAAATCGGACTGCTGACCAACCAGACCGGAGTAGATTCGCAAGGTCGCCGCACGATTGACGTGTTGTCGCAGGCGCAAGGAGTTTCGCTGGATGCGATTTTCAGTCCTGAGCACGGGGTGACAGGCACTCTGGATACAACCGACATTGAGAATTCGAAAGACGCGGCCACCGGCATTCCGGTTTACAGCGTGTACGGGGAAACCGATGCGGCGCGGCGGCCTCCAATCGCACTATTGAAGACCCTGGATGCGGTGGTCGTCGATATTCAGGATGTTGGAGTACGCTTCTACACTTACGAAACTACGCTGGGATATTTTCTGGAAGCTGCGGCCAAGGCAGGAATTGAAATCATCGTACTCGACCGGCCTAATCCGATTACTGGGTCGTTTATTCAAGGGCCGATTTCTGATTCGGGGCATGAGAGCTTTACCAACTACTCGTCCCTTCCCGTGCGTCATGGCATGACCATGGGCGAACTGGCGAAGTTGTTCAATGGCGAGCGCGGCATCAATGCGCGGTTGCAGGTCGTACCTCTGGAGGGATGGATGCGGGGCGACTGGTACGATTCGACCGGGTTGGCGTGGATCAATCCGTCGCCGAATCTTCGCAGCCTGATGGAAGCGACGTTGTATCCCGGCGTGGCCCTGGTTGAGGGCACGAATGTTTCGGTGGGACGAGGCACCGACACGCCATTTGAATTGCTGGGCGCGCCCTGGATCAATGCGGCAGAACTGGCGCAGTATCTGAATGCGAGGAATATTTCCGGAGTGCGCTTCATTCCAGTGACGTTTACTCCGAGCGCCAGCACCTACGCGGGGCAGAAATGCCAGGGAGTCAATATTGTTCTGGTTGATCGCTACGCCTTCGACGCGCCGGAACTGGGCATGGAAATTGCGTCGGCTCTGCATAAGTTCTACCCCGAACCGTTCCACATGGAGCGGATGAACGAGTTGGTGGTGAACCAGACGGTCTACGACGCGATTGCCAAGGGAGACGATCCCCGGCGGGTTGCGGAAGACTGGCGTGAGCCGCTGGAGAAATTTCGAGAGCTCCGGCAGAAGTATCTTATTTACAAGTAGGGCGAGCTTGAGCGCTGCTACCGTGCCGCTAAAAAACGTTGCAAGCAACGTTTCTACGGTAGAGACGTAGCTGGCTACGTCTCCCGGAGTGCACTCGACCCCCATATTGGCTAAAATGGATGCGCCTATTTGCATCTGAGTCGGCCAGGAGACAACAGCGCGATGGAAGCCGCCAGCCCCAAGATTCCGACTGCCAATGCTTTTTACCGCTGTGCCGGCCCGAACTGCGGCTTGCTGAAGCGATCAACCGACCGGTGGTGGCTTATGTGGACGTCGTTCGGCGAGTACAACCGGCCGGTGCTTTACCTGTGTCCATGGGACGAAGAAATTGCAGCGCGGGAAGGCACTCTGCATGTTTGTGGAGAGCTTTGCGCTCAGAAGCTGCAGTCGCAATATATGGGAAATTTAAGAGAAAACGAGATGAAGCGCGCTCTGCGATAACGGTTGAATCTCGATCACCGGCAACTAACTTTCCTGGTTTTTCTGGCATCGTACTTGCATCGAGAGTTCGTGCCCGGCGCAGCTTATACTGAGGTGCCGGTGATGTCCCTTGGAGAGATTTTATGCGCATTACGTTCTTTGTCTTGCTTTTGGCCGTTTTGGCTTCGGCCCAATCCACTCCCGCGGTCAAGCCTGATGCCGCTACGACCGCGACTCCAACCACCACTAGCGAACTGACCATCCCCTCCGGTACCAAGGTTCCAGTTGAGTTGAAGCACGCGGTTTCGAGCAAGGGGACGCGCGAAGGCGATGGAGTTTATGCGGAGACCACATTTCCGGTCGTGGCCAATGGCCGGGTTTTGATTCCGGCGGGCACATTTGTACAAGGGAGGATCAGCCAAATCAAGCGTGGAGGACGGATCAAAGGTCGCGCCGAAGTCCTGATGCATTTCACGACTCTGATCTATCCCAGCGGCTACACCGTGCTTCTTCCGGGCGCCGTGGAAAATGCGCCGGGAGTGGATAAGACGTCGGTGAAGGACAACGAAGGCACCATCCGCGCGGACAGCCAGAAGGGCGAGAAGATTGGCACGGTAGCGACTTCAGCGGGGACCGGGGCCGTGGTCGGTGGGCTGAGCGACGGTGGCAAAGGCGCATTGATCGGCGCAGGAGTTGGCGGTGCGATTGGAACCGCAATCGCGATGTTGACCCGCGGGAACGATGTGAAAATGGATGCGGGCACAACTTTGGAGATTGTCATCCAGCGCGATGTTCCGCTCGATGCCAGCCGCGTGCCCACTACCACGCGGGCACTCTCGTCGCAGCAATGAAACACACGGGTCCACACCCGCGATCAGGTTACCGGACGCTTGCTCGCCCCAACCCCTGCGGCTACATCCTGTGCGAATTCACGTCGACGCTCCGGCCCCTTGCGATTCTCGAGGACGCGCACGCGACGGGCGGGGACGTTCGTCGGATTCACGCGGACAACGCGTCCGTCGGCGACTTCGATATAGAAGCGGAACCAGTCGGTGCGGAACATGCGGCCCGAGGAATAGAAAGTCACGGAGGCCGCGATGAGGCCCGCAAAGTCTGGGCCAGTGCATACCACGAGGCGTTTGCCAACGTCCTGAGTCCAGGTCATGCCGCCGACCAGAGGGTCGTTGAGGAAACAGCGTTCGAAGGGCACGGCGTGGGAAATCTTGCGCAACTGCATGAATTGAAGTAAGACCGAGATCTTGGCCAGGTTGGTGACCACGATGCGAGTCTCGCTGGCGGAGATCCGGTCCAGCTTGATGTGCAGTTCAGGCGACCATTCCCGCTCGAACTCCTCGCGAGCCAGGGCCAAACCTTTGTCGGCGGCCTCGGCGTAGCGCAGCGTGGCCCGAGCCAGAATCACGCTAAGAAAACAAGTCACGACCGTTGCCGCCACGGGAATGTAATTGACCAGACTGAACAATGGGATGCTGTGCGAGTTGATCGACTGCATCTGCATAGAACCGATTGGCTCCTCGTCGGACAACCGCAATCCTGGTTACTGAAGTGGCCGGGGTCGATTCCTGCCGGTGATGAACCGCGCGCCGCGGTTCCTATCAGCGAAAGTCTAAAGAGCGCGCCGGGGTGGCTCCAGATGCGCTTGGTACAGAGGCTAATCCCCATGGTCAAAGTCTTTGGTAACGGCGAAACAGCCCGATTCTTAAGGGCTTAGAGAGGATGATCCTGAATCGCACTTTTGCCGCAGCAGCACGGGCGAGGCCGCTCGCGCCTACATTGTGATTGCTTATTTCAGCGTGAACATAGCATTCACGTGCGCCGTTACGGACGTGGTTTGAGGACTGAATTCTTCGGTGGGCGCCGTGGTTTGTGCCATGGCACTCATTCGCGCCATCGGTTGCATGGGCATCGGACGGACGTTTTCGACGGTATCCACGGAGGCGTAGGACAGCTCACCCAGCGTGCGTCCACTGGCGCGCGCTATGGTTTCGGCAGAGCTTCGGGCGCGACGGTAGGCGTCTTCCACGGCCTTGGTCTTGGCAGCGTCCATATCGTCCAGCAGGTAGCTGATGGACTGCTGGTCGGTAATGTCGCCGTCGGACAACTGCTGCACGATAGGGGCAATCTTCGTAAAATCTTTCAGCTTGAGTGACACGTTCACATTGACTCGGTATGCGACCAGCTTGCGTTTTGCTTTCGTGTAATCGTAGACGGGTTCAATGGAGAAATATCCGAGTTGCGCCGCCGTGGGTTCAAGGCCATTGGAGCGCAGGATCTGGCGTACTTGATCGGCCGCCTTCGAGGCTCGATCGTAGGCCGCGCGGGAATTGTCTTCCTGCGCGGAGATGTTGAATTGGACGAGAGCGGTGTCCGGGTTCGCCTCAAATTTTCCATCCGCCCCTACGAAAACACTGTTGGGTTGCGCCGTGATCGTAGGATGATCCTGCGTGAGAGCAAGCCCAACGAAAAGTAAAATCACGAGCAAAGTGACAGCAGCTTTCATAATTCGCCTCCTGTATGACGGCAAGAAAGTTATACGCCTGAGCCTCAACTATTAGAAGAACGCAGAAATCCGGACAACTTGCAGGAACGACGAGTGAGGAAACAAGCTTAGCGATTGACGACCGGAACTTTAGGACGAACTCTTTGCGGTTGAATAGGCAAAGCGGTTGATTTGGGAGTCAACATCCTTGCGCAGGTCGGCCCAGATGTCCTCCGGCATGGACATATATGTAGTGACGACTTCCGGATCAAACTGGCGTCCGGCGAAGCGCTTGATTTCTTCGCGGGCCGCGCTCCAACTCTGCGCGGCGCGGTAGGGCCGGTGGGAGGTAATGGCGTCGAGAGTGTCCGCCACGGAAAATAACCGCGCTCCCAGCGGAATGTCATCACCCTTCAGTTGCCGAGGATAGCCGGTTCCGTCGTAATGTTCCTGATGAGCGTAGACAATCTCGGCAGCTTCTTTCAGAAACGGAATCTTCTTCAGTATCTGGTATCCGTGGTAGCAATGCTCCCGCATGATGGTGATCTCGTCCGGGTCAAGCTTGCCGGGCTTGCGCAGGATGGCGTCGGGAATCGCCATTTTGCCGATGTCGTGCAAGAACGCGCCTCGGGCAATCACATCAATGTGATCTTTCGCCAGTCCCATGGCGCGTGCGATTGCGATGGTATATACAGTTACGCGTCGGGAGTGGCCTTCGGTCTCGGCGTCCTTCAAGTCCAGCGCGCCGCCCAGAGCCTCCAGGGTCATGCCGTAGGATCGCTCCAGATCGGCCATTGCAGTCTGCAACTGCTCAGTGCGCTTATCGACCAGACTTTCAAGCTCGGTCTGATAGGTGCGATTCTCCATCTTGAGGCGGCGATTTTCCAAAGCCCGGCGCACCGTCGCCAGCAGTTGTTCGCGCTCAAAAGGCTTCAGGAGGTAATCGTAAGCGCCGTTGCGAATGGCAGCTAAGGCAACCGAAATGTCATGCACTGCGGTCACCATCACGACGGGCATGTCCGGGTAGCCTTCCTTAGTGCGTTCGAGCAGGCCCATCCCGTCGAGGTCAGCCATCATGAGATCGGACAGCATGAGTTCGAATTCTTCGCCGGCGTCGAGGATGGCCATCGCCTTGAGCCCGGAAGAAGCCTGCCGGGTCTTATAGTTGGCTGCCGCCAGCATGGAGCAGACGATTTCGCGGATGGCGTCTTCGTCTTCGACCACCAGGATGCGCTCGGACGGCATGGCTCTGCTAGTGTACCTCGAATTGGCCCCCATTTTGGAGTACCTGAATTAGTAGCTCCTAAAAGTCGGAGTTCCTAAAGTAATCAAGCTGAGCCGGAAAGCCCATCGGCTCAGGGTACGGGCATGTTATTAACGAGAGAGCGCTTGGCCCCCTTTATCGCGATGAATAGCTCTGCCTTATTCGCCTGGTACGCCCTCGTGGACCTGCCGGTCCCGAGGTTTGTCGCCGTGGAATCAGCCGCGCTCGTCATATTGGCCGCGGGCCTGTTGGTATTTCGCACATTTCGGGAGCGATACCTGCTCATCTGGATTCTGGGATGGCTGGCCTACTTTGTTTCCAGTTGGACGCTTCATCACCCGGGCGTTGACCCAAGCTCACGCTATGCGGCGGCGGTTTCCCAATCGCAGTTCATCCTCTCATTGTGCTTGTTTTCGGCGGCGGTCTTCGTCTATTGCCATGCCCGCAAAGTGCTGGTGCCGCTGCTGGCGTTTTCTATCGCGGTAATCGCTTATGCTGCGGTGCGGGCGCTCTGGTGGCCGGATTCTTTTGCTCTGCGCGTGGTACTGGAAGTCTCCTATCGCGTCATTACTTTTGGCGCGGCGCTGCAAATGATCCGCTTCCGCTGGGCTCGGTGGGAAATCGGTCCCTGGCTGTTGAGTTTCAGTTTGCTGGCGATTCATCTCGACTGGGCTCCGCTGAATGTGCACTTGCCACCCGGGTTCAGCCTGGCCGTGGATCTACTCCTCGGGCTCAGCATGCTACTGATTGTGTTCGATGACTCCAAGATGCACACCCGGCGGCTGGGTGTGCTCAATGCCTTGACTACGACCATCACGCGCTCCCAGCAGCATGGGCCAATGACCGAGACCGCGCTGGGAGAATTGAAGACTCTGATGGGCGCTCAGGCGGCATGGTTCCGCCTGCTCGAAGGCGACAAACTGGTGCTCATTACGCACATCGGACTTTCTTCGGATTATGTGCGTGATCGCGGTTCTGTACCTCTGGACGAATCGATGAAGGGCACAATCGCCGAAAGCGTGCCCATGGTGATTGAAACTTCCACTGCTGCCGACACGATCCGGCCGCATCTGAAGCGGGAGCGTTTTCACCACGTAGTCATGCTGCCGGTGCTGGGAAAAAAATCGGTAATCGGGACCTTGTCTCTGGGCAGTCGTCACCGGCTTTCTTACACCCCCGACGATATGGAGTTTCTGGTCACCAGCGCGCATCAGCTGGGACTGGCCGTCGAGAACCTTCGGCTGGTCGAACAAATTCTGCGGTCTCATCGCCAGTGGGCGAATACTTTCGATTCCATTCAGGATCTGGTACTGGTGCACGACGCTGAATTTGTGGTCATGAAAGCGAACATGGCGCTGTTGCAACGTCTTGGGCAAGCGCCCGCGGACGTGATCGGACAGCCCTGTGAAGCGGTGCTGCCGCGCCAGGGACAATGGGCCGGATGCCCGTATTGCGTCGCCGCAGAGGAAGGCATTCAGGAAGCACAAGACCCGTGCTTCGGGGGCAACTGCATGATTTCCACGTCGTCTTATAGCGAGCACGGAAGCCAGCAGAAGGGCACCATTCATGTGGTGCACGACACCACCGACCGGCACGACGCAGAAGAGAAGTATCGGCTGATTTTTGAGCAAGCGCAGGAAGGCGTGTTCGTGGCTACTCCTGGCGGCAAATTGCTGGATTGCAATGACGCTTTCGTACGCATGCTGGGCTACGACAGCCGTGCCGAATTGATGGCCATGGATCTGGAGACAGAGTTGTGCGCGTCGGCTGAACAACAGGATGCGTTCCATCGCGAAATGGAAGCTCACAATTACGTGCGCAACTTTGAAGTCACGCTCCGTCGAAAAGACGGCGTACTGGTGACAGTGCTCGAGAGCAGCTTCGCGACCCGAAATGCGACCGGCAAGATCGAACGCTACCAGGGATTCCTGCTCGATATTACCGAGAAGAAACGCGCAGAAGACGAAATCCGCAAACGCAACCGCGAGCTGAACGCGCTAAACGCGATGGCCGTAATCGCAACGCAATCATTTGATCTCGACGAGATTCTGAACCTGACCTTGCGCCAGGTGATTTCGCTGCTGGGCGCGGAGACGGGATCGATCTACCTGGGAGACGCAGACCAAACCACTTTCCGCCGGCGCGCCGGTTGGGGCCAGCGCAGCGCGGATCGTGCGCGTTTGTCCGAAGTGCAATTTCACGGCGGCTTTGGGGATCTGGTGACGCGTTCCCGCACCGAAGTGCTCACTCCGGAATACCTGCCGCATCTTCCTCCGCTCGTAGCTGAATTTATCCGCGCGGATGGGTTGAGTTCCTGGATTTGGGTGCTGCTGTGGAGCAAGGACACACCGATTGGCATGATGGGAATCAGCAGCCGCGAAAACCGCGTGTACACCAGCAACGACGAAAATCTGTTAGTCGCGATTGGGCGTCAGCTGGCAACCACGATCGAGAAGGTTCGGCTCTACGAAGAAACATGTCGCGCTTACGAAGACTTGCGCAAGACTCAGGAGCAGTTGCTACAAAGCGAAAAAATGTCAGCAGTCGGACAGTTGATTGCTGGGGTCGCGCACGAGCTCAACAATCCACTGACCGCCATTCTCGGTTACGCCCAACTGCTCGAAAGCGAAGGACTCAGCGACCGGGCTTCTGACTTCGTCAGCAAGCTCTTCAAACAGGCGCAACGCACTCATCGCGTGGTGCAAAGCTTGTTGTCATTTGCCCGACAGCGCAAGCCGCAGAAAGAGCACGTCGACATTTGTAAAGTTTTGGACGAAACCCTCACCCTGCGCGACTACGACTTGAAGGTAAACAACATCAAGCTGCAGCGTGAATTCGAAACCCAGCATCCAGCGGTCACGGCTGACCCTCACCAACTGGAGCAGGTGTTTCTCAATATCATCAACAACGCCGTCGACGCCATGCTGGAAGCTGGGCAGGGCGGCACGCTGAAGGTATTGGTCTACAGCAAAGATGGAAATGTCCACACCGAATTCCACGACTCCGGCCCCGGCATTAAGGAACCGCACCGCATCTTTGAGCCGTTCTACACCACCAAGGGAGTGGGCAAAGGCACGGGCCTGGGCCTGAGCATTTGCTACGGCATTATTCAAGAGCATGGCGGCCAAATCCGCGCTGCAAACCAAACCGGAGGCGGAGGCATTATCGAAGTAGTACTGCCCTCCGCGGGAGAGAGTGCGGCTCAAGAAAAGCCAGTTTCAACTCCGCGTCGTGAGGCCGCGCTCGCCGGACGCGTCTTGTTGATCGAGAACGAAGAAGCTGTGCTGGAATTCGAGCGCGACGTCCTGACTGGCGCTGGAGCCGAAGTCGTTACATCGATGAACGCCGATGAGATGAAATCTCTTTTGCACAAGGAATCGTTCGACGCCATCATCATCGACGGCAAGGTGCCAGGGACCGGTGGCGCTCGCGAGGTGTACGGCTGGCTCGCGGAAAACTGTCCGGGGATGGAGAAACATTTGCTGTTCACATTCTCCAGCGTCGCCGAGCCGGAAGTGCGCAGCTTTCTGCAGGAGAAGAGCGTGTCCTGTCTGGTGAAACCTTTTGAAGTGGCGGACCTGATCGCCCACGCCCGCCGTCTGGTGCAAAAAGCCCAGGCAGCCGGCGCCAGTTAGAGCGATATTTCTCCCACTTTTTACCGCTGCCTTTCCTGCGCCTGCAAAGCGTCTTCAAAATCCCTTTCCATCTCGGAAACATGGCGGCCAAGTTCGCCCGGATCCACGAACGGATTTGGAGCCCCCGCCTTCTGCCGTGCAGCCTTGCCCGCCAGATCAAAATAAAAGCCATGGGACGCGAGCATGACGTCGGCGTGCATGCGGCGGAGCTTTCGTAGCGTGTTGCGTTCATCCTCGACAATGTTCGGATACTTGTCGTTATTTGTCAGCTTGTAGAGCGACGCGGTAAGGCCGCATAGGAAAAGCACATCATGGTCCTTTCCGTCTTCATTGACCCGCGTGGACCAACTCGTGCATCCCTTGGTATGCCCCGGCGTCAGATGCGCGGTGAGACTGACTTCACCAAGTTCTACGCGTTCACCGTCAGCAATGATCCGATCTGGTTTCACCGGTTCGTATGGCAGTTCGTCACCCCAGTAAAAGTCTCCTTTGCCACCGCGTGTCATCAACTCGCCATCCAGCTTGCTGGCAACCACTGTCGCCCCGGTTCGGCGCTTGACCTCCGCAAAGCCGCCGCAATGGTCGAAGTGGGCATGACTGTTCAGCAAAACTTTCACGTCCTGCAGCTTGAAGCCGAGTTTCTCGATATTTGACGACACCTGCGGCACCATCTGTACGTGGCCGGTGTCCAGAAGAATATGGCCTGCGGAGGTGGTAATCAGAAATGAACTGATCAGGTTGGTGCGCGGTGTTTCTGCCAAGACACTCCGCTTCTATGACCAGATAGGACTATTGCGACCAGGCAGTGTGAACCCTCGTACCGGCTACCGGCACTATCGTCCGCAGCAACTCGAAGAGTTGGCCTCGATTCTCGCTCTTAAGAATTTAGGAGTCTCGCTCGGCGATGTTCGTAGTCTGGTCGGTAAAGCGAGTTCCGCTAGGGATCGGCGAGACCTCTTGACCGAACTCAAACGGACAATCGAGCAGTCGATCCAGACTGCCTCACAATCTTTGGAATACATAAACGCCGCCCTTGACGAGCTCGATGCTAGTACGCGTTCAATCCCCGTAATCGTCAAACACCGTCCGGCTATTTCTATCGCGTCTATTCGGGCTAAGGTGGAAAGCTATGCCGAC
>Ga0116222_1001460_pt1 | contig 13146 bp, 10 predicted proteins | sample Sb_taG_12_FD_88963 | JGI IMG/M metagenome (GOLD analysis project Ga0116222, IMG submission 88963) | Peat soil microbial communities from Weissenstadt, Germany - Sb_50d_9_AC metaG | ecosystem: Environmental > Terrestrial > Soil > Wetlands > Peat | place: Germany: Weissenstadt | collected 2010-09-21
CGGAGTTTGCCTCGCCTTCGAGGAGGTCGAGGATGGCGTGGAATTGGCGGGAGGTGGGCAGGGAGTCGAGCTCGCAGTAGCATGCGAAAGTGAACCATTCGCGGAAGCCGGCGGAGCGGACGGCCACGGTGTCGCTCGGTGCAACGGAGTGGCTACCATCGTAGGTGTTGAAGCGGAGGAAGGCCTCGCTCCGTGCAACGGAGTGGCCATCGGCGGCGGTGAAGGAGTGGCCGCGGCGGGCGAGGTCGATCATCTTGGTGAGTAGCTTGGGTTGCATCAGTTCCTCTCCTAATTTCAAGGTAAGGGGTAGTCATCAGCGTTGCGGGTCCTGAAATTCGGAAGTTGTTGAAATGATTGAGAAAATTTTCCGCCAAATTTTGTGACCGTTTACCGGCCAACGTCCACTTTTCGAAGCTTGGGCCGTAAGCTATAAGAAAGACGGGAGTTGGAGCCATCTGGGCGCTCCCGAGGCGTGTGCAAACTTAAGTGGTCGACCTAAGTCATTTTGTTTCAGAAGGTTTGTCTTACTTAAATTGGCGTTCAGTTACTGCTTGCAAAGCATGGCGATGCGTAGATAATCGATGTAGCATCGAGAAGACGGCGTCGCTGACCGGACGTCCAAAAACAGGCCTCGATTAGCCGGTAATGTGACCCGCCACGGCGCGCTACCGCGCGCCCACCGAGATGGGATGAAAAAATCAGGACCCGTGCGGCGAATTCTTGGGGGTGCCGGACTTGTAACTCGCTGATTCAGCGGCGATTTCCAGAGGGGTTTTTCGTAGGAACAAGTCGGTTGGCCGGTAATGTGACCCCGCTACGGCGCGCTTACGCGCCCAACCGAGATGGGATGAAAAATTAATCGGCCGGCGGGAAGCTTTTTTGGGGTATTGGATTTTCTAAGTTGTTGAAGAGGCAGGTAGTCCCAGAGCGATTTCTCGTAGGACCGTGTTTCTTGGAGGGGTGGATTCAGGGTGTTTTTGGGGCGGAGCGGACGGTGATTTGGGCGACTTGGGCCAGATCCTGGCGGTGATGTTCAGCCGTTTGACAGCGGCGCCCTTCTTTCCCTTCCAGCGTTTTCGCACCAGGCGTGCGGGCCGCGGGGACTGACACGGACGACTGTGCCCGGGGTTTTAGCCGCAGGCGGTGACTTCGGTGCCGGAGGCAACGACTTTGGGCAAGGCACCCTTGCCTGCCACTTTGCACGTTAGATGGCGTAGTTCCGGCAGCAGTATTTGACATCCGGAGAGCCCGCGGGGGGCCGCTGTTTCCGAGTGGCGCGTCATCCGCCCGGAACCCTGTCGATGAGTGACTTGGCGATACTGCGCTGGTTGACGACGCGCAAGAGATCGCAACACCGATGAATTGCGGGTAGGAGAAGCCCGAGCGCAGTTGTATCGAGCCATTCCGTTTGCTAGCTTGGCGTAGATGCCGGCGCCTGTGCCCGAACAACTCAGCAAGACCATTGAGACCCTTTACCGGTCGGAATCGGGCCGGGTTCTGGCGACGCTGGTGCGCCTCCTCGGAGATCTGGATCTCGCCGAAGAGGCCATGCATGAGGCATTCGCCGCCGCTCTGGAATTCTGGCCTCAGACTGGTATTCCGGACAAGCCACGCCCCTGGCTGATTTCAACGGCACGCTTCAAGGCCATCGACGTGATCCGTCGGCGCGCGCGCTTCGACGGGGCACAGAGAGATCTTGTTGCCCACATGGAATCGCGCGTCAACGACGCTCCGGGCGGAAATGAAGAGACCGGAGATGAAGAGATCGAGGACGATCGCCTCCGTCTGATCTTCACCTGCTGCCATCCCGCTCTGCCTCCGGAGGGACAGGTTGCGCTTACCCTTCGCGAAATCTGCGGCCTGACCACGGAAGAGATCGCCCGCGCATTTCTCGTGACGCCAGCGACGCTCGCCCAACGCATCGTGCGCGCCAAGGCAAAGATTCGAGAGACGCCGATTCCATACGAGGTGCCGACGCCGCAGGAATTGCCGGAGCGGCTGGACGCGGTGCTTCAGGTCGTCTATCTCGTCTTTAACGAGGGCTATTCGGCTGCGGCGGGAGCGGAAGTAACGCGAGCCGAGATCACCGGCGAGGCGATCCGACTTGGACGGTTGCTGGCCGGGCTCCAGCCGGAGCCGGAAGTCAATGGGCTGCTTGCCCTGATGTTGCTGCAGGAATCCCGGCGCGCGGCGAGGACCTCGCCGGCCGGAGAGCTGATTTTGCTGGAGCATCAAGACCGCGCGCTCTGGAAGCGCGAACAGATTGCGGAGGGAGTGGGATTGGTGGAGAAAGCCCTGAGATCGCGTCGCTTCGGCCCTTACACCCTGCAGGCTGCGATTGCGGCCGTTCATGCGGAGGCGGAATCGACCGCTGCGACCGACTGGCGGCAGATTGTTGCGCTTTACAACCAATTGGTACGAATTCAGCCTTCGCCGGTCGCATATCTAAATCGCGCCGTGGCCATTGCCATGTGCGATGGTCCAGAGGCCGGTCTGAAGCATATCGACGCGGTGTTGGAACATGGCGAATTGGCAAATTACTACCTGGCGCATTCAGCCCGTGCAGAGTTGTACCGAAGGCTCGGCAGGACCGCTGAGGCTCGGGCTTCTTATGAGAGGGCGCTGGCGCTGACCCAACAGGAACCGGAGCGGCAATTCCTGCAGGAACGGATTCGGCAGTTGAAATAAAAATTGGAGTGGCTGTCGATTTTCGGTTTCCCCAACGACTATAGGATAAAAGAACGATGAGCTACGATTCCTGAGTGAACAGGAAACGAGTCATCGGGGAACAAACCAAAGAAAACAAGGAGAAAAGTCATGCCACAATATCTGGTCGCTAACTACCTGCCCGACGACTTTGACCCGTCCACCGTAACCGAAGCGATGATCGAGGAGATCCACGCGCTCAACCGCGAATTGATTGCTGCCGGCGTGAGGAAGTTCGCCTGCGGAATTTCCCCGGCCGCCAACGCGAAGACGCTGCGGAAGCAGCCCGACGGCAAGGTGCTCGTCACCGACGGACCGTACATCGAGACCAAGGAGCACATGGGCGGTTTCTGGATACTGGAATGCGCAGACCTGGAAGAGGCGCTGGCGTGGGCGCGCAAGGGTGCCATCTCCTGCGATGCGGCGGGCGAGGTGCGCGAGCTTCTTTTCTTCCCGGCTCCGGAACAAGGATCCGGCGGAAGCAAGTAAACAACCTGGTCATTGCGGCCCAGAACACGCGCTATAGCGAACGAGAGGAACGAGCCGGCGCAACGCTCTGGTGCCGGTTCCACCGATCCGTTATGAGGAGAAGAACAATGAAATACATCTGTTTGGGGTACTACGACAAAGGTAAATTCGAGGCCATGACTGAGAGCGAGCGAAACGGTCTGTTCGACAGATGCTTTGAATACGACGATCACCTTCGCGCCAACGGGCACTGGGGTGGTGGCGAATCGCTTCAGGGTCCGGAAACCGCCTTAACCCTGTCTTGGAAGAACGGCGAAGTGGCAACGACCGACGGTCCCTATGCGGAAACCAAGGAACAGCCAATACCGTTCACTTAAGATTGCGACGGCAGACGCGACATCAACAGGCCGATTGACAATCGGCCTGCAGGTTGACAACCTGCCCCACATGTGGCCGCAAAGTGAACAGTGTTGTGGCTGAAGCGCCTCCGCGTCAAGGACACGGTTTCCCTGGGTCCCCGCTCGTCCGGGTTAGGGGCACGGCGCGGCCGGGTTTAAACTGGAAAGGTTGACCGACCTCGAACAGGTACGTGACTGGCTGGCCCAGGCAACTTCCGTGGCCGTACTCACCGGCGCGGGAGTCTCCGCCGAAAGCGGCGTGCCGACCTTCCGCGGCGCGGGCGGGCTGTGGAAGGATTACAAACCGGAAGAATTGGCCACCGCCGAGGCCTTCGCGCGCGACCCCCGGCTGGTGTGGGAGTGGTACAACTGGCGGCGCGAGATGATCGCCAAGGCCGCTCCCAATGCGGCGCATCGCGCCCTGGTGCAACTGGAGATCCGCAAGCCGCGCTTCACCCTCGTCACGCAAAACGTGGACGGATTGCACGACCTCGCGGGAAGCGGCAAGGTCCTCAAGCTCCACGGCGATATCTGGCGCATGCGCTGCACGGTGTGCGGCGCCAACTGGCCGAATCGCCGCGTCCCGCTGCCCAGGATTCCGCCGCATTGCGCCTGCGGCGGGCTGGCCCGTCCGGGGGTGGTGTGGTTCGGCGAGCCGCTGCCCGACGGCATGATCAAAGAGGCTGAGCACGCGGCCGGCGCCGCGCAGGTGTTTCTGGTGATCGGCACGTCGGCGGTGGTCGATCCCGCCGCCAGCCTGATTCCGTACGCCAAACAGGCGGGCGCCAAAGTGGTGGAGATCAACCCGGAACCCACGCCCATGTCGGGCATCGTGGATTGCGTGCTGCCGGGCGCCGCCGGGGAACTGCTCCCGCAACTCTGGTAAATTGCGCGCGTCCTGGTCATCCACTACGATCGGGCGGAGGCGTCCATCCTGGCCGGCCGGATTCGCCGCGAGGATTTCGACGCCGAAGTCTATTCCGCGCGCGGCGCCGATCCGGCCGATAAAAAAAGAATAAGAATTTCACACCTGTAACTCTACATTTCTTTTGTAATGGACAGCACAAACCGGGCGCGGGTCCTCCGCGCACTAGCGGGCGGAGCCCTGCTGATGTTGTTATCTCGACCGACACTCGCCAGCTACTGCGTGCCTGACGAGGCGGGTCTCTGGAAGCCCGCCATGTCGGCGGACCTGGCGGGGCAGGATGTCCCGACCATCTTCGCATCCGATTCCACCGCAGCCGTCTTTGAGATTTACTTCAATAATCTGGAACCTGTCATCTGGAAGCTCGACCCCCGAAAGCGCGTTTCTGAACCACCGCCGCCCGGTTATTTGAGGCCCGACCCGCGCTACATCTGGATCTACCACCAGGGAAAGTGGACGCTGGCCATTGGTCCGGCCGGCGCGGCAGAGAACTCCCACCTTACCCTGCAGCTTCTCAGGCAGGTCGATGAGCCAGCCACGTTCCTGATGATGGGGTCGGGACTGATCCTCCTGGTCGTGGGGCTGCGCTGTAACCGGCGGCGCTTCGAGCAACAAAAAAGCCGCACTGCCGGGCGACCCGGAGTGCGGCTGATTTTCAGGCTGGAGTAGCAACGTGGCGCAGACGGCTTGCCCGTGCGAAGCCGGGATCGTTTTTGGTCGCCTGCGCTTGTTCGGCAACCGGGCAAAGGCAGGCCACATAAGGCGATGGCCTGCCCCACAGAGCAGCGGAGCCGCAACCAAATGCTTGACGGGGCGGAGCCAGAATTAAGGAGCCAGAAGCCAGAATTGGAGCGTTCGTAGCCGTTCAGCAAGCGGCGGCTCTGCCGCTTAACGAAGATCTTTTCAAGGAGGAAAGAAATCGAGCTGTTGTAATACCTCGCCCTCTAATCGAAAAAAGCCGCGCTGCCGGACGAACCGGAGCGCGGCTGGTAGTGAGGCCGAGGTGGCCGGGCGCGCATCGCGGCGGCCACCCGAAGCCGTAAGCCCGGGCCATTCCGACTTCTGGCTCCTGGCTCCTGACTACTCGCGAACCTAGTAGTCCATCTCGGGTCCGTGCCCGCCCGGACCACCGGCTGGAGCCGACTTCTTCTCCGGAATCTCGGCGATCATGGCTTCGGTGGTCAACATCAGCGAAGCGATCGACGAAGCGTTCTGGAGTGCGGTGCGGGTCACCTTGGTCGGATCGATGACGCCCGATGCGACCAGGTCTTCGTATTCATCGGTGGCGGCGTTGTAGCCGAAGTTCGGGTTCGCATTCTCGCGAATCTTGTCCACCACGATGGCGCCTTCGGTGCCGGAGTTCGCCACAATCTGCCGCAGCGGCTCTTCGCAGGCGCGCCGCACGATGGTCACGCCGATCTGCTCGTCGCCATCCACCGTGAAGCCCTTGAGCGCCTTGGCTGCGCGCAGCAGGGCCACGCCGCCGCCCGGAACGATGCCTTCCTCTACCGCCGCGCGGGTGGCATGCAGAGCGTCTTCCACGCGAGCCTTCTTTTCCTTCATCTCGGTCTCGGTGGCCGCTCCCACCTTGATCACCGCCACGCCGCCGGCCAGCTTCGCCAGCCGCTCCTGCAGTTTCTCGCGGTCGTAGTCGGAGGTGGTCTCATCGATCTGCGCGCGGAGTTGCTTGATGCGCCCCTCGATGGACTTCTGGGAGCCGCCGCCGTCCACGATGGTGGTGTTGTCCTTGTCCACCGTGACGCGCTTCGCCTTGCCCAAGTCCTCCAGTCGCACGCCTTCCAGCTTGATGCCGGTCTCTTCCATGATCGACTTGCCGCCGGTCAGGATGGCAATATCCTCGAGCATGGCCTTGCGGCGGTCGCCGAAGCCCGGCGCCTTCACGGAGCAGGCATTCAGGGTGCCGCGCAACTTGTTGACCACCAGGGTGGCCAGCGCTTCGCCTTCCACTTCCTCGGCAATGATCAGCAGCGGCTTGCCGGAACGCGCGATCTGCTCGAGCAAGGGCAGCAGATCCTTCATGTTGCTGATCTTTTTCTCGTGGATCAGGATGTAGGGATCATCGAGCACCGCTTCCATGCGCTCGGCGTCGGTCACGAAGTAGGGGGAAAGATAGCCGCGGTCGAACTGCATGCCGTCCACGGTGTTCAACTCGGTGGACATGGTCTTGGACTCTTCCACCGTGATCACGCCGTCTTTGCCGACCTTCTTCATGGCGTCGGCGATGATGTTGCCGATCGTCTTGTCGCTATTGGCCGAAATGGTTCCGACCTGCGCGATCATGTCGCCGGTCACCGGCTTGGAGAGCTTCTTGACTTCCTCGATGGCCACGTCCACGGCCTTCTCGATGCCGCGCTTGAGGGCCATCGGGTTGGCGCCGGCGGCCACCGCCTTCACGCCTTCGCGGTAGATGCACTGTGCCAGAATGGTGGCGGTGGTGGTGCCGTCGCCCGCGACGTCGGAGGTCTTGGATGCGACCTCGCGCACCATCTGCGCTCCCATGTTCTCCAAGGGGTCCTTCAGCTCGATTTCCTTCGCGACCGTGACACCGTCCTTGGTGATATTGGGGCCGCCGAATTTCTTCTCGAGGACCACGTTGCGGCCCTTGGGCCCGAGCGTTACCTTGACCGCGTCGGCGAGCTGGTTGACGCCGCGCAAAATTGCCTGACGGGAGGCTTCCGAATAAATAATCTGTTTCGCCATCTTGGTTTGACTCCTTAGGATGCTTTCTTCGCTACTTGGGGCACGGCGTCGAGAATCCCGAGGACCTCGTCTTCGCGCATGATCATGTACTCTTCGCCATCGATCTTGATGTCGCTGCCGGAGTACTTGCCAAACAGAATGCGGTCGCCGACCTGGACGTCCAGCGGGACCACTTTACCGTCTTCCAGGCGCTTGCCTTTTCCAACGGCTACGACTTCACCCTCCTGGGGCTTCTCTTTCGCAGAGTCAGGAATGTACAGACCGCCTTGCATCTGCTCCTGCTGCTCAATCCGTTTGACCACAATGCGGTCGTAAAGCGGACGAATCTTCATAGGTCCACAACCTCCATTAATTGAAATATTGACTCGAACGATTTGAACGATCTGAGCCCATGTCAGGAATTGCCGGGCTCAGGATATTATTAGCACACTCCGCTGGAGAGTGACAAGTTTTGCTTGTAAACTACTGTGCAGCAGTGACTTATTTCCCTTGACAGCAGTACGCTAAGATTCTTCAAAGACGCCCGATTCGCGGTTCTTGCGCACCGCATTCCAGGCGAAACAGCGGCCGTTCATGGCCACGTACACACCTGGCCCGAGCGTCTGGGCGAACGCCAAAGCGGTGCCCAGATTGAACATACCGTCCGAGCTGCCGAAGGTGTAAGGCACCATCGCGCCGGTCAGAATCACCGTCTTGCCGGAAATGCCGCGGCCCCCGCGCCCCAAAACCGCGGCGGTCTCTTCCATGGTGTCCGTCCCGTGGGTGATCACGATGCGGGTGTGGCGGCTCCCGGCACAACGCTCCAGAATGAGCTGGCGGCCGGCATCCGTCATCTGCAGGCTGTCGATCGTCATGAGGGTCTCGACATCCACGTCGAGGCGGCAGCGCCCCAGGCGAAGCATGTCGGGTACATGCGTCTCCTTGAAGAAGAGTTCGCCCGTGAGCTCGTTGTACTCCTTGTCGAAAGTGCCTCCGGTGACGAAGATCTGGATGCGCATGGGGGCGTGATCTCATTCTGCCACGTTCGGTGGGGCAGACTCTTAGCGTGCCTGTGTTAGCCGCCTCGAAAACCAGCGTCCAAGAACCTGAGCCTCCGCTACCGGTGCGAAATACGCTGCTCGGCTTCCATGATGTTTCTCACGCGGCCCGTTTCACCGCTGCAAATGAAAGTCCTACTGCGACTCAACGCCCAATGTCGCCATGTTGTGTGTCGCGATGAAACCACACTTCGGACACTCAACCAGGGCGCACCTAATAACTCCTGCGTGCTGCGCAGGAGCCGGGCCGATCTGAAAAGGGAACTTTGGGGTTTCTGAGAATATCGTACCCACGTATGCCGATTTAACGATTCGCCCTTGAAAACCGCACGTTGGACACGGCCCAAGTGCACCTCTATTTTGTAGAGCTAAAAGAATTTCGCCGCGTTTTTCTTCTGTCATTAACTATCAGCCTATCACCCTTAAAATCCGCGCCCTCGTCGAAGCGCGACTTTCCCCCCCAAAACCCGTTCACGTTGCCGCAGAGTCTTCCATGATGTTTCTCAGAATATCGTTGATCCGGGTCAGGTGATCTTCGCCCTTGGATTTCAGCCAGGCCGTTTGACCGGCTTTACCCGTTTATTTCCTGTTCAAGCTCAGCCAGCGTCGCTATGATTGTGGCAAAAGCAGGCGGGTCGCCAAAGATCATCACGCCCATATTCCGGTAGTCCCTCTCCAGCGCCGCCAGTCGTTTCTCCACCGGCAGGAGGCGGAGGCTTCCGGGGCGGGCCAGGTCATAGTGAGCCCAGGCGGAAGGATAGAACGTCTCTTTGTGCCTGACAACCTGGGCGAGGAGCGTCATGTCAGCCAGGGCCTCAGCCCGAATCGTCCCTTGTGCCAGCATGGCCACGTCATAGTAGTGACGCGAATATCGGTCGGGGAGTGGCTTTTCCAGCGGGCGGTGGTATTCCGCGTGAAGGATTGTCGCCTTCTCCCAGAAAGTCCGCTTGCCGAGAAGTGCGACGACCCCAATGTCGCCATCGGCAACCAGCTTCGGAAACTCCTCACCAACGAACGAGCGGATCGTGAAATGATCGCGCGGCACAAATTCCGCGTGCGTTCCCAACTCAAGTACCACCTGGGGAGCGACGTAAGACAGCAGGCTCTTGGCGCCAGCGGCGGGATAATGAAATCGAACCACGTTCGGGTCCTGTTTGCTCACCTCCAGGCTCCACGCTTCGCTCGCTCCGAGCACTTCCCGGCAGCGTGTCGTCAGCGCATCCAGGAACGCACTACCGATATAACGCTGGCACGCTGTCATCATCTCGGCGAGGATGCTGTTGCGCCTCGTTTTTGAGATCCTCTCTTGCCGGGGGTCCCTAGCTCCCGTAAAGCCGAGCGCCGTGTAGTCCACAGCCAGATCGATGTCTTCCGAAAACCGGTTTATCGCGTTGAAAATCTTCGACAGCGATGTCCCGCCCTTGAAGAGCAGCCGTCCTGAGAGAACCTCGATCGAGAAAACCTGCTTCAGCACCCAGCAAACCCAAAAGTCCTTCTCAATAATGGCTTCGGGCAAGTCCTTGCGATCGGCTGTCGCGGCGAACACTTCCGCGCGCTCGTCCGCGGGCATCCGGGCGATCGCGTTCAAGCGGCCTTATCCGCGATCCGTTTCGCCACTTCGTAGATCCAGTCCACACCGAACCGCGTATCTTTCACGAGCTTGCGCTTCTCCGCCGGCGATAGCGCCGCGCGCAACGTCTCGATCTCGCGTGGCCCAACACCCTCCTTGCCCAGATGGCGCAACGCCTGAACCACGAGCGCGAGCTTCCCCTCAGGACCAGCCATCGCTTTTGGCCGCGCGTGTTTGAAATGGATGCTCCGGCGACCTACTGACACCTCATTATTCGGGCCATCGGTCAGGTAGATGATCTTGGCTGGCACTTGAGTTGACAGGCCAAGCAGATTCGCCGCCCACGCACCTTCCGGCACGATCTTCCATCGTTGCCTTCGGGCTATGGCGCGCGCCGCCTCGTCAATGTCCGGGCTCAACTTCCCGCCGAGCGCCGGATTAACCCTGGGCATGTCATAAAGGCCGCGCCGGACGCGACGAATTTTTCCATCGAGAGTCAGGCTTGCGAGGGTTACGTCGATCGTCGTTCGACTGGCGATGTCCAGAAAATCCTTCGCTGAAAAGACTTTCCCCTCGCCGAGACGCTCGATCCTGCCAACTATTTCATCTCGCATGGTTTGCACTGATCAACCTATTCCCTTGATTAAGAAAAACTATACTATTTTTTCTTAACGCTTGCAAACGGGCCTGCTCGTCTGAACACCCTTCCGGGGCAGCTTCGCTGCCCAGTTCTTCTTTGGGTGGCCACCGTGTGACCGGCGCCCCTAAGTACACCGTTTCTAAGTACGCCAACGTATTTTTCGGACGCCGAGCAAGCGTCGACACGAGTGTCGACGCGGCACGCTGAGAGCGTGCGCCACGCTTGGATACGACGCTGTATTTATGAAATGGAGTACTAAGCTGGGCGCGCTCATGGACTCTCTCGAGTAAGCCCGCACCCAGGGTGTTGGCGACCTCAAAGATGGCACCGAGCACTCGCTCGGTCAGCTAATTCGTGGACACAACACTAGAAGCTGACTCTCAAAGCAATCTGTATCACCCTAGGGCCGCGATCTGCCGTGGCCTGGCCGAACAGCGTGTTGATCTGCTTCCCGGTCGCGTCAAACCTTGCCGCCGTATTGATACTCGACCATTGAGCGTGGTTGAACGCGTTGTAGAACTCACCACGAAGTTCGATCTTGGCCTTCTCGCGGATCGCGAAGTCCTTGAATGCCGAGAGGTCCCACTGGTTCTGTCCCGGGCCGCGAAACACATCCCGGCCGGCATTCCCAATATAGCCCAGCGCGGGCACCGAGAACACGCTCGTATTGAACCACTGGTATTGATTTCGCACGCCATATCCGAGTTGCGGGTTGCCGGAGATATTGATCCTCTGTCCATCGCCGCCGCCGATCAGGTCGGTACCGGCCACCGTACTGAACGAGACGCCCGTGGGAGCGCCGCTGGCGAAGGTGGTCGTGCCGGATACATTCCAATGCGCCAGGACCGCGGCCAGAACCGGATTGGTCAGGCGGCCGGAACCTGGAAGTTCATACAGCCACGCCAGGTTCGTGATAAAGGTGCGGTCAAACGACGACTCGCCATAGGAGAGCAAGGTGCGGCTCGCATAAAGCGGCAAAACCCCGTTGTCGGATGAGCTGTAATCCATGGACTTCGACCACGTAAAGTTCGCCTTGAACTCCAGCCCGTGTGCAAACCTTCGATTCGCCTGGGTCTGGAGAGCATAGTAGCTCGATCTTCCGGCCGGCTCTCCATAAGTGATAGTCCCCAGGCCAACGTAGGGCACCAGGAAACTGTCGGGAAGCGGCTTGCCGGGCACCGTCGGGTCCTGGCTGCCGGCGAGAAATCTCTGGCCGTACGGAAGCGTGTTCAGGCTTTGGGTCTGTAGAGTGTGACGCCCCAGGTTGCCCACAAACGCGACGTCCACCACGGTTGAGAAGCCCACCTCCCGCTGAACGCCGAGACTGAAATTGTAGCTTTGCGCCAGTTTAGACCAGTCGGTTCCTTGCACGTTGGAGGGGAAGAGAGTACCCGCCGTGCCGAGGAACGTCGAGAAGGTTCCGTAATACGTCTTGGGCGTATAGTTGAAAGGCGGCTGATTCTGGAGATTGGTATTGATCTGGGTCTGCGGCAGGGTGCTGATTCCGAAACCTCCCCGCAAGGCTGTCTTCCCATCGCCAAACACGTCGTACGCGAAGCCAAACCTGGGTCCGGGAGTGATGGCCTGCACTTTGGTGAGGCCCTCCGGAACTCCCGGGGCGCCTTCCAGGATCAGTCCATCCAGGGGACTGCCGACTCCCGGCACAATCGCGCCGATGTAAACCTGCGGCAACTGCGCCCCGGTAATCGGATTGACCGCCACACGCTGTCCCGCCGCGTTCAGGCCGGGAGCATAGAGCACCGAGGCCTTGGCCGGATTCCACGAAGCGGGGTCGAAACCGGACTGGAGACCTTGACGCTGGTGCCAGGGAATCCAGGTTGTCAGGCGCACTCCCAATTCCAGCGTGAGTCTCTTGTTCACCTTCCACGAATCCTGCACATACTCCTCGAACGCGCCAGAGCGGAAATCCGCGGCGGGGCGGGCCGAACTTTCGGTATAAGTGTCGAAAATTCCAAGGATGGCGTTCGAATAGCCGTAACCCGTATCGAGCGGGTTGTTCACGTCCTTGCCAAACGCGAAATTGCCTGAAAATGCCGAGCCCTGATTGCCCTTCCAGGCCCGGCTGCGGGTAATCGTCATTCCCGCCTTAATCGTGTGCTTGCCATAAGCCTTGGTGACGTTGTCGACGATCGTGAAGATAGTCGTCGCGCCCCGGATCGGAGTGCGGGAGTCGTAAGAAAAACCCGCCGCCGACGGAACATCCGAGAAGCCCATGATGGGTAAGTAATCGTATGCATTGGCGGCTGGATACCATTGCCCCAGACCTTCCACGCCATAGGTGGAACGTTGCGCCTTGGCCAACTCGGTTTGATTGATCGGACCGCCGGGTTCATCCCAGTGATTGATGCCGAAAGTCGTTTCGTTGATCAGGGTGGGAGCGATGGTGTAGACCAGGTTGATCGCCGGAGTTTCCACTCGTTGACCGTAAGAACCCTTGACCAATCCCCAGGGCGGTCCCGGAAGGACGCCAATCGAATAGCCCACCTGGTCATTATTGATTTGAGTGTTACGCCCATACATTCGGAGCTTGTCCGTCAAAACAAAGTCCATTCGGTACGTGTACTGATTGCTGCGGTTGACGGGAGTATACTGGAACAGGAAATTGTAGTTACCGCCGCTAACGGCCCGGTTGTTGAAGTTGGGCAGGGGGAAAAAGTTCA
>Ga0116222_1001465_pt1 | contig 13120 bp, 7 predicted proteins | sample Sb_taG_12_FD_88963 | JGI IMG/M metagenome (GOLD analysis project Ga0116222, IMG submission 88963) | Peat soil microbial communities from Weissenstadt, Germany - Sb_50d_9_AC metaG | ecosystem: Environmental > Terrestrial > Soil > Wetlands > Peat | place: Germany: Weissenstadt | collected 2010-09-21
CACCCGTGCAACACAGGCAGGAATGCCTGTGCTACCCGGTCTTGCTACGATGGAAGAGATCCCCACTACTTATGCCGGAAAAGCCGTACGACCACAACCATATCGAATTGAAGTGGCATGAACGTTGGCAGAACGCCGACTTCTACAAGGCCGAAGTGGACTCCGCCAAGCCGAAGTTCTACGTGCTGGAAATGCTTCCCTACCCCAGCGGCACTCTGCACATCGGCCATATCCGCAACTATTCGATCGGCGACGCGCTGGCGCGGTACAAATGGATGCGCGGCTTCAACGTGCTGCATCCCATGGGGTGGGACGCATTCGGGCTGCCCGCGGAAAACGCCGCCATCGCCAATAAGCGTCCGCCGCGGGAATGGACGCTGCACAATATCGCGGCGATGAAGAAGACCCATCGCCGCTTCGGTTTCAGCTACGATTGGGACCGCGAGATTTCCACCTGCGAGCCGGAGTACTACCGCTGGAACCAGTGGTTCTTCCTGCGGATGCTGGAGCGCGGCCTGGCCTATCGCAAGAAGGCGCTGGTCAACTGGTGCCCGAAGTGCGCCACGGTGCTGGCCAACGAGCAGGTGGTGGAAGGCTGCTGCTGGCGGCACGAAGACACGCCCGTGGAACAGCGCGCGCTGGAGCAGTGGTTCCTCAAGATCACCGATTACGCCGACCAGTTGCTCGAAGACATGGCGCAGCTCGAAGACGGCTGGCCCGAGCGCGTGCTCACCATGCAGCGCAACTGGATCGGCCGCTCCGAAGGCGCCGAGATCGATTTCCGCCTCGCGGAAACGGGCGAGCCTATCCGCGTCTTCACCACCCGCGTCGACACCATCTACGGGGCCACCTGCGTCATCGTGGCGCCCGAGCATCCACTGATCGAGATCCTGCTCGACTCCGCGGGCCAGGCGGTCGCCAAGGCCATGGTGGATGCCCGCGCCCGGGTGCCCTCTGGGCGAGGCCCAGGCGACGTCGAGAAGGAAGGCTTCTTCACCGGCCACTATGCCACCAATCCCTACAGCGGCGAGCAGGCGCCTGTCTGGGTGGGCAACTTCGTCCTCATGGGCTACGGCACCGGCGCCATCATGGCGGTGCCCGCGCATGACGAGCGCGATTTCGAATTCTGCCGCAAGTACGGCATCGCCATACGGCCCGTGATCCGCCCCGTGGATGGCGAACTGGCGGTCGAGCCGGGAATGAAGGAGTCGTTCGTCGAAGACGGCGTGGTCGAGGACTCCGGCCCCTGGTCCGGCCTCACGAGTCACGAGGCGCGCCGCAGGATGTCTGCCTTTGCCGAGGAGAAGGGATTCGGCAAGGCCGCCATCACCTTCCGCATCAAGGACTGGGGTATCTCGCGCCAGCGCTATTGGGGCACACCCATTCCCGTGATCCACTGCGCCGGCTGCGGCGTGGTGCCCGTGCCCGACGAGCAGTTGCCGGTGATTCTGCCTGACCGCATCGAGATCACCGGCGCCGGCCGCTCGCCGCTCGAAAACGTGCCGGAGTTCGTCAACGTGGCTTGCCCCCGGTGTGGCGCGCCCGCGAAGCGCGAGACCGACACCATGGACACCTTCATCGACAGCTCCTGGTATTTCTACCGCTATTGCGATGCGCACAATAGCCGGATGCCGTTCGACCCCGCCAAGATCGCCTACTGGTTCGAGATCGACCAGTACATCGGCGGTGTGGAGCACGCCATCCTGCACCTCATCTATTCGCGATTCTTCACCAAGATGATGCGCGATATCGGGCTGGTCCGCAATAGCGAGCCCGTGCGCCGGATGTTCACGCAAGGGATGGTGATCGCCGAGGGCGCCAAGATGTCCAAGTCGAAGGGCAACGTGGTGGGCGCCGACATGCTGGCCGAGAAATTCGGCACCGACACGGCGCGCATCTTCGTCCTCTTCGCCGCGCCGCCCGAAAAGGAGGTGGACTGGCGGACCGAGGGGGCCGAAGGCATCTATCGATTCCTCGGGCGCGTCTACCGCTTCGCCACGCGTAATGCGGGAAAGGCGAACGCAGTGCCCGCGAGCCCCTCCGACAGGAAAGTGCTCCGCAAGCTGCACCAGACCCTGGCCCGGATTACCGAGGACTTCGAGACCCGCTGGCACTTCAATACCTGCATCGCGCGGATCATGGAGCTGGTCAACGTGCTCTACGCCGAGGAGGCGAACCTCTCCGCGGCGGCGATGCCCGAAGTGCTGGAGAAGCTGGCGCTGATGCTCGCGCCGTTTGCTCCCTACGTCTCGCAGGAAATCTGGGAGGAACTGGGCAAGGAAGGCCCGGTCTTCCGGCAGTGCTGGCCGGCCTTCGACGCCGAGTTGGCCAAGGAGGAAGAGGCCGAGATCGTGGTGCAGGTGAACGGCAAGCTGCGCAGCCACATGCGCGCCCCTTTCGGCACTCCCAAAGAGGAGATCGAGGCCCGCGCGCTCGCCGACGAGAAGGTGCGGCCGTTCCTGGCCGGCAGGCAGGTGGTGAAGGTGATCGTGGTGCCGGATAAGCTGGTCAACATCGTGGTGAAATAGGCGTAGAGGGAAAATGACCGTTCACCTGAAACCTGAATTGGAAGCCATAATCCAAGCCGACGTCGAGCGGGGACCATACCAATCCGTCGATGAATTTGTGGAACGGGCGGTGAAGAGCCTGCACGAGCAGGAAGAGTGGTTGGCTCGCGATCGCGCCGGGATAGCGGAACAGATCGAGCACGGATTCGCCCAATCCGAACGCGGCGAGCTAATCGACGGCGACGAGGTCCCCGCTCTTCTGCGCGCGCGGCGTGCGGCGCGGCAGAATCGCGATTGAGGCCCGCATTTCGATTCACTCCGGATGCAGCCGCGGACCTCGACGGCATCTGGCACTTCATCGCAGCGGATAGCCTCGACGCGGCGGACCGAGTGGAACAAGCGATATTGGCCGCCTGTGAAACTCTCTCCAGTCATCCCCTATTGGGTGATGCGCGCCGCACCATCACAAAACTTCCGGTCCGATTCTGGACTGTCCCGCGATTTCCGAATTACATCATTGTCTACCGCCCTGACGTCCAGCCGTTGCAGGTAGTGCGAATACTGCACGCGAAGCGTAATCTGAAGCGCATTTTGGGTAGCTGATGGAAATCCGGGCAGTTCGGGCGGATGATAAGGTGCAGCCGTTCCTGGCCGGCAAGTAGATCCGGCAGGGCCACGGCACGGGGGCAAGAGGTCTGTTAGTCTGGAAGCGTTCGCAGGTCCCTAACTCGTGGAGAGAACTACCCGCAGAGAGCGGGCGCTTTGCACCCTCGGCCATCGGCAGCCGGATCGGATTCCGGTGGACTTCGGCGGCACGTTCGTGTCCGGCATCCACGCGAGCTGCGTCCTGGCGCTGCGCGACTATTTCGGTCTGGAAAAGAAGCCCGTGAAGGCCATCGACCCCGGGCAGATGCTCGGCGAAATCGATGAAGACCTCAAGCTCGCCCTGGGCATCGACACCGAGGGCGTCATCCGCCGCATGACGCGGTTCGGATTCCCCGCCGAAGACTGGAAGCCCTTCCGCATGTACGACGGCACGGAAGTGCTGGTGCCCGGCAACTTCAACGTCACCATCGACGAGCACGGCGACACCCTGATGCACCCGCTCGGCGACCGCTCCAATCCCCCGAGCGCCCGCATGCCCAACGGCGGCTATTTCTTCGACGCCATCATGCGCCAGCAGCCCTTCGACGAAGACCATCTCGACCCGGCCGACAACCTGGAGGAATACGGCCCCGTCTCCGAGGAGGAACTGGCCCACCTGGAGCGCGAAGCGCGCCGCGCGGCGGCCACCGGGCGTTGCGTGGTGGCGAATTTCGGCGGCACTTCATTCGGCGACATCGCACTGGTTCCAGGAGTCGGCCTGCCCCACCCGAAGGGAATCCGCGACATCACGGAATGGTACATGTCCACGCGCGCGCGCAGGGATTACGTGCACGCCGTGTTTGCCGGCCAATGCGCCATCGCTCTGGCGAACCTGGAGCGGATCGCGGCGCGATTGGGCGACATGGTGGACGTGGTGAACGTCTGCGGCACCGATTTCGGAACCCAGACTTCGTCGTTCTGTTCGGTGGCGACCTTCCGCGAGCTGTGGATGCCTTACTACCGCGAGGTCAACCGCTGGGTCCACCAGAACACGCGATGGAAGACGTTCAAGCATTCCTGCGGCGCGGTGGAGAAATTCGTCCCCTCGTTCATGGAGGCCGGCTTCGACATTCTCAACCCCGTGCAATGCTCCGCCGCCGGCATGGATGCGGAAGCCCTCAAACAGAAATATGGCCGCGACCTGGTCTTCTGGGGCGGCGGGGTGGACACCCAGCAGGTGCTGCCCTTCGGCACGCCGGACGAGGTGCGCGAGCAGGTGCTCGGGCGTTGCGAGGCTTTTTCCAAAGACGGTGGTTTCGTTTTCAACGCGGTTCACAACATCCAGGCGCGCACTCCAGTGCAGAACATCGTCGCCATGATTCGCGCGGTCGAAAGCTTCAACGGGAATCGGGCGGCGTGACGCTCGCCGCGGCCGGCGTCAATTCGAACCGATCGATGCGCGCCCCCGGCGTCCGCCCGACGATTCGCACCGTGTGGCTTCCCGCTCCCAGATACAGCGGAACTCCCAACTTCGCGACCGTCCACGCACCGAGCGGCCCATCCTTCGACGGATGCAGCGCCTTGGACCGCATGTTGTCCTCGTCCACCAGGATGGTGAAGCCGCCCTCGCGCTCCGGCCACCAGCAGAGCGCGCTCAGCAGATACGCACCGTCCGCCGGAATCTCAACGCGATAAGTGGCGCTGGCCGCTGGGGAGACAAATTCGCGAAACCCGGTGATACTCTCGCCTTCGTGCCTGGCTTCCCCAGCCGCGACTCCCACGTACTTGCCGCCGGAGGCCGAACCGTCCTCGCCGATGGCCAGAGGCGCAGTAATGGATGCCGCCGCTTCCGCTTCCACTCGAACCGTCCGTGCACTCGCAGCCGGCGTCTCCGCCTTCGCGCGACCCAACAACCCGTTGGTGTATTCCAGCCATTCGTGCAGACCTTCGACATCATACGTCGAACCCGCCCGCAGCGCCTTCGCCTCCCGGGCGATCCCGATATCCGCCTCCACGTCGGGCAGGTAGCGCTTCCAGTCGAACTGGCCGAAGAGCCACACCTCGTGCGGCACGTAGTGGTTCTCGGTGGCGGCCACCACGCCGCGCCAGGCCTTCAGCGCCAGTTCCAGGTGCGCCACAGCCGCCTTCTGTTCCGCCGCCCCCGCTCCGAACAGGTAGCGGGCCAAGTGCGCCGCCCCCCGCAGTTTCTCCGCGTAATAGATGCCGAGGTTGCCGTAAGCCACCAGGTCCGCGTCCGTGCAGACGAACTCCTTGGCGCCCTGTGTCACGTGGCCGCGAGCCCGTGCGGCCAATTCCAGCGCGCGTGTGCCGTATCCTTCCAGCCGGTCCGCCACCTCCAACGGGCCGGTTTTTTTCGACCCGGCCACAAACTCCGGGATACTCGCCATCTCCCCGCCGATCGTGTTGTTGAAGATGTACGTGCGCACGTCGTGATACATGGCGGCACGCCGGTAATTCACCCGCGGCTGTTCGAACGAAGTGTTCCAACTCCCGATCGAGCCCTCCGGATACCAGTCGCCGTTCATGTAGTTCCAGTGGTAAGACGTGATCAGCGGGGCAATCTTGCTGGCCTGGTGAACGGCCTCGTAAACCGCATCGCCCGCCGCTCCGAAGCGCCGCCGGAAATGCCCCCACCAGGTGGAATCCGGCTCGCCGGCGTTGTAGCCCACCCGACCCCAGAGCATATAGCGGAACCAGTGCTTCTCGAACATGTATTGCCAATCCATGTGCGCTTTCGCGGTCTCCGTGTGGATGCGATCCACACCCGGCACGTCCACCTCCGAGCCTTCCACGAACCCCGCCGTATCGGGACCCGACATGTGACGCACCGTTTCGCGCACGAAATCCGGATCGCCCCAGCGCAGGATGAACAGGTCGTCGTTGCGCAAGTGCCAGAGCAGGCGGTAGCGGCCATGTGCCAGCGCCACCCATTTCGGATCGAGCACATGCGGCTCCGTCGACGAGTACATGTGCTCGCCGTTGAACTTGATGTCCAGATACACCGGGCCCGCATCATTGGCGGATGCCAGCATCGCAGCCAGGGCCTCCGGCTCCGCCTGCCAGTAGCGAAGGATGAATGGCACCGGCCGTGGTACCCGCTTCAGCGCCGCCAGGTAGGTGTCGGCAATCCAGTCCATCTTCTGCTTCGCGGTCATGACGCCCATGCGCTCTCCCGCGGTGGTCCCCAGGCCGGTCAGCATGGGATAGGTGGCGAAGAGCGCCTGGATCGCCTCGCGCTGGTAATCGCGGATCAGCGGCGAGTCGAAGCCGGCAGCGGGAACGTTGTGCCGCTCGGCGAACGCGCGCGACACATGGATGTTCCACGTCACCAGGTACGTGTCCAGGCCCCGGTCGGCGGCCATCTGGAACAGTTGGCGGAAGAACGCGATGTTGCGGTCCAGTTCCGCCGCCGGCACCTCCGCCGCCTCCGGATACTTCGCGACCCGCACCATCCGCCCGTACGGATGAGCGCTCCAGAAAGTGATCGCGTTGTACCGGTTGCGCGCCGCCATGTCCAGGAACTTGCGCCAGTAATCCATGCTCCAGAACCACTGGTTGTTGGCCAGGTCTTCCTCGGACAAATAGCCGGTGCCGGGCAGCGGAATATTGAACTTAAGCGCGCGGACCTCGAGCGACGGCTGCTCCTTCTTGTCGCGCACCTTGCCGGTGAGTTCCAGTTGCTCCGCGAAATCCAGGGCTCCGTACATGGCGCCGCGCGCGTCACCGCCCGTCACCGCGAAACCGCCGCCGCTCGCGCGGATGCGATAGGCTTCCGGTTTCAAGTCCTTCGCCACGGAAATGACCACGCGCCCGAGGGAACGCCCGCCGGCCGCGTCTCGAATCGCGGCGGCGCCGAACTCGCTCACCGGACCGGGAACCTCGTTGCGCACTTCAGTCGCGGCAACCGCCGTGAGTGCCAGCAGCAACACCATGCCGCCGGCGGCCCGAGACCCGCCAATCTTCATGACTCACTCTTTACTTCGGATTCACAATCCCCGTCGTGGCATCCACGTAGACCGCATAGCCCGACTTCGTCGTCCCCCAAATGATGAACCACACCGGCGACGGGTACTTCGCCGAACTGCCCAGGAACATCGACGCGGTCTTGTCCGGATGCTGCTTCACCCACGCCTCGGCCTTGGTGAGAGCCGCCTTGTAAGCGGCATCCGAATTGACCACGAATGCCGTGGTTTGGAATGGCCTGCTCTTGGGGGTTTCCCCGCTCCAGGGCTGCGCGCCTCCCGCCGTGACTCCCTTCGTCACGGACTCTCCATCGCTTACCGCCGAGTAGAAGAATGTGCGGGCCTCGCGCCGCGATGGGGATACGAACACCGCGGTCCACCTCGCATACTTCCCGCCTTCACTCCTCAGGGTGGGCAGTTCATTGCTGGCAAGGCTGAGCGGCAGCAGGTCGGTAGCCCAGGACCGCGCCGGCTTGTACATCTCGTAGAAGGCCGTCTGCGCCGCGACGGGCTCCGGTGGCTTGGGAGGCTCCGCCGGCTTCGCAACTTCGGCCTTGGTCTCGACTGCCCCCGGCTTGGGACTTCCCGAACAAGCCGTAAGGGCGAGAGCGGCGGCAACGGCCGTGGCGGTAATAAAGAGCCTTTTCTCCATAATTTATTTTACCCCCTTTGTCAGCGAGCTATAGAAATCGCGCAGCACATAGAAGGCCTCCTTCTTCTCTCCTTGGTCGCTGAAGAGGCCTTTGCGGTTGTAGTAATCCTGCACTCCCGCGAGGAAACGCCGCGGGCATCGGAAGTCCATCAGGACCCAGGCCGCCGTGCCCTGCAGAAACGGGATGCGCCGCAGCATGCCCACCTGGTGCCGGTAGACGTTGGCCTGATACTCCTCGGTCCAAGCGGTGTCTTCGTCCCCGTGGCTGCCCGCTGGAGCTTCGGCGCCGAATTCGCTCATCACCAGCGGCTTGTCGTAGACGGTTTCGAAGCTGGTGCGGTCGGCCTTGTCCGGCGGGCCGTCATACCAGCCGATGTACTCGTTGCATCCCAAAACGTCGAGCACCTTCCCCAGAGGGTCGTCCAGCAGAATAGTGTTGGGCTTGCCGGTGTGCGGCAGGGTGGCGGCGGTGATGAGCCGGGTGGCGTCCAGCTCGCGCGCCTTCACCGCCAGCGACGAGATGAACTTCGTGCGGGCATCGCCCAGCGGCGTCTCGTTTGCCATCGACCAGAAGACCACCGAAGCGCGGTTCTTGTCGCGCGAGATCATCTCGGCGAGTTGCCGCTCGGCCTTGGCATACACCGCGGGATTCTCCCACTCCACGGCCCAATACACGGGGATCTCCGACCACACCAGCAGGCCCATCTCGTCGGCCAGGCGGGTCATCGCTTCGTCGTGCGGATAGTGCGCCAGCCGCACGAAATTGCATCCCAGCTCCTTGGCCCACCCCAGCAGTGTGCGGGCCTCGGCCTCCGAGAACACGCGCCCCGAGCGGAAGGGAGCCTCGGCATGAATGGCGACACCGCGCAGGAAAATCGGCTTGCCGTTGAGCAGGATTTTCGTGCTGGAAGTCGCGATGCTGCGGAAGCCGATCCGCTCGCGCACGCGATCCGTCTCGCCCTCGATCGAGACCTCGTACAACTTGGGATTCTCCGGCGACCAGAGCGAGAGCGTGGCCGGGAAGGCGAACCGCGCGTAGCCATCCTCGCCGGTCTCGACCGAAACCGATGCGTTCGCCTCCGCGATGCGGATCGCGACCTTCTGCCGCCGGCGCGCGCCGTTCAGCCGCACCCAGCCCGCAACGCGAGTGAGCGAGCCCTTCTCCAACTGCACCTCGTAATCCTGGATGAAGGTCTCGGGGACATCCACCAGTTTCACATCGCGCGTGAGCCCGCCGTAGTTGAACCAATCGGTCATGGTGGGCGGCACGGCGTCGGGGTGCCGGCGGTTGTCCACCTTGACGATCACGGCGTTGCCGCGGTTTTTGAGCAGGCCGGTGACTTCGAACTGGAACGGCGTGAAGCCGCCTTCGTGCTGGCCCAGTTTCTTGCCGTTGACGAAAACCACGGCTTCGTAATTGGCGGCCCCAAACCACAGGAACTGGCGGCCGGGCGCGGCGGGCGGCGTGTAGTCGAATTCGCGCCGATACCAGATCGTGCCTTCGTACCACAGAAGCTCGGGCTTCTGCGTGTTCCAATCGCCGGGCACCTGCAGGCGCGGAGTGGCGGGCAGAAAAGTCAGTTCGTACTTGTCGCCCTTGTCGGCGGGTACGCGGTTGGCGCCGAGGCCGCCGTCTTTGATGGGGTTGAGATGGAAATCGTAGTAGCCGGCCTCGTAGGGATCCATGATGGCCTGCCATCGGCCATTGAGGCTCGCGCCCTGGCGGGCGCCGGCATTCTGGATCGTGTCGATCGGCTGGGCGCGGGATGCGGCCGCCGCCAGCGCAAACAAGATGACAACAGAGTTTCGCATGCGATGTTTATGATAGCGTGTTGCGCGCCCGCAGCCTACGCGAGTTGCCGATCGCCGAGAGGCTGGAAAGCGCCATCGCGCCCGCCGCCATAATCGGGCTCAACACGCCGGTCATCGCCAGCGTGATCCCGGCCGCATTGCAGGCGAAGGCCCAGAAGAGATTCTGCCTGACGATGCGGAACGTGCGCCGCGCCAGGCTCTCCCGCGACCAATGTAGTGACGCTGGGCAGCACGGGGTCCGCCTTCAACGCAGGCCGGTCCGCCGCAGCGCGCTCAGGCATTCGTTCAGCTTGCATTACACTCGCACGGCGCCACCGTCAGGTCCGACACGTCCTGAGTCAGATTGAACGTTCGCAGCGCCTCGATCAACCGCATCCGGCAAGCATCGCACGAAGAGGGAACGGCCGCCGGATTCAAATCTTCGTCCCAGAGGCCAACCGTCACCGGCCCCATCCCGGCCAGCCGCTCCGCCGCCTCCTTCACCAGCCAGAGCGAAGGGGGCCTGTACGCGCCGGAAGCATATTCCACGGCCAGCCGCGTCGCCGGCACCACGAATGTCGGCTCCAGGCCAATCCTCGCGCGCACGCCGGACCGGGCCGCCACACCGTAAACGTATTCACCCGCCTTGACCACGTCCCGAAGCGCCTCCACATCGCTCAACTCACACGGCTTGAGCATCGCGTAGACCAGCAGATCGATTCCCACGCAGCCCAGCACCTCGACCGCCCGTTCAAAATCGGCGAGCGAGAAACCCTTGCGTAGACTCCCCTCGCGAATGGAGTCATCATATGCGTCCAGGCCGATCGCAACCTCGAGACCCACGTTCTTCCGGACCGAGGCGCGAAGAGGATCCAGCTTCTCCCGGCAAACAAACTCGGGCCGCGACTCGATGACCAGCAGGCGGACAGCCTCGCGTTCCGCACAGACCTTCAAGATCGCCGCACGCGCGTCCGGCGGCACTTCCGCGTCGTTCAAAAAGTTACCCGAGTTGTAAATGTCGATTTCGCGAATCTCTGGAAGATCGGTTTCGTGGGCAGCCAGCGCCGCTTCCATCTGCCCGATGTATTCCTCGGTCGTCACCCTGACTCCATTGGTCGTCAGATGCCGGAAACCACAGTAAGTGCAGCCTCCTCCGGGCTGCCGGTCGTACGTGCAGCCGGGCGCGCGCAGAATCACCATCAGCCGCCGGCCGGGCACGCCGCGCACGCGAGCCGGCACCGCGATCGTCGCGGTCGGCCTGCGCTTGCCGGGAGTCGCCGGATTGAGCACCATGAGATTCGTCATTCCGTCTCATTCTCGCGCACTACGGCGGCAATTTCCGGATGGCCTTCCCGCGCGGCAACCATCTAAATTGGAAAGGATGCCCGCCAACGATTCCACATTCCGCGACAGCCTCACCCTCGCCGCGCAACACGCGCTCTCTCACCTCGAGAATCTGGACCGGCTTCCGGTCACCGCCGCCGCCAGTCTCGAAACCTTGCGCAGCCGCTTCGGCAAGCCCCTGGCCGCGGAGGGCCTTCCACCCGAGCGCGTGGTGGAAGAACTGGTCCGCGACGCAGAGGGCGGGCTCATCGGATCGGCCGGCGGACGGTTCTTCGCCTGGGTGGTGGGAGGCTCGCTCCCCGCGGCGCTGGCGGCCGACTGGCTCACCGCGGCCTGGGAGCAGAATGCCGGCATCTACGTGGCCGGACCCGCCGCCGCGGTCACCGAGGAAGTCGCGGGCCAGTGGCTCAAGGAGCTGCTCGGAATTCCGGCTCACGCCAGCTTCGCCTTCGTCACCGGATGCCAGATGGCCCACGCCACCTGTCTCGCCGCCGCGCGGCATGCGCTCCTGGCCCGCCGCGGCTGGAACGTCGAGCGCCAGGGGCTTTACGGTGCGCCGCCCATCCGCATCGTCACCAGCGACGAGCGGCACGGCTCTTTCGACCGCGCCGTGCGCCTTCTCGGATTGGGGCTCGACCAGGTGGTCCGCCTGCCATCCGACCGCGAAGGCCGGATGCGCGCCGATGCCCTGGAACGCGCGCTGGCGGACGGCGCCGGCCCCGCCAGCGCCGGCGGCCCCACAATTGTCCTGCTGCTGGCGGGCGATCTGAACATCGGCGCTTACGATTCGTTCGAAACCCTCATTCCCATTGCCCGCCGTCACGATGCGTGGGTTCACGTGGATGGCGCATTCGGCCTGTGGGCCGCCGCCAGCCCGCGCTACCGCCACCTCACCGCGGGCGTCGAGGCTGCCGATTCCTGGGCCACCGACGGGCACAAATGGCTCAACGTGCCCTACGACTGCGGCTATGCGTTTATCGCCGATCCCGTAGCGCACCGCGCCGCGATGTCCCACCGCGAGTCTTACCTGGCACATCATCACGAGGCTCGCGACCAGATGGACTACAACCCCGAATGGTCGCGCCGCGCGCGCGGCTTCCCCACCTACGCCGCCCTGCGCCAACTGGGGCGCGACGGCGTCGCCGCGCTGGTGGAGCGCTGCTGCACCCACGCGCGCTCCCTGGTCCTGCGGATTGGACACCTCCCCGGCGCCGAAGTGGTCTGGGAACCCACGATCAATCAGGGACTCGTGCGATTCCTCGACCCCAAGCCCGAAGCTTCGGAAGAGGATCACGACCGCCGTACGGACGCCGTCATCGCCCGAATTCTCGAAACCGGCGAAGTCTTCATCGGAGGAACCACCTGGCGCGGCCGGCGCGCCATGCGCGTAAGCGTCTGCAACTGGCAGACCTCCGAGGCCGACGTGGAACGTTCCGTGCAAGCGGTGGCACAGGCGCTCCAAATGCTCGCCTGCAAAATCTGAGAATTGAAGACGCTGGAAGGCACCCTTCCGTTCGATGCGCTCTACGCGGATATGGCTTCAGAACGACGAGCTACAGTCGACGGCACCGAAGACGCGCAGCAACTCGTTGATCTCGCACAAGGCATCATCAACGCCATCGGAGATGACCCGCACTCCGTGGCGCGCTTCCTGGCGGCTCTCCCATTGGCCGAACCTAGCGCCATTACCAAGCCTTGCGGCACGCATCTCCGATAAACTCATAGCATGAACACCAACCAGCGACTCATCGAGCGCTCAGTCGTCGTCTCGCTCCCTGATGACCGCCCCCCTACGGAGGACGAGATCCACGAGCTCGCCAGCCGGTTGCGCATGGCCTTTCCCGTGTCGGACGAGGAATTCGCCGCGGTCCTGCACCGGATCACGGCAAAGGTTCCGATCTCCGGGGACACGGGGCCACCCTCGTGGGCTACAAGCACATCCCAAGGCTCAACGCGAGAAAACCAGCGATTGGCGCCTTCTACTGACTGCCGGATTGCGTCGGTGGCATCGCCATCGAAAGTTGGGTAGTGGCTCAGTTTGCCTTATGTTCGCCTATTGCGGCTTTTTGGCCCTGAATATGCGGTAGGGCGGGAAGGCGGCGCTGGCGGTGGCGGCGTAACATGGCCCTCGCGAATCATCGTATTGGCGTAGAACTCACCGTCCATCTCACAATCTACGAAGCTCCGGAATTGGGAGGCATTCAGTCTAACCTGCCGCGCCATCAGAGAAAACAGTCCATCCCCAATGTCCCTGCTCG
>Ga0116222_1001468_pt1 | contig 13088 bp, 10 predicted proteins | sample Sb_taG_12_FD_88963 | JGI IMG/M metagenome (GOLD analysis project Ga0116222, IMG submission 88963) | Peat soil microbial communities from Weissenstadt, Germany - Sb_50d_9_AC metaG | ecosystem: Environmental > Terrestrial > Soil > Wetlands > Peat | place: Germany: Weissenstadt | collected 2010-09-21
CCAAAGGGATCGATGGGGTAAGAAAAATGAAGACCGCCGTCAAGGACGTCATGACCACGCGCGTGATCTGGGTCAGGAAGGACGCCTCGTTCCGGGATCTGGCCGCCGCCCTGCGCAGGCACCGGGTCAGCGCGTTCCCCGTCCTCGGCGACGGGGACAAGGTAATCGGGGTCGTCTCCGAGGCTGACATGCTGACCAAGGAGGCCCCCCTCGGGGGGTTCTCCGGCCTCCTGCACCACCGGGACGCCGAGAAGGCGCGCGGGATCACGGCGGGCGACCTGATGACGGCTCCGGTGGTGACCGTCGCCCCGGAGGACACGGTCTCCCACGCGGCCCGGCTGATGTACACGCACAAGGTCAAGCGGCTCCCCGTGGTCGACGCTAACGGTCACCTGGTCGGCATCATCAGCCGCGCCGACGTGCTGGCCGTCTTCGACCGGGCGGACGAGGACATCCGCAGGGAAGTCGTCGACGAGGTGATCCTCGGTGAATTCCTCGTCGACCCGAGGGCCTTCGACGTCAAGGTCAGCGACGGCATCGTGACCCTGACCGGGGTACCCGAGACCAACGAGGTCGGCCACGAGATCGTGCGGGGGATCCGGCACGTCCAGGGCGTCGTGGCCGTCCGGGACCGGCTCAGCTACCTCTCCTCCTAGAAGGGATGACAACGATGAACGCGACCGTCAAGGACGTCATGACCACTGCGGTGGTGGTGGTCAGGCGCGGCGCGACCTTCAAGGAGATGGCGGCCGCGCTGCGCCGGTACCGGGTCAGCGCGCTTCCCGTCGTGGATGCTGACGGCAAGGTCATCGGCGTGGTCTCCGAGGCTGACATGCTGGCTAAGGAGGCGCTGACCGACCCGGGCGTGATCGACGGGCTGGCCCTCCACAAGGCCGGCGGCCTGACCGCGGGCGACCTGATGACGCACCCGGCGGTGACCGTCAGGCCCGAGGACTCGGTCGAGCACGCCGCCCGGCTGATGTACAACCTGCGGATCAAGCGGCTCCCGGTCGTCGATGCGGGGGGCGGCCTCGTCGGCGTGATCAGCCGGACCGACCTGCTCGCGGTCTACGACCGCCCGGACGCCGAGATCCGCGCCGAGATCGAAGGGCTGATCCGGCACGAGTTCCTCCCCGGCCAGTTCGCGGTGACGGTCGAGGACGGCGTGGTGACCCTGGCGGGCAGCCCGGAAACCGCCGCGCTCGGCCATCACATCGTGGGCAAGGTCCGGCACGTCCAGGGCGTGGTGGCGGTCCGCGACCAGCTCAGCTACCCCGACGTCTATCCCATCGTGGCGGGCCCGGTCCTGTGACACGAGACCCTGTCTGCATGGCCCAGGTGTACGCGCTCCTGGCCGACGGAACCACGGTCGAGATCCGCCCGGCTGGCCCGGGCGATTTCGACGCGGTCAAGGCCATGCACAAGGCGATGTCTCCCGACAACACCTACATGCGGTTCTTCAACATAAGCCGGCTGGTGGCCGAGATCGAGGCGCGGCGGATCTGCAAAGACCCGGTGCCCGGCCAGGTGGCGCTGCTCGCGCTGGCCGGCGACGAGGTGGTCGGTGTGGCCAGCTACGTCTCCGAAGTCCCGGGACAGGCCGAGATCGCGTTCGCGGTGGCCGACCACATGCACCACCGTGGCGTCGCCACGCTGCTGCTCGAGCACCTGGTCTCGTTCGCCGGCAGTCACCAGATAACTACTTTCACCGCGGAGACGCTAACGGAGAACAAGGCCATGCTGAACGTATTCGCCGACGCCGGCCTGCCGGTCGACCGCCACTACGAGGACGGGGTTTTCAAGCTGACGTTTCCCCTGCCCAGCGCGGACGCAGGCCCCACGCTCGAGAGCTACCTAAACGCCGTGGCCGACAGGGAGAGCCGCGCCGAGACCGCCAGCCTGCGGCACGTGCTCGCGCCCAAGTCGGTCGCGGTGATCGGCGCCAGCCGGCGCCGGGGGACCGTGGGCCGTACGATCCTGGACAACATCCGGGCCGGCGGGTACAGCGGCCGGCTCTACACCGTGAACCCGCGCGCCAGGCAGATCGGCGGCGAGCGGTGCCTGTCCTCCGTGCTCGACTTGCCCGAGGCCGTCGACCTGGCGGTGATCGCGGTGCCCGCCACGGCAGTGCTCGACGTGGCCGAACGGTGCGGCCAGCGCGGCGTGCGGGCCCTGGTGGTGATCACCTCCGGGCTGGACGTCGCCGCCTGCGCCGACCTGCTCGCGGTGTGCCGCAGGCACGGCATGCGACTGGTCGGCCCGGACTGTTTCGGGGTGGCCGTGCCCGGCATCGGCCTGGATGCTACGTTCGCCGTCAGCCTCGCGCAGCCAGGCGTGGCGGGCCTGGTCATGCAGTCCGGCGGACTGGGTTTGGCCGTAGTCGATCACCTGTCCCGGCTCGGCATCGGGATCTCCTCGTTCGCGTCCGTGGGCGAGAAGCTGGACGTGTCGGGCAACGACATGCTGATGTGGTGGGAACACGACGGCCTGACCAAGCTGGCCGTGCTGTACATCGAATCGTTCGGCAACCCGCGCAAGTTCGCCCGGACGGCCCGCCGGGTGAGCGGCACCATGCCCGTGCTCACCGTGCTGGCCGACCGTTACGCCCCGGCGGACCCGGTCGGGCGGGCCGCGCTGTTCGAGCAGGCCGGCGTCATCACCACGCACGGTTTCGGCGACCTGATCGAGGCCGCCGCGCTGCTGGCCACCCAGCCCGTCCCGGCCGGGCGCACCGTCGCGATCGTGTCCAACGTCGGCGGCGCCGGGGTGCTGGCGGCGGACGCCTGCACCGACCTCGGGCTGTCCGTCCACCATCCGGCCGGCCTGACCAGGCGGCGGCTGCGGACGCTCGTCCCGGGCGGCACGGTCACCGGGCCGGTCGACACGACGGCCCCGGTTTCCGGCGAGGATTTCCGCCTGTGCCTGGAGTTGCTCGCCGCGGACGACGAGGTGCACGCCCTCGTCGCGATCGTCCAGCCCACCGGGGCCACCGGTGACCTGGTGGCCGCGATCCAGGCCGCCGACCTAGGCGTCCCGCTCGCCGCCGTCGTGCTCAACCAGCCGGAATCCGTCCGGCTCCTCCCCAAGCCCGGCGCGGGCCAGGTCCCCGCCTACGGTTCCCCCGAGGCCGCGGTGGCGGCGCTGGCCCGCGCGGCCGGCTACGGCGCCTGGCGCGCCGAACCGCACGGCCACGTGCCCGTCTTCGCCGACATCAAGACGGAACAGGCCCGCACGCTGGTGCGCGAGGTCCTCCGCGAGGCGCCCGGCCGGGTGGCCCCCGAACACGCGGCTGAACTGCTGCGCTGCTACGGCATCCCGCTGGCCGACCTCGCCCCGCCGGGTACCGAAGTCACCGTGAGGGTGGCCGACGACCACGTGTTCGGCGGGCTGGTGACCTTCGGCGGCGTGTCCCGGCTCGCGCCGCTGACCGACCTGGACGCGGATAAGATGATCCGCAGTGCGCCGCGGCTGCACCCCGAGGCCGACCTCGCGGCAGTGCGCGACCTGCTGCTCCGCGTCTCGCGGCTCTCCGACGACCTGCCCGAGGTCACCGACCTCGAACTCGATCCGGTCATCGCCGGGCCGGACGGGGTGGCCGTGGTGAACGCGCGGATCAAGGTGACGCCGTACGAGCCGAAGGACCCGTTCCTGCGCAAGTTGCGCTGAGGTGTCGCGCTCGTTAACGCTCGCCCCCGGGTCTCCCGCGGCCGAGCCTGGATCAATAGCCTGGGACCGGGGCACGCACCAGGGCCGTTCGGGATAAAGGGGTTTAGATGACTGACGCTGAGCAGGGACCGTTGACGGGCAGCGAGCTTGACGCCCTGGACGCGTGGTGGCGGGCGGCGAACTACCTGTCCGTGGGGCAGATCTACCTGATGGCCAACCCGCTGCTGACCGAGCCGCTGCGGCCCGAGCACGTCAAGCCGCGGCTGCTCGGGCACTGGGGCACGACGCCGGGCCAGAACATGATCTACGCGCACCTGAACCGAGTGATCAGGAATTCTGACCTGGACATGATCTATATTTCCGGGCCGGGGCACGGCGGGCCGGGCGTGGTGGCCAATACCTACCTCGAGGGCACCTACAGCGAGCTCTACCCGGGCATCACCCAGGACGCCGGGGGGATGGCCCGGCTGTTCCGACAGTTCTCCTTCCCCGGCGGCATCCCCTCGCACGTGGCGCCGGAGACGCCGGGCTCCATCCACGAGGGCGGCGAGCTCGGCTACTCGCTGGTGCACGCCTACGGGGCGGCGTTCGACAACCCGGACCTGATCGTGGCCTGCGTGATCGGCGACGGCGAGGCCGAGACCGGTCCGCTGGCCGGCAGCTGGCACTCGAGCAAGTTCCTCAACCCGGCCCAGGACGGCGCGGTGCTGCCGATCCTGCACCTCAACGGCTACAAGATCGCCAACCCGACCGTGCTGGCCCGGATACCGCACGAGGAGCTCGAGTCGCTGCTGCGCGGCTACGGGTACACCGTGTACACGGTGGAGGGCGACGACCCCAAGCTGGTCCACCAGCAGCTGGCGGCCACCCTGGACGCGGCGATCGGCGAGATCCGCGCCATCCAGCGCCGGGCTCGCGTCGGCGGCGACCTCAGCAGGCCCGCCTGGCCGGCCATCGTCCTGAAGACGCCCAAGGGGTGGACCGGGCCCAAGGTGGTGGACGGGCTGCCGGTGGAGGGGACCTGGCGGGCGCACCAGGTCCCGATCGCCGAGGCGCGCAACAACCCCGGGCACCTGGCGCAGCTCGAGGAGTGGATGCGCTCCTACCATGCGGAGGAGCTCTTCGACGCCTCCGGTGCGCTGGTGCCCGAGCTGGCGGCGCTGGCCCCGCACGGCGAGCGGCGGATGAGCGCGAACCCGCACGCCAACGGCGGCCTGCTGCTGCGTGACCTGCGGCTGCCCGACTTCACCGACTACGCGGTGGCGGTCGAGTCGCCGGGGGCGGGGATGTCGGAAGCCACCCGGGTGCTGGGCGACTGGCTGCGCGACGTGATCAAGGCCAACCCGTCGAACTTCCGGTTGTTCGGGCCGGACGAGACCGAGTCCAACCGGCTCGGCGACGTCTTCGAGGTAACCAACAAGGCGTTCGACGGCGAGATCATACCGGGGGACAATCACCTGGCGCCCGACGGCCGGGTGATGGAGGTACTGAGCGAGCACATGTGCGAGGGGTGGCTGGAGGGCTACCTGCTGACCGGGCGGCACGGGCTGTTCAACTGCTACGAGGCGTTCATTCACATCATCGACTCGATGTTCAACCAGCACGCCAAGTGGCTGAAGGTCACCCGCGGCATCCCCTGGCGGCGCCCGGTCGCATCACTGAACTACCTGCTCTCCTCGCTGGTGTGGCGGCAGGACCATAACGGGTTCTCGCACCAGGACCCGGGCTTCATCGACCACGTGGTGAACAAGAAGGCCGAGGTCGTCCGGGTCTACCTGCCACCGGACACCAACACGCTGCTGTCGGTGGCGGACCACTGCCTGCGCTCGCGGCACTACGTCAACGTCATCGTGGCCGGCAAGCAGCCGCAGTGGAACTGGCTGTCCATGAACGACGCGATCATCCACTGCACCCGGGGTGCCGGGATCTGGGAGTGGGCGTCGAACGACTCGGCCGGCTCGCCGGACGTGGTGATGGCGTGCTGCGGCGACATCCCGACGCTGGAGACGCTGGCCGCGGTTTCGCTGTTGCGCTCGCATCTTCCCGACCTGAAGGTGCGGGTCGTGAACGTGGTGGACCTGATGCGGCTGGAGCCGGAGACCGAGCACCCGCACGGCATGTCCGACGCCGAGTTCGACGCCCTGTTCACCACGGACAAGCCGGTCATCTTCGCCTACCACGGCTACCCGTGGCTCATCCACCGGCTGACCTACCGGCGGCACGGGCACCACAACTTCCACGTCCGCGGCTACAAGGAGGAAGGCACCACCACCACGCCGTTCGACATGGTGATGCTGAACGACCTGGACCGGTTCCACCTGGTCATGGACGCGATCGACCGGGTGCCCGGGCTGGCGTCCTCGGCCGGCCACGTCCGGCAGCTGATGATGGACAAGCGCATCTCCTGCCGCGCCTACACCCGCGAGCAAGGCGAGGACGCCCCCGAGATCAACAACTGGAAGTGGTCCTGAGGGGCTTACGATCGAGCCCGTGAACGCTTGGGGATCGCGGTGATCGGGGCGCAGGCGCTGATCGCCAGCCTGACCGGCGCGGGCGTCGACGTGTGCTTCATGAACCCGGGCACGTCGGAGATGCACTTCGTCAGCGCGCTGGATTCGGTGCCCGCGATGCGCGGGGTGCTCGCGCTATTCGAGGGCGTCGCGACCGGGGCGGCCGACGGGTACGCTCGCATCGCCGGCCGGCCCGCCGCGGTGCTGCTGCACCTCGGGCCCGGCCTGGCCAACGGGCTGGCCAACCTGCACAACGCGCGCCGGGCCCTTACTCCGGTGGTGGTCATCGTCGGCGCGCACGCCACCGGTCACGTCCGCTACGACGCGCCGCTGCAGTCCGACATCGAGGCCCTCGCCCGCACCGTGTCGGGCTGGGTCCATACCTGCGGCACCACCCGCGAGCTGGCCCAGGACGCGATGCGTGCCGTCGCGGCGGCGCGGGCCGGCCAGATCGCCACCCTGGTGCTTCCGGCCGACGTCTCGTGGAGCGACGGGGCAGCGCTCGCGGTTGCCCGGCCCGTTTCGTGGCCGGCGGTGGTCGACGACAGTCAGGTGTCCGCAGTGGCAGCCTTGGTTTCTGGCGGCAGCCGGGTGATGCTCATGCTCGGCGGGAAGGCCCTCACCGAGCGCGGCCTGCGGGCGGCCAGCCGGATAAGCACCGCGACCGGGGCGCGGCTGCTCGCCGAGACGTTTCCCGCGCGGATCGAGCGCGGCGCCGGGGTGCCGGCCGTCGACCGGCTGGCCTACCTGGCCGAGCAGGCCGAAGCCCAGCTGGCCGGGCTCGACCACCTCATCCTGGCGGGTGCCCGCGCGCCGGTGTCGTTCTTCGCCTATCCCGGCCGGGCCAGTGACCTGGTGCCTGCAGGCTGTTCGGTCGCCGTCCTGGCCGACCCTGATCAGGACGTCGAGGCCGCGCTCGAGGCGCTAGCCGGCCAGGTCGCGGCCGGCGCGTCGCCCGTGCTGGCCGAGGCTGTGCTGCCGTCAGCCCCGCCGTTGCGGGCCGAGCCGGGCCCGCCGTTGCCGGCCGAGCCGGCCCCGCCTTTGCGGGCCGAGCCGGGTTTGCTCAACGCGATCAGCCTGGCCAATACGATCGCCGCCTCGCTGCCCGAGCACGCCATCGTCGTCGACGAGGCGAACACCTCGGGCTTCGCGCTGCCCCAGGCCCTGGCCCGCGCGCCGCGGCACACCCTGCTCACCCTCACCGGCGGCTCGATCGGCCAGGGCCTGCCGGCCGCGACCGGCGCGGCGATCGCGGCGCCGGACCGGCCGGTGCTGTCCCTGGAGGCCGACGGCAGCGCGCTCTACACGATCCAGGCGCTGTGGACCCAGGCTCGCGAGCAGCTCAACGTCACGACGGTGCTGATCAACAACGCCGCCTACGCGATCCTGCGGATGGAACTGGCCCGCACCGCCGCCGGGCAGGCGGGCGAGCGAGCCTCGCGGATGCTCGACCTGTCCGGGCCGACCCCGGACTTCACCCAGATCAGCACCGGGCTCGGCGTGCCCGCGACACGCGTCACCACGGCCGGGGAACTGGACCGCGCGCTGCGCCTGGCCTACGCCGAACCCGGACCGCACCTGATCGAGGCCATCGTTCCCCCGGTGATTCCGCCCGCTTCCGGGACGGCGTGGTAACCATCCTTGACGCGCCTCCGCCATCTTGACCGCGTGCGGGTCGCGACAGCTGTAGTACAGGCTGGTTGCAGACACCAGGAGGACTGACTCATGATGACCAGCCCGCAGGGCGCTTTCGGGGACTATCAGCTGGAGATCTACGGGGCCGGGCTGAGCGGGGTCCTGCCCAGGTTCCCGATGGCGTTCGCGGAGCTCGAGGCCAGAGCGGAGCAAGCCCTGCCGCCTTCGGTGCTGTCCTACGTGGCCGGCGGCGCGGGCAGCGAGCACACCCAGCGGGCCAACGTCAGCGCGTTCCGGCAGTGGGGCCTGATCCCGCGGATGTTCGTGGGAGCCGCCCAGCACCGACGGCATCGTCCACGTCCTGCGCAGCATCCTCGCCGAGGCAGACCTGATCATGGCCGTGGATGGCTACCCCACCCTCGCCGACCTGACCCGGGATAACCTGCGCCGCACCTGCCAGCACGACTGACGCGGGTGCAGCGGTGAACCCCTGCTGGCGTGGCGTGTCTGGCGTCCCGGGCGGCTCGCCTGTACCGGTGAACCCATCGCTATCTATTTCGGATCGGACCTGCGGAATGCGTTGTTTTCCCCGGTAAATGTCGGCGTCCGCTGCTAATATAGAACAAGAAGCCGAACAGCTGAGCCCGGCCTGGACCGCCGGGGAGAGGGGACCGCCCGCCGGACCGCGAGCATCAGGACAGAAGGTGACACACCACGATGAGCAGTGTCGCGCCGCCGTCCAGCGCCGTCGAGGCGCTGGAGATGCTGAGGTCCGCGATGGGCTACCTGGCCGCCGCCGATGCGACCGCGATGGCAGCCGATACCCAGGCGCAGTCTCTGCAGATGCTGGAGCAGGTCAACTCGATGGGCACCGCCGCCCGCACCGCGATCCTCGGGGCATTCACCTCCGGCCAGGGCTACTGCGCGGACGCGGATTACAGCCCGCGGGCGTGGCTGATCAACCGGACCAGGGTCACCAGGGGCGCCGCGGTCGCGTATACCGCGTGGGTCCGCCGCGCGGCGGCGCATCCGGAGGTCGCGGCGGTGCTGGCGGCCGGGGAGATGTCGGAGTCCTATGCGCGGACGATCTGCACCTGGACCGACAAGCTGCCGGAAGACTGCCGCCCGGACGCCGATGAGATCCTGCTGACCGCCGCGGGGAACGGGATGGACCTGCGGGGCCTGGCCGGGCTGGCCGGGGAGATCTACGCCCGGTCGCTGCCCGGTAAGCCGGATGAGGACCGGGATCAGGCGTTCGAGGACCGGTCGGTGCGGCTGGAGATGACGTTCGGCGGGGCGGGGGTGCTGCACGGGGACCTGTCGCCGGAGTGCGCGGCGGTGGTGGGCACGGTGCTGGATGCGCTGTCGGCGCCGGCCGGGGCGGAGGACACCCGCAGCCAGGCGCAGCGGTTCCATGATGGGCTGCAGGAGGCGATGCGGCGCCTCGTCGCGGCCGGGCTGCTGCCCGAGCGGGCCGGGCAGCCCGTCAAGGCGTGGGTTCACATCTCCCTGGCGGACCTGATGGTGCTGGAGGGCAGCTCGGCGCTGCTGGAGGAGTGGACGGCGCGGGTCCGGGCGCAGTGGGCCGGGCACCGGGCCGCCGCTTCGGCGGGTGGCAGCGACGGCGGGGCGTGGCTGGACGGCGACGCCGCCGAGGCGATCGCGTGTGACGCGGCGATGGCCCCGTTCGTCACCGGGGAGGTCAACCCTGCTGCCCTGGAGGACCTGGTCCGGCTGTGCGTCTTATGCCGATATCGGCATAATGCTGGTTCCACTACCAGGTTGTCATCCACAGGTGGGGCTGGACGCTCGTCCTGAACCCCGACGGCACCACCACCGCCTGGAACCCCGGCAAGACGAAGGTGCTCCACAGCCACAGCCCACCCGTCCGGCCGGGGTGACACCCCCCGGGTGTACCCGGGGCACATGATTCACAGAGGTTAGGTCTGTGATTGGGCAAGACCTGCTGTGGACGAGCGCAAAGGCGCGGCGCCTGCCAGCGCCACTCTGGACACGATGCGCGAACCCGACCCGTTAACGCCATGGCGTCGGTGTATCCGCGCGCGCCCTCGACCCTAGGCCAAAAGAGGCCACGTGCAGTCAACCCCAGCCGGATCAGCGTCGCTTGAGGCTGCCGATGCTGAGGGATCCGCCGCGGGGTGCCTGATCCTCCACCTCGCGCACGTAGGCGACCGGGTCTTTGTCCACTACAGGAACGCCGGCGAAGTTCCGCGCCTCGAAGGCGGCGAAGGCGACGGCGAGCTGATGGCGGCGCTGCAACCCGGCCAGGCGGCGGAAGTCGGTCAGGCCCTCGCGTTCCTCCTCGGCCATGTGATCGCTGTTGGCCAGGTTCGCCGCGCCCACGGCGGCGAACCACTGGTCGGTGCCGACCTGATGGCGCGCGACTTCCGCGATCGCGTCCCTGATCTCGTTGTGGTCGTGGATGGCGTCGAGGGTCTCTCCCTCCACCCCGGCCGTCCGGTGTGCCGCCAGGCCCACCTGCAGCAGGGCGGGGTAGAAGATCTCCTCCTCGGCCGCCGCGTGCAGCTCGAGGAATACGGCTAGCCGACTCCACACCGCCGACAACACCCCGGTATCTGCGCGGTCGATCTGCTCCAGGATCGCGAACTGCCGCCGCTGCTCGTGATGGTCATCGAGGATCAGCTGGGTGATGTCCACAGTCGCCCCTTGCGATCGCGCTTTGCGGCTCCGAGTGGAGAGTTTGGCCGTTCAGGCCCACGAGGGAATTGTCAACGTCATCTGGGCGCCGACGATCCGTCTCGCGGCGCCGGTGGTGGCGGTGGTGGCGGTGATGGCGGTGATGGCGGTGATGGCGGTGATGGCGGTGATGGCTCGCTTGAGACCTCGGCGGGCGGCGGCCCGCCCGCCATGCTCGCGTAGTACTGGCGGTAGATGATCTTGTAGAGGGGGATCCACCGGGGGATGCGGTTGATGATAGGGATCCACGGCGCGAACATCGGCAGCAGGAACCCGAACAGGATCATGAGCAGGCCGACGTCCAGGTCAAGGTTTGCGTTGTTCGACGGGTTCAGCGCGGGGATCTGGTACATTCCCGAGTACAGCCACAGCCAGACCTGGCCGGGGTAGTTCCAGAGCTCGTTCATGACGCCCCATTGGTCGCCGGCTACGCCCTGGGCCTCCGCGATGCTCTCCCACATCGTGCCGTCGCTGAAGAACATCGTCGCCATGGTGGTGTTCGTGCTCAGCTGCTGCTGGCTGCCCTGGAAATAACCGTCCAGGCTCCCGTTGTTCGCGATGGCGAGTTCGGCCGTGATGATCACCGGGACCGGCCCGTAGTTGCCCGCCTTCACCGTGATCGAGGTGGGCGTGAACTTCGCGCTGGAGGCGGCCAGCGCCTTCGCATAGTTGTTCAGCCAGGTCGTCTGCTGGGACGAGGCGACCTGGGAGGCCGCCGCGCCGGGCGAAAGGTCGCCGCCGGCCGCCTTGTACAGGGTCACCGCCGCCGCGACGGCCGGGCTGAAGGGCGCGGCGAGCTGGGAGATCGGGGCCAGGACGAAGTCGTTCGCGGTGTTGATCGGAAGGGTCAGGCCGAAGATGAACTTGGCGATCTCGGCCGGCTGGATCCCGATGAACTCCTGCGACGCCCCGGTGGTCTGGTTGAACGGCGGGCCGTACCCGGCCGTCGTGGTCCCGGCGGCCAGCTCCTGCACCGCCGTCTGGGCCAGGTCCGACGGGTCGTTCACATCCCAGTACTTAGCGCTGAACGCCTGCCCGGCCGGGGATTTCGGCGCGCCCGGGTAGGTGAGGCCCCCGTTGGGGGACGCCCACAGGCTGGCGGCCAGGATGCACAGCAGGGCCACGAAGATGACCGCGATCGTGCCCTCGGTAATCAGGTCGTACCGGCGCTCGGGACCCTGCCAGGTGCGCAGCGGGTGCCGCTTGGTGCGCGTGGCCATCTCCGCCTCCTCAGCTCGCGCTGGCCGGATAGCCCGGCTCGCCCTCGGGGACCTCAAGCGCCTCCGCGCCGGGCGGCGGGGCCACGCCCCGGCGCCGGATCAGGCCGATGTGAACCGACACGATGAACAGCAGCAAGGCCGTCGTGAAGACCACATGCATGGTGAACTGCTGACCCGCGTTCATCACGTTCCAGATCGCGCCGATGCCGAGCGCGTTGAACGCGTCCTTAGCCTGCTGGCCGATCCACTGGCTGTCCCAGTTGGTCATCATCAGGAAGCCGGTAAAGGAGGTCAGGATGGCCACGATGAACGCGATCACTCCCGTGACCCAGGTCCAGCCGCGCCCGCCACGCCAGCCCATGGTGAAGAAATTGGTGATGAAATGCACGGCCATGAACAGGAACATGGCCTGCACGCTCCAGAAATGAATGCTGTTCATGAAGGCGCCGAAGGAGTTCGTGTGCCAGAACGAGACCCCGCCGAGCGCGATGATCGCACCGCTGATGATCGCGACGATGAGCGCCGCGAGGGTCAGCACGCCCATGCTGTAGAGCACCGAGGAGACGTACGCCGGCTCAGTGTCAGGGAGCAGCTTGCCCAACGGGTAGTTTCGGAGCAGGTAGCCACGCAGCCACGGGCTGGGCCGCGCCAGCGAGAACGGCTCGGCCCCGGTGGCGTTGGTGACCGGATCCGGTTCCCGCGGCACCGGAGCCGCGCCCTGGGCACTCACCGGGCACCTCGCCCGGTTCCGGCGCGGAAGCAGCGGGCCCGGCCGGTCATCGCCGGTCCCCCCGCGTCTCCGTCTTCCCGCCAGGAAGGTTAATGAACATCCCGGCCACGAAGATCACCACCACCAGGATCATCTCGATGACATTGGCGACCTTAAGGAAGAACCAGCTGAAGGTGAAGGCGTTGTAGCCACCGTCCCCCACCAGGTCGAACAGTGGACCCCACAACTGATGGATCATCCTGCACGCCCTTCCGATCGACCGATCCAGAGCTAGCCGCACCGCTTCACCGCGCGATGAACGTCCTTATTGTCCCCCCAGAAGACGTCCGCCGCATCACCCTTCAGACTAATTTCATTGAAACGAGACGCTCACAATTCGATGCGGTTCAGCCGGGGTGTTCCCGGGCGTTAGCCTGGCCCTGAGCAGGGACCGGTAGGCCAGGCCGCACCCGGCCCGGGGCGGCCCGGCCTCCCTGATCGGCAGGGGCCCGCGGGCGTGGCGACGTGATAGTCGGTATGCGCCCGCGGAACCGCACTTCACGGATGACGCCGGGCAGATCATCGCCGGACCTGGCCTGCCCGTCAGGAGGCCGGCGAAACGCGAAGGCG
>Ga0116222_1001470_pt1 | contig 13079 bp, 15 predicted proteins | sample Sb_taG_12_FD_88963 | JGI IMG/M metagenome (GOLD analysis project Ga0116222, IMG submission 88963) | Peat soil microbial communities from Weissenstadt, Germany - Sb_50d_9_AC metaG | ecosystem: Environmental > Terrestrial > Soil > Wetlands > Peat | place: Germany: Weissenstadt | collected 2010-09-21
GCCAAGGTCATCCGCGCGTCCCTGATGTCTTGCGGCTCATCCATTTAGAATCACTGATGAAAGCATCGAGCCGAGGGAGCCGCGTGTGAGCGTCGAAGCGTCCGACATGATCACAATTCCCCGCGCCGAGCTGGATGCGCTGAAGGCCGAGCTGCGGCGGCTGTGGCGGCAAGTCGGGCGTGGCGTGGCAATGAGCCGCATTCGGGCTGGCTCCGGCCCCGGCGACGATGCGCCCACGTTCACCCGTGAGGAGCTCGCCGCGGCCTGGGGAATCAGTGAGTGATCGCCTCACCCGGGCGTGTCGCGTGACTCATGGCCAGCAGCCGAAGTGATCCCGGGCTTCTCTACCTGTGTCATTATCGTTTGCACCGTGGATTATGGCGACATTGTCAGGTCAGCCGAAGAGTTCCCGGAGGATCACGGCGGCCCTGTGGGTTTCTGTTCCTCAACACCTTGTTACCTGCAAGACGTCCGCGGCTACTGCGCGGTGAAAGCCGGGCTGCTTACCATCCCGATGGCGGTCACGCTCGCTGTCTTCGCCCAGCTATCCGGCCGCATCGTCGGTAGCCGCGGGCCGCGGCTACCTCTCGTCCTGGTCGGCTCCCCAATAGCTGCCGGGGCGTTGCTCCTCGCCCGGCTGACCCGGCACACCTCGGTCGCCTACCTCGTGGTGGCATACGTCATCTTCGGTATCGGCTCCGGTCTGGTCACCGCGCCGATCACCAGCACCGCAGTGTCCGGGATGCCCATCGAGCAGGCCGGAGTGGCCGGGGCTGTTGCCTCAACCAGGCGCCAGATCGGGGCATCCCTCGGGGTGGCCGTCATCGGCTCCATCGTCGCCGCGGGCATCGGCACCGGGTTCACCACCGCAAGCCACGCCGCATGGGCGGTCATCGCCGGCTGCGGCGTCGCCGTGCTTCTCCTGGCCTTGCTCTCCACGGGAAAGTGGCCCGTGGAACCGCCAAACGTAACGGCGAACGGCTGGCCCACCGACTCCAGGAGGTTCCCGGTGACCAAGGCGTCCCCGCCGTCAACTGAGATCGCTGCCCGCGTCTGGTCCGCTGCCGCGAGGGTGCCCTCTTACGTTCCAGGCATTCGGTTAGAGCGGGACCAACGGCACATCGGCTCTGTTGCCACGGCTTACGGCGGGCGAGGTTCGTCGGCGAAAAGCCCGGGCCGGGCCAGCCCCGTCTCGTAGGCGACAACGACGAGTTGCGCGCGGTCACGCGCGGAGAGCTTCATGAGCAGGCGGCTGACGTGGGTCTTGGCGGTGGCGGCGCTCATGTGCAGCCGCCCGGCGATCTCGGCGTTGGAGTACCCCCTGGCCACCTCGTGCAGCACTTCCCGCTCGCGCTCGGTGAGGGCGTCCAGGGCGCCGGGAGCGACCAGGGCGGGCCCGGCGCGGGCGGCGAAGGATTCGATGAGCCGCCGGGTGACGGTCGGGGCGAGAAGGCCCTCGCCCGCGGCCACGACCCTGATCGCCTCGAGAAGCTGCTCGGGGGAGGTGTCTTTCAGCATGAAGCCGCTGGCCCCCGCCCGCAGCGCGGCGTAGACGTATTCGTCGAGGTCGAAGGTCGTCAGGATGAGCACCTTGACCTCGGCGGTATCGTCGTCACCCTTGATCTGCCTGGTGGCCTCGATCCCGTCCTGGCCGGGCATGCGGACATCCATGAGCACGACGTCGGGGTGGTGCCGGCGGGCCAGGGCGACCGCCTCGGTCCCGTCGCCGGCCTCACCCAGGACCGTCATCCCGGCGGCGGTGTCGACCAGGACCCGGAAGCCGCCCCGGACCAGGGCCTGGTCGTCGGCGATGACCACGCCGATGGTCACGAGACGGCCTGTCCGGTCGGGATGCGGGCGAGCACCCGGAACCCGGAGGCGGTCGGCTCGGCGAGCAGCCTGCCGCCGTAGACGGCGGCCCGCTCGCGCATCCCGGCGATCCCGTGCCCGGTGCCGTCCTGGGCGTGCCCGACCGGCCGGGCGGCCCGGGCGCAGCCGTCGTCGGTCACCTCGATCACCACCTCGTCCGGCTGGTAGCGCACGGTGAGCTCGGCCGCCGCCGGGGCCGCGTGGCGGACCACGTTGGTGAGGGCCTCCTGGACGATCCGGTAGGCGGACAGGTCTACGCCCGGCGAAAGCCGCCGCGGCTCGCCCTCGACGCGAAGGCCGACGGAAACGCCGGCCTCGTTGATGCGGCCGATCAGGCCGGGCAGGTCGGCCAGGCCCGGTGCGGGCTCCCGGTCGGCGTCCGCGTCCTGCTCCTCGTGCGCGCGCAGCACTCCGACCAGGAGCCGCAGCTCGGCCAGGGCCTGGCGGCTGGTGGCCTCGATGATGCCGAGCGCCTCGTGCGCCTCGTCCGGCCGGACGTCGAGGACCAGGCGGGCCACGCCCGATCGCACCGCGATGATGCTCATGGCGTGGGCCACCACGTCGTGCAGCTCCCGGGCGATCCGCAGCCGCTCCTCGGCGCCCGCCTGCCGCGCCTGCTGCTCGCGCTCGCGCTCGCGCTCCGCGGCCCGCTCGAGCACGCCCTCCAGGTGCGCGCGCCGGGACCTGGTGTTCTCCCCGGCCAGCCAGCCGGCCGCCGCCAGCGCCAGCGCCATCAGCGCGGCGCCCCAGTCCGGCCCGCCCGCCGCGGACAGCGCGCCGGCCTCGATCGTCGCGACGGCCGCACCGATCCCGGCCGCCGTGCCAGGGCTCGCCGAAGCCGCCGCCACGCCGTACACCGCGAGGGGTACGGCGAGCACGGCCAGGCCGCCGCCGCCCGCGGTGACCAGGCCCCCGCCGGAGCCGCCGAGGGCGTTCAGCAGCGCGACGGCGACGGCGACGATGCCGAGCACGGGCGCGGCGAACCGGCGGCGGAACGGCAGCACCCCGCAGGCCGCCGCCACCGCCAGGTAGCGCACCACGATCCAGCCGGATCCCGCGGGCGACGCCTGGTCACTGCCCGCGATCTGGGCGCTCGACGCCGCGGCCAGCAGCGCCGCCACCAGGACGTCGAGGAAGAGCGTCCGGCGGGCCGGGAGCCGCTCGGTGAGCGGCGGGCGCAACTCGTCCACGGCAACGACGATAAGCCCCGGTCGCCGACCGCGCATCGGCCGCCAGGCCGACGACGCTCGTACATCCCCGCGCCGACAGGACGCCGCCGCGGGCCCCGCCCGTACATCACTGGTCGTAGCCGAGAAAGCGCTGCCAGGCCGACGCCGGGGCCCCGATAGCCCGCCGATCATGGTCCCTGGACGAACCGGATCCAAGCAAGAAGGAGGCACACCATGCGCACGAACCATGCCGTCCCCGCGTGCCGCGCGGCCATCGCCGGCGTCGCGCTCGCGCTGGCCGGCTGCACCCCGGCCGCGGCGCAGGCCTCGGCGAAACCGGCGGTGGCCCGGGTTCACGGCACCGCCCACCTCGTCATCTACAGCGTCAACAGCGACGGCCCCGACTTCCGGGCGATGCTGAGCGGCGCGATCGGCGATTACGGGCCGGCCGTAGCCGTCTACCCCGACGGCAAGGTCGACCCGGAACACGACAGCGAACTCGAACTGAAGCTCAGCCGCGGCACCTTCGGGCTCAACATCGCCGAGCTCGACCAGGAGTTCTTCCGGCACGCCTCGCACCAGCCCGCCTACCCGGCCACCTGCTCGGAGTACGTCAGCTTCACCACCCCCGTCCCCGTCGTGGCCGGCTCGGGCACGGGCTCGTACCGGGGCATCACCGGCGACTTCACCATCGGCGTGACCGGGGACGAGGTCCAGGCCGGCGCCGCCTCGGGAGTGGGTGAGCCGTGCGTCCAACCGCAACGGAGGGTCTGGGAGGTCATCATCCTGGCTGGTCCCGGGACGGTCTCGTCATGATGCGGCACGTCAGCGAGCCCGCGCCGGACCGGGACGAAGGCTGGGCGGTCGAGGCGCACGGGCTCACCAAGCGCTTCGGCACCAGAGCTGCCGTCGACCATGTGGACCTGCTCGTCCCGCGGGGCTGCGCATTCGGCTACCTCGGGCCGAACGGGGCGGGCAAGACCACGCTGATCCGGGTCCTGCTCGGCCTGACCAGCGCCGACAGCGGCACGATGTCGCTGCTCGGGATCCCCGTCCCCAGCCAGCGCCGCGACGCCTTGGCCCGGGTGGGCGCGATCGTCGACGAACCCCGGTTCCACGGCCACCTGACCGGACGGGAGAACCTGAAGATACTGGCCGCAGCCAGGGGCGGAGACGCCGGGAAGCAGATCGGCCCGGCGCTGGACCGGACACGGCTGACCCAGCGGGCCGACGACAAGGTCTCCGCCTATTCCATGGGCATGCGCCAGCGCCTGGGCCTGGCCGCCTGCCTGCTGGCCGACCCGCAACTGCTCATCCTCGACGAGCCGATGAACGGACTGGACCCGGCCGGCATGCATGAAATGCGAGACATGCTCCGCGGCCTGGTCGACGAGGGACGGACGGTCATGCTGTCCTCGCACCTGCTGGACGAGGTGGAACGCACCTGCGACGCGGTAGCCATCGTCGACCACGGCAAGGTCATTCGCCAGGGACCGATCGAAGAACTGACAGCAGGGGCGGGCGTTGCCGTCGAGGTGCAATGCTCCGACCCGCCCGCGGCGGCACGCGCCCTCGGCGAGCCCGCGACCACATCCCGCATCACTCTCACCGAGGACGGGCTGACCGTGACGCTGACCGCGGGGCCGGCGCGCGAGCAGACCGCCGAGATCAACCGGTGCCTGGTCAAGGCCGGGATCTGTGTCTACGGCCTCCGGCAGACGCACACCAGTCTTGAGGACTGGTTCCTGTCCGTGACAAGCCGCTTCGGAGGAGAACGATGACCCAGCACAGCCTCGCCGCCGGTCGGCGCACCTCGTGGCTGCCGCCGCTGCCCCTGATCGGCGCCAAGCTCCTTGAACTGCGCAAACGCCGCACCCTCATGACCGTCACCGTGGCCTTCACCGTGGCCCTGCCCGTCATCTTCTATGGCATCCGGCTGGCGTATCACCTGGGCGACCCCGCGCGCTACGCGCCGGCCGGCGCCCCGAACGCGTTCGCGACCGCGGGCACCCTGATGGACGAGTTCGGATTCATCGCCGCCGTCGCGCTCGGCGCCACCGCCGGGACGGCCGACCTGACCGACGGCATGTTCCGCCACCTCGTGATCACCGGCCGGTCCCGGCTGGCGCTCTACCTGGCCCGCATCCCGGCCGGGCTGTCCATCCTGCTCTCGCTGGCCGCCGTCGGCTTCACCGTGGCATGCCTGGTGACCGCGTTCCTCAGCAGCCCGCAGGCGGCAGGCGCCATCACCCCGTCGCCGGGTGCCATGGCCGGCGCCGGGCTGTGGCTCGAGCTTGACCTGCTCATCGGGTTCACGGTCGGGCTCGGACTCGGCTCGCTCATGGGGCAGCGGACCGTGCCGGTCATCCTGCTCATCGTGCTGGAGATCATCATCACCCCGGCCCTGGCCGGTCACGTGCTGCCCCACTTCCTCGACGGTGAGCGCCTCGTCGTCGGCGTCGCCATGGACCAGCTGAAACCGGCCGCGCTGGCTGGAGGCACCCGGATCGGACCAGGCGGTGGCGGCGCGCTGCAGATACCACCCATGCCGACCTGGGCGATGATCTCCGTCATCGCCGGCTGGATCATCGGCTGGTCGGCCATCGGCGCCTGGAAGATGACTACCCGCGACGCATGACCAAGGAAAGGAAAACGCCAGCGATGCCAGCCGGCATGGGACACGTCCCCGTCATCCCCATCATCCTCGTCGTGATAATCATCGCCGTCGCCATCTACGTCATAAGGCGGCGCAGAGGAAACCCGCCGAACGGCCACGACAAATGACACGAACAACCTTGGCTGGCCGTGTCACGTCACGCCACCGGCGGGAGGCACGGCCGGGCCGTCGGGCGGGGGTCCCGACGCGGCCATGCCACCCGGCAGGTAGCGGCCGCAGGTCTTCCACGCGGCCTGGAACTGCGGAGCGTCCGGGTCCCAGGCCGCGCGGGGCTGTCCGAGGACGGTCGCAGCAGTCGGCGACGCTGCCCACGATCTTGGGTTCGGGGAAGCCGGGGAATCCGTGATGCTCTATGCAGACCGAGAATTCAGGTCGGCCTGCTCGTCGGCCACGGCGGCGACGATGACCGCGCCGCCCTGAGGCGCGTCCTTCTGGCAGGCGCGTTCGGCCTGGCCGCGCTGGTGACCCACGCGACCTGCGGGCGCCGTTGACCAGGGTGTACGTGTCGCCGACCGCGGTGTTGGCGTCGTTGAGGAACAGGGTGCTGACGTCGATCCCGGGAATGCCTGCAGACTGTGAGTACCAGCCCCCGGAGATCAGCGCCAGGCCGGACCGGGACGAGTCGCCGTCGCCGTAGGCGGTGACCTGCGCCCCGCCGTTGGCGTCGCCGAGGCCGGGCAGCGAGAGGCTGTCCTGGGCCACCGACAGGTAGTGCAGCGGCACGCCCGTCAGCCTGGCGAGGAGACGCTGGGCGAAGAACCCGTGCTCCGGCTTCGGGGCGCGGCCGGCGGCGATCGCCTGCACCGGGGACATCGCCCCAGCCCGCAACGCCGGGCCGGCCGCCGCCGCGACGGTGAGTGCGAGCACCGCGAGCGGCACCGCCAGGTCGGCCCAGAAAGGCACGCCGAGCACGCCGACCTGCGTGGTCGAACGGGGAGTGCGCGCCGGCGAGCATGCCGAGCGCGAGGGTGGAGGCAGCGGTCGCGACGAGCACCACAAGGCCGATGATGACGGCCTGCAGCTTCCGCCCGCCAAGGCCACCGCGCGGCGCGGAAGACGGCGCTCATGACCGTGTGCCGGTGCTGTCAGTCACGGGTCCGTCAGCCACGGGCGTGCCGGAGGCGAGCCGCCCGCCGGCGATGTGGATGACCCGCCGCGCGTACCCGGGGCTGTGCGTGACGAGGATCAGCGTCTGGCCCTGGGCGTTGAGGCCGAGGAGGAGCCGCCCGATCTCATCGCCGGCGGCGGTGTCGACCGCGCCGGCCGGCTCGTCCGCCAGCAGCAGCGACGGCTTGCTGATCAGCGCGCGGGCGATCGCCACGCGCTGCCGCTCACCGCCGGGCAGCCGGGCCGGATAGGCGTCGCGCCGGTGCCCGATCCGCAGCGTGTCGATCAGCTCGCCGGCGCGCAGCCGCGCCTGGCTGGCCTTCGCCCCAGCGAGCTGCGCGGGCAGCAGCACGTTGCCGATCACCGTCATGTCGTCGAGGAGGTTGAAGAACTGGAAGATCATGCCGACCTGCCTGCGGCGGAACCTCGCGGCAGCCGCCCCGGGCAGCTGATCAACCCGGTCATCGCCCACCCGGACCGCGCCGGCGGCCGGCCGGCCCATGCCCGCGATGAGGTTGAGCAGCGTCGACTTGCCCGACCCAGACGGCCCCATGATGGCGACCGCCTCGCCAGCGTCGATCCGCACGGATACATCACCGACGGTGGCCACAGATGCGCCCTCGTACCGCTTCGTGACGTTCTCAAGCTGAACCAGCGTGTCCATGACGGCGAAGGGTAAACGCACCGCGCCGCGGTCCGCGTCGCTCCCGCGGCTGATTGTCGGTTTCGGCCGGGCGGAAGGGGTTCAAGGCCGGGCTGGACGGACTGCGGGAACGGATGCGCAGCCCGGGATTCCCCATGACGAGATCCTCGCCGAGATCGGGGACGGTACCGGGCGCGCCCGCGTGAGGCATACCGGCTGTACGCCTGTGGTTATGCTTGTCGCCCTGATCCGCCGCTGGTGCCGGGTGGTGGGGTGATTTGGCTGAGCTGTATCTGTTCTTGGGCGAGCCGCAGTTCGGTGCTGAATTCCCGGAGCAGCCGCGCGTCTTGTGCAGTGAGATTGCTGCCGGCCAGGGCTAGGACGTCGCCGCCGGTGAGCTCGGCCTGGAACGGCGCCTGGTCTGGTGTCGCGGGTAGTGGTTCGCCTGCTGCTGCTGTCATCTGCCAGCCCTCGCCGTCTGGCTGGAACATGGCCACGGCGTCGAGGTCGAAGGTGCGCCGTATGGCGGCGGCCATCTGCTGGCGGGTGTCCGGGCCCAGCGCCAGGGCCCGGGCGGTGAGCCGGGCGAGGCTGTCGGCTTCGGCCTGGGAGTGCGCTGACTGGATCCCTCTCCTGGTCAGGACGTCGACGAGCAGGCCGGTGGTGGCGGCGACGCAGGCGAAGACGATCAGCCCGACCACGTCGATCGCATGGTTGATCCGCAGGCTGTAGTAGGGGGTGGTGAAGAAGAAGTCTGCTGCCAGGAACCCGATGACGGTGGCCGCCGCGGCCGGGCGGATTCCGCCGGTCAGGGCGGTGGCGACGACCGCCAGCAGGACGCACAATAGTGCCCCCGCCAGGCCGAGTGAGGACCGGAACGGGGTCAGGGCAACGGTGACGCCGACTGGGGCCACGATCGCGAGCAGCCATGCCACGAGGCGGCGCCTGGGCGGCAGCTCCACCCTGCGGTGCCGCTGGGGAAGCCCCAGGTGCGCGGTCAGCGGGTGCTTGGCCGGCTGGAAGGCCGGGATCAGGTGCACCTCGACCGGGCCGGCGTGCCGGATGGTACGGCCGATCACCGAACCGTGCAGCGCCTCGTAGGCGCGGGTACGGCGGGTGGTGCCCAGGACCAGCTGAGCGGCACGCTCACCGCGGGCGAAGTCCAGCACGGTCATCGCCACGTCGGCACCGGTGGTCTCCGCGTAACGGCCGCCCAGCTCGGCGAGCAGCCGGCGCTGGCCCTCCAGCCATACCGGCTCGGACTCGGCCAGGCCGCTGGGCCGGCGGACGTACACGCCGATCAGCTCACTGTGCCCGGCCGCGGCCAGCTGCGCGGCCCGGCGCAGCACATGCTCACCCTCAGGCTCGCCCGCCAGGGCAGCGATAACCGGGGCGCCCAGTACCAGCGGGCCCGCCGGCCCGCCGAAACCGTGCTCGCTCACCCACCGCCGGCCCAGCGCGCCCAGCGCCGCCAGGTTCTCCGGGGCGAAGTAACCAGCCAGCGCCCGCTCCGCCGTACCGGGCGGGTACAGGCGGGCAATGCGCTCGCGCAGCGCCTCCGGGCCGACCTCCAGCAGATCCACCCGGTCGCACGCCGCCGCCACCGCATCCGGGACGGTCTCGGTCACCGCCATGCCAGTCAGTTCCCGGACAGGGTCGCTCAGGCTCTCCAAATGCTGCACGTTCAGGCAGGACACCACGTCTATGCCCGCCTCCAGCAGCTCCTCCACATCCTGCCAGCGCTTGTCATGCCGCCCGCCGGGAACCACAGTGTGGGCCAGCTCATCCACCAGCACGACCTGCGGCCTGCGGGTCAGTACGGCCGGCACGTCCAGCTCCGCGAACGCAGTGCCCCGGTGAGCCACCTTCCGCAGCGGCACCACCTTCAGGTCCCCGGCCAGGGCATCGGTATCAGGCCGGCCATGCGTCTCCGCCACCCCGATCACCACATCGGCACCCGAGGCAGCCAGCCGACGGCCCTCAGCCAGCAGCGCATACGTCTTACCAGCACCAGGCGCGGCCGCCAGGAAAAGATGCAGCCTGCCACGACCCGCACGCTGCGCCGCCATCGGCTGCTCCCGCCCGGCCTCGTCCCTGCCATCGCCCGGGCAGCGTGCACCGGGCGGCAACGTCCCAAGCTCGGCACGGCCGGGCATGTAGCCAGACATGTCACCTCCAGTGCGCGCATCCTCCCCATTTATTCTCGTGGCGGTGCCAGCAACTGATCAGAGCCAAAAGTCCCCGACGCCCAGGACTCGCGACCGGACACGCCCTTACGCTGAGGCCCTGCCCAAGCCGGCCCCCATCCCGCCCGGCCAGATAGCGGACTGAGCGGGTGCACGCAAAGGCAACCGGGCATACCTACGTCGTTCTCCGCGACCGTCGAGACCGACACCACGGCCAGCGTCTCCAGTACGCCGCCGCCGAGATTCCCGGATACCCGGTCGTCCATTTCGACAAGGACTGGGGCACGGATCAGCGAGATCGAGGAGTACCGGCTCGACTGGTCCGGCCGCCGGTGCGTCGCGCACGCCGTGCACCGCCGGGCGCCGATACTGGACGAGCCGCTTCGCCTCACCGTGACGTTCGAGGACCTCCAGCACCCCTGAAGTCACGCACGGCGCAGCTGCAGGCCAGCGGCCGCGCGCACCGCAGCGGTGAGCGCGGTCAGCCACGCCGGTTCTTCGGCATTCCACCCGCAGCAGCGCACGCACGCTCGGAGTCGGACGGACAACCTGTGTGGTTATCGCTGACACGCTGGCGTGTGGCTACACTGGTATATATGGCCGTTGAACTGGGCAAACAGCTGACGGATGTGGCTTGAGGCGTAGGCATTGCCGCCCCAGTGCCGATGGCATGCCCGCTCAGGGCCACGTCCCGGGAGCGGTGCGGGACGGGCCGCGGAGTATCACCGGGAGCCTGCCGGGGCGCGTCAGCGATTGCTGGCGGATGCGCCTGGGCCGACCGGCGATGAGCGCTGGGATGTGCTCTTCGCAGGGCTTGCCGAGCATCTTGCCATGCGAGATGGCAAGGACGCGCCGGGGTGGTCGGCATCCGCGGGCTGCGGCGCTTCTGGTTCCCGTTCGACACTCCAGGCGCGCGCAGGCGCTCGTGCATGCTCCGGCCGCGTTCCGCAAGCGGGCGTGTTCGTCGCCGACTACGAGATCGACGCCGCGTGAGCGATCCCTCGCCACTGCTCGACCGCGCGGGCATCGAGGAGGCGTTCCGCCGTCTTGGCGACCGGCTTGCCAGGCGCGGCGTGGTCGACCGTTCCGGAGATCGAGTCGGCGAGCCCGGAACTGTTCGACCCGCATCTGGGGAGGTTCATCGCGAAGGTCCGGTCCATATTCTGATCATGTATTTCTCCAGGGACCGGTCCCTGGCCGCTCGCGCGGGCAGGGACCGGTCTACCGGATAAGAGTCAGCCGACAGTCGTCTCCACGAGGGTCGCGGTCGGGGGAGTGCCGCCGGTGGACAGGCCGACAGCCCGCAGGGGGCCGCCCGGCGAGGTCCGGGCGAGAGAGTTCAGCACGTTGGTTCCCGGTCCGGGGTTGGCGCTGGGCACGATCTGCCAGGCCGTTCCGTCCCAGTGCTCGGCGAGCGTCTGGCTGGCCGAGCTTCCGACGGCCCAGACGTCCGAGCTGCCGATGGTGCTGACGCCGGCGAGCGTGCCGGTGACGGACGGGCTGGGCACGACGGTCCAGGCGGTGCCGTTCCAGTTCTCGATTACAGGCTGGGAGCCGGAGTCGCCGACGGCCCAGGCATCGGTGCTGCTGATCACCGCGACGGAGTTAAGGCTGCCGGCGCCGTTCACCGGCTGCGTGACCACGCTCCAGGCGGTGCCGTTCCAGTGCTCCACCAGAGGCTGGGAGCCGGACTGGCCGACCGCCCAAACATCGCTGGGTGAGGATCCCGCGACGCCGGTCAGGGATCCGGAGACCGGCGCACCCGGAACCACGCTCCAGGCGGTGCCGTTCCAGTTCTCGATCAGGGTCTGGGAGCCGGCGTGGCCGACCGCCCAGACGTCGGTGGCTGAGACGGCGGAGACCGAGTCCAGCACGCTCCCGGCCGGCTCGCCGGCGGGTGATGCCACAAGTGACCAGCCCACCCCACCGGTGCTGCTCTGCTCGATGAGGCTGTGGTTCGCGTCGCTGCCCACGGCCCAGAGGCCGTCGACGGTCGCGGCGGTCACCGCGTGCAGCCGCGTGTCGTCACCCGCGGGTGCCGGGACCGTGATGACGGCCCACGTCCGGCCATTCCAGTGCTCGCCGAAGGCATGGAAGATCGTCTGCCCACTGAGCTGGTAGAACCCGACCGCCGCGTCGTTGGTCGCGCCGATGTCTGTGACCCCGTCGAGCTCGTTGTAGTCCGAGCCTGTCACGTTGGAGCTTGCCTGGGCCTGGAATCCCGTGGCGGCTTGTGCTGTCGCGCTGAGCCCGAGGAGGGCAGCGGCGGCAAGCGCGCCGATCCAAGTAATATATTTCATAGCTATTACACGGTTCCGTTTGTACCTATGGTTCACCGCGATCTTGGCCCAATTCGGATAGGTGCGGGTTTTTGCCCTGGACTAGCTTCTGGACGTTTGTGTCAAGTTTCACGCGGCTTTGCCGAGGCGGGCGCGGGTGATGCTGGCATCGATGACGAGGAACCCCCGCAGCCGTAGGCCGCGTGGTCGGACGGGACCCAGCGGGTTCGGCGTGCGCGATGCGGACGTTGATCACATTCTCTATCGTCAGGCGGGCGCCGCCGCGTTACCCTCATTCGTTTCTCGCGACCTCCGGGCCGGTGATGAGGCGCAGCAACGGGAACGTGGCGGCGATGATGGCGAGGGACGCGGCGATGCCGGCCGCGGTGATCAGGTAATACCCGGCGCCGGGCGCGACCAGCGGGTGCTGCATTTGCGCGGACGTGAACATCGCGGAGGCACCCAGGCCGGCGCCGATCGGCGACGATGGCCACCGCGATGAGCGGGACGGCGCTTTCCAGCACGACCATGCGGCGTAGCGTGGCGAGCCGGACGCCGGTGAGGCGGAGCATGCTGAACGGGCGCTTGCGGTCGGCCAGCCCGGCGGCGATGCTCGTCGCGAGCGTACAGCCGGCGATCGCCAGGCTGGTCAGGATGACGACGTCCGCGAGTTGCTGGTAGGGGTTGGTAAGTGTGTTGGCCGGGGTGATCAGCTCGCCCCGCCCGCGTCGTTCTGTGTGTTGGCCGCGTTTATGCCGGAGACGGCGGCCAGCAGCAGTCCGGCGCCCAGCCCGACCGCCGCCACCACAAGCAGCAGCCGTCTAACGGCCTCGCGGCCGCCGTGCAGCGTCAGGCGCAGGCCGAGCGGGATCATGGCCCGACCCCGGTGAGCGTGCTCCTTCTCCTTCGAGGAGCCAGGCGGACAATGTGTGTCATTATCGTTTGCACCATGGATCACGCCGTCATCATCAATGACACCCGCACCACGCCACCAGCGGCGATCCCCAGCACCGCCCGCCCGGCTGGCCATGAGCAGGAGCCTGGCCAAGGTCATCCGCGCGTCCCTGATGTCTTGCGGCTCATCCATTTAGAATCACTGATGAAAGCATCGAGCCGAGGGAGCCGCGTGTGAGCGTCGAAGCGTCCGAC
>Ga0116222_1001471_pt1 | contig 13077 bp, 10 predicted proteins | sample Sb_taG_12_FD_88963 | JGI IMG/M metagenome (GOLD analysis project Ga0116222, IMG submission 88963) | Peat soil microbial communities from Weissenstadt, Germany - Sb_50d_9_AC metaG | ecosystem: Environmental > Terrestrial > Soil > Wetlands > Peat | place: Germany: Weissenstadt | collected 2010-09-21
GGCTTGCCTGCCGGATCGGCTGGCGGGAAGGAAACTCATATTGGCCGGAGGCTCACCGTCACCAGCCGCCCGATGGCTTGTGGAACACGGTCCGAAGGAACTGGAGTTGCTCTTCCGGGCCATCGTCTACCACCCGTCCGCACCCATTCTCATCACTGACGACGACGGCAACTCCAGAGATGCCAGCGCCGGCGCCGCTAAGTTATTAGGCATTCCGAGAGAACAAATCATCGGGCGTCCGATAGACGACTTCGCCCCGCCCAATCTTAACCCGGAAGTCTCCCAGCTTTGGCGCGCGTTCCTGGAGCGCGGCGAGCAGGAGGGGGTGCTCCACCTGGCCGGTCCGGATGGCGCCCCGCGGGAGGTTGAATACTCGGCCAAAGGGAACGTGTTGCCCGTGCGCCACGCCCTGGTCCTGCGCGACAAGACTGCAAGTGCCGATTCCTCCGGCCGCATTCCTTCGTGGGTACAGGACTACGCGCTGTACTTACTCGATATTACTGGACACATAGCTGCCTGGTATTCGGGAGCGGCGCGCATTTACAGTTACTCCGCCGATGAGGCCGTCGAACGGCACGTTTCGTTTCTCTATCCCGGCGAAGATACTCTCCGGGCCAAGTTGGAGGACGAACTCAAGCGAGCCGCGGCCGAAGGTCATATGGGGACGGAAGGCTGGCAGTCCAGGAAAGACGGATCGCGATTCTGGGCCAATACCATCACCATGGCGCTCAAAGACGAAAAGGGCGAATTACGGGGCTTCGCCCGGGTGGTGCGCGACTTCAGCGAGCGTCATGAGAGGGACGAAAAGCTGCGGCGCAGTCGCGCGCGAATCCGGCCGATCCCCTCGCGATCGACCATTGCCGGCGTCATTTCCGGTGAGTTTGACCGTACTCCCGATGTGAATGACGCGTTTCTCGCACTGGTCGGATATAGCCGCGAAGACTTGCTGGCGGGCCGGCTTTACTGGCCCGATCTCACTCCGCCGGATTACGCCCCGCTGGATGAACTGGCGCATGAAGAAGCTCTCCGGTTCGGCGCCTGCACTCCTTTTGAAAAAGAGCTGATCCGCAAGGATGGAACCCGGATCCCGGTCCTGGTGGCCACGGCCGTGCTGCAGCTCTCTCCCTTCCGATGGATCACGTTTGTGCAGGATCTCCGGGAACGCGACCGCATGGAGAGCATCGAAGAGGCAGACGTCGAGCCCAACCAGGACTTCGAAGAGATGGTAGGCAGCAGCCCCGCCCTGAAGCGCGTTCTGCGGCAGGCCGAGGTGGTGGCCCCTACCGACGCCACCGTCTTGATCCTGGGGGAAACCGGCACGGGAAAAGAGTTGGTCGCCCGCGCCGTCCATCGCATGAGCCCGCGCAAGCATCTTCCCTTCATTACCTTGAACTGTGCGGCCATTCCCACCGGGCTTCTCGAAAGCGAGCTGTTCGGCTATGAGAGAGGCGCCTTTACCGGCGCCTTGTCGCAGAAGATCGGTCGTTTCGAAATGGCCCATCGCGGCACCCTGTTTCTGGATGAGGTGGGCGACATCCCCATCGATCTGCAGCCGAAGTTACTGCGCGCATTGCAGGAGAAGTCGTTTGAGCGCTTGGGTGGCACCAGGACCATTCCCATCGACGTCCGCCTGGTGGCGGCAACCAACCGGAATCTGACTCAGATGATCGGCGACAAGCTCTTCCGCAGCGATCTCTACTACCGCCTGAAAGTCTTCCCCATCACCACGCCTCCTTTGCGCGACCGGCCCGAGGACATACCCATACTCGTCCGGCACTTCACCAAGAAGTACGCCGCCAAGATGGGCAGACTGATCGAGAAGATTCCGGCGGACACCATGCGCGCCCTGGTGGACTGGTCTTGGCCGGGCAATATCCGGGAGCTCGAGAATTTCATTGAACGCGCCGTAATCCTTACCAGCGGGCCCAGCCTGCGCGCCCCGCTGGCCGAAATTCGGGACGGCGCAACCGAATCCGCCGGCGGCGCCACGCTCGAGCAGGTGGAGCGGGAACACATCGTCCGGGTGCTTCGCGAGACCGGCGGCGTGGTTACCGCGGCCGCCAAACGCCTGGGACTCCAGCGGACCACGCTCAACGCCATGATGCGAAAGCTCGGCATCTCTCGCAACGATCTCTGACCGCTCCTTGTCACTTGACCGTGGGCGGTCACTCGCCCGGTGCTCCAGGTGCATCCGCGGTGAATCGGCTCAACCAAAGACGTGTTGGCGCTACCCGTGCACTGGTAAGGCTGTCGCCCAAAGGCCCCTGCGGGGTTCACCGGTCGACCGAAGAGGTCAAAAACATGCGAATGATATTGGTGGCCGCCCTGGCGATTGTGCCCCTGCTGGCCAAAGACAGCGAACCTGAAAAGCGGCTGGGCGAAGCCGCCAACGTGTTCTCCGAAGTGATGTCGACGCCGGACAAGGGAATTCCGCAAGATCTGCTGGCCGACGCCCGCTGCATCGTAATCGTCCCGTCACTCAAGACCGCGGCCTTCCTGTTTGGCGCCAAGTTTGGAAAGGGCTACTTGTCGTGCCGCAATGGAAGCGAAGGCGGCTGGTCGGCTCCCGGCACGGTGCGCATCGAGGGCGGCAGCGTAGGCTTCCAGATCGGTGGATCGGAAACGGATCTGATCATGCTCGTGATGAATCAGGGCGGAGCCGACAAGCTGCTCTCCAGTAAGTTCACCCTGGGCGCCGAAGGCTCGGTTGCCGCCGGCCCCGTGGGACGCACGGCCACGGCTCAAACCGACGCTCAAATGCACGCCGAGATTCTCTCGTGGTCCCGATCGCAGGGACTGTTTGCGGGCCTCGCTCTGGAAGGAGCCACCCTGCGGCAGGATCTCGACGATAACGCCACGCTCTATGGCAGCAGGATCGAGAACCGCGAGATCGTGACCACGCGGGTGCGCCCTCCCCAGGCGGCCGAGAGGCTCATGGACCTGCTCAACAAGTACTCGTCGCGAGAGCACACCAGTACGGCGACCGGCTCCCGCCAATAGTCACCGGTTCAGCGCCTCACTCCACCGTCAGCGTCGCCGTCTTCGTGACACCTCCGGCCGTCGCCGTAATGGTCGCGGTCTGCGCTGACGGCGGATGTGTCGTCGTGATGGTAAACGTAGTCGCCGCCAGCCCCTGCGGCACTGTGACCAGCAGGGGCACCATGGCATAGGTCGAGTTGCTCTGCACCGTGACCCCCGTTCCCCCAGCCGGCGCCGCGCCTGTCAACGTCACCGTCGCCGTGGCATTCGCTCCCCCCGTCACCTGCGGCGGAGCGATGCTCAGTCCGGCCAACGTCGCCGACCCCGGCGGGTTCACCGCCAGCGTCGCCGATGCCGATTGCGTGGGCGACAAGGTCGCCGTGATCTTGACGGTCCGGCTCACCGTCACCAAAATCGTCGTGATGGTAAACGTGGCGGAGTTTTGCCCGGACGGAATGTTCACCGAAAATGGCGCCTGGGCGATGGTGGGATTGTCGGACTGCAAGTTGACGTTCACTCCCGCAAGCGGCGCCGGGCTCCCGATGGTCACCGTGCCGCTCACGCTGTTCCCGCCAATCACCGAGCTGCTCGTCAAAGTCACTTGCAGGGCCGGCGCCACGATGAGCTGCGCGGTGTCGCTGATTCTGCCCAGGGTCGCGGTGAGATTGGCGGTCTCGGCCGCAGTGACAACCGAAGTCGGTATCGAGAATGTCGTCGAGCTGCTGTTGAAGGGAATCGTCACGCTCGCGGGCGGCTGCGCAGCGGCGTTATCGCTCGCCAGCGCAATCTTCGATCCTCCGGCCTGCGCGGTGCCGTTCAGCACCACGGTGCCCAAAGCGCTGAGCCCGCCCTGCACGCTCGAGGGTGCGACCGTGAAGGCCGCGAGCTGCAACGCGCTGGGTGGGTCGATTTCCAGCGTCGCGGTCTCGGTCACACCCCCCGCCTGTGCCGTGATGGTGGCCGTCCCTACTGTGGTCACGGTCGCCGAGGTCGCGATGGAAAATTGCGCCGACGCCTGTCCCGCCGGAATCGTCACCGATAGCGGCAGTTGAATCGCAGGACTGCTGCTTCGCAGCGACACCGGCAGACCGGCCGATCGCGCCGGCGCGTTGAGCTCGACCGTCCCCGTGACACTGTCTCCGGCGTTCACGAAGGATTGCGAAAGGTTCAACCCCGTCAGCCGGATCGCAGTTGAAGGCAGGCTGCCCATCTGAAACGTAACCATGTTGGCAGCCGCGCTTTCGGTGGTGACGAGCAGCGAGACCACGCCCGCTCCATCCAATTCCGGCGGCAGGACAATGTTCACCTGGTCGAGTCCGAAATAACCCGGGGCGGCGCCGGCGTATTCCACGGTGAAGTTGTAGCGCGTGCCGGTCGCATCCTGCCCCTGCGCCAGCACCTGGCCGGCATGCCTCAATCCGGTCGAGTAGACAGCCAGGCGCGTGCGTAAATCGCTGCCCCCGTTCTCGGGCGTCTCCACCAGAAATGGTGCGCCCAGGTACGTCACCGCGTTCAGGATCGCCCCCGCGCCTTTTCCCGATGCGTCCGCCGTGAAGACCCCCGGCGCGGAAGTCGCCACCTGCATGGTGCCCGCCTGCTTACCCCCGGTGATCGAGGATTCGACCACCACGCTGGACGCGCCCGCCGTGGCGGCTCCCGGAATCGCCAGGTTGATCTGCGACGGCGACACGTAGATGAGCGCCGCGGCCACGCCGTCCACCATCACGGTGGTGCCCCCCAGCACCGTGGGCAGTTGGCCGTTGGCATCCAGTGTCGCGGAAGCCGCCGCCGCCGCCAGGTTGACGCCGAAGATGGTCGCCAGCGAATCCGGCGCCACCACCGCCTGATAACTCGCGGCGGACACCACCGCAAACGGCTGCGTCTGCGCGAAGCTCAAGCTCGCCAGCAGGGCGAGCCACCACAGGGACCCGGGTCGCATACTCATAAAACGTACCACCGCGCCGAAAGGACGGAGTGGGACAGGCCTCCCGGCCTGTCCTTTCGGGCTTCTTCTTGCACCCAGGGTGGGGCAGGCGCTTCCGCCTGCCGGCGCCACAAGACGCAGTTTTCTCCGCGCCCTCCGCCATCTCCGTTACCTCGGGTTTTGACCTGCTCTCGGTTTTCTCTCCGGAAACCTCCCGTCAAGTTGTAACTGCAGCCTCGTATCCAACCGTGGCGCACGCTCTCAGCGTGCCGCGTCGACACTCGTGTCGACGCTTCTTCGCACCTCCACCATGCAGGCCCGCTCCCGCCAAGTTTCCCTTCTCATTCCGCCACGGGCATCGCGGCCAAGGCTCCGCGTCTTCCTCCGTGTGCTCGGCGCCTCCGCGTCAAGTACACGGCCTCCATTGGCTCCGCCCCCGAATCTACGAAGCTACAATTGATTCGAGGGCCCACTTGGAGAACAAAGAAATCGCGCGCCTCCTCTGGGAGACCGCCGACCTGATGGAGATCGCCGGCGAAGACTCCTTCCGCATCCGCAGTTACCGCAACGGCGCCACCGCCGTCGAGGGCTACCCCGAGCGCATCGCCGACATCCTCCGCGACCCGGCGCGCAACGTCACCGAGATCCCCGGCATCGGCAAAGGCCTGGCCGCCGCCCTGCACGAAATCGTCGAGCGCAGCTCCTGCGAAAAGCGCGACGCGCTGCTGCAGAAGTTCCCCCCCACCGCCCTCGAGTTTCTCAAGATCCAGGGACTGGGCCCCAAAGGCATCGCCCTCATCCTGGAGCACTACCGCATCAGCACCATCGACGAGCTGGAGCGCCTCTGCCTCGAACAGAAGCTGCGCGTGCTGCCGCGCATGGGCGCCAAGCTGGAAGAGAAAGTTCTGCGATCCATCTCGCAATACCGCCAGCGCAGCGGCCGCTACCTGCTGAGCTACGCCGAGACCATGGCCGCCGAGCTGATGGAGACTCTTCGCCAGGTTCCCGGAGTCACGGACATCACCCCCGCGGGCAGCCTGCGCCGCGGCCGCGAGACCGTCGGAGATCTCGACCTGCTCGTCACCGGACCGGCCGATGCCGTGATCGAGCGGTTCCTCGCCTTTCCGCGAGTGGAGGAGGTGCTGGCTCGCGGCGAAAACAAGGTCAGCGCCAAGGTGGGCCGCGAAGGCCTGCAGGTGGACGTTCGCGCCCTGCCGCCCGACACCTTCGGCGCCGCCATGCAGTATTTCACCGGCAGCAAGGACCACAACGTCGCCATCCGCACCCGCGCCGTGAAGATGGGGCTCAAGCTCAGCGAATACGGACTCTTCCGCGTCGAGGACGAGTCCAAAGTCGCGGGCGCCACCGAAGCCGGCGTCTACGAAGCCCTCGGCCTCCCCTGGATTCCGCCCGAGCTGCGCGAAAACTGCGGCGAAATCGAAGCCGCCGCCGAGGGACGCCTGCCCGAACTCGTCGAGCTCGCCCACATCCGCGGCGACCTCCACATGCACACCACCGAGACCGATGGCCGCGCGACCCTCGAAGAAATGGCCCAAGCCGCACTCGCCCGCGGCTACCAATACATCGCCATCACCGACCATTCCAAGGCGCTCGCCATGGCCAACGGCCTGGACGAAGCCCGCGCCGTGGCCTTCGCCAAACAGGTGCGCGAGATCAACCGCAACGGCCTCGGCATCCGCGTCTTCTCCGGCATCGAGTGCGACATCCTCAAAGATGGCACGCCCGACCTCGCGAACGATGCGCTGGCCGAGCTCGACCTCGTGATTTTCAGCGTCCACAGCCACATGAACCTCGAAGCCGCCGAAATGACCGACCGCCTGCTGCGCGCCCTCGAATGCCCGCACCTGCGCGTCCTCGGCCATCCCACCGGCCGCCTTCTCCTGCAGCGCGATCCCTTCCCGTTCGATTTCGACCGCATCGTGGCCGAGGCCGTGCGCCGCGGCGTCTGGCTCGAGATCAACGCCAGCCCCGAGCGGCTCGATCTCAACGGCACGCTGGCCCGCAGCGCCAGGGCCAAGGGCGCCCGCTTCACCATCTCTACCGACGCCCACCACCCTCAACACCTGGCCAGCATGCGTTACGGCGTGCTGACCGCGCGGCGCGGATGGCTGGGTCCGGCCGATATAATGAACACTCTGCCGGCGGACCGTTTCGCCGTCGCGCTCCGTACACGACCATGAAGATCACGGCTTCCCGCGAAGTATACAAGTGCAACCTGTTCCGCGTGACCGAAGACAAGGCGGCGGACCGCAAGAGTGGTTTCGAGATCCGGCGCTCCGTTGTGAGACACGCCGGCTCGGCCGTCATGATGGCGGTGGACGACAAGAAACGCGTGCTGCTGGTGCGTCAATACCGGCTGCCCGCGGGAAAGAATCTGTGGGAGCTTCCGGCCGGCCGGCTGGACCCCGGCGAGAAGCCGCTGCAGGCCGCCAAACGCGAGCTGATCGAGGAGACCGGCTACCGCGCGCGAAGCTGGAGCAAGCTGGCATCTTTCTGGGTGAGCCCCGGCTACGTCCAGGAGCGCATGACGATTTACCTGGCCACCGGCCTCACTGCCGGCCCCGCGACTCCCATGGACGACGAGCAGATCGAGGCTCGCTGGTTTACGCGCAAAGAGCTGCAGGAGATGATCCGCACCGGCCGGATCGAAGACGCCAAGACGATCGTCGGCTTCTTCATGTGGCGCGCGCGGTCGTAGTGCCGAAACGGTTGTGGGCCAACCTTACACGGCGACCTCCAACAGCCTGTCGAGGTCCGATAATCTTATCCGGCCGCCGTTCGATATACCTTCCAGCCACCCAGCGAGCTGAACATTGCCGATGTCCCGCAGTTGCTGAGCTAATTCTGGTCTGGAAGCTGGGAATACACCTCGATCCAGAAGCTCCGCTCGAGCCAGTTGCGTTAAGTAGGATAGCGCTTGCTCCTGGGCCGCATCCGCATCGCCGAACTGCAGGACAGTCACTAAATGACGATGCGCATTCGCTGCCCTAGCTCGAGCAAGCTTGGAAGATGGTAATACAAGACGATGACGCCACGCTTCAGCCAGGCTGTCCCAGAACCGGTCGCGCTGGAATAAAACTCGTCCAAACTGGAGAGCCCAGCCAAGCATGTCATGGCCGGCTTTCAGACGATCTTCGATACTGCCTGTGGAATAAGCCCGAAGGTCCACCTCCATTGGAGGATCCTCATGGATGACCGATAGATCCCGACAGATCGCCAGGAGGTCGACGTCTGCGCTGCGCACCCCTGGCCGCACGGCCGATCCGACGGCCACTACGGCGAGGATGTTAGGGTCGTGTTCGGCGGACTGGACAAAGGCGCCAGTCCACTCGCGTGATCGCGGTGTCGGCCACCTCAGGACCTGATTGGTTGCGCTGACCGGATCTGTATCTTGGCCGGTCATGGTCAGTGACCCCCCGCGAGTAGCGCAGCAACCGCATTCACATACGCTTCAATCTGAGACGCAACGCTCTCCGCATCAAGCTCGGGCGCCTCGACATCACCGTAAGCCGCGGCCTTCCTGGCATCGTTCAGTTCATGAAGCAGGTGCGAAATGTCCGGCAGTCCGTGATTGGCATGCAATCCTGCTGCTGTCTCAGCCTTCTGCCAATGCCTCGTGGATATTGCCAATCCAAAGTGAGCCGCCGCTGCTCCGACGGCTGCCTCCAGGCAGTAGAAGCCGTAAAGCGATAAGTCGTCCCAATCCGTAGGAGCGCCCCACGCGGCGAGAACCCGCTCGAGGTGCTTGCGCGCGAGCTTCAATTTGTCCTCGGCGTCAGACATGGCGGAAGGCAGCCTGAATCCATCATACCCCGCGGGCGTTGCCGCTCCCGACGCGAAAGCCCCACTCACTCCAGGTAAAAAACTTCCTTCATCATGGCAAACCGCTCCCCCGACCCCTTGTCCGGCACCGGCTCGAACAGCCTGCTCATGAAGGCCTGCCAGCGCTGATTCACCGGGTCGCGATCCAGCTCGTCCCAGGCCCTGTCGAAGTCTTCCGCGCGCAGGCACAGCACCAGCTCCTGTCCCCGCCGGAAGATCGAATAGTCCGAAATCCCGACCTCTTTCAATTTCGCCAGCAGCTCGGGCCAAACCCGCTGGTGCTCGCGCTCGTACTCTTCGATTGCGTTCGGCTTGATCTGCAGTTTGAAAGCGTACCGGGGCATAGATTCCTCACTCTATGCATAGCTGGAGATCGCCGCCATGTTCTTCGCGCCCCGCTCGGATGTGATCCGCTCCAGGTATCCGCTCTGGCGGAAAGCGTCCATCGGGTCCGCCGGCAGTCCCTTCGACTCCGCCCATTCCCGAATCGCCGGGCGCACGTCGGTCGAGAAGGCATCCTTCAGGCAGCTCTCCGCGTCCACCAGCGCGCACCGCGTCTGGCAGTCCGCCAGCTTCTCGTGGTCCACCAGCGACGCCTTCGCGTACAATTCCATGGCCGTCGTCACCGTCTGGATCATCGCCTCGATCTTGCCCTTCAGATTGTGGCTCTGGTCGATCATGTAGGCGATGTCCGCCCGCTTCCCCGTCTCCCATTCGAAGTGCAGAATCTCGTGGAAGATGCGAAACGCCTGGTAGGGATCGATCGAGCCCATCGTCAGGTCGTCGTCCGCATAGCGCCGGTCGTTGAAATGGAATCCGCCCAGCATGTCCAGATCCAGCAGCCACGCCACAATCTGCTCGATGTTCTGCGCCTGGTAGTGATGCCCCGTATCCACCAGCACCCGCGCGTTCGGGCCCGCCGCCTGCGCCAGCAGCAGGGCCATGCCCCAATCGGCGATGTCCGTGTGGTAAAACGCCGGCTCGAATGGCTTGTACTCCACCAGCATCCGCTGCCCCGCCGCCATGTGCTCGTGCGCCGTGCGCAGCCCCTCCGCAAACCACCGGCGCCGGTGCCGGATGTTCTGCGTGCCCGGATAATTCGACCCGTCCGCGAACCACAGCGAAAGGTCGCGGCTCCCCAGGCGCCGTTGAATCTCGATGCTGCTCAGAATGTGGTCCAGTGCCTCTTTGCGCACCCCCGGATCGGGATTGCCCAGCGACCCGTATTTGTAGACCTGATCCTGGAAAACGTTGGGATTGATGGCGCCGGCGCGCAGTCCATTCTTCCTTGCCAGCGCCTGCACTTCCTCCGTATCGCCGGCCCCATGGGGCAGATCCCACAGCACGTGCAAGGCGACGCTTGGGCAGACGCCCGTCCAGCGATGTACCTGGCCGGCGTCGTTGAACTTCTCCTCGGTGGTTGTGGCCGCGGCGGGCTGTAGAAACTTACCGAAGCGTGTGCCGGTATTCGCGAATCCCCAGGAGGGCAATTCGATCTGAAACGAGTTCAGTGCGGCTATGAGGGTATCGTTCTGTTTGCTGGTATACACGTGTTTCGACCATCCGCTTTCCATCATGGGCGCGCCATGGCACTTTCGTCAAACGGCCGCCATCCCGGAAAGCCGGTTTTGTAATGCGGAACCGCAACCACCCGCCACCGCCCGGCCCCACCTCCCCTGTGCCCCCGCATTCGTTTCACAATCCAAAACCGCCCGCCCGTTGCCGAATTGGTGGGGCGGACCCCCTGGTCGGGGTGCCCTCTGGGCCGGGACGCCCTCGTCCCGCTGCCGCACCGACGCTTGGTCCACGCGGAAGTCTCCCCTCCCTCAGGCCGTTGCCTCTTTGTTTTTCTCCGCGTCTTCCTCCGCGCCCTCTGCGCCTCCGCGGTCAATTTCTCACCCGAAAAACGCCGCGTCCAGCTCGCGCGTCACCTCGTCCGGCAGCGGCCTCAGCGAACCCACCGCCCGGCAGTTGATGATCGCTTCCGCGGTCGACTCCAACACCTCCAGACGGTCGAACGCCTCCAACACGTCGGCGCCGGTCACCAGCACGCCGTCGTTCTCCAGGATGACGGCCGGCCGCGCCGGCGAGATCAGTTGCGCCAGCTCCCGGCCATCGCCGAATTGCAGGCCGTATGGCGCCCTGCCCACCTGCCGCACCACCACGTAGCTCTCGGGAATCGTCCGGCTGTCGAGCGCCGCGCCGGTCACGCTGAACGCCGTCGCGTTCACCGGGTAGGCGTTCACCACCGCTCCCACCGCGGGATGCTGCCGGTAAATCGCAGCGTGCAGTCCCGCCGCGCGGCTCGGCGATTTGCGTGCCTCCGCCCGCCCATCGCGAATCAGCACCAGGTCCTCGACATCCAGCGCGCCGCGATCCACCCGGTAGGGCGTAATCAGAAACGCGCCATCGTCCACGCGCGCCGAGTAGCTTCCCTGCGTGCTGATGAACAGTCTCTGCCGATACGCCCGCCGCACGAACTCGCCGAGGCGCCGCCGCACTTCGTTCTCCTGGCTCGATGGCGCAGGCGCCTCGAATTCCTCCAGCGTCCCGCCGCGCCGCCGCTCCAGATCGATCTCGTCATCCGTCAGAAACCGCACGCCGCCGCCCGCGAGCCCCGCCTTGATGAGCGTCTTGGCCGTGAATTCCAGCGTCTCGAAACGCCGGAAAGCCTCCTGCAGATCGCGGCCGCCCGTGACCACTCCGTGATTCTCCAGGATCACGCAATCGTATCCCTGTTCGAATACATCGGCCACGCGCTTCCCCAGCGCCACGCTCCCCGGCAACTCGTAGGGCGCGAATCCCACCTCGCCGCACACCCGCCTCGCCTGGTGAAACAGGCGTGTGTTCGGCGCCTCGTGGACCAGGCTGAAGGCCACCAGCGCCGTCGGATGCGCGTGCACAATCCCGCCCAGCTCCGGCCGCCGCCGGCGAATCTCCTGGTGAATGGGAAGCTCCGATGACGGCCTCCGCACGCCCTCGATCGCTCCATCCGCGCGGATCGCGACGATGTCCTCCCGCCGCAATCCTCCCTTGTCCACCCGCGCCGGCGTGATCCACGTATCCCCGTTCTCTTCGCGGATCGAAAGATTGCCGCCCGACGTCGTGGTCATGCGGTAGCGGTAGATCCGCTCCATGGCCTGCAGGATTTCGTCGCGCGGGTGCTGATAATTGCGTGGCGTCGGCATGGGACTTTACGGCCGCCGGTTCAGCCCATCGGAATCCCGACTGCCCCGGCAAAACGGCTGCGGAACTCCTTCCAGTCCTTGCCCTTTCGGGCCAGCACCTGCGCGACATCGAACCATGAATTCGTAGTCGGCGACTCCTGTTGGAGCATGGCAGGATCGACCCCGGCAAGAGAAATGATCGTCCAGTAGTCTCGGAAGTCCTGCTTCTTGGCCTTTCTGTGCGATTTCTCGGCTTCCCCGGCGCGGTTGTGTGCGTTGCTGACATCCGCGCCGCCCTTGATCTCGATGGCCAGAATATTCCTGAGTTTCCCTTCAAATTCCTCTTGGATGCGGATATCTGGGTCGCTGCTTAGAGCGATGATGACTTTCCGCTTGGATGCATTGTGAACGGTGATTTTCGAGCTGTCTTGGTTGACGATAAACTTCTTGACAATCTCGACAACCGAGAGAAAGACGTCGAGCGTCGCCTGCTTGCCGATGGCGTTATTGTTGCTGCCATACAACTGGGCGCCGAGCGTGAGCAGCGGCAACTCGGAGACGTCGCGGGCTGTGATTTGTGGCGAGATCTGGCGCACCAACTCGGCAAGATTCCCGGCCATGACGGTGCAAAAGCGTTCGACGTCGGGACGCTTCCTCGGATTGAAAAGGCCGCGAGTCTCCATGCTCTTGAATGGCCCCATCCCGGTGCCCTTTCGATAGAACCGTTTCTGGGATATGCCGAGCAGGAGGCGGTAGTAGCCTACCAGAGTAGGCTTCTTCTCCAGGACCGCCGGGACTGGAAAGACGTGTTCGTCGCGGATGCCTGCCGCGGCAAGAATCTTCTGGGCGGCAGCGGGAACGTAATCGAGAAGCTGCTTTTTCGTGATCGTCGGGTCAAGCCGGCCGAGCGTCTTGCTCAAAGCGTCCATGAGCACGCTCTTGCGTGCCGCAACGAGCATCTGGTGGAAAACCACCTGACGGGATGGACTCAGAGGCTTGTCGCTCACCGGATCAAATCCCCGTTCAGACGATTTTCGGCGATCTGCAAATAGGACGGATTGAGTTCGATACCGACGAAACGCCGGTCTAGCTTCAACGCGACCAGGCCCGTGGTTCCCGATCCGATGAACGGATCAAGGATCAGTTCGTTCGGGCTGGAGCCGA
>Ga0116222_1001480_pt1 | contig 13035 bp, 14 predicted proteins | sample Sb_taG_12_FD_88963 | JGI IMG/M metagenome (GOLD analysis project Ga0116222, IMG submission 88963) | Peat soil microbial communities from Weissenstadt, Germany - Sb_50d_9_AC metaG | ecosystem: Environmental > Terrestrial > Soil > Wetlands > Peat | place: Germany: Weissenstadt | collected 2010-09-21
CCCGTCTCCCCATGTCCCTGGATGCCCTCCCACGGGGGCACGGGCTTGAACCCCCCGATGCCCGGATTCGCGAACATCGCCTGGTGCGCGGCGTCGCCGATGCCGAGCCGCAGGTTGCGCTCGCGAAAAGACAGCGTGTACTCGTCCCTGCCCGAGCGCCGGTAACTCCGGAAACACATGCTCTCACCGCGAGGCACGTGCAATCCATCGACATCGGAAAACTCGCGAGCCACGCGCACCACCAGGCCCGGGAAAAAATGGCGGACGCGCAAATGCGGAAGCGCGGGCGGCTCCGCGGGCTCCTCCGGCGGCGCGGCGTCGCCTCCCCGCTCCCGCCACTGCTCCATGGTAATGGTGTTGGCCGCGGCCGCCTGTTGCCAGGTGAGTCCATCGGGCGTCCGCGCGCACGGCTCGCCCGCCGCTACCGAATCGGCGGCGCGCAGGAGGCGCTCCTGGCCGGCCGGGTCCGGGCACAGCACCGCGGCGTCGCGCAACATCCGCGCGGCATCCGGCCTGCACGATTCGCCCCCCAGGCCGGCCAGCGTATCAAACGTCACCAGCATGCTCTCGATGGCTTCGCGCGGCAGGCCCGGCAGGGATTTGGCGATCGATTCCAGCGCCCCCGTAATGTCCACACAGGCAGTCTAGCGCAGCGCCCCAACCCCGACCCCCAACCCCCGCCCCCCCAACTGGCCCTACCCCCCATTTCTCACAAGTGTTCGGATCGAGGGACGTGGCGCAGGGGGTGCCCTCTGGGCCCGTGCCTGCCGGGGTACCCTCTGGGTCGGGCACTCATGCCGACGCCTGGCTTCGGCAGCCTGCGCCACATCAGCCGGCGGAGTGTGAGAAATGCGCCTACGCGCGCATCTTCTTCCACGTGTCCAGGCAGCGCTGAGCGGTTTCGAGCGGCGGGAAGCGGCTGCCTTCCTGCTCGATCAAATAGTACTCGACGCCGCCCACCGACTCGGCGGCCGCCAGGATCTCCTTCCAGGGCGATTTGCCTTCGGCGAACAGCACCTTGTAGCCCTCGCCCGGCGCCCAGTCCTTGCAGTGCAGGCAGTTGATGCGGCCGGGGTTGGCCTTGATCCACGCCACCGGATCGGAGCCGACCTCCACGCACGTCCCCACGTCGAGCTGCAGCATGAAATCTTTGGGCGTGTTGGCGGCGATGACTTCGATGGGCCGTTTGCCGTCGAGCGGACGGAACTCCGTCTGGTGGTTGTGGTATCCGCCGCGCAACCCCGCGGCGCGGAACTTCTCGCATGCCGCGGTGAGGGTGTCGCCGACTTTTTTCCAGCCGTCCAGGCCGGCTGGATTGCCGGCGCTGGCGTTCACAATGAACTTCGCTCCCAGCGCCTGGTTCAGTTCGATGGCCTTCTGTATACCGTCGCCCGTGAAGGCGTTCAGGCCGTTGTGCGTGGAGTTGCAGCGGATGCCCAGATCGTCCATCAGCTTTCTCACCTCCTTGGCATAGGCCGGCGTCCAGTTGAAATAGGGCGAGAAGAACTCCACCACTTCGTATCCCATTTTGGCTACGGCCGTGACGGTGCCGTTGAGGTCCTTGGCCAGTTCGTCGCGGACCGAGTAGAGTTCGAGCCCGATAGGAATGCGCCTGCGCTGCGGAGCGCCAGTTACCAGCGGAGCCGCCGCGGTCCACGCAAGCCCCGCACTGCACGCGCAGAATGACCGGCGGGAAATGGAACTGTGGGATGCCATGCCCAAGACCATAACACATCGACGCCGATGGTATCCTGGGAACAGCCAGTGTTTCAGCCAATCCTGCTCCGCAGAACCGGGGCCATCATTGCCGGGAGTCTTCTGGTTCTCACCGCCGTGTACGCATTCCAGCGGCCCTTCCGCGAGTACCCGGGCGTGGAATACGAGCATTTCCCATTACCGCCGGATTACAAAGAGCCCGGAGAGTGGACCTTCGCGCGGCTCATGTACCCTCCCGTGGGGCGCTATTACGGCGGCTTCGAGTTCAATGGAAGCTGGCGCGAGGGCGGCTCCAACTGGACCATGGACTACCCGCGCAGCGACCGCCATATCTCCGCCGCCCTGCGCCGCTTGACCCGCGTGCATGCCCGCTCCGTCGAGCAGCCGGTGGACCTGGACACCGGCGACGTCTACGACTGGCCGTGGCTCTACGGCGTGGAAGTGGGACACTGGGACCTGACCGGCGAACAGGCCAAAGCCATGCGCGAATACCTGCTGCGCGGCGGCTTCTTCATGTGCGACGACTTTCACGGCGCGATCGAATGGGATGTTTTCCAGGCCAGTATGAAGAAGGTCTTCCCCGACCGCCCGATCGTGGACATCAGCAACTCGGATCCGATCTTCCACACACTCTACGATCTGGAGCAGCGCTACCAGGTACCCGGCGCGCTGTATCTGGAAACGGGGCTGACGTACGAGAAGGGCGAGACCGGGAAGGTGCCGCACTGGCGCGGGATCTACGACGACTATGGCCGCCTGATCGTGGTCATGTGCCACAACATGGACCTGGGCGATTCGTGGGAGCACGCCGTCAACCCGCAGTATCCCGCGCGGTTTTCCGATTTGGGAATCCGCATCGGCATGAATTACATTATTTACTCGATGACGCATTGAAGCGCAAAGGCCGCGGCGCGGTACCATACAGCACAGGAACTTGTTCGCGCCGTGGCCGTTTTGCGCGAGTTCCTTAGGAGAGCTTATGACCTGGAGCTCCACCGGTGCGATCCTCCTGGCTTTGGCCGTGATCCTCGGCGCGTTCGGCGCCCACGGACTGCGCGACCGCCTGGATGCCTACTCCATGAGCGTGTACGAGAAGGCGGTCTTCTACCATTTCATCCACGCGCTCGGGCTGCTCATCGTTTCCTTTCTGCCCAAGACCGGCACGTTTTCCGAATTCGCGGCGAACTGGGTGTGCGGTCTCCTGCTGGCGGGCATCGTGATCTTCTCCGGCAGTCTGTACGCACTCGCCATCAGCGGCAACCGCATCCTGGGCGCCATCACCCCGTTCGGCGGCGTGTCCTTCATCGCGGCCTGGCTGACACTGGCCTGGTTCCTGCTGCGCCGGGCGTAGCTCTTGCCTCCACTTCCAAGATCGCGAGATTCAATGCCCGCCGCGAGGCCGCTCTGATCGGAGCCCCGACCGTAAGGGAGGGGTTGCCCGGTGGCGCAGACTCTCAGTCTGCCGTGTCCGCACCGGAATCGCTACAATGGCCCTACCATGTCAGGTCCGGATTTCGCACTCCAGGGCAAGCTGGCCATCGTCACCGGCGGCGCTAACGGAATCGGATTTGCCGCTGCCCGCCTGCTGGCCGCCAGTGGCGCCTCGGTCTGCATCTTCGATCTGGAGCGTGAGAACCCTCACCTTGCCGCGCAGCAGATCGGGGCGCGAGCCTTCCCCGCCGATGTGACCAGCCGCGCATCGCTGGATGCCGCGTTCGCCGCCGCCGGCCCGCCCGACATCGTCATCGCCAACGCCGGAATTGCCGCGGAAGCCGACTTTCTCGACCACTCGGCGGAGGATTGGGAACGCATCGTGAAGGTGAATCTGACGGGCGCCTTTCACACCGTACAGTCGGCCGCCCGCCTGATGAAGCCGCGGCGCAGCGGAGCCATCGTGCTCACCGCTTCCACGAATTCCTACGATGGCGAGTCCCGGCTGGCCGCGTACAATGCGAGCAAGGCAGGACTCCTGGGCCTCGTCCATACCGCGGCGAATGAGCTCGGCCCTTATCAAATCCGGGTGAATGCCGTCTGCCCGGGACTCATTCGAACCCGCCTTACCGAGCGTCACTTTTCCACTCCGGAGGTCCTGCGCGACTACTTCCGCCACATTCCCCTGGGACGCGGCGGCGAGCCCGGTGAAGTAGCGCAGGCCATCGTATTCCTCGCGTCCGGCCTGGCGTCGTATATTACCGGCGCGACTCTGTTCGTAGACGGCGGCCAGATGGCAGCCAAGTTCGGCGCCTGGTCGGAAGCCACCGCCGAATTCCGCGAAGGCCAATGGCGTCTGCGTTGACTCGGTGGGGCAGGCGCTTTCGCCTGCCAACCGATTCTTTCTCAGGTTCTCAGCTCAGACTCAGCTCAGCGATTGTGCTGACGGCTGGGTAATCGCTTCTTCGCGCCGGCCTCGCAGTCAATCACCATCTTCATGGGTGTGATGGCGCCTTGATCCCGGAGGTTGACCATCAGAAATCGGCGGCCGTCGGGACTGACCTCGAAGAAGCGGTCGCCTTCCACGTGCGCCTCAAAGAGCGCCTTCGGCACGCCGCCACGAATTGAGATCCAGTCGTGACCTCTACCGCCATCAGCTTTCGATCACCCGCGATATAGAACAGTTCCTTCCCGTCGCCTCTCCACACCGGACGGCTGCCCCCATCCGTGGAAACCTGCCACTTGCTCCCCCATCACCTTTGGGATGCGGTTGTGCGACCTCTCATTCGGGCGGCCGATATACGGCGTTTCTGGACTTCATCGGTCGGCCCGCCCTGCCGGAAGGTCATTTTCCCCGAACGCCACCTTCAAGGAAGTACCGCGGCCGCACTTCTGTGCCGGTTCCTAAACGCTACGGCGTTAGGAAGGATCGATTGCGGACGCCGGCCAAATCCCGGATGCGCCGCAGTCCGGCCGGAGCGCCACGCGACACTTCTCAGAAGGGAAGAACTTGGAAACGCGATCCAACATCAACGTGGCGGAGCGGCCATTTGAAGCACGAGCGAGGGCCTGGTTTGGATGCCTCCGGCCGAGACCTGGATGGGCTGGGCTCCCGCCGCTAGATCTGACGGCACCACGATCCGCACCAGATAGAGACCGGGCCCTGTCAGCCCGGCAAACACCACGCTTGCAGCCTCCCCACCCACGATTGCCGCGACCGGCGCGTTCACCGGAAAGGCCCCCGAGAATACCTGGTCCGTGATGAATTTCGATGGATCGAGCGTGGAGCCCAAGCCGATCATATATAAGTCGAGAGTGTCGCCCGGATACACCGGCCGCACGACCCGGGGGTCCGTGGCGCTATTACCCACCAAAGTCGCGGTGCCCGCCAGGGCCGCGGTCACGAAGAACGTGCTGCCATCCACGCTCGGCGGCGCGTATACCGCCGGTTGGGCAGGCTGGGCCGTGATCGGAAACGGACTACTGTTCACTCCATTCACTTGCACCAGCACCTGGACCTTCCCCGGAGCCACGCTGGCAGGAACCAGAGCATTGATTTGCGTGGCACTGACGTAGAGCAGAGCGGCCGGCGCGCCATTGAACGTCGCCGTTACGCCGCCCAGTGCCACGGGCAGCTCTTGCGCGCCATTCAGGTTCCACGTTTGCGGCGGACCCGCCAGATTGCTCCCCTCGATCATCACCCACAAGCCCGGCGCAATCCCCGCCGTGTATCCCCAGGAGTCGACGATCGCCTGAATGACAGGAGTGGGTCCGGTAGACGTGCCAGTGCCGGAAAGACCGATGGCCGAGGGGCCTCCGCTGATGTTTCCGGCAATGAACAGCGATGCCGTCCGCATTCCCGGGGCCGCCGGCGTGAACGCCACCTGGATCGTACAACGTGCGCCAGCCGCCAGAGTGGCGTCGCAGTTGTCGGTCTCCGCGAAATCGCCGCTATTCAGTCCGCCGGCCGCGATCGCCAAAAGGCTCAGCACGCCGGCGCCGGTGTTGCTCACCTGGACGGTCTGCACGGCCCCAGCGGCGCCTACATTTTGCGCGCCGAAATCCAGGCTTGTGGTGGAGAGCGCGGGAGCCTGCACCTGGGAAGGATTGGAAGCACCATCCTCGGTTACCGTGAACGCGTAATTCCCAATCCGCATCGTCGCCTGCCGTTGGGGACCGTAGTTGGCCGGTACGGTATACGTGAGCGCGGCGCTGCCCGAACCCGCCCCCGGGGTGAACGTTATCCAGGGCTGGTCCGCCGAAGCCGCCCAGACGCATCCGTCCGATGTCGTGATCTTGATGGTTCCCGTCGCACCCACCGAAGGAGCCGATATGCTGCCGGCAGGATTCAGTGACATCGCGCAGTTCCCCGTAACCGTGGAATCCACCACCAGCATCAAGTTGAGAACCTCGCCAAAATCGCCGGCGCCGGCGATCTTCAGCCGTCCGCTCAACGCCATCGCGCTCTGTCCCAGGGTGACGGTCAGCGTCCCCATCGCGGTCCTCTGCAGCGGAGGGAGCGACGCCGGCAGCGGCAGATCGCCTACGTTCGTGTGCAGGATCACCGCCCGGCTCGGCGCCGGCCCCGCGAGCCACAGCGCTTCGCCCGTATTGACAAGCGTCGGTGTAACATGGCAGGTCGCGCCCGAAGGAATCGCCAGCGTGGACCCGTTCTCCACTGTCACATCCAGGCTGGGACACACCACGTGGATGCCCGCCAATTCGCCATTGGCGAATTTGAGCGGACCCGAGCCTGCGTAAGGCACATTGCCGACCTGCATCAGAGGCATGGTCGACGTGTCACTGCCCGTGCCCGGGTCAGCCAGTACAACGGACCGTCCCGCCTGCCGGGTCTGAACGTAGAGATCCTGGTTGTTGAGGAACAACCCATACGAGCCGCGGGCGTCGGTATCGCGGTCGACGGTCACGGTAGCGGGAGGGTCGGACGTCAGATCGGGCGGCGCCGCCGCGAAGTTCGCGTTCCATTGTGCCAGGGTTTCGGCACTCGCGCGCGGAGTACCGTCCGGATCGATGATGCCGAAGTCGGTCTCGTCCTGTGTACCGTACCCGCCGGGCCACCACCAGACGGAAGCGCCGTTGGAGCCGTCATCCACCACCTGCCGCATCATCGTATCGGAGATGGCTGCCTGTGCCGTCCGTGAAGCCGGGTTGCCGCCATCGGCGCCGATATCCGCGCCGAATTCCGCCCAGACGACCGGCTTGCCGCCACTCCGGTAGCGGCTGTAGGCGCCGATCAGGCCATAAGGCCGGTCGTCCGGCCAGAGCAGCACCGGCGAATATCGTTCCGGCTCGAAGAAGTCCAGGTGGGCGGCTCCCGACCCGATGTCGTAACCGGTATTGTCATTATGCGTCGACGTCATGGTGACCCAGTTACGATAGGTCAGCAGCGTATCGGGATCGCTGCGGTGGAGTTGGCGCGCGATCACACCCAGATTCCGGCCCAGGTAGTCGTCCAGAAAACGGCGATACGCCGCCACCATGATCCTCCACGGTCCGTCGTTTTCCATCTGATCGTCCAGCGGGTTAGTGAGTTGCCCGTTGCCGTCCAGCGGCGCGGTGCAGCCCCAAATCTGCTGGGCGTTGGCCGGCGACCCGTACTGATCGCCGACCCAGGCGCGCCAATCCGGGTCGAGGACCAGGCGGCCGGTGTTGTAGACGAGCCCTCCATTGACAAGCCTCCCCTGCCCGCCCGTGCCGTGAGTGCCGATCATCGGTTCCCACAGCAACTCGTAGGCGAACACGCGATCGTTACCCGGAAGATAAGCGGCCTGGAGAAACGATTCCAGGGTGGGCGAGATCTGTCCGGCATAAGCCGCATTCGTGAGGGTGGTCCGGAGCGAAACCTGCACCCAGATCCCATGACTCCGACACCGCTCCAGAAAATCGATGAGGGCACGTCCCTCCTGCGCCCACAATCCTTCATAGTCGCTGAATTGAATGTTGACCAGATTGAAATGGAGAGCGGCGATTTCGGTGAGATCCGCCTCTACCAGATCCGGATCGTACTGGGCGGCCTCGAGCCAACTCTGCCCGTTGAGAGCGCCGCGATTGATGCCGACAATGAAGCGAGGCCAGTAATTGACTCCTCTCAGGAATACGTGCTGGCCGCCGGCGGAAAAGGCGCCGTTGACGATGCGGATCTTCCGATCGGGCTGGCGCGACAGGATGGGGTCCAGCACGCGGACCGGGCTATCGATCCGATCCACCTCCTGCCCTCCGATCGTGAGGCGGAACTGGAGCGTGTAGTCTCCGTTTGGGAGACTCGCGATATTGAGCGGGACGTTGCGCAGTTCGCCCGGGGTGAGGCTTAAGGCCACCGCGGGCTGCGCGGTGACGCCGGATGGTCCTGAAATGGACCACTGCAGACTCGCTTGCACGGGAGAGGCCGCCGCGTTCAAAATGGCCGCCTGGCCGGTGATCGCTTCGCCCGGCAGCCACACAAGTTGATCGGCGCCCGCGGTGCTGAGGTAAAGACGGTTGGGCGCTGCCTGGAGAGCGGCGACCAGTTGCGCACGGAGGGGATCGACGATTTGCGGCCAAGGCAACCATACAACGAGCGAGTACGCAGTGGAAATGGAGGAAAGGGAAAACGTGGTGCCGGCATACAGCGTGGCGGCGGGTGACAGGAGGTCTCCAATCACGCGGTAGCCTCCTGCCGAAAACGAAGAAGAAAAAAGTCCCCGGCTACGCGGCACCGGCACACGGAGCCCGGAAGCGGTCGTGTACTGCTCGTTGGACGGAGAGACCGTCGGAATCGGAGGGGGAGTAAACGACCCCTGCGGCGGGGGAGCCCCGACTGACTGAAGGTAAGCGGCCCAGTCCAGCCAACGGCCGCCGGGCGTCAGATAGAGGGGGTCGAGGAACGGCTCTCCACCGCTCGCAATCAACATGCCGCCGGTGTTTACATGTGTGACGATTGCCATGAAACAGTCGAATGGCAGACTCTCCAAGGAGGGCACCGCGACCAGGATATCAGGGCTGTCGAGCGCGCCAGGCAGGTTCACCGGAGAAACGACCTTCACACTGTAACCCGCATCGCTTAGGAGTCCGCTGAACTGCGATGCCGTGAATGCCCACCGGGCATCGCTCCATGGGCCGCTGCCATCAACCAGGACGGCGCGCGGCTGTGCACAGAGCGACGTGCCGCAAAGAGCAGTGACAAGGCACGTCAGAGGGACACCGCTCGCAATTGACCGTCGAAAACGGGATGACACGTATCAGGTTATCATTCGTCCGCCGGTTGTACGCTGCCATTCAGTCCGGCCTCATACAAAAGGCGAAACGCGAGCTGGACGTGCCCGCAGATGCCTCAGTCGATCGCGCAGATATGCTATGCCTCTTCTGTTTTCAAATCCCCCCAGGTGCGCGTTCTGGGAAGCATGCGAGCGCTCTGTCTGGCCGGCCATACGGAAGTTGGCCCCAACGTTGTGGCCTGGGATAGCTCCCGCCTGGTCGCGTAGCGTTTACCAATGGGTCCGCTCCTGGCGGTTTACGCACTCGAAAACTGTGCCAATGGTCGTGAAACGGCGTTACCGGAGACTACGCCGGAGCAGCATCGGAGCCTCCGGCGGAATCCGGTGCTTTTGGCCAGTCTGACAGCTTGCTGCCGCACCACGGCAGAAATAGATCCTGGTGGCGGCAAAGGCGTCGGGGTTATGTGGCGGTTCCCTGTAGTGATACACGACGCTACACCCGTCGTCCCCGACGCCGTGGATGCACTGCTCGAACTTCTCCCAGCACCAGCCCATCTCTACCATGTTGCCAACCTCAGACCGGAGCGGCAACAGCGCATATCGGATTCGAGGCACGCGAAATCCAGTGCCGCGGCCACTCGCCCAGGTCTCCCGGTCGCTCCGGGCGGCCAAGGTGCGCCACCAGACGCAGTGGGTGAACGCGCACAGGTCGAGCATGGCGCCGCGTCCCTAAGTGATTTGCAATCAACCTCGATTTCCGGCCAACCCTTCCAAACCGGCGGAATCGGATTTGCATATCTCTTTATCGAAAGGAATGTGCAATGGCATCTGTGAAGAGTTGGCATCCGAGCGAGCGGCCCCACGGCACCGGCGAAGCCCAAGCCACAGGTTGGGTCATGATTGCGATCCTGCTCGGTTCCGTCGCCTTTGCCCTTTTCTGCCTCTGGTGGAAGGTCAGAGGGTAGTCGAGCCTCGTCGCCACGTTTCCGAGAGCAAGTTGCTGGATCCCCCCCGTGGACCGTGCCGTTGGCGCAGGACTGGGGCGCCTTTTGAGCAACTGCCCAGCCCGGTTCCCGTCGCCTGCCAGCCCGTGTTGTCGGCGCCACCGGGCCTGATTCCGCCATTGGGACGGGAAGCAGCCTTACCTCTTCCAGCCGAATAGCGGCCACGCGATTCAGCGCATGTTTGAGCGCGGCGTCGAAAAGGATGACGTGAACGCGGTCATCTCCGGCGGCGAAACGGTTGCGGACCACCCGGACGACAAGCCCTACCCGAGCCAGTTGCTGCTCGGGTTCGTTGAGGGCAGGCCGATTCACGTGGTTGCCGCTTGGGATGCCGGGACGGAGACGTGCATAATAGTGACGGCGTATGAGCCGCAGCCGGAGCAGTGGGAGGCGGGATTCAGGAAACGGAGAGACGAATGAATTGCGTGGTATGCAGACACGGTGAGACCCACCCCGGACGGGTGACGGTAACGCTTCAGCGCGGCGACACCACGGTGATCCTAAAGCAGGTGCCGGCGGAGGTGTGCGAGAACTGCGGCGAGTATTACCTCTCGGACACAGTAGCGGGACAGGTCATGAACAGGGCCGAAGCCGCGGTGAAGAGCGGGGCGGAAGTGGAAATTCTAAGGTTCGCGGCCTAGCCTCGTACCGTGATGGTTCTCCCGCACCGTTCTTTATGAAGGCGGTCCCCCCAGACCTGCCGGAGCAGTTCTCGCTGGCGCTGGAGGAGGAGTAGCCTGGAAATACGGGGATTCGACATGACACGCGACGAGGCGATTGCAGAGATCACCAATAAGTTGGTGGAGTTCTACCAGCCGATCCGCATCTGCCTGTTCGGATCTGTCGCGCGTGGCGATGACGGGCCGGATAGCGATCTGGACTTTCTGGTCGTGGTCCCGGACGATGCGCCTGAGGACAAATTGCGCCCCGGCGCTGGGCGGAGAGCGGTACGTGGAACCGGGTTCGCCAAGGACATCGTGCCGTGGCGCAAGACCGATTTCGAGCAGCGGGCGGCCTGGGTCAGGGCGTCCCTGCCGGCCACCGTGGTGCGCGAGGGAAGAGTGCTCTATGACACCCAGTGAAGCCCGTGCCCGGGAATCGCTCGAATGCGTGGTGGCGCTGGCGGGATCTCCAGGAAAGCGGCGAGGTGGATTTCCTGATCGTGGAATAAAAGGGTCCTTAAAAAGAAACGGCCAGGCGGTTAAGCCTGGTCGTCGGTCCGAAGATGCTATCTCCAGAGGGGTCATAAACAAGTCTGGGTCATAGCAGCACGCTTGTCAACTCGGGGAAAATCGGCTATAAATCAATGAAATACAAAGGGTTATATCCTATATCGACGGCTTCAAGGCGAGTATTACCTCTCGGACACAGTAGCCGGACAGGTCATGGATAGGGCCGAAGCCGCGGTGAAGAGCGGGGCGGAAAAGTGGAGATCCTGAGGTTTGCGGCGTAGCGCGATGGCTTAAGCATGTCCTGCGATAGATGGCAGATTGCGGTAATCTGTCAATAGGCGAGGAAATGGGAACATGGCGCGTAAAGCGGGAGCCCGGTACAAGGGCAAAGTAGATGGCGCGGGACGGGTGCTCATACCCGCTCCGCTCCGCGAAAAACTCGGCGTGCAGCCGGGCGCAACGGTGAGCATCACGGAAGGCCGCGCCGGGCGGATCGTGCTCGAATCCAGGATGGCTGCCGTGCGCGAAGCGCAGGAATACTTTTGTAGCCTCGCTCCGTCAACCGAAGTGTGGTCGGACCAGCTCATCGCCGAGCGTCGCGAAGAGGCACGGCGTGAAATTGAAGACTGAGCAGCCGCGATAAGTGCTCGACAGTTCCGCTGTGATCGCGCTGGTAAGACGCGAGCCGGGATGGGAGAAGGTCGAAGCCGCTCTGGAGCACTCGGTGATATCGGCCGTCAATATCACCGAATCGATGACCAAACTAATCCGTCAGGGCGGGGAGCCGCGTCTGGTGGAGCGCTTGCTCAGAGATCTGGGTCTCGAGGTGATTCCGTGGGATGAGGAGTTGGCATGGGCGAGCCGCGACCTTTGCCCTCTTGCCTGGACGAATAGCATTTCCTTCGCCGATCGGGCGTGCCTCACGCTTGCGCGTCACTTGGATCTGACCGCTCTGACCGCCGACTCGGAATGGAAGAAACCGAGCCATGGCGTCCGGGTGTCGATGTTTAGAGAAGGCAGGCACAAATGAACCCGCCATCCGTCGCGCCTGCTGCCCCCCTGCTCACCGGGCGGGAGTGGAAGCCGGCTTACGAGACCGAAGACGGCGACCTCGTCGAACTGTTCTACAACCCCGCCCTCGCTGCTCCAAATTCTACGACCGCATGACCGGCTACTTCTCGCAACCGCGCTGGTGCTGGCGGTCCGCGCCACCACTAGCGGCGAAGTCTTCGAGTACAGCGACAACCACGAATTGCTATCGCCGGGAGGCGCGGTGTTCGACCGGCTGAGCGGGGAGAATCCTGCCTCCGCAACGCCAGCCGGAGGCGAGGGCGTCTGCTGGCTGACACAGACTGCCGAAGGCAAGCGGATGATCCTGCAGACTGAAGAGGGGCCGCAGGAAGTACATTCCTTGAATCAACTGATCGACACGCTGCGGCGCGTTGGCTCTCCCTCCGTGTCGCCTGGAGATGACGCGCGGTTAGTGGTTTAGTGGTTTAGACCCTGGCCTCGAAACACGGTCACAGCGGAAGCAACTTTATTTTTCGCCACTTTTCACCCACCTTTTTGCTGATTCTCAAACTACTTGCGCCAACCCACCCGGTGCCGCACCACCCCGTCGGCGCAAATCTGTCTGCTACATTTAAATCAGGGAGAGAACTGCGCCAGAAGTGGGGCAGGCGCTTCCGCCTGCCAACCGCGGCACAGTCGCGCTGGCCATCCGGGCCCCTTTTTCGGAAACGAACCCAAACCGCTCACCGTGAGCGGTTTTTCTTTTTGGGAGGACGCATCCATGCAACCGATCAAACACGACCGTCAGAGACTTCGCCACCGGGAAAACCCGGGTGACGCAAATTGTAAAAATGACCCTCAATTTGCGTCACCCGATTTCGACTCATCTCCGCAACCCACACAAACAGAGGGGGTTACAACGTCGTGAAAAACAAACTGACACGCCCGGGAAACTTGCGTCACCCTGGCCCCTTCTCTGGGGGCGCA
>Ga0116222_1001482_pt1 | contig 13024 bp, 7 predicted proteins | sample Sb_taG_12_FD_88963 | JGI IMG/M metagenome (GOLD analysis project Ga0116222, IMG submission 88963) | Peat soil microbial communities from Weissenstadt, Germany - Sb_50d_9_AC metaG | ecosystem: Environmental > Terrestrial > Soil > Wetlands > Peat | place: Germany: Weissenstadt | collected 2010-09-21
AGAAGTCGCCCACGCGCTCCAGCGCCGTGGGTGTGTACATACTCTCCGAGCCGCCGCTGACGAACTGGCCGGTGTACTCCTGGGACCAAAAGAAGAACAGCCTGGTCTTGGCCGTGTTGAAGTGCTTCGGAATATACACGGGACCGCCTATGCCGTAGGTCTCGACGTTGTACCGGTACGGCAGGCGGGGAGTAGCGGCGCCATTCTTGATGGTGTGGTTGTTCACCCAGGTATCCGCGTTGAATTCCTCGTGCCGGTGGTTCCACGCGGCGGTGCCATGGAACTCCTGTGTTCCGCTCTTGGTCACGACGGTGATCATTCCGCCCGAGTTGCGCCCGAATTCGGCGGCGTAGTTCGAAGTCAGAACTTTCAACTCCTGAATCGCGTCGAGGTTCGGCTCAACCTGAAGGGAAGTCGACGATCCCGTATCCATGTCGGTGATTCCGTCGACGCTGAAGTTTACCGTCGAGGACGGGGCTCCGTTGACGCTCATGCCGCTGATGGCGCCGTGGCTGGTGACGTCGCGGCTGGCCGCAGTGTCGATCACACCCGGAACCAGCCTTGGATAGCCGAACAGGTCCCGGCCCTTCAGCGTCAAATCTTTCAGAGCGCCGGCGTCCACGGTCTGGGACTTCTCGGAACTCGCCAACTGTACCTGCGCCGCGTCGGCCGTGACGGATATGGATTCCGACAGATTACCAATCTGGAGAACCATCCTGCCTGCGTTATGGGTTTCCTGAATGACCACCTCAATGCCGGTGACCGTTTCACTCTTGAACCCGGATGCTTTGACCGTCAGGTTGTAGGTACCCGGATCCAGGTTGAGGAACCGGTACGTGCCGAGGTTGTCCGTGCTTCCCTGGCGGACCGCGCCTGTGCCGGTGTTGGTCAGCGTGACCAGTGCGCCCGCAACCGCCGCGTCCGACTGGTCGACAATCGTTCCCACTACCGAACTGGCTACAGTCTGCCCGAACAGGCCGGTGCAGCACAGCGCGAAGGCAAAGACGATGCCCATGAAGCTCTTCAGTTTCATGATTCGGACCATAGCATCTGAAACTGCCGTTGTCAATCGTCCTACCGGCCTGCAGAGAGGCGTGATATTCTGATGGTCGACCCATGGTGAAGTGGCCTGTGCTCCGGGCACTAATTCTTGCCGGACTGGGTACGGCGTCTGCTTGTGCGCAGAACGGGACCGCCCCTATTGTCATCGATTATCCGGTCGACGGGTCGGTCTTCCCTCCCGACATGGCTGCTCCTACGTTCCTCTGGCGCGACCCCGCTCCGCTCGCCGTCTCCTGGCGGATCGACGTATCGTTCGCCGATGGTTCCGCTCCCATACATGCAGCGTCTAAGGGCGAGCGGATGCGCATCGGCGAGATCGACCCCCGCTGCGTCGCGCCCACCAATCGGCCTCCCAGCCTTACGCCGGAGCAGGCCGCCGCCCACACCTGGATACCCGATCCCGCCACCTGGGCCGCGATCAAGAAGAATTCGGTGGCCGGCGCCGCCACCGTTACCATCAGCGGCTTCGCCTCAGGGAATGTCCGCCAGCCGGTATCGCGCGGACACATGCTGCTCAATACCTCGGCTGACCCGGTGGGCGCACCCATCTTCTACCGCGACGTGCCGCTCATGCCGTCGAAACTGGAGAAGGGCGTCATCAAACCTCTCGACTCCCGTGCCGTCCCCCTGATCGCATGGCGCCTGCGCGACGTGGCTGAAACGCAGAGCCGCGTGCTGCTGGAAGACATGCATAGCTGCGCCAACTGCCACTCCTTCTCGGGCGACGGGAAGACTATGGGGATGGACCTCGACGGCCCCGCCAACGACAAGAGCCTCTATACGCTCGTATCCGTGCAACCGAAAATGACCATCCGCAATGAGGACGTGATTTCGTGGACCTCCTTCCGGAGAGAATTGGGTAACCAGCTTCGCGAAGGCTTCATGTCCCAGGTTTCGCCCGATGGGCGCCGCGTGGTCACCACCATCAAGCCTCCCGGCACCGCGGGCACTCACTTCTACTACGTCGCCAATTTCGAGGACTACCGCTTCCTGCAGGTCTTTTATCCCACGCGCGGCATCCTGGTCTGGTATGACCGCGACGCGCGCAAGCTCCAACCGCTGCCCGGGGCCGACGACCCGCGCTACGTGCAGACCAACGCCGTCTGGAGCCCCGACGGCAGGTACCTGGTATTCGCGCGGGCCGAGGCGAAAGATCCATTCCCGGCCGACGGCAAAATGGCGGCCTACGCCAACGACCCCGCCGAAGTCCCGATGCAGTACGATCTGTACCGCATCCCCTTCAATGACGGCAAAGGCGGCCAGCCCGAGCCCATTGCCGGCGCCTCCCGCAACGGCATGAGCAACAGCTTCCCGAAGATTTCGCCGGACGGCCGCTGGATCGTCTTCGTACAGGCCCGCAACGGGCTGTTGATGCGCCCCGACAGCCAGCTCTACATCGTCCCGGCGGCGGGCGGGCACGCACGCCGGATGCGCGCGAATACGCCCTTGATGAATTCCTGGCACAGTTTCTCCCCCAACGGCCGCTGGCTGGTCTTCTCCTCCAAGAGCCGCTCGCCCTATACTCAGATGTTCCTCACTCACATCGACTCGGAGGGGCGCGACTCCCCCGCCATCCTGATCGAGAATTCCACTGCCAGTAATCGCGCCGTCAACATCCCCGAGTTTGTGAACGTGCCTCCGGCCGGCATCGCGCGCATCGAAGTGCCGGCGGCCGACTTCTACCGCCAGTTCGACGTGGCCGCGGATCTGACCAAGAAGGGCGAGTACGCCGCCGCCATTGCGGAATGGACCAAAGCTCTGGCGATGAACACCGGCGATGCGCGCGCCTACAACAACTTCGGCATGAGCCTGGCGGGAACAGGCAGGGTGGAGGAAGCCATCGCGCAATATCAGCACGCCCTTGCGCTCACACCCGCTTACCCCGAAGCGCACAACAATCTGGGGAACGCGCTGGCCGGCACGGGCCGCCTGGAAGACGCCATCGGGCAATACCGGCAGGCGCTGGCGAGCGACCCCGCCTCCGCCGACGCCTACAACAATCTGGGGACGGTGCTGATGCAACAGGGGCGCCTGCGCGACGCGATTGGGCAGTTCGAGGCCGCGCTCGCGATCCGCGCGGATGACGCCGAGGCGCACAACAATCTCGCCAGCGCCCTGTCGGCGGGAAACCGTCTCGAAGAGGCCATCGCCGAGTGCCGGAAGGCCATCCAAATCAATCCCGCGTACACCGGCGCCTACAACAATCTCGGCGCCGTGCTGGCGCGGCAGGGCAAGCTCTACGAAGCCATCGTGCATTTCCGCAAGGCACTCGAGTTGAACCCCGGCGGCGCACAGGCGGAGGCCAATCTGGGGTCCGCGCTGCTGGCCCAGGGCAAGTTCGACGAGGCCATTTCGCATCTGGAGAGCGCCCTCGCCGCCGGTCCGGAGACGGCCGACCTGCACAATAACCTGGGGATGGCCCTGGGCGAGAAGGGGCGTGCCGGCGAAGCAATTCCACACTTTGAGAAGGCCGTCACCCTGGACCCCGCGAATTGGAATGCGCACGCCAATCTGGGACGCGCCTACTCCTCCGGGCAGCGGTTTGACCAGGCCATCCTGCAATACGAAAAGGCGCTGGAGCAGAATCCCGGTTCCGCGGAATTGCACAGCCAGCTTGGCTATGCGCTGGCCAACCGGAACCGCGTCGCGGAAGCCATTCCGCATTTGGAACGCGCGCTCGAGATCTCTCCCGGCCTGGTGGACGCGCGCTACTATCTGGGCGCGGCGCTGATGATGAACGGCCAGAGAGCGCCGGCGCTCGCCGAGTGGCGGCAGGCGCTGCGCCAGGATCCGGACAATCTCCGGGTGCTCAACGACACTGCCTGGGTGCTGGCCACGTGCGCCGACGCCGCCATTCGCAACGGCGCCGAGGCCGTCGCTCTCGCCGAGCACGCCGCGGAGATTACCTCCGGACGCGAAGCGTCGGTGCTCGCGACGCTGGCGGCTGCCTACGCGGAAACCGGCCGTTTCGACAGGGCTGTGGAGTTGGAGAGCCGCGCGACGGACCTGGCGGCCCGGGAAGGAAACGCTGTCCTGGCGGCAACACTACGTTCCCGGTTGACACTGCTGCAGGCGAGGAGTCCGATTCGACAGCCTTGATTCCGTACGGGAGAAGGCCCGCTAAAGAGGGTCCGCAGGCTGAAGCCCAATGCCGCTTTCTTTGGCTGTGGGGCGGACCCCCTGGTCCGCCGGGGTCCCCTCGGGGGAGCGCCCTCGTCGGCCTTCCTCGCTTTCTGCCGGATCTTGATGCTATTGGCGAAAGCGGGACGAGGGCGTCCCGCGCGGACCAGGGGGTCCGCCCCACAATAAATGCAGAATCGCAAAGTAAGTGGCCTTTGGCTTAAGCCTGGCTTAAGCCTGCCCCGCCAAACGAACCGATCGTCTCGCTCCGTGCAACGGAGTGTCCCGCCTCTACTTCTTTTTCGGGGGAGCTTTGGCCGGCGTATCTTCCTCGCCCGGCGGAGGTGCACTGGCGCTCCGGCCGCCGCCCGAGGGGAGCTTCCAGCCATCGAACGAGGGCCCGTTCTGGAAGAACTTCGAGTCCTTGCTGAGCGGATTGCCTTTGGCGTAATTGGCGTTGGCCTGGCCGAAGATCTTTCCCGCCCGCAGCGTGTCGTCGTGAACCTTGTTCATCAGCATTTGATACCGGTCGTCGGTCTGCGGGAACCCCGAGAACACGCTCAGGTCGTTGTTGCCGATGATTACGACGTCGACGCCCGGCACCGACGCGATGTCATAAGCGTTGGCCACGCCGGTGGGAGTTTCGATCATGATCACCACCAGCATATTGTCATTGATCGTGTGGGCGTAGTCGATGCCGTTGATGCCCCAGATGCTGCGCGCCTGTCCCTGGCCGGAACTACGCCGCGCCACCGGTGGATAGCGCGCCCACTTGGCCGCCTCACGCGCCCGATCCACATCGTCCACGGTGGGGACAATGACGCCCAGCACACCAATATCGGTAGCGTGCTGGATGTGCCATTCCTGTGCGTCCGGCAGGCGGATCATGGGAATAGCACCGGCGTGCGGGCAGGCCGCGATCATGGCCTCTATGTCTTTGAACTCCAGCGTGCTGTGCTGCATTTCAAACCAGGTGTAGTCGAAATGCTTGGCCGCTTCGCAGTATCCTGCGATATCGAACTTGGACTGCGTGAAGCTGAAGACCTGCTTGCCTTCCAGGAGCTTTTGCTTGACGGTGTTATAGAGTGGCGGATGGGCCGCCGACTGTGCCAGCGCCGGAATACCCAGCAGCGCGGCGGATACAACCAAACTGAACGTGGATGAGAATCTCATCGTCGATTATCCTTTCCAAAAACGAGTCCAAAACGGGACCAACCAGGGGATTGCGAGCGCTACCAGTTCGGCCGGCGTCCCTCTTGCGCCGGCTGCGGCCACAATGTACTGCCGGCCGGCGATGATCGCGGCAGCGCCATCTCGTAAATGACCGTTCCGGTCTTCTTGTCAATCGCCCGGATCATTTTACCACCCGCCTCGGGCCCGCGTTGAACAGGCCGGAACATCCGGTGGTCTGGTTCTGTAATCTCACGTTCTGGAAATGGGACTTTGGCGAATGCATTTCATCTGTCATGGGCCGGTTTCATTTCTAGTGAAGGCGGTTGACGAGCGCCCTTGAGTTCGATACAGTTTGGCACGAATGGTCGCGCGTCAAACGGGGAAGGAGAAGCAAACGATGTCCGATAAAAGGCAATCCCGCCGGCAGTTCCTCGGAGCTTCCACCGGCGTTACCGCCGCGGTGGCGGCGGCGCTCGCGGATCCGCCGCACGCCGCTGCGCAGTCGGCCGGAGTCAAGAAGGCGGATCTTCCCGATCTGACCATCAAGGAAGTAAAAGTTTACGTAGCGGACCTTTCCAGTTTTCGCCGGCTGAACTCCACCGAGACCGGCGAGATTCTTTCGGTAGTGACCAATAGCGGTCACGAGGGGAACTACACCATCGGAAACCGCGGCCTGACGCCGAACTGGCTGGAATGGGCCAAGCCGGCGTTGCTGGGCAAGAACGTCATCGACCTGCTGCCCACCATCACGGCCACTACCGGCACGAAGGAAGTTTTCGGTTTCAGCGGCGGCCGCTCCGGAGCGCCCGGCGGAGGCCGTGGCGGCGCGAATGCCGCGGCCGGCGGAGGCCGTGGTGGCGCAAATGCTGCGGCCGGCGCTGGAGGCGGCGGTATGGGCCGCGGCGGTGGCTCCTGGCCCAACTTCTACACTGCCGCAGCCGAGATCTGCATGTGGGATATCCTCGGCAAAGCCGTCAACCGCCCCATCTACAAACTCCTGGGCGGCGCCAAAGGCCGCGTGATGGCTTATGCCAGCTCCCAGCATCTGCCCAACGTCGAGGACTATATCGCCGACGCGCTCAGCGCCAAAGAGCAAGGCTATAAAGGATACAAGATCCATCCCGGCGGCGGGCAGAAGAGAACCGGTCCGCCGATCCCTGCGTATTTCGGCCACATCGAGGAGATCAAGACCATCCGCAAAGCCGTGGGCGACGATTTCGTTCTGGCGCACGACCCGGTGCAGCGCTACAACCTCTTCGAGGCCCTGAAAGTGGGCCGCGTGCTCGACGACCTCAACTACGCGTGGTTTGAGGACCCCATCCCCACCACCGATCTGGAAGGCCTGGTGGAGCTGAACCGCGCTCTCGACCTTCCGCTCCACGTCGGCGAGTTCCTGACCTCCATCTCCGGTTTCGCCGAGTATATCCGCCGCGGCGCGCTCGACGTGGCGCGGTTGATCGCGGACAACGTGGGCGGCATCAGCGGATCCATGCGGGTGGGCGCACTGGCGGATGCCTTCAACCTGGAATGCACGCCGCACAACTGGGGCAATCCCACCGACCTCGCGGTGCACTTCCACCTGGAGTTGGCGATGCCCAACGCGTACTGGTTCGAGATGCCGCATCCCGCCACCGCGGTGGACCGTCCCTATCAGGCGCAGTTCCGCATCGATAAAGATGGCTATGTGCTCGCGCCCACGGAGCCGGGGCTCGGCTATCCGATCGATCGCAATGCGCTTGACAAGTTGATGAAGAGGATCGACCGTTAGGAAGGAGAGGAATCGATGATGGATCATTCGCAAGCTTCCGGAAGAAGGGAATTCCTGCAGACATTCCTGCAGACGGCGGGCGGCGGCGCCTTGGGCCTGGCGTTGGCCGGCAGCGGCCATGCTGCCGTCGCGAAGCCGTTGCGGGGCGTTTTTCCCATTGGCCAAACGCCCGTCACCCAGTCCGATAAGCTCGATCTGGACTGCCTCCAGAACGAAGTCAAATTCTGCAACCGTTACAAGGTCCACGGCTTCGCCTGGCCGCAGATCGCCAGCGGCTGGACGACTCTTTCCGAAAAGGAAAGGATGGATGGCGCCGAAGCCATCCTCGCCGCCGGCAAGGGCGGCAAGACGTCGCTCGTGATCGGGGTCCAGGACAAGGACGGCAACATCGACAAGGCGATCGCGTATGCCAAACACGCCGCGAAGAACGGCGCCGATGCCATCATCTCGCTGCCTCCCGAGAAGGCAGACGACAAGGCCATGATGGAATACTACAAAACCATCGGCCAGGCGACGGACCTGCCCATGATCGTGCAAACCCAGGGCGACATCAGCGTGGACATCGTGGTCGAGATGGCGAAGCAGATCCCCACCATGAAGTGCGTCAAGGACGAGGCCGGCAATCCCCTGGCGCGCGTGACCGAGATTCGCGAGCGCACCAATGACAAGCTGGCGGTGTTCTCCGGCAACGGCGTCCGCACCATGATCGACGAGATGCGGCTGGGCTTCTCGGGCCACTGCCCCACCACCGTGCTCTCCGACTTTTACGCCGCCGCATTCGATCTCTGGCACGCGGGCAAACGGCGCGAAGCGTTCGATATGTTCGGCCGCATCCAGGCGTTCAACAGCATTACCGGCGCCGCAAGCTATACCATGGTCCTCCGCGGCGTGTTCAAGGAAGACACCAGGACGCGCGGTGGTATGGGCGGCGGTGGCGGCCGCGCCGGTCGAGGCGCAACACCCTCGCTCGACGAGGCCGGCAAGCAGGCGCTGCGCGATGCCTGGGACCAGTTCATGAAGCCCCATCTGCGCGGGTAATTTCGGAACAGGAGGTTCAACATGCAGATCAGAAGGGTAGTGGGATTCGCGATCTGTGCCCTGGCCGGGTTCTCCGGCATCGGGCGGGTCATGTGGGGGCAGACTCCAGCGAGCGGCCGCGGGGCCAACGGCGGAAGCAGCTCCCTTCGTGGTCCGGCGGAAAAGGAGTTGATCTATGTCACTCTCCCCGGAACCCTGGAGGCGTCGCCGGACGCCAATGGAACCGGGATTGTGGTTCTCGACGCCAGGAACAACTACAACTTCGTCAAGCGGATTCCCACCTGGGATGTTCCGGCCAGCCGGAATCCGGAACAGGTTGCGGGCGTTACCGCGAGTCCCGTGACGCAAATGATTTACGTCGCGGCCCGCGGCCGCCTGGGCGCCTGGGACCTCACCACGGAAAAGAAGGTCTGGGAAAACGCCTACGACGGTCAGTGCTGCGAGCGGCCGCAGATATCGCCCGACGGCAAGTTCATGTATGTTGGGTCGGATCTCAAGGACTTCTGGTACGTGGTGGATCCGAAGACCGGCGACCTCATCGCCAAAGTTCAGTCGCCCCTCAGCCCCAACGCGCACAACCTGAATCTCAGCCAGGACGGAAAGACCGCTTTCATGTCACCCAATGGCAAAGTCATGGGGATCGCCGATACCGCCACGCACAGACTCACCCGGACCATCGCGTTCCCCGACAACATCCGCGTCTTCGTGCTGAATCACGATTCCTCGCTCATCTATTCCAATACCAACAACCTGCTTGGTTTTGTAATCGCGGATGTGAAGAGCGGACAAATCATCCGGAAAGTGGAGGTCCAGGGTTTCGGCTGGCCCGAGAACTGGAACGTGACACCCCGCCCCCGGATCCCCCACGGCTGTCCCAGCCACGGAATTGCGTTGACCAACGACGAGAAGGAAATCTGGCTGGCCGATGGGCTGAACAACTGCATCCACATCTTCGACAACACGAAGATGCCGCCGCGGCAGATCCAGAGCATCAAGACGACTGCCGGCCCCTACTGGATCACCGTCGGTCTGGATGGAACGCTGGCCTATGTATCTTCCGGAGACGTCATCGACATGAAGACCCGCAAGATCGTGGGACAGATGAAGGACGAGTACGGCCGGACGATGCACAGTGAGAAGCTTCTGGACATGGTCTTCACCAACGGCAAACTGACGCGCGTCGCGAATCAGTTCGGTAACGGTCTGGCGATGCCGTCCGCGGCGGGCGATCCCCGGTCGACTCAAAGGAATTAGCGGCAATACTGTTCACTTTGCCGCGACCTGTGGGGCAGGTTTGGGGCAGGTTGTCAACCTGCGGCGGGTTGCCAACCCGCCTTCCGGCGCCGTCCGCGCTCTCGCAACCCAAAGTGAACAGTATTGGAATTAGCGGATGCGCATTTGCTTGCTCATAACGGCGGCAGTCGCCTTTTGTGGCGGCCTCCTGGCCCAGACATCTGGCGAGGACGCCGCCGACAAGCGGGCGCTTGACGCGGTCTGCGGCGCGTGTCACTCGGTCAGCCTGGTTGCCGGTCTCCGCTCGGAACCCGAGTGGATGGAAACCGTCGAGCAAATGGTGGGGCTGGGCGCCAGAGGTTCGGACGAGCAGTTTGACCGGCTCGTCCGGTTTCTCCTTCGGAATTTGACGAAGGTCAATGTGAATACCGCGGCCGCGTCCCAGATCGCCCCGGTCCTCGACATCAGCGGCGCCGTGGCGGCGGCCGTCGTCAAGCGTCGCACCGAGATCGGCAAGTTTCAGTCACTCGACGAGCTGAAGAAGATTCCCGGCGTGAACGGAGATAAACTCGAGGCGCGCAAGGACCGCATCGTCTTTTGAAACACAAGTTCGTTTTCCGGAAGCCGCGGTCTACATCGACGGCCGCCGTACTTACTGCGCCATCCAGGTGCCGCTTGCCTGCCACCCGGTATTGTTCCCCTCGGCCGCATCCCGCGCCGCGAGGTAGAAGATCAGATTCGGACCGAAGCCGGAATTGAACCTGATACTCAGTGACAAGCTGAGATTGTTCCCGCTCGGGGCCACCGCGCTGTTTCCCCAACTGACTGCGCACTGGCTGTTACTGAGCGTGCCGCCGGCAGCCATGCTCTGGCCCGGCAGCAGTCCATCGCCGTTGTCGTTCACCAGGTACAGCAGGTTGAACGGCCGCGCATAGGCCAGGTAGCAGGCGTGCCGGCCATCCAGGGCGCTGTTGACCAAAATGTTTTCAACCCCCAGGTCCTGATACCCCTTGGTGTCCGAAAAGTTGAACGTGTAAGCCGTAGGGCCGAAGCCTGCGCCATACGCAGGCGTGATGCCGGTCACCGCGGTAGTTGTGGTTTGTGCCGCTCCCGGTACTTGCCATACTCCCAGCGGCGCCCACCCGGAACTGTTTTGCGAGATATCTCCCGCTGCCAGGTAGAGAATCTTATTGCCGCCGAACGCAGTCGTGAATGTCACGGCCAAAGTCAGTGTGAGCGTATTGCCACTGCCGTTGGCCGAAGTCAGTCCGACCGTGCACTGACTGTTCTGGATCGTGCCGGAGCTGCCGAGCGTCACTTTTCCCGCATATGGGCCCTCGGCCTTTCCCGCATCGTTTACCAGATAAAGCGTGCTGGATGGAACTGCGTACGCCAGATAGCACGCACTCCGCCCGTCGATGAAATTGTTGATGAGCACATTCACTACCCCGAGGTCCTGCCAGCCGCGAGGATCGGTGAAAGTGAACACCATCGTCTGGCTGGCCCCGTTCCCCGACTGCGGACTCGCTGCGGACGGTTCGGGTGGCGGGGCCAACGTCTGCGGTGTGACCAGGTACACGGCTCCGCCCAAGCCCGTGAGCGCAATTTGCCCCTTGTCGTTAATGCCCGCCGGGTGGCCGGCGCTTATTTCGCCGCTCACGTCGCCCAGGTCGTATGTGATCCCTCCCGTGTACAAGAATGGCGTTGTGAGGGCTGCTCCGTATTGGTCCGTGCCGAAATTCAGGAGTCCCACCACTTGCCCGCTGGCATTCATCGCGCTCGCGGCCATGGAAACCGCTCCTGAAGGCAGCGGGATCGAGCTGACCGTACCTGTCGTGCCATTGGGTGACCCCGGCGTCCAAAGAAAGACCTGGCCCTGGCCGCTCTGGCCAACGATCACGCCGCTCTTGTTGATCGCCACCAGGGTGGCGTTAGCGGGCAGCCCGTTGGGTTGCGTGAAACTGCCGGAGGTCGTATTGGGCGCCGACGGTGTAAACAGCGTGGGCGACGAAGGGATCGCCTGCCCGAAATCGTTGATGCTCTGATCGCCGAGCCGGCTATCGCTGAACGTGGTCCCGGTGGTTCCGTTGGCCGCCGCCGGCGTCGAGATGGCGCCGATATAGGATGGGCCGTTAATCGCGCCCAGGATTTGCCCGAAGCTATTGACGCCGGTAGCGGCCGTATTCCCGGAACCGAAGACCGCCATCATGCTCCCCGTGGTAGCGTTCGCCGCCACTGGTTGCCACAGAAAGGCCTGAGTCGCGTTTCCGGGCGTGACCGTGATCGTCCCCACAACTTGTCCGAAATCGTTGATCGCGCGGGCTTCAATCACGGGCGTTCCATTCTCCGCCACCGGCAAACTGCCCAGATCGGTCAGGTTTCCGGACGTGCCATTGGCCGTGTTCGGCGTCCATAGCAGCGCTCTGGTGGGGCTCAGCGCGATGTTCTCTGCGACCTGGCCGAAATTGTTGATCGCTACGGCCTGGCCGCTCGCCACAATCTGCGTCACCGCATAGCCACCCGGCGGCCCGCCAAGATCGGGAATAAAATCCGCCGTGATGGTTTGCGGACCGTTCATGACCACCTTCCCCGGTCCCGCCTGCGCGAACGCCCACGGCGGAGCGAAACTAAACAGACGGTAGCCGCTGGCCGGCGTCGCGGTCACGGTTACGGTGCTGCCGTAGTCGTACCATCCACCGCCCGACACCGTCCCGCCCTGCGCGGGATTCACCGTCGTCAGGTAGACCTGAGTGGTGAAATAAGCCATATACACCGCGCTCTGACCCGATGCCACAAAGGTCCGGGGATTGGCCGTACTGCCATCCCCCCACATGCTGAACGACACCTGCTCACCGGTCTGCGGATAGAACGGCGAGGAGAAACTGACTGTACAGCTTGCCCCCGTCGTCCAGGTCAGGTTTGTGTAGGGATTGTTGTAAGCGCCGGCGCCGCACCCGGTGCCACTCACGATGAAGGTTGCCGCGTACGTCGTGTTCTCGGCGATAGTGATCGAGACCTGAGCCGACAGGCTGCCGGCAAACAAGGTGAGTACCAAAGGGGCGAGGAAGAACTTAATCGGAGGCATGGGTCCCAAAAGCCTTTCAGCCCCATTGTACACCCTGCGTTTCTCAAGCTCGCAGGCGCGCCAACTCCGCGCTGGTCTTCGATCCGGTTACGTGTCCTGAAACCCATTGGCTTCGATCACGCCGGGGTGTAGAATCCCCATTGGGCCGATTCGGTATGTTCAGATCCGTTGTTGCTTTCCTTCTTCTAGCCAGTTTGCCGCAGTCAAATGAAGCTGCCGACTGACTGTCCGCGAGCCCAGCGGACCGGACGAAAGCACCATGCGGCGATTCTGCCGTTACGTGTCGCCTCATTCCGCCTATTGCTGCTTGCCGCGCTCCCGATAGATCATGTGGCGCCCCGGCTGACTTCGCAAGATCAGCCGAACATCGAAGCGGAACGGGACCAGCCCGGCAAAGCTGATCCGCCCAAAATCCGGGTGGGCGGGACTCAGGACGTAGTTCAGCTCGCCGACAATGACGGATGGAATCGCTAGGACTGCGGATTTCCGCTGTTCTACCCACTCGTCTCCAATGCGCCTGGTCGCAAGCTGTTCCCGAGGATTCA
>Ga0116222_1001486_pt1 | contig 13005 bp, 10 predicted proteins | sample Sb_taG_12_FD_88963 | JGI IMG/M metagenome (GOLD analysis project Ga0116222, IMG submission 88963) | Peat soil microbial communities from Weissenstadt, Germany - Sb_50d_9_AC metaG | ecosystem: Environmental > Terrestrial > Soil > Wetlands > Peat | place: Germany: Weissenstadt | collected 2010-09-21
ACTGATCCCCCGCCTCGCGACTGATCCCCCGCCTAGTTACTGATCCCCCGCCGCACGGACGTCTGGTCCGGCAGGCCGACCCAAGCACGGGCCTGGGCTGCCGGACCGAACGTGTCAGATCTCAGCTTGCGGCCATGGCCCGCCGGTTACAGTCGCCGTATACGGCTACTGGGGGCGCGCGTGGTGTCCGCGGACAACGTCGGCAGGCAGGGCGAGACCGCCGCCGCCGAGCTGCGCGCGACACTGCGCCGCCTGCGCCGCGAACGTGGCCTGTCCCAGCGGGACCTGCTCCGGCCGCTGCATCTGGGCTCGCACAGCGTGATCGTGGACTGGGAGGCCGGGCGCCGGCTCCCGCCGACCGACATGCTGACGGCCTATGAACGCCATTTCGGCCTAGCGCCAGGCAGCCTGACTGTGCTGCGCGGGCGGGTTCTGGCCGAGCGCGCGCAAGCGCAGGGCCGGGTCGCCGGGCGAGGCAAGTGCCAGCTGGGCTGGTGCTGGAGCTGCGAGCGCGGCCCGTGCTGCGGCTGCCAGCGCAACCGGTGTTGGAGCCGCCAGCGCCGGGGCTGTCGGTTCGGCCCAGCCGCCGCGCCAGCTGCCCGGCAGCGCGGTGCACTTCGTCGGGCGGGCGGCAGCCCTCGCCGATCTGGACCGGATGCTGCCCGGCTGCTCCGAGCCGACCACGGTGGTCATCTCCGCGATCGGGGGCATGGCCGGGATCGGCAAGACCGCGCTCGCCGTGCATTTCGCTCATCGGGCCGCCGCACGATTCCCGGACGGCCAGCTGTACGTCAACCTGCGCGGCTTCGACCCGTCGGGACAGCCGGTCACGCCCGGCGCGGCCATCCGCGGCTTCCTGGGCGCCCTGGCGGTCCCCGCCGCGCGGATTCCGGCTGACCTGGAAGCACAGACCGGCTTGTACTGCACGCTGTCGCCGCCGAACTCAGCGAGAGTCGGCTGGACGCGCTCAGCTCCGGGGACGATCCGGCGACCGATATGCGAGCGGTGCTTTCTTTGTCATACCGCGCACTAAATCCCGGCGAGGCGCGCCTGTTCCGGCTGCTCGGCCTGCATTCCGGACCCGACATCTCCGCCCCAGCCGCGGCCAGCCTCGCGGGCCTGCCCTTGGCTGACGTCCGGCCCTTGCTGGCTGAGCTCACCCGGGCGCACCTGGTCAGCGAGTGCAGTCCGGGCCGGTACGCCTGCCACGACCTGCTGCGCGCCTACGCTGCCTGGCAGTCCGGCCAGATCGACTCCGACGGCGACCGGCACGCGGCGGTCCACCGGGTCCTCGACCACTACCTGCATAACGCGCATGCCGCCGACAAGCTGCTTGACCCGTCCCAGGACCTGATCACTCTCGCCCCGCCGCAGCCCGGTGTCACGCCGGAGGTACCTGGCGACCATGAGCAGGCGCTGGCCTGGTTCACCGCCGAGCACGTGGTGCTGCTCACCGCCGTTGATCGCGCCGATCCGGCCTGGGACACCCACACCTGGCAGCTGGCCTGGACCCTGTGGAATTTCCTCGACCGGCGGGGATTCCGGCACGACCAGGCAGCCACCCAGCGCGCCGCCCTGGCCGCTGCCAGCAGGCTCGGCGATCCCCTGGCGCAGGCCTACGCTCACCGCAGTCTCGCGCGCGCCTGCGCTCAGCAGGGCTGTCTCGACGACTCCCAGGCTCACCTGCGGCAAAGCCTCGACCTGTACGGCCAGGCCCAAGACCAGGCCGGGCAGGGCCTGGCGCACCTCAACCTCGCCATCGTGTGCGGCCAGCGAGGCCGCGATGCCCAGGCCCTGCACCACTCGCAGCAGGCGCTCGGCCTGCTCCGGGCCGCCGGGCACCGCCGCGGGCAGGCCCGTTCGCTGAACAACATTGGCTGGTACCACGCACAGCTCGGGGACTACCAGCAGGCTCTTCTTGCCTGCAGGCAGGTCATCGTCCTGCACCGGGAGCTAGACGACCAGCAGGGGCAGGCCGGCGCATGGGACAGCCTTGGCTACGCCTACCATCACCTCGGCCAGCACGACCAGGCCACCGCTTGCTACCAGCGCGCCCTGCGCCTGTACCGGCAGATCGGTGACCGCTGCTATGAAGCCGACACCCTCACTCACATCGGCGATACCTGCCACGCCGCCCACGACCCCGGCTCAGCGCGCGAAGCCTGGCAGCAGGCCCTGACCATCCTCGACGACCTCGACCACCCCGACGCCGGACCGGTCCGCGCCAAGATCGCCGCGCTGGACGCGGCAGCGGGCCGAAGCCCCGGCCTGATCAACTGACTTCGCCCTCGGACATCGCCGCGCTGGACGCGGCAGCGGGCCGAAGCCCCGGCTGATCAACTGACTTCGCACTCCGCGTAGGAACGCAGCCGCACTGATTCGACCTGCGCTGCACCGCGGGTTCCTAGCACGGACCGACGATTCTGGGCGGCGCTTTAATCTGCGCATGGGGAGGTTGAAAACTGCACCGCTTGTCATAGGCTGCCGCACATGGAATGGAGCCTGTACCGGTGCGGCCGTGCCGGGCACATCACTTACGCTCCTGACGAGCTGCCGATTCGCGCCCAGGTTCATGCCCAGACACCTGCGGGCGAGCTGTGGCAGTGTCTTCGCTGCGGGAGCTACGTCGTCGGAGATCCCCAGGCCTCGGGGCCGGCAGCCAGCGCTCCCGTCGTCCGGCGTGGCAAAGAGATCCGCAGCGAGATCATCCTGCGCATCTTCGCGGTCGAGCGAGTCTTCCGGTTCCTGCTCTTCGCGGGTGCTACCTACGTGGTCTGGCAATTCAAGCGATCACGGCTCTCGATCGAGCAGGAATTCAAGAATGAGCTCCCGGTCGTGCGGACCGCTTTCCGCGAGCTCGGCTACAACATCGACCGCTCCAGCCTGCTCGGCCTGTTCCGGCACGCCCTGCGGCTGAGCCCGACCACACTGACGCTGCTCGCCTTCGCTCTCGGCGCATACGCAGTTATTGAGCTGGTCGAGGCCACCGGTCTGTGGCTGGCCAAGCGCTGGGGCGAGTATTTCGCGATGGTGGTGACGTCACTATTCCTGCCATACGAGATCTATGACATTTCCTCTAAATTCACCTGGTTCAGGCTAGTGCTATTCGTGATAAACCTGGCGCTTGTCCTCTACCTGGTCATCACCAAGCACCTGTTCGGGGTGCGCGGCGGCAAGGAAGCTTACGACGCCAGATTGCGCAGCGAGTCGGTACTCGACGAGGCAGCCAAGGCGACCGCCATAATCGCCGCGCCGGCCGGTGCGGCCGCAGCCGACGGTACCGCGGGACCAGGCAAGCCGACCGCCAGCACCGCCGGACCAGGCGCGCCAGCAGACTTTACTGCCGGATCCGGCAGGCCGACCGTGAGCACGGCCGGACCCGGCATGCCAGCCGGCGGCAGCACCGGGCTCACTCCCAACGTAAGCGGCACCGAGTTCGGTAGCGGAGCCGCGACCCCGCCAACCATACCATTTGATCGTAATATATCCGGTTCTGCCGAGGTGGCACCCTAGGCCAAGGACGTACTTCGACCTTTCCGACATCTTCCGGCTAGCCGCAAAGCTGCGGGCTCCTGAGCCGAAACAGCCAGGGCAGGACCGGCGAGGTGGCCAGGCCAGCGGCGGATGCGTGCCGATTTCGCTGGGCGGCGAGGGAGCCAGACAATGGGAACGATGAGCACCGACCCTGCACCGCCCGGCGGACCGAACCTGCCCGGCGGACCTAACCTGCCCGACCAAGCCGCCGTCCCCGGCGGACCTAACCTGCCTGACCAGGCGGCCTTCCCCGGCGACCTGTTTCGCCGACTGTTCGATGACGCCTCGCTGTTCCCGCCTGCCGACCTGGCGATGCGGGCCGCGGTCGCCGGGCACATGCGCCATGCGAGTGCTTGGTATCACACCCTGACCGGGCCGTTCGTCTGCCCGGAGACCAGGCTCGGTGAGCTGAGCGCCGTGCTGACCGCGGCCAACATTCCCGAGCTAGACCTCGCTCTCGTGGTGACCGGCGGGGCGGCCGCAGTTGCCCCGGCTACCGACGCCGTGGCCGCTGAGCCGCGGCTGCGGCTGCGGGCGATCGAGGTGGCGGCTACCCCTACCGCTGGCGCTGGACACAGCGCGGCCGAGGTCACCGCCGCGCTCGATGGGGCGCTGCTGGCCGGCGCCGCCTGCTACATCGAAATCCCGGCTGGCTTCCTCACCGACCCGACAGCCGCCAGCAGGGTGCTCGCGCTCGTCGACGGCCGCGGCTATCGTGCCAAGCTGCGCACCGGCGGACTGACCGCTGCCGCCTTTCCGGACGAGACCACGCTGGCGGCGTGCCTGTCGGCGATCGTCGCCGCCCGGATTCCATTCAAGTGCACCGCCGGGCTGCACCACGCGATCCGGCATACCGACGCGGCTACCGGGTTTGAGCATCATGGCTTCCTCAACGTGCTGCTCGCGGTCGGGGCGGCCGCGGCCGGCGCCAGTCCGGCGGAGATCACTGCCGTCCTGGCGCAGCGAGATCCGGAGGTGATCGCTGCACGGGTCCAGGGGCTTGACGCGGACACCTCGGCCGAGATCCGCTCGTTGTTCACCTCGTTCGGCACCTGCAGCACCGATGAGCCCGTCGCCGATCTGATCGGCCTCGGCTTGATCAGTCAGCCCTGAGAATCTGTTATGCCTAGGAGGTCTTGATGGCAGCGGCACGCGCCTGCGACTGGCTGGCGGTCCCGGCCCACCACCCGTTCGGGCTGGCGACCCTGCCGTACGGGTCGTTCAGCAGCGCACATCATCCGGCGCAGCGCCGGGTCGGCGTGGCCATCGGTGACCGGGTGCTTGATCTGACCACTGCCGCCCAGCGGCTGCTGCCTGGACGGGCCGCCGACTTCAGCTCGGGCAGCCTGGACGCGTTCCTGGCCGCAGGCGACGGAGCATGGGCGCAGGTCAGGGCAGCGGTCACGAACTGGCTATCCGAGGATCACTACCGCGACGCCATCGAGGACCTGCTCGTCCCGGCCGCCGACATCGCGCTGCACCTGCCGTTCACGGTCGCTGACTACGTCGACTTCTACGCCTCCGAGCAGCACGCGACCAACATCGGCCGGATCTTCCGACCGGAATCTGAGCCCCTGACGCCGAACTGGCGGCACCTGCCGATCGGGTATCACGGCCGGGCCGGGACGGTGGTGGTCTCCGGCACCCCGATCCGGCGGCCGTGTGGTCAGGCCAGGCCGGCCGGGGCGGCGGCACCGAGCTACGGCCCGTGCGCCAGGCTCGACTTCGAGGCCGAACTCGGCTTCGTGGTCGGCGTTCCTAGCGTGCTCGGAGAACCGGTTCCGGCCGGCCAGTTCGCCGAGCATGTTTTCGGCGTCTGCCTGGTGAACGACTGGTCGGCACGGGACATCCAGGGCTGGGAGTACGTGCCGCTCGGGCCGTTCCTCGGCAAGTCGTTCGGCACCACGATCTCACCATGGATCGTGCCGCTCGCCGCCCTGGCGCACGCCAGGGTTCGGCCGCCGTCACTCGACACCGAGCTGGTGGGATACCTGGCCGACTCTGGTGACTGGGGCCTGGACATCGACTTCGAGGTCAGGATCAACGGGCACCTGGTGTCAAGGCCGCCGTACTCCACCATGTACTGGAGTCCGGCCCAGATGTTGGCGCATCTGACCGTGAATGGGGCGTCGCTGCGCACCGGTGACCTGTTCGCGTCAGGGACGGTGAGCGGGCCGAATCCTGATCAGTACGGGTCGCTGATCGAGCTGGCCTGGGCCGGCCGTCAGCCGCTGACCATGCCGGACGGCACCAGCCGCAGCTGGCTGGCCGACGGTGACGAGGTGTCGATCTCGGCCAGCGCCACCGGGCCTGACGGCCCGGTCGGACTGGGCGAGGCGCACGGCCAGATCATGCCAGCTCAGCCGTTTTCCTCACACTGACACCGTGACCTTCTCGCAACATTGAGCTACCGTCGGCTACATACGCCGCGTCCGTCACGCTGCTCGGCAGCGAGCCATGGAGATGCGAATGGATGACATAGCCGACCGGTTTCTCGGACTGATCCACGGTCTGGAGGACATCACCCGCACGGTGACCGCTGAGCAGGCACATGCCGAGTTCGACGAGGTCGCGCTCCAGGTCTTCTGGCAGAGATGGCCCGACCTGTCCGGCTGGGCCGGCTCGCTCTGGCGGATGCTGTCCGAAGAGCTCGCCGAGCCGGCCGCCCCGCACCGGGGCCTTGAGCATGACGAGATCGGCGAGAGCGGCTGACGGAGGGACGAGCGGCGCGGGAGGCCGACATGGTGACGCTTGGAGACCTGATGAACCGGAACGTGGTTACCGTGCCGCCTGAAGCCTCCGTCTCCGAGGCTGCCGCACGGATGGTCCAGGCCCAGGTCGGTTCCTCCGTGGTGATGCAGGGGTCCTTCCTGGCCGGCATCCTCACCGAGCGGGACATCATGCGGGCGGCGGCATCCGGCAAGGACCTCGCCAGCTCGCGGGTCTCAGAATGGATGACACCGGACCCGCATTCGGCCAGTCCGCAGTCTTCGGCCGACGACGCGGCCCAGCTGATGATGCTCAACGGCTTCCGGCATCTGCCGGTGGTCGACGGCCAAGACGTCTGCGGCGTGGTCAGCCTGCGCGACCTGTTCGCCGCCAGAATCCGTCGCCCCCAGGCCTGACCCGCACCGCAGGACCGAGCACGTCGGATCGTGATCGAAGACTACGATGACGACATTGCCGACGCGCGGGAGAAAGCACCATGTCAGGGCAGCAGGACCGGTGGGAGCAGCTAGACCGCTGGGACCAGCACGACCCGCGCGATGCCGTCACCGTGGATCTGTCCCGACTGATCGAGCGCGTGCAGCTGGAACTGCGCGCCGATGGCCACGGCAACAGCGGCAGCGGTAACAGCGGCAGCGGCAGCAACGGCCGTAGCCACGCGGCAGCGCCCAATCCGGGCCCAGTCCGTTATCTGGCTACGGACGCGGCTGCCCAGCGCGACCTGGCTGCTCGCGCAGCCGCGGCCAAGTTGAGGGACGCCGGCCAGCAGGCAGCTGACTCCGATCCGCCGGGGCACAGCACGGGCGACCAGGCCGAACGATCCCTGTCGCCGCCACCGGGCACGGGGCAGGAACCACCGCACCCGCCTGCGCAACGACCGCAGCGGCAGCGGCCACCGGACAACCAGCAGGCCGATCCTCCCCCGGCGGCCCCCGGCCAGCCCGAGGAGGCCGGCCGGGGGCCCGCTGAGCAGCCGACGGAGCCTGCGCAGCGAGGATCAGCCGAACCAGACGCCGGCCAGGCCAGCGGCAGGAACGACCGGCCTGCCGGAGAGCCAGACCCAGGGTCGCTCGCCGATCTCCGCAGGCGTCTAGAGAGTCTGCCGGCCGGTCATCCGTCCTCGCCCTTTCACGCTGATGGTGGGCGAAGGTCTCCGCCGTTGCGGCTGAAGCATCTTGAACTCGCGCCGCCCAGAAGAGATCGCCCTGGCAGCGGAACAGCCGGGCTCAGTTCACCTGACCTCCCTTCCTTGAGCGGCAACGGTTCGCGGAGCGCTGACGCCGTGCCGGACTGGCGAGTTCCGCGCGTCGGTCCAGAGGCCACCCTGACGGGTCATAATCGTGCCTCGGTCGGGCCTGGCCGCGAGTACAGCCGCGAGTCCAGCTCAGCCGACTCGAACGGGGACCGTGCATCAGCTACCTCAGCTGGGCTCCCGCCAATCCGCGGGTACGGCGCAACTGAGCCGAACGGCGACGCGACCGCCGAGCCGACCGGAACCGCGACCGCCGAGCCGACCCGACCAGCGACCACCGAGCCGACCCGACCAGCGACCACCGAGCCGACCCGACCAGCGACCACCGGACCGACCGGCACCGCGACCACCGGACCGACCGGCACCGCCGACCGCATCGCGGCCCCGTGGCCGAACGGTCCCGCCACCGCGGGGAAGGACGCGGTCAGCGGCCTCGCGGCCACTGGTCCGATTGGCAGCGCCGACAGCATCGCATCCGCTGGACCCACCGACAGCGCCAGCCGCATCGCATCTGCTGGACCGACCGGCACCGGCAGCGCCGGCCGCATCGCGTCCGCTGGACCGACCGGAACCGTCAGCGAAAGCCGGAATACCAGCGGATACGGAACAGTCAGCGGGGCCCCGATCGCGCGCACTGAGGCGGACGGCTCATGGAATTGGGGTTCGGCCAGCCTGACCCCGCAGCAGGTCGGGATCGCGCAGGAGATGCATGACCGGTTCCGCGTAGCCGAGGGTCGTAACCTGTTCGGCAGCTACGGCGGCAGCGGGGTGACCGCGACGCTGCGCCGGGTTGAGGCTCAGCTTGAACATGGTCGGCTGGCTCCGGATACCGAACAGTACGCCCTGCTGGACCGCGACAGGTTCATGGCCGGCCTGGCGGGCCTGATCAAGCGTCGCCCAGGCCAGCCAGTCGAGCAGCTGGCCCGCCAGGTAACCGGTGCGCTGTCCTACACCTTCGTCTTCGACGCCGCCAGCTATTCGGCCGGAACCTGGCTCCTGCATGACGCGCTGCGATCGCAGGGCTTCCAGCTGGAAGCCCGTAAGAACGACTGGAACAGCACCATGAATAGGTGCGTCGTCAGCATCTGGCTGGATCCGGTACACCATCTGCCAGTTCAAGTGCGATTCCACACCACGGCGAGTCATGAGGCTCAGCAGCTGATGCGCACATCAGCGACCATGATCAGCAATCCGCGAATTCCGGCGGCCGAGGCGGCGAAGCTGCGGGCCGATGTTGCTGCGGCCTGGGCAGCACTATCAGCACCGCCGGGAAGCTCAGAGATAGGTGATTACCGCAGGGAACGGTAGGAGAGCGCTGCTATAGCCTGCTCGACCCCCTGCCCCCGAACACCTCCGCCGTCGGCACTTGTGGTGGGAACATCGGGATTGCCGACGATTTGCCGCGAGTACTGGAGGTTTGGTGAGCGAGGGTTCTGCTGGACCGCCTGTGGACTTCGCCGCGGGTTCGCGGATCGCGGGTTACCGGCTGGAAGAGCAGATCGGCCGGGGCGGGATGGCGGTGGTGTTCCGGGCGCATGATGCCCGGTTGGACCGGCAGGTGGCCTTGAAGATCCTGGTGCCGGCGCTGGCTGCTGATCTGGCGTTCCGGCAGCGGTTCATCAGGGAGTCGCGGGCTGCGGCGGCGGTGGATGATCCGCATATCATCCCGGTGTTCGAGGCCGGCGAGGCCAGCGGTGTGCTGTTCATCGCGATGCGGCTGGTGCGCGGCGGGGACGTGCGGTCGCTGCTGCACCGGGTCGGATCGCTGCCGCCCGGCCGGGTGGCAGCGATCGTGTCCCAGGTGGCATCGGCGCTTGATGCGGCGCATGCGCAGGGGCTAGTGCACCGGGACGTCAAGCCAGGGAACATGCTGCTTGGGGTGATCGAAGGCCCTGATCGCCCGGATCACGTGTACCTGTCAGATTTCGGGCTGAGCAAGGGATCGCTTGAGGTCAGCGGGCTGACCGGGACCGGGCAGTTCCTTGGCACGCTGGATTACGTCTCCCCTGAGCAGATCGCAGGCCGGCCAGTTGATGGCCGGGCGGATCAGTACGCCCTGGCGTGCACGGCGTTTGAGTTGCTGAGCGGGGTGCCGCCGTTCGCACGCGATGAGGCGATGGCGGTGATGTACGCCAAGCTGTCCGAACCACCACCGCGGGTCACCGTCCGCCAGCCCGGCCTGCCTGCCGCAGCCGACGCTGTATTCGCCAAGGTGCTGGCGAAGTCGGCCGAAGATCGGTATGTCAGCTGCCGGGAGTTCGCCGACGCGCTGCGCCAAGCTCTGGAACTGCCGCCCGCTGACTCCGGCCTGGGCCTAAGGCCGCAGGGCCGACCGCGGACGGGCGCCTTCCCCGGACCGACCGTGGTCGCCGGGGCGGGCCCGGTCGGCGCTGCCGGGACCATCCCGGCGAGCGGGGCCGGCCCGGTCGGCGCTGCCGGGACCGTCCCGGCCAGCGGGGCTGGCGCTGTCGTGGCTGGCGCTGGCCGCGCTGGCCCGGCCGGGGAGGGCATCCAGGCTTGGGGCGGCCAGGGATATGGGTCAGCCGCCGGATCCGCCGGGCCGGCGGGCTGGCGCGGGTTCACCGGCACAGGCGCTCCAGCCGACGATGCGCTAGGACCTGGCGCGTCGCAGACCAGAGAGCGACCCCGGCCCAGATCGACGATCCCAGGCCTGACGGAGCAGGCAGGCGGGCCTCCGGGCTGGTCCGACGCGGCGGCCATTCCCGAGTACTCTGCGGCTCGGCGGTCTGGATTGCGCTGGCCGGCCGTGGCCGCCGTGGGATTGATCGTGCTGGGCGCGGCTACCGGCGGGATCGGTTTCCTGGCGTTGCACCACCAGCCAGCGCACGCGTCTGAGGCTGGCCGGACGAGGCAGAGTGTCAGGACCGTATCGCTGGCACCGCCGTCCTGCGGCGCCGCGGTCGGGATCGGCCACTCGTTCCAGGTCGCGCCGACCGCCGCGGTCACGGTCCCCTCGCCGCCTTATGGGGCGATCGTGACTGCTGATCTCAGCTACACGTTCGTCGCCTTGCCAACAGCCATTGAGGTGCTGCGCAACAAGGCTGGAATCCCGGTTTACCCGCCGGTCAGGACAATTCCGATCCCGGACCATCCGCACGCCCAGGCGATTACCTCGGACGGCCAGTACCTGGTGACCGCGACGGACCACGGCGCGATAGTCATCCGGATCAGCGCAGCCGAACAGCCAGGCCACGGGGCCGCCATCGCGGGCCGGCTGGTCAGTGGCCTGCCCGGTAATCCGGGCGGGGACGACCTCGCGCTCTCGACCGACAACCGCTTTGTCTTCGTCGCCATGAGATGGGCCAACAAGATCGCCGTCTTCAATCTCGCCAAGGCTCTGAGCCGCGGTTTCCGTGCCTCGGACCTGGTGGGCTATGTGCCCACCGGTATCAAACCGCACGGCATGGCCGTATCCGCCGATGGCCGTTGGCTGTACGTGACCAGCAGGTTCGCGCGTCCGGGCTCCCTGGAAGGGATGATCAGCGTGCTCAGCGCGCGGACGGCTGAGGTGCACCCCGTCCGCTCGACAGTCAGTTCAGCGATCGCCGGATGCGGCGCCTACCGCGTCATCCCATCACCAGACGGAAGCGTGCTGTGGGTTATCGCCCAGGCGAGTAACTACCTGGTCGGATTCTCCGCCGCCAAGCTGCGGACCGATCCCAGTCATGCCCTGATAGCCAAGGTTGCCATCGGCGCGACGCCACTTGACGAAGTGCTGGTCAACAGCGGTACCCGGATCCTCGTGACCGACAATGCCGGGTCCGACCTCGCGGTCGTGGATCCGGCTGCCGCGCTAGCGGGCAAGAAGCATGCCCTTGTCGGCTATGTGAGTACTACGGAGCTGCCGCGCTTCTTCGCCTTCGAACCTGACGGTCCCGTTGTGCTGCTAGTGACCGGCGGGCACTCAAAGCAGGTCCAGGCGATCAAGGTCGGTGACCTGCCCTAATTCCCTCCGCGGACTTGCCTGAAGCTGCCTGACCAGATGTTCCTCCCGCTCCGACCGGCACTAGCCGGTAGCCGCGTCGGTCATTCCTCGGCTTGTGGTGGCGGAGCGCTCGCTGGTTCGGCCGGGGCGGGACCGGTCGGGTGGGCTTGGGCGGACTTGCGGAGTGCCTCGACAGTCGCCGGGTATGGCCAGGGGTGCCGACGATCCGTTTGTGCCGACAGACCGCAGCACCCTCCCAACCGCGCTTGACGCCAACCCACAACCAGGTCACTTATCGCCTACGACCACTAACCTCAGTTAGGACTTACTCGTGTCGTTCGCGGGCTTACCATCGCTCCCGCTGGCAACCGCCTGATCGAAGTACTCCTGGATCAGCTGCCGCTGACGCGCACTTACCTGCTGAAAGTACTTGTCGAGGGCGTCATCACCGATTGCCTCGGCGGTGAGATAGAGGTCCTTGATCTGATCCATCTTCGTCATCGGCGGGGCGGGAGCTTGAGCCGCCGAAGCCCGTGGCGCGGCAGTCGGCGTCCGGCGGGCAGGCTCGGCGGGCTCGAATGGCCCGCGCACCCGATCATCGGGCTCAGGTAGACCCCGCGGCTGGACCGAGCCGGCTGGCGGATGATCGGGCAGGATCACCGGCAACGGCACCGTCTCGTCATCCGGGCCGATGCCACCATCACTGTCCGCGGTCCCAGCAGGAGAGGTTAGGTCGGCTGGTGACGACGAAGGCCAGGACGCTGACCTCACGGCAGATGCAGGCCCGGCAGGCGCGGCTGGCGGGACCTCACCGTCAGCTGGCGGCTTGCTGAGGTCCGCTCGCGGTACCGACTGCCGTTCCTGGTCTGATGCCGAAGGAAGCGGTCGCGGCGGTGCCGGCAACGCGGCCGGCCGGGAAGGTGGCCGCGCTCGCGGGCCTGCCGACTGCGCGCCGTCCTGGTCAGCAGGCGTCCCTAGCCCAGCGCCGCTGGGCCGCTGGGTCGGATACTCGCCACCCGGCGAGCGGACCTGATCCCATTGCTTCGGTCCGGATCCGTATTCCCGCCACTGCTGGCCGCTGGGACCGTACTGGTCCTGCGCCCCGGGCGCACCACCGCGCCATTGATCACCATTCGACGGGTACCGATCCGGCCCGGGCCGATCCCAGGGCCCTGGTCCAGGTCCCTGTCCCTGCCAACCGGGGCCGCCCGGTCGGTAACCGCCTCGCGGATCAGGTCCGCGGCCCGGCCACTGCCGTCCCGTGGGACTATAGCCATCCTGCGACCCGGGCCCCGGACCCTGCCAGTACTGGCCTGCCGGACCATAACCATCCTGCGGACCTGGCCCTGGGCCGTGCCAGACCTGACCGACCGGACCCGGCCCCGGACCCTGCCAGACCTGACCAGCCGGACCATAACCATGCTGCGGACCTGGCCCTGGGCCGTGCCAGACCTGACCAGCCGGACCCGGCCCCGGACCCTGCCAGACCTGACCAGCCGGACCCGGCCCCGGACCCTGCCAGACCTGACCAGCCGGACCCGGCCCC
>Ga0116222_1001488_pt1 | contig 13001 bp, 8 predicted proteins | sample Sb_taG_12_FD_88963 | JGI IMG/M metagenome (GOLD analysis project Ga0116222, IMG submission 88963) | Peat soil microbial communities from Weissenstadt, Germany - Sb_50d_9_AC metaG | ecosystem: Environmental > Terrestrial > Soil > Wetlands > Peat | place: Germany: Weissenstadt | collected 2010-09-21
ATGTCCAGGCTGGCGGCGTTCCGAACCGCCTGGTAGGGCAGCACCGTGGGCGCCAGCGAGTAGACCGTGATGCGGCGGTCATAGGGGTCGCTGACGTAGAGGTTGGTGCCGTCCCACGCCATTGACATCGGGCAGTACATCGAATCCGCGGCATCTGTTGCCTGCACCACCGTGCCGCCCAGCTCGCCCAAAATGAGGTCCGCGGCAGGCGCGTTCTGCGTCGGAATCGTATTGTATACCAGCACCCGGTCGTTGCCGCCATCGGCGATGAACAGCCGCCCCCCGCCTGCCAGGGCAAAGCGCGGGAAACTCAACGTGTAATTGCAAACCGTGGGATACGTCGGGTTGCTGTTGCTGTCGTTGCCGTTCGAAACGGTGCACAAGACCGGTATCTCGGGCTGAGGCGTTAACGTGGAAGTCGTATCGGTCGTAAACGCGTTGTTCGCCACCGAGCTGTTAAAGTCCGGCTGCCCGATCTCCACATCCGCCGGGGCGCCGTTCGTGCTGGGGATGCTGTTCCAGATGAGCACGCGGTTGTAGCCCAGGTCCGTCACGAAGAGATGGATTCCATCCGAGGTCACGGATACCGGATTCAACATGTTCGAAGCCGATGCGCTGGTCGTCTGCTGGGTCAGGTCCGGCTGCGTGGCCGTGGTGAAATCCGGCTCTCCCAGCACGACGTCGGCAGCCACGCCATTGGTGGTCGGGATGTGATTGTAGATCAGGATGCGGTTGTTCTGCGTGTCGGCCACGTACAGCTTGCCGTTCTGGATCCACACCCCCTGCGGCCCACGCATGGATTTCGCCGTAGGCGTGTTGTTGGGAGGCAGGGTGATGCTGACCATGTCCGCCTGTCCCACCACCACGTCCGCCGCCTGGTTATTGACACTAGGGATCCGGTTCCAGATCAGGACGCGGTTGTGGTCGGTATCGGCCACCACCACGTGCACGCCGTCGGTCGCCACCGCGGTCGGAAGCCGCAGCGCGCTGGGCGTGGCGTTCAGGTTTTCGGTGGCGGTCGTAAAATCCGGCTGCCCCAGCACCACCGTGGCCTGGCCCACGCACACCGGACACTTCCGGTTGTAGATCAGGTCCGCCGTGGGACCAGGCAGCATGGCGGAGAGACCCTGGTATATCAGGACCCGGTGGTTCACCGGACTGGCGCCTACGAAGTTCGAGTCGGCCACGATCAGAGTATCGGCCCCGTAGGCCAAGCCGCTGACTCCGCCGATGAACACGTCGCTCGAGTTCGAATCCTCGCTCGTGAACGTCGCCTGGCCAATCACCAGCCGGGCGGCCTGTCCATTGGTAAAGCTGCCGGCCTGTCCAAGTAGCACAGGCATTCCTGCCTGTGACAACAAGGTGGCCGCGCAGAGAATAATTCCAGAAAGAGACTTCATGCGTTGGTGAATTTCCAATTATACCAAGCGTCGGGCCGCGGGGTCGCACAGGTGTGCGGAATCGGCACGACGCCAACCTGTAAAATCCTTGAAACCCAAGGAGTTCCAGCCTTCCTTTGGAGCACGAAGAAGACCAGTGCAAGCGCAATGCCAGGCAGTGGGACAGGCCTCTGGCCTGTCTTCCGCCGCCGGCCGCATCGCCTTCCGCCCCTACTCCGCCCGCAACGCCTGCATGGGCTCCAGGCGAGCGGCACGCCTGGCCGGCACGTACGCCGCCACCAAAGCCACGGCCGCCAGAACCACCGGCGCCACCACAAAAGTCGCCGTGTCCCGCGGTCCGATTCCAAACAGCAGCCCCTTCAGGAGCCCCGACAACCCCAGCGCTCCCGCGATCCCCACCACGGTACCCGCCGCCACCACCCGTGCCCCGCCTCCCACGATCAGCCCCACGATCCGGCCCGGCCTAGCCCCCAGCGCCACCCGCACACCAATCTCCCGCGTACGCTCCATAACCGAGTACGCCAGCACGCCATAGATCCCGATGGCCGCCAGCAGCAGCGAGGTTAGCGAAAACCCGGAGAGCAGCAGCGCGCTGAATCGCTGCCGCGAGAAGGTCTCCGCGACAATCGCCTCCATAGGCCGCATGTCGGCCACCGGCTGCGCGGAATCCAGGCCGCGGATGATCCTCCGAACGGGCTCGGCCAGGCCCATGGGATTGCCGGCCGTCCGCGCCACGAAAACCATCGACGTGCAGTTCAGGTGCGTGTGGACGTAGTAAACCGTGGGCCGCGCCGGCTTGTCGAGCGCGCCATCGTTCACGTCCGCGGCCACCCCGATTATCTCGCCGAACGGGTTCTGCTGGTCCATCTCCGCGCTGATCTGGACGCCCAACGGCGGCTCGCCGCGCAGGTAGCTCCGCACGAATGCCTGGTTTACGATGAACCGGTACGGGCTGGCCGGATCGTTGTCCGCCGCGGTGAAGTCGCGGCCGCTCACCATTGGGATCCCCATGGTCCGAAAGTAGCCGGGCATCACCGTACGGATGTTGGCCCCGAGATCCTCGCCCGGCTTGGGCGCCGGCGTTCCGCCAATCTGGACTCCCGTGCCCGCGACCATGCCGTTGAAATCCAGGTAGCTCACCGCGCTGGCGGAGCGGACACCGGGCAAGTGCTCGATCTGTTCGATGGCGCGGGAGAAAAACTGCGTGCGGCGCGCCAAATCGGGATACCGGACGGCGGGCAGCGTCACCCGGAAAGTGAGCACATTCGACGGGTCAAGACCGGGGTTGACGGCGAGCAAGCCGACCAAGCTGCGGAACAGCAACGTCGCCCCCACCAGCAGGATCACCGAGAACGCCACCTCCGTGCCCACGAACCACGAGCGGAGCCGGCCGCCCCCGCCAATGCCCGAGCGCCCGCCGCCGCGCAGGCCTTGCATCAGCCCGGCGCGCGAAGTCGCCACGGCCGGGGCCAGTCCAAAGAAGATGCCGGTGAGGACCGAAAGCGCGACCGCGAAGAGCAGCACCCGCAGATCCATCGCGATAGCCGCACCGCGGACCAAATCCCGAGGCGCCATCGCCAACAGGCCCGTGACCGCCCCGCGTGCCACCGCGATCCCCGCCAGCCCTCCGGCCACGCCCAGCAGCACGCTCTCGGTGAGGAGTTGTCGGATGACGCGCCCCCGGCCCGCGCCCAGCGACACCCGCACCGCCATCTCCGTGCGGCGCGTGGCGAAGCGCGCCAGCAGCAGGTTCGCCACGTTGGCGCACGCCACCGCCAGCAGCAGCCCGACCGCCCCCAGCAGCACCTCAAGCGACGTCTTCACCTCGCGCACCATGGAGTCGCGCAGCGATTCCACGTTGACCGTCCAGTTGGTATCGAACTTCGGGTAGGCGGCTTCCAGCCGCTGCGCCACGGCCGTCATGTGGGCCTGCGCCTGGGCGCGCGTTCACCCCCGGCTTCATGCGCGCCAGGCACATCATCCAGCGCCCCTGGGTGGCACGGTAGTCGCGCGCCGGATCGAGCCCCATCGGCTGCCACAGGTCCGTCTCGCGGCTGAGGAAATAGAAACTCGGGGGAAGAACACCGATGATGGTGCGCGGCGTGGAATTGACCTGTACCTCGCGGCCCACGATACTCTCATCGCCGCCAAACCAGCTCTGCCAGAGGCGATAGCTGATCAATACCACCGTATCGGTTCCCTGGGCGGCGCGATCGTCCTCAGCGGTGAAGAGGCGTCCGCGGATGGGTTGGACGCCCAGCATGGGGAGCAATTCCGGGCTGACAATCTGCTTTTCCAATTCCTCGGTGCGAGCGCCGTCGGAGAGTACCGAGCGCGACGGAGTGAAAGCGGCCATCTCCTCGAAAACGTCGTTTTGCTTTTTCCAGTCCAGGTAATTGCCCGGCGAGATCACGTTCTCGTCTACTGCGGGGCGGCGCCGGCTCATTTCCCAGACCATGGTGAGCTGCGACGGATCGCGGTACGGCAGCGGACGCAGCAGCAGGTTGTCCGTGATCGTAAAGATCGCCAGGCTCGCGCCGATGCCGAGAATCAGGGACAGGATGGCGGTCGCCGCAAAGCCGGGATTCCGGCGCAGGCCGCGCACGGCGTAGCGGACATCTTGCCAGAGAGCTTCCATAGGCCTATTAGACTCCCTTCGCGCCAAGCGGTTTGGGGTCGGAGTAATATAGATGGAACAAAGTGTCGAACATCACCGATGGCGCCCCGTTCCTCTACGCCCGGCATGCCTCGGCCGGCTTCAACGCCCGCATGGAGAGCTGGCTCTCCGGCATGAGCGGCGCGGTTCGCCAAGCCATGGGAGCGAATCTCGTCGCCCTGGTCCTGGGCGGCGGATATGGGCGCGGCGAAGGCGGCGTTCTGCGGGCCGGCGCCGAAGAGCGCCCATACAACGACCTCGACTTCGTGCTGATCGTCCGGCGCAAGGGCTCGCTTCCCTGGCCGGAGCTGAACGCCATCAAACACCAGTACGAGAAGCTGATCGGCATCGACGTCGATTACAGCCGGCCGCTCACCGTGGACGACGTGCGGAATTGGCCGCCCACCCTGATGTGGTCGGATCTGCTGCACGGACATCGCGTCCTGGACGGCCCGTCCGATATCCTCACGGCCAACGCCCCCGCCATGCCCTCGGAGCGGCTCGCGCCCATCGAGGCCACCCGCCTGCTCCTCAACCGCGGAGCCGGCCTGCTGTGGGCCCAGCGCATCTTGCGCGGGTGCGAGCCGGCCCCCGACCCGGACTTCATTCGCCGCAACTACTACAAGTGCGCCCTGGCTCTCGGAGATGCCATGCTCATCTCGCACGGCCGCTTCGCCACCCCGTACACCGCCCGCAACCAGCGCCTGGCCCAGCTCTTGGAAGAAGCGCTCCGGGGAGACTCGCCCCTGCCATTTGCCTTCGACCTGCAGGCCCTGTACGATGATGCGCTGAAGTTCAAGTTCTGGCCCGGTGAGTTCCCGTCGACCCCGTCGTCGACGGAGCTGGATGAGCTGGCACGCCGGTGGGGTGACGTCTTCTTGTACGTCGAGGGCCGCCGTGCCCATCGCGCCTGGCGTGGAGCCCGCGAGTACGCCGATTCAAACGGCCTGCGCGAGCCGGAGCAGAATGCCATACGCCAATGGCCGCGGAACCTGGTGAAAAACCGCCGATTCGGACTCTGGTCCCTGCGCTACCCGCGCGAAGGGCTGTATCGAGAGCTTCCGATTCTGCTAGGCTTATGCGAAGCGGTTCCAGACTGGCCGGACCGGAGCGCCCGGTTCCTGACCATCTGGAAGCAGGTGAACTGACATGAAGTACGCCGTACTGGCGGCCGCATTGACGATCGCAGTGCCTGGCATGGCCATTGGCGCGATGTGGCTTCCCCGCGTGCGCGGCTACCTGTTTTCGCTGATGATTGCGCTCACCTGCCTGGGCGCCCACGCCAGCGTGAACATCGTCTCGCGCGAGTTGTATCGCGGACCGGACCGCGGCTTCGAGGTCACCGGCGCCGACCTGGTCTGCTGGGCCCTCATGATCGCCATCACCCTGCGGTTCCCCGGCAAGATCGCCTGGTTCCCCCGCAATTCCTGGCTGCTGCTGTTCTTCTTCCTGAACGCGTGCCTGCTCGCGCTGGTCACCCTGGAGCCGCTCTACACCGCATTCAGCCTGTGGAAGTGCCTGCGCATTTATTGCCTGTACTGGACCACCGTGAATTGCCTGCACCTGGGCATCCGCCGCCGCTACGCGTGGCTCGGATTCGCCGGCGCGGCGCTGGTCATCATGGCGCTGGCGCTCCAGCAGAAATACCTGATGCACATCTACCGCATCAACGGCCCGTTCGACCATTCCAATACGATTCCGCTCTTCGCCAACCTGATTCTGCCGGTGCTGCTGATCTGGGCCCTGTGCGACAAGGAGCTCCCGCTGCACTGGGCCGTGGTTTCCATCGCACTGTGCTTCGGGCTGCTGTTTGCCGTGCTGGAGACGTTTTCGCGGTTAGGCATGGCCCTTTCCGGCGGCTGCGTGGTCGGCGCCCTGGGGTGGGCCAACCTGCGCTCGCGATCGGCACGCGTGCAGACCGCCTCCGTCCTGATCACCCTGTTGCTCGTGGCGGGCGCCATCCGCGCCGCCGGATCGATTATCGAACGCATCCGAAGCGCGCCGGCCGCCAGCGTGGAAGCGCGCGACGAATTCAAGTACGCCGCGCAGTTGATCCTGGCGGACCATCCCTTCGGCATCGGCCTCAACAACTTCTCTTACGTGGTGACCAACCAGACGCAGTACCGCGAGCACTTCGAGGCCATGAAAAACGAGGAACAGTCAGGCGTGGCCCACCACATCTACTGGCTGACCGCCGCCGAGACGGGATACCTGGGGCTGCTGCTTTACCTGCTCTTGGTCGTTCGCTTTGCATGGAGCGCCTTGGCCGGCTCATGGCGCCATAAATCCACCGAAGGCACCATCCTCTTCGGAGTGTTCCTGGGAATCTGCGCCCTGCAGGTCAGCGGCTTTTTCGAATGGGCCTTCCGCGTGACACCCGTGATGCAGATGTTCACGATCACCGCGGCCATGGCCGTGGCCTGGTCGGAAAAACCGCGCGAACACCGTGTCAAAATGGCGACGGGCGAGTTCCAGCGCGTGGAAAGGGCCGGCGTTACCGTATGACCCGGATGTGGCGCAGGCACTCCTGCCTGCAGCGTCGGCACTCATGCCGACGCCTGCCGTCGACACTGTGGCGTAACCCCGAACACGTGTCGAGACGAGTCTCGACACGGCAGGCACGAGTGCCTGCGCCACAGCGCGCCTCCCCTTCCTCCGTGCTCTCAGGTTTTGACTTTCTCTTGCTCTTCTCCGCGTCTTCCTCCGCGTGCTCCGCGCCTCCGCGTCAAGAACGTCCCCTATGAGCCGCACCGCCCAATTCGCCGTCAACGCCGTCACCAACTACGGCCGGATGCTGGTCTCCATTGTCGCCGTGATGGTGCTCACCCCCTACATCATCGCCAAAATCGGCACCGACGACTTCGGCCTCTGGTCCCTCGTGATCTCCGCCTTGGGACTCCTCAGCCTCCTCGATCTGGGCTTCGGAACCGGCGTCGTCAAATACGTGGCCCAGTGCAGCGCTTCGGGCGACCTCGACCGCCGCAATCGCATCCTCAGCACGCTCGCCGCAGTCTACGTCATCATCACCCTGATCTCGGCCGTCATCATCGCCGTCCTGGCCCTGTTCTTCAACCGGTGGTTTGACATCCCCGCGGCCGAACAACAAAAGGCCCTGCCGCTGTTGTGGATCCTGGCCGTCCGTTTCGTGCTCCTGGCCTTGCCGCTCAGCCTGTTTCGCAATGCCCTCTTCGGCGAGCAGCGGGTCTACGCCATCAATATCCTCCAGGTGGTCTCGACCATCGCCTACGCCGTGGGCTCGTGGCTCGTCCTATACCTTGGATACGGCTTGATGGCGCTGGCCTGGGTAAACCTGGGAGCCATGCTCATCGAGTACCTGGGCTATATCTGGTACGCCTACGCCCGCATGGAAGGCCTGCGCCTCTCCCTGCAACTCGTCGACCGGCGGCTGCTCAAAGAGTCTGCATCCTTCAGCGGGGCGCAATTTCTGATCAATATCGCGGCCCTCATCCTGCTCAAGACCGACCCCATCATCGTCAAGGCGTTCCTGCCCCTTTCCGCGGTCGCCGTCTACGCCGTGGCGTTGAAGATCGCCGAGAACGCCTACCTCCTGCCCAAGCAATTCACCAACCTGCTGGGCCCTCTGGCGGCGCAACTGAAGGAAAAGGCCGAGGAGACCAAAATCCGCTTCCTCTTCGTCAACTGCACGAAATTTGCCATGGCCCCCAGCGTCATCCTGGCCGTCGCCATGTACGTCTTCGGCAAGGAGACGCTGGTCTTCTGGGTCGGGCAGGACTTCGCTCCCGGCGGCCCCGTCCTCATGGTCCTGCTCACCGCCATGATGCTGGGGATGGCCGAGCTCACTTCCTCCGCCGTGCTTTCCATGACCGGGCATCATCGCATCACCGCCTGGGCCGCCGTGGCGGAAGTGATCCTCAACGTGGGATTGAGCGTCGTGCTGGTCCAGTGGATGGGCTTGGTGGGAGTCGCGGTGGGCACCCTGGTGTCCGGCGGGCTCATCGACTATTTCTTCACCATCCGCCGCACCTGCGAGCTTCACGGCGTGTCCTACGGGAGCTACATCCTGCGCGCGCTGGCGCCGGCCCTGCTCCCCGGCGCCGCCCAATACGCCGTGACCCTGGCGCTCAAGCACTGGCTGCCGCCCACGGGCCTGCTTTCGATCGGTGCCCTTGTGCTCCCGGGTGCGCTATTATACCTGCTACTGTTCTGGTTCTTCTCGATCGAGCGTTCCGAGAAGGACCTGCTGGTGTCCAAGCTGCTGCGTCGTTTCCGGCCACTGCGCGTGGCTCCGGGAGTATAGAAAAAATGAACGAACAAGGGTCATATCCCGGCGGAGATCAGGAGGAGCGCCTTCCGATCCACCTTTGGACGATCGTGATCGGCGTCATCCGCCGCCGCCGTTTTATTGCCGGCTTTGTACTGGCGTCGATCGTCGTGGGACTCGCTGCGGCGCTGCTGTTGGGCGGTCCCGTGTACAAAGCCCAAAGCGTGCTGCTGTATCATCCCGATACCGAAGGGCGAGGCAACGATCCGGCACTCACCGTGCAAACGCAGGCCAACATGGTCCTGCTCGATACCAACCTGGAAGAGACCAGGCGCCGCCTCGACATGCCGGTGTCGTTGAAGCAGTTGGAATCCGCCTGCGAGGTGAAAACCACGCCCAACACCGCCCTGATCATGATCGACGTGATGTGGAAGTCGCCGGAAATTGCCGCCAAGGTCGCCAACACCCTGCGCGACGTGTTTGTGTCGAACCAGCAAGACGTCCGGGAAAGAACCGCCAATCAGGAGGTGGCGGATTTGCGCGCGCGCACCGGCGAGCTGCGCGACAGAATCAAAACCGTCAACACCCAACTGGATGGATTCACGGCCTCCAGCGGCCTGGTGGACCTGGACAAGGAGACCCAGAATTACCTCGTCGAGCTGACCAGCGCCGAAGCGCTCTTCGACCAGGCCCGCGCCGAGAAGCAGTCTCTCGAAATGCAGATTCAAAGCGTTCAGAAGACGCTCGCGCGCATGCCCAAAGAGTCCGCCCCCCAAGGGTCCGTCAAAGACCAGCCCTTGAATGAGCTCAATACCCGCGCTACGCGTCTCTTGAATGCCATTCACGAAGATCAGACCGTCCGCGCCAACCAGGCGGAGTTGGAGGGCGCCCGCATCGACTTCGAGCGAGCCAAACAGCTATACGCGGAAGGGCTGGCCCCTAAATCGTCGCTCGACAAAGCCGAAGCCGCTTACAACACCCAGAAGCAGCGCGCCGTCGATACCGGACAGGTGTCGGCCTGGCGCGACGAAATGTCGCGCCTCGATCAAGGCATCCTTCCGGACAGCGACGGAGACGAAGCCCGGCAGGCGAAGCAGAAACTGTTTCAACTGCAGCTCGATGCCATTGCCGCCGAGCAGAAGGTCAAGCAATACGGCGAATCGGTGGACCGGCTGCGCAAGAAGATCGAGGGCCTGCCTAAGCTGCAGCGCGATTACCTGATGCTTTCCCGCGATGCGGATTCCAACCAGGCCGAGCTCAAGATGCTCGAGGACAAACTGGGCCGCGCCGAACGGGAGCAGAAGTCGAAGCTGAAGGAATTCGTTATGGTCGCGGACGCGACGGCGCCGGCTCTTCCCGTACAATCCCGCCGCACCATCATCTTCCTGGGGATCTGCGCGTTCGGCACGATGCTGGCCCTGGGTGTGGTGCTCACGGCGGAGGTGCTCAACCGGACCGTGCGTTCCGCCGGCGAAGCGGGCGTGAAGGTTCCGCTCACGCTCCTGGGCGTGGTCCCCCGGCTCAGCGGCTACAAGGGCTTGCCAGAACCCACCGAGCGGGTTCCCGAACCGTTCCGCGCCCTTGCCCTGCATGTGCGAAGAACCGTGCCCAAGAGCGGCGCGCGTATCCTGTTTATTTCGGCCCGGCCGGGCGAAGGCGTAACCACGGTGGTGGACTACCTGGCCGAAAGCCTGCGGCGGGAGCAGCTCACCGTGCTGGTGCGTGGCTCGCGGCCCGGCGGCACCAAAGCCGAACGTGCCTCCGCGGTCTTGGCCGGCGATTCGGAATCCAACGATATCGTGCTGCTGGACGGTCCGCCCATCCTCGAATCGGTCGACGCAGAGGTCCTCGCGCCGCTGTGCGATGCGGCCATCCTGGTGATCTCGAGCGGAGTCACCCCGGTCAGCGACATCACGGAAGCCATTACCCGCGTGCGAAGCACCCGCGTCCCCATCGCCGGCGCCGTCCTCAATCGTGTCGACCCGGCGTACCTATAAAGGATCGCCACCGTGGCAACGTCTGATCAAATCGTAAATGCAGTCTCGCCTCGAACCGTGGCGCACGCTCTCAGCGTGCCGCGTCGACACTCGTGTCGACGCTTCCTCGGCGCCCTCCACCCGCCACGGACACTGTGGCCAAGCCTCCGCGTCTTCCTCCGCGCCCACTGCGTCTCCGCGGTGAATTATTTTTTCCGTCTGGCCACGGCTCCCCCATGCGCGTAGTCCAAATCCCGCGGCGCTTCGTACGCTCCGACTGGGGCGGCACCGAAACCGTCATTCTCGAAACCAGCAAGTGTCTCCTCGCCCTCGGGCACGACACCGAAATCCTCTGCCCCCGCGCCCTGAGCAAAGTGGACCGCGAAACCATGGACGGCGTACCGGTCCGCCGCTTCGCCTATTTCTACCCGTACTTCGGCCTCTCCCAAGCCGCGCGCCTGCAGATGGACCGCAAAGGCGGCAACCTCTTCTCCTTCTCCCTGATGCGCGAGCTGTCGCGGATTCCCAACCTCGACCTGATTCACCTGCACACCGGCAAGCGCCTCGGCGCCATCGGCCGTTACGTCGCGGCCAGGCGCCACATCCCCTACGTGATCTCCCTGCACGGCGGCGTCTACGACGTTCCCAAGGGCGAAGCGCAAACCTGGACCGCGCCCGCCAGCGGGACCATCGAGTGGGGCAAGGTCCTGGGCATGTGGGTCGGCGCGCGCCGCGTGCTCGACGATGCCGCCGCCATCATCTGCGTGGGCCTGAAAGAAGCCGAGGAAGCGCGCGCCCGCCATCCGCATCAGAACGTCGTACACCTTCCCAACGGCGTGGACGCGGGCCGCTTCGCCTCGGGTGACGGCAAGGGATTTCGCGCGCGCCACGCCATCGCGGAAAGCTCGTTCGTGGTGGTCGTAGTCGGCCGCATCGACCCGCAAAAAAACCAGGCCCTCGCCTTGCGCATGCTCGCGGAACTGCGCCGCGACTCGGTGGACGCCCACCTGGTGCTGGTCGGGCACGTCACCAATGCCGACTATGACGCGCAGCTCACCCGCGAAATCGCCGGCCTCGGCCTTGCTAACCGCGTCACTCTCATTCGCGGCCTCGAGACCTCCGATCCGGAGTTGGTCAACGCGTATCATGCGGCCGATCTGTTCCTGCTGCCCTCGGTGCACGAGCCCTTCGGCATCGTCATCCTCGAAGCTTGGGCCGCGGGACTGCCAGTCGCCGCCAGCCGCGTGGGAGGCGTGCCGTCGTTCGTCACCGATGGCGAAAACGGCTGCCTGTTTCCATCCGGCGATCTGGCGGCCGTCACGCGCGTCGTGAAGGACCTCATCGCGAACCCCGAGGCACGCTCGAAGCTGGCGGCCGCCGGTCGAAAAAAAGCTCGCGACGAGTTCGGCTGGGACCGCATCACCCAACGCCTGGTGGGCATTTACGAGGAGGCGCGGCGTGCGAATTCTCTTCGTAAATGAAAAGTGCGGATACTTCGGCGGCATCGAGCAGAACGTGGCCGACACCGCCGCCGGCCTGCGCGGCCGCGGCCATCAATGCTTCCTCGCATTCCAGGAAGAGACCGGCCGCCAGATGCCCGAGTTCCAGCAGGGCTTCGAACAGTGCCTGCCCATGGTGCCGTTCGCCGAGAGCGTCAAGAGCGTCCGGCCCGATGTCATCTACATGCACAAGGTGAATCTGCTCGCGCTCGGGGGCGCGCCCGCCGCCGTGCCCGCGGGTATCCGGACCATCCGCATGATCCACGACCACGACCTGTGCTGCCCCCGCCGCCACAAATACTATGCCTGGAACGGGCACATCTGCCGCGTCCAGGCCGGCTGGCGCTGCTATCTGGACCTGGCGTTTCTGGGCCGCGCGCCCGGCCCGCAAAAAGTTGCGCTGGTCAGCATCGGCGACAAACTCCGCGAGATGCGCGAGAATCGGCGGCTCTCGCTGCTGCTGGTGGCCAGCGCCGCCATGCGCGCCGAGCTGATCCAGAACGGCTTCGCCGAGGACGGCGTGGACACGCTGCCCCCGGTGGTGCGTATGCCGCTGCGCGAGATGGCCCCCATTCCCCGCGAAAACCGCATCCTATATGTGGGCCAACTCATCCGAGGCAAGGGGGTCGACCTCCTCCTGCGAGCCCTGCCCTACCTGCGCTCCGACTACGAGCTGACGATTGTGGGCACCGGAAACGCGCGCGCCAAGCTCGAAAGAATCTGCCGGGATCGGGGCTTCGGGAAACGCGTGCGCTTCGCCGGATGGGTCAATCCCGATGGACTCGGCGAATATTATCGCGGTGCGAAGATCGTGGTGGTGCCCTCGCGCTGGCCCGAGCCTTTCGGCATGATCGGACTCGAGGCGATGCACTACGGCCGCCCGGTGGTTGCTTTCAACGTGGGAGGAATCCCCGACTGGCTGGAGCACGGAGTCACCGGACTCCTGGTACCCGAGCAGGACGTGCGAGCCATGGCCGCGGCGCTGGACCAACTCCTCACCGACCCCGACCGTTGCGCGCAACTCGGCCGCCAGGCGCAGGCCCGCGTGCGCGAGCGCTTCAACTTCGAAAACTATCTCGACCGCCTGGAGGGCTTCTTGTCTGGCCTATGAGAACCCAACGCACTCCCTCTCTGCTGCCTGACCCACTGTCTGACCTACCCTCTGACCTGCTGCCTGAGCCGCTCCGTGGCGCAGGCACTCGTGCCTGCCGCGCCGAGACTCGTCTC
>Ga0116222_1001489_pt1 | contig 12996 bp, 9 predicted proteins | sample Sb_taG_12_FD_88963 | JGI IMG/M metagenome (GOLD analysis project Ga0116222, IMG submission 88963) | Peat soil microbial communities from Weissenstadt, Germany - Sb_50d_9_AC metaG | ecosystem: Environmental > Terrestrial > Soil > Wetlands > Peat | place: Germany: Weissenstadt | collected 2010-09-21
CGGATATCCTGATCAACAGCGCCATCGACGGGCGACACGCCTGTTATGTCGCGATCGTCCCGTCGAGCGCATCGGGGGCTTCGTTATTCCTGGTGGATGATGCGGGCGATGCGGCAGGTCCATACTCGGGGATGGTTCTGCCCGGGTCGGGGTCTGTGACCAATAGTCAGTGCAGCATAAACGGCACGGGAAGCTCGATTACCGGAAATGGAACTACGCTGACGCTAACGCTGGCGATGACTTTCAGCCAGAACTTCGTTGGCAACCAGATCTTCTATTTGGCCGCCCGAAGCAACACACTGAACTCGGACTGGCAAGCGGTTGGTTCGGTCACCGTGCCATAGGGCCGGTGCCATCACCCCTGAACCGGAGCCGCCACATGCGCCCGCGCGAAGTACGAAGCCCCCAGCCCGAACAACACCAGCGAAATCCACTGCGACGTATCCAGCGGACCGCCCCACAAATTCCCCTGCTCGTGATACCGGAAAAACTCCACCACAAATCGCGCGGGCGAATACAGCATCAGGTACAAACTGATGATCGCGCCCGCGTCGTGCGGCTTGCGGATCCGCCAGTACACCACGCCAAAAATCGCGAACTCCGCAAAGGCCTCGTACAACTGCGTCGGATGCAGCGGCCGATTCAACGGCACCCCCACCAGCTCATTGGCCACCGGATTGGTAAACGTCACCGCCCATGATCGATGGCACTCGATCCCCAGCGCCCAATTCCGGCAACAGGTCGTCCGAATCGAATATGCCGGGAGCGAGCGGCCGCGTTCCCTTCCGATGACAGCCCTCAATGAGATCCTGCAGCTCAGCCATTTCTTTCTTCTCCAACTCCAGCGACATGGCGAAGCCGCAGCTCATTTCCGGGATTGCCACCCGATATCCCGCGGGAAAGATCGCCGACAGCCGGTCGCGAAGAAGGAGGCGCGATGGCCCGAGTGCATCGGAATGCATGAAGGCGACCGAATAGATCTCACCATTGTCGCGGCGGAGGGCATGCGTGGCCGGAGGGTCTCCGGTGTGCTCCGAAAGATTGCGAAGAGCCAGCGCCTGCCAGTCGAGTCCCTGTTTTGCCCAACACGCCTGCAGGGCTTGATTGACATATAACTGCATGTTGTTGGGTCGCATCACAGCCCACGTAAGCCCGATTTGGCGCGCACGCAAACGCTGGTACGGTCCGAACCAGCTACCGTCGGCGAAGAATGCGGACGGCACGAAAATCGGGACCAGGCTGGCCTCGAAGCTCTCCAAGGTCTGTCTCGGCGAATTCATACACCCATGCTGACATCCGCGCCGCCGGGAGGGAAAGATATCGAAAGCTAACTGGTGACTACCCCTGCACCGGAGCCGCCGGCCGCGCCACCACACGCGCCCGCACGAAGTACGAAGCCCCCAGCCCGAACAATAACAGCGAAATCCATTGCGAAGTGTCGAGCGGGCCGCCCCACAAATTCCCCTGTTCGTGGTACCGGAAGAACTCCACCACAAACCGCGCGGTCGAATACAGCATCAAATACAAACTGATAATCGCCCCCGTGTCGTGCGGCTTGCGCACCCGCCAGTACAACACCCCAAAAATCGCGAATTCCGCAAAGGCCTCGTACAACTGCGTCGGATGCAGCGGCCGATTCAACGGCACCCCCACCAGCTCGTTGGCCACCGGATTGGTGAACGTCACCGCCCACGAGCGGTGGCACTCGATGCCCCAGCAGCAGCCCGCCGAAAAGCAGCCCAGCCGCCCGATCCCGTGCCCCAGCGCGATCGCCGGCGCGAACACATCCGCCGTCTTCAGCAGCGGCAGCCGTGTCCGCCGCATGTACCACCAGGAGACTCCCAGCGCGGCGATCAAGCCTCCATAGAAGATCCCGCCGGCCTGCAGCGTGGCCAGCGAGAAGAACTCACCCGGATGATCCAGGTAGTACCGCATGTCCACCAGGAACATCATCACCTTCGCGCCCGCAATCGCCGCCAGCGCGCAGTAGATTCCCAGGTTGGTCACCGTCTCGGGGTCGAGCTTGGCCTCCTTCGCCAGCCGCGAGGTCATCCACAGGGCCGCCAGAAACGCCAGCGCCACCAGCACTCCATACGTGTGGAGAAACGAAATGTGGAAGATCTCAGGGTACATTTGCCGCCTGCTCCTTCGGCCGGAAGAGATGCAGCAGCAGCAGCCCGCTGCCGATCACAATCGCCGAGTCTCCCAGGTTGAACGTGTACCAGTGGTAGTTGCCGATATAGAAATCCAGAAAATCGGTCACCTGCCCCCACACGATCCGGTCGAACACGTTGCCCGCGGCCCCGCCCAGGATCAAGGACAACCCGGTGATCGCCAGCCGGTCCAGCCGCTGCGTATTCCAGAGCATCGCGCTCACCAGCCCCACCGCCGCCACCGACGCCGCCACCAGGATCGTGGTCCGCCACTCGGAAGTCGAGTTGTTGAACAGCCCAAAAGCCACGCCGCGGTTCTGCGAGCGCACAATGTCGAAGAATCCGGGAATGATCGGGTAGCTGTCGAAAAACGACACCCGTGTTTCGATGATCCATTTCGTCAGGCGGTCGAGCGCGAACACCACCGCCGCGGCGCCGTAAGCCTTGAGCCGGAGATCAGCCATTCAACATCTCATTGACCGCGTCCACGCAGCCGCCGCAGATCGTGGGGAACTTCGCATCCGAGCCGACATCGGTCGTATACTTCCAGCACCGCTCGCACTTCTGCCCCAGCGCGCGCTCCACTTTCACCCCCAGTGAACCTTCGGCCACCCGTTCCAAATCCACTTGGGAAACAATGAATAGCCCCGGCAACTGCGCCGCGTACTGCTCCAGCAGCGGATACAGATCGCCATTAGCCGAAAGACGAACCCGAGCCTCCAGCGGGGCGCCGATCAGCTTTTCGTTGCGCGCCGTTTCCAGGCTCTTCAGGACGTCGCCCCTCACTTCCATTAGACGATCCCAATCGGCGCCCCGTTTCCGCGCGGCGTCATCCAGGCCCGCGGTCAGTTCCGCGGGCTCCGGGAAATAGGCCATGTGGACGCTCTCCGCTCGTCCCATATGCCCCCAAACCTCTTCCGCCGTGAAAGACATGATGGGCGCGATGAGCCGCACCAGCGCGTCCAGCAGACGGTAGAGCGCGGTCTGCGCGCCGCGCCGCGCCTGTGACTTCGTGGCCGAAGTGTACAGCCGGTCCTTCAGCACATCGAAGTACACGTTGCTCAGGTCCACCGTGGCGAAGGCATAGAGGGCGTGGTACACCTTGTGAAATTCGAAATTGTCATACCAGCCGCGGCACCGCGCCACCAGGTCTTCGGCGCGCAGCAGCGCCCACTGGTCCAACTCCGTCAATTCACCGGCTGGCACCGCGTCCTTCTGCGGATCGAAATCCGAGGTGTTGCCCAGCAGGTAGCGAAACGTATTGCGCAATTTCCGGTACGCGTCCACCAGCCGCGTCTGGATCGTCTCCGAGAAGCGCACATCCTCGTTGAACTCCACCGACGCCGACCACAGCCGCAGAATCTCCGCCCCGTGATGCTTCCACACCTCGTCCGGCTCGATCGAGTTGCCCAGCGATTTGTGCATCGCCTTGCCCTCGCCATCCAGCACCCATCCGTTCAAGGCGCAGAAGCGGTAAGGCGAGCCGCCCTTTAACCCGGTGCCCACCAGCAGCGAGCTGTGGAACCAACCCCGATACTGGTCGCCGCCTTCCATATACACGTCCGCCGGCCACGTCAGCCCGAAGCGCTCGTTGAGCACCGCCAGGTGGCTCGATCCGGAATCGAACCACACGTCCAGAATGTCCGTCTCCTTGCTGAATTCCGAGCCGCCGCACTTCGCGCACTCGATCCCGGCCGGCAGCAGATCGGCCGCGCTGCGCTCGTACCACACGTCCGCCGTGTGTTCGCGGAACAGCTCCACAATGCCGTCCAGGATGGTGCGATCCGTGATCGGCTCGCGGCACTTCTCGCAATAAAAGACGATGATCGGCACGCCCCAGATGCGCTGCCGCGAGATGCACCAGTCGGGGCGCGTGCTGATCATGTTGGCGATGCGCTCCTCGCCCCACGTCGGCATCCATTTCGTTCGGTGCACCGCCGCCAGCGCGTCCTGCCGGAAATTGTTGAGCTCCATTCCGATGAACCACTGCTCGGTGGCCCGGAAGATCACCGGATGGTGGCACCGCCAGCAATGCGGATAGGAGTGCGCCATCTTTTCCAATCCCAGCAGCGCGCCCGCCGACTTGAGAATCTCCACCACCAGCGGATTGGCTTCCCACACCGTCTTGCCGATGATCTCTTCCGGCAGCCGTCCCGCCGCGCCCGTGGCATGGAAGAACCGCCCCGCGCCATCCACCGGACAGTAGGTCTCGATGCCGTACTGCCGCCCGCTGACGTAGTCTTCCTGCCCGTGACCCGGTGCGGTGTGTACCGCCCCGGTGCCCTGCTCCAGCGTCACGTGGTCCGCCAGAATGCCCAGCGAATCGCGCTCCAGAAACGGATGGCGGAATACCGTCCCTTCCATCTTCTCGCCCGCGAATGTCGCCACCACGGAGGTATCGCTCCAGCCGCATTTCTCGGCCGTCGCCTTCAATAGCTCCGAGGCCACGATGTACACCGCACCCCCCACATCCACCGCCACGTACTCGAACTTAGGGTTGTAGGCGATGGCCATGTTCGCCGGCATGGTCCACGGAGTCGTGGTCCAGATGACGCCGTACACTTCCGTGGCACAGGCATTCGTGCCTGTGTTTCCCAAAGCCGGGTGAATCTTCGCCGGGTCCGACGTCAGCCGAAACCGCACCCAGATCGAAGGGCTGGTATGGTCCTTGTATTCCACCTCGGCCTCGGCCAGCGCGGTGCGGTCCTTGATGCACCAATGCACCGGCTTCAGGCCCTTGTACACATAGCCGCGATCCAGAAAATCCACGAACGCGCCCGCGATCACCGATTCGTAGTGCGCGCTCATCGTGAGGTACGGATCGTCCCATTGTCCGAGGACGCCCAGGCGCTTGAAATCCTGCCGCTGCAAGTCGATATATTTCTCCGCGTACTTGCGGCAGGCTCGCCGGATCGCGATGGCCGGCATCTGCGCCTTCTTCGCCCCCAGCTCGCTATCCACCTTGATCTCGATGGGCAGCCCGTGGCAGTCCCACCCCGGCACGTAGGGCGAATCGAAGCCCGCCATAGTCTTCGATTTGACGAAGAAATCCTTCAGGATTTTGTTGAACGCGGTGCCCAGGTGAATGCGCCCGTTGGCGTACGGCGGCCCATCGTGCAGAATGTACGTGGGACGGCCCGCGCGCGACGCGCGAATGCGCGCGTAAAGGTTCTCCTTCTCCCACCGCTCCACCATCTTGGGCTCGGTCTGCGGAAGGTTGGCCTTCATGGAGAAGGCGGTTTTCGGCAGATTGACAGTCTGCTTCAGGTCTACGTTTGGCGAATCCATTTTCGGGGTAACTACTATGTTAGCAGTACCGTGGCGCACGCACTCGTGCGTGCCGGGTCGAGACTCGTCTCGACCCAGCCCTAGTTTGCCGGATACCCCGGAGTCGATTTGACTTCCGCAATCTGTTTGTCGTGCCGAATCGTGTGCAGGGGAACGTAAATGAGCCACTGATAAGCGTTGAGCGTGCCGAAAACCGGGAACGGGTGCACCACCGTATGCTCCTTCAAGGCCACCTGGGTCTCGCCGGCAAACTTTACGATGTCCACGCGCTGCTTCTCAAACCGCTCCTTGACTTGAGCCCGTGTCAGCCCCTCGTGCGGCACGATCGGCTCGGGCGCCACCGCCTTGCCCTGTCGCGACGGCATCACCCGGATGATGAATTCGGTCTTGCCTTTCGTCTGCTCCTCCCAAGCTGGATTTGGCGGGCTTGCCGCAGCCTTTCGGACAGAGGCAAAGAGCAGAGCTTCGGCCAGGACGATATGCTCTGCCGTCTCACCTACCGACCATCGCTCGGGCGCAGGCTTCCATTTCCACTGAGCGTCGGAGACGCCGTCGATGGCCGCGAAAAATTCCTGATGCGATTCGTCCAGCCATTTGAGGACTTGCGTTCGTTCCTCCGCGGAGATGTGCGGGTCGGCTGCGCGTAGTGGCAGGGTGAGCACCGCGAGGCACAGCAGCGATTGCAGGATCCCTATCAGGATAGAGGTGGCTGTGGCGGCAGCGTGACCTTTGACCTCAAAACTTGCCAGGGCAACCAGCCCGGCGATTGCGAACTGTCGTATGTGCATGGTGTCCTCTACTACACTATAAATGGGACTTGGCTTCCACCGGAACGATCGCCAGGTCAACCGCACGAGGGCCGAAGTGAGCACCGAACCTTGGCTGCGCGGACCCATCGCGGGCGTACACCCGCTCGCCGCCGCCATTCTGTACGCGTTCCAGCAGGCGCGCGAAGACCTGGCGCAGTATACCGCGGGGCTCACGCCCGAGCAGATCTGGGCCACTCCGCACGGTCTCGGATCGGTGGGCTTCCACTTGCGTCACATCGCGGGAAGCACCGAACGCCTCATGACCTACCTGCAAGGCCGCGCCCTTAGCGCCGGGCAATTGTCCGCCCTGGCCGCCGAGCACGAGCCTGCCGGAGCGGGCCGCGACGCATTGCTCGCGCTGATGGACCGGGCCTTTCGCGATGCCGAAGCGGTGGTGCGGGCGATCGATCCCGCGACGCTCGCGGAGCCGCGGACGGTAGGCCGCAAGCAATTGCCGACCACCGTGATCGGCCTCCTCACCCACATCGCCGAGCACACCCAGCGGCACGTGGGGCAGGCCATCAGCGCGGCGAAGCTGGCGGCCCGATAACCCTCACCTGCCGCGGGCTACTGGGTGTGCGCAGGCCGCGCGGTGAGTCATTTTTCCTCGAGATTACGCGATACAATTTAGGGCCGAATCGTCAGGCAACCAATCAGAAATCGAGGGTGGGTTCAATGAAAAATCCGATATCGCCAGTGGTGCCGCAGGGCCCAGCTCGAAGCGCGATACTTTTCCCGCTGTTCTCCCTGGTGCTCGCCGTCTCTCCGCCTGCCCGGGCGCAGTTCACCCAGCAGGGCACAAACTGATCGGCGCCAGCGGCTCGGCAGTTGCCCTGCAGGGCACTTCCGGCGCGCTCTCGGCGGACGGGAACACGGCGATCGTGGGAGGGCCACAGGATGCCGCCATTGGGGGGGAAATAGGCGCTCCAGGGGCGCTCTGGATTTACATTCGCAGCAACGGCGTATGGGTGCAGCAAGGCCCCAAACTGCTTGCTACTGGCGGCGCGAACGCGGAACTCGGCTACTCCGTCGCCCTTTCCGCGGACGGCAATACGGCCATTGCGGGTGGGCCTTTCGATGCCTCCCTCACCGGTGGAGCTGCCTGGGTGTTCACGCGCGCGAACGGGGTCTGGAGCCAGCAAGGCAACAAACTGGTCCCCTCCGACGTGTCGGGCTCCCATACGCAAGTGGGCTGCTCAGTCGCCCTCTCGGCCGACGGGAATACAGCGCTCATCGGCGGTCGCTTTGATAGCAACGGGGCCGGAGCCGCGTGGGTATTCACCCGAACCAACGGCGTCTGGAGCCAACAAGGCGCCAAACTGGTCGGCGCTGGCGCCTCCTCCGGCAGCGCGAATCAAGGCTCCTCTGTAGCGCTTTCCGCTGACGGGAATACGGCGTTGCTGGGTGGACCTGAGGACGGGACTGCCACTTTCGCCGGCGCCGCGTGGGTATTCACGCGCAGTAACGGAGTCTGGAGCCAGCAGGGCCCCAAACTGGTCGGTACCGGAGCGATAGACGGAGCGATCGGAGCGGGCCAGGGCTTTTCCGTAGCCCTTTCCGCCGACGGGAACACAGCCGTCGTCGGCGGACCATCAGACTCGCCAGGGCAGGACGAACACTGCAACTATGGAGGGGTGCAAATAGACCATGTGGCCGCCGTCGGGGCGGCGTGGGTTTTCACGCGCACGAACGGTTCCTGGAGCCAGCAAGGCAGCAAACTGGTCGGTACCGGCGCCGTCGCAGGCGTTGCGCATCAAGGGACTGCGGTCGCGCTCTCCGCCGATGGCAATCTGGCGCTTCTCGGAGGACCCGATGACGCTCAACCGGGGGGAGATTGCGAAGGCACTGGCGCGAACTGGGTCTTCACCCGCCGCAACGGGCTCTGGAGCCAGGAAGGCAACAAGCTGGTCGGCAGCGGCTCCGTGAACGGACCGTTTGGCGGATCGGCGCAAGATGTGCTGGGGCTCTCGGCCGATGGCAGCACGGCTCTCATAGGCGGACCCAGCGACAATAGCTTCGTGGGAGCGGTGTGGGTGTTCACCCAGCCTGCAACCACGCATTTCGCCGTCTCGGCGCCCACATCCGCCGCCGCCGGAGCCGCCTTCAACTTCACCGTGACCGCGCAGGACGCCGGCAACAACACCTTTGCCGGCTACTCGGGCACGGTGCACTTCACCAGCACCGACAGCGCCGCCCAACTGCCTGCCGACGCAACTCTGGTCAACGGAACGGGCGGCTTCCCGGCGACCCTCCCAACCGCGGGCAACCAGACCATCACGGCTGCCGACACCGCCGTGGCCACCATCACAGGGACTTCGAGCACGATTGCGGTCAACCCGGCGGCGACCCACTTCACTGTCTCGGCGCCCGCGTCGGCCACCGCCGGAACCACCTTCAACTTCACCGTGGCTGCGCTCGATTCCTCCAACCACACCGTGCCCACCTACTCCGGCACCGTGCACTTCAGCAGCACCGACAGCGCCGCGGCCCTCCCGGCCAACGCCACCCTCACCAACGGAACCGCCACCTTCGCCGCGACGCTCAATACCGCGGCCAGCCAGACCATCACCGCGACCGACACCGCGGCCGCATCCATCACTGGAACCTCCGCCGCGATCGTGGTCACAACCACGGCCGCCGTCCCGCCGTCGCCAGTGTCGGTCACCCCGCCGGGCGGGAACGCGCCGAACCCCACTTACACCTTTATTTACTCCGATCCGCGCGGCTACCTCGACCTGAACGTGGTCGACATTCTGGTGAACAACTTCCTCGATGGCCGCCATGCCTGTTACCTGGCTTACATTGTCGGATCGAGCACCCTGATTCTCGTCGATGACGGCGGAGATGCCGGCGGGCCGTACGCAGGAAATGTGAAGCTGGGCAACTCCGCAGCCATTCAGAATAGTCAGTGCGCGGCGACCCTGGTATCGGCCACTGGCAGCGGCAACACACTGACTCTGGTACTGACTATCGCATGGACCAACAGCTTTGCCGGCGACAAGATCGTCTACATGTCGGCCGGCGACGTGTCGTCGAACAACTCGGGGTGGTATCCGTTGGGCGTCGCGCGTGCGCCGGGAGGCACGCCCACCACGACCACCGCGGTAGTGTCGATGACGCCCAATCGGGGAACCGGCCTCGGCCCCACGCAGTTCACCTTCAACTGGTCCGACACAAAAGGGTTTGCCGATCTGGGAGTGGAGAACATCCTGATCGACAATTTCCTGGATGGCCGCCACGCCTGCTACCTGGCCTTCAGCCGGCCGTCGAATACGCTGTTCCTGGTGGACGATGCCGGAGACGGCGGCGGACCATTCGCGGGCAGCGCTTCCTTGGCCGCGGCGGGCACCATCCAGAACAGTCAGTGCACCGTGAGTTGGGGCGCCACGGCGGTCAACACTACAGGCAACAACCTATCCCTGACCCTGAACATCGCGTTCACCGCGGCCTTCGCGGGCAACCGGGTCATCTATATGGCCGCGCGGGACCTCAACGACGCCAACAACACCGACTGGCACGCCATGGGCACCTGGACCCCGCAATAGTGGGGCAGGCGCTTCCGCCTGCCAACCCCGCCTCCCCCGCTCAACCCGTTCAATCGCCGTACAACCAATCATTTCAGCGTTTTAATGGCAATCGGTAGTCCCCCGGCAGCGCCATTCCCTATACTTTGGACAAGTGCACGTCTCTCGTGAGGCGGCGCCGCGTTCATCATTCTGGGTAAACGTCGAGGAGCCGGAAAATCATGCACAAGCCTGTCAAATACGTAGAGAAAGCCCTCACCTACGCCGCCGGTGCGGCATGGGTGGTCTTCGATAAGCTCAATCAGATTGGCCAGAACCCCGGCTTCGTGCCGAAATGGTCGGACAAGCCTCTGCTCAAATCGTGGGAGAAAACCAAGCCTCCCCTGGGCTGGCCGCGCGACACCGATTCCCTGTGCCCCCGCTGCGTACCGGAAATCCGCCAGCAGATCCTCGACGGCAAGGCCCCCCTCGAAGTCCTCTATACCGACAAGCCGGGCGAGATCAAGGCCAAGGTGATCGAGCGCGACGGCAAAATCCTCATGGTCAAGGACTGCCCGATTCACGGCCACTTCGAGGACGTGATGGCCATCGACACCGCGTTCTTCAAGCACCTCGAAGACGTCTTCCCCGGGCGCGATATCCGCGCCCACAACGATTCCCGCCTGCACAAGCATGGATCGAGCACCATCACCCACGGCCGCGGATCGGTCCTCACCGTGGACCTCACCAACCGCTGCAACATGATGTGCGACCCCTGCTTCATGGACGCCAACCAGGTCGGCTTCGTCCACGAATTGAGCTGGGAAGATATCCAGACGCTGCTCAACAACGCCATCACCATCAAGCCCAAACGCCAGATGTCGGTGCAGTTCTCGGGCGGCGAGCCTACCATTTCGCCCTACTTCCTGAAGGCCGTCAGCTACGCGCGTGAAGTGGGCTACACCTCCGTGCAAGCGGCCACCAACGGCATCGAGTTCGCCAAGGATCCCGAGTTCTGCCGCAAGGCCGCGGAAGCCGGCCTGCGCTATGCCTACCTGCAATTCGACGGCATCGGCAACGCGGCCAACGCGCACCGCAAGGTCGGCAACCTGTTCGACGTGAAGCTGCGGGCTATCGAGAATCTCTATGCGAACGGGGTGGACATCATCCCGGTCATCACCATCATCAACGGGATTAACAACGAGCAGGTGGGGCGCATCGTGCAGTTCGCGCTCGATAACCCCAAGAAGATTCCCTTCCTCTCGTTCCAGCCGGTGTCCTTCACGGGCCGCGACGAGGCGGTCACCGACGAGCGCCGCGCCGCCCAGCGGTACACGCTCTCGCACCTGGCGCACGACGTGAAGAACCAGACCGGCCTGGGCGAACCGGCTCGCGACTGGTTCCCCATTTCGTTCATCTCCACCTTTTCCGACTGGAGCGACCTGGTGCACGGGCCCCAATACAACTGGGGCCAGTTGAGCTGCGGCTGCCACCCCAATTGCGGCGTCGGTATGGCCGTGATGGTGGACAAGGAAACCAGGGAAGCCAAGCCCGTGACTTCGTTCTGGAACGCCGACCAACTGGCTCGCGATGTGGCGCGGGTCAACGACGCGGCGCGCGGCAAGTGGCTATCGATTATCGGGATGGCGCTGGCCGCGGCGCGCAATTACGATCCCTTCGAGGCGCCCACGCATTTCAAGCTGCGCGACCTGTTCCAGAAGCTGGACAAGACCTTCGGCGCCACCGGCAAGAGCTACGGCAAGGTGGGCAAAGACCGCACCATGGACGATATCGAGAAGCGCCGGCGCGACCGCTGGAACTTCCTCTTCATCGCCGGCATGTGGTTCCAGGATCTGTTCAACTACGATTTCCGCCGCACCGAGCAGTGCATCATTCCGTACGCCACGCAGGAGGGCGAGATTTCCTTCTGCGCCTACAACACCGGCGTGGGCTGGCGCAACATCATCGAAAAGATGCACATGACCGCCACGCTCACCAAGTGGTACGACGAGCACGGCCGCCACGAAATCTTCGCCGGCGGCAAGACCGTCCCCTTGCGCAGCAAGGACCACTCCCTGGTGCTGCGCGAGGAGATCGTCACCAACGAAGAGCAGCACGACCTCGACCGTTTGGGGATCGCCAAGAACGCCCGCGAGGAAAAGATGCGCGCGCGCGACGCCCGCAACAAGGAGCAAGCGGAGAACGAGCGCATGATGAAGCTGTATCGCGAGCACGTGCTCAAGGAACAGCCCGGTCCGGCGCTGGTGCAGATCGCGCCCACCCCGACGCCCGTCGCCAAGCCCGTAGAGGAGCGCGAAGAAGTCGGCAGCTTCGGCGATTAGTGGGACAGGCCTCCTGGCCTGTCTTTCCAGGCAAACAGCATCAAGCAGGTATCTCCTTCTCTGTGGGGCGGACGCTCTCGTCCGCGCGGGTCCCCCTGGACCCGCTCTTTGTGCCCGGCAGGAACAGGGCCCATTGATTCACCCGCCGAAATCCGGCTCGATGATCTCACATAGCAGGTGCAGGAGGAGAAGGGGGCTCGTGACCGGAAACGGTATGTGCGCGTCGCCCTCCTTTGCCCCTCGGCCAACGTGCAAGTGGCATCGCGGAACCCGCATATGATCGCGCCCCGGCTGCGCGTTCAGATGGATACGAACCATATCGACCGCGCGCTTCGGCATCCGCAGATGGAATTGGAACGAACGGATCCGCCACCCAGGTGGCTGCGGCTCCATCCGTATGGTGAACTCCAGGCTCGTCCCGGAGACGAACTCGACCGACGGACACTCCAACTCGCAGGCACCGCCCGCCTGCTGGCGTAGTTGGACGATCTTGTCGCGTAGTTTCTTGATGCGCCTGTAGTCCTCTTGTCGCGCCAAGTACGCCCGCATCTGGCGAAGTTGCTCGGATGGATTCAGGTTCATCGCCTGGACGGCGGCCTCGTAGGCTTTCTCTCGCTCGGCTGCCAATTTCTCCAGTTCGCGGTTGATGTTCAAGCGGCGTCTCCCGCGGACATGTCATCTGGCTCGACCTGAAAAATATCGGTGAGCCGATTGCGGAGGTTGGGCGCACTTCGAAGAATCCGTTCCGCCAATCCCTGATCCGCGATCAGCACGAGTTGACCCCCATCTTGGACCAGAAAAGGGGCATAGCGGTCGATCGAATCCACCAGTTGGGGGAGCCACTGATCGAGATGGACTACCCGGATGGATCCATTTGCCGGGACCGGCGCGCCCGCGGCGA
>Ga0116222_1001493_pt1 | contig 12968 bp, 6 predicted proteins | sample Sb_taG_12_FD_88963 | JGI IMG/M metagenome (GOLD analysis project Ga0116222, IMG submission 88963) | Peat soil microbial communities from Weissenstadt, Germany - Sb_50d_9_AC metaG | ecosystem: Environmental > Terrestrial > Soil > Wetlands > Peat | place: Germany: Weissenstadt | collected 2010-09-21
ATCGTGTCTGAACGCTCCGACATGAACCCGACCCGCAGGGATTTCCTCTCCACCGCCGCCGCCTTCTTTCTCGACCCGCAAGCCCCCCCCGATCTCACGCCCCAAATCGGGCCCGTGGTTGTGCCCATCGCTCCCAAACGCACCATCCGCACGGTCGGATATAACGGTTCGTTCCCCGGCCCGGTTCTGCGCTTCCCCGAAGGCCGCACCGTGACGGTGGATGTGGTCAACAACACCGCCACGCCGGAGCTGGTTCACTGGCACGGTCTCTTCACTCCGATCGATGCCGACGGCTCCGCCGAAGAAGGCACTCCCATGGTGCCGGCCCACGGCCAGCGGCGCTATTCCTTCGAGCCGCGGCCATCCGGCACGCGCTGGTATCACTCCCACGTCTACGCCGGCCGCAATCTGCACCGCTCCACGTACACCGGCCAGTACGGCGTTCTGATCATCGAACCGCGCCAGAACCCGGCCCGCTACGATCAGGAGATTCCGCTCGCGCTCCACGGGTGGAATCCTTTTCTATCTACTCACGGCGGCGGCGGCGAGGGGGATGAAAGCTCGCTCGAAGTCCACTACGACGCGTTCAGCGTCAACAGTCACGCCCTGGGCGCGGGCGAGCCGGTCCGCGTCCGCGAGGGCCAGCGCGTGCTCTTCCGCATCGTCAATGCCAACGCCACGCTGGTGCATCGCCTCGCGCTCCCCGGCCACAAATTCCTGGTCGTGGCGCTGGATGGCAATCCCGTGGCGAATCCAACCGCGGTCAACGTGCTGGAGATGGCGCCCGGCGAGCGCATCGATGCCGTGGTCGAAATGGATCAGCAGGGCATCGCGATCCTGGGAGACGCCGACGACAAGGTCCGCAACACCGGCCTGGGCGTAGTGGTCGAATACGCCCGCCGCACCGGCGCTCCGCAATGGACCGCCCCGCCCGCCGGGCACTGGGACTACACCCTCTTCGGCCGCAAGGAAACCGCCCCCGAACCCGACGGGCGCATCCCCCTGGTCTTCAAACAGAAGTGGGCCGGCAACCGCGCCGTGGATCACTGGACCATCAACGGCAAAGAGTATCCCAAGACCGCCCCCATCCAGGTCCGCGCCAACGGCCGCTACCGGCTGATCTTCGATAACCAGAGCGACGACATGCATCCTGTCCATCTGCACCGCCACTCCTTCGAGTTAGTGAGCGTGGCTGGAATACCAACCCGGGGAGTGATGAAGGACGTGGTGGACGTCATGCCCCGCACGAAAGTGGAAGTCGATCTGGTGGCCGACAACCCCGGTCCGTCGCTGTTTCACTGCCACATGCAACTGCACATGGATTTCGGCTTCATGACCATGCTGCAATACGCGGACCAGCCGGCTCCGCCCTCGACCCACGGCCACGAATAAGTGGGCCGGACGGTTAGTAACCCATTTCATAACTGCTTAGTGGGGCAGGCTTCAGCCGGCTTCAGCCTGCCGCCGGCTTCAGCCGGCGCTCCCCGATCACGGAGATTTCTGCCGCCAGAGGCGGCGCCCGAAAAATGTATTTGTGAAAGTACGTACTTAGTGCACTTCTGAAACGGCATACTTAGGCAAGCCCGTAAGTCGCGGGCTTAAGATGCCACTTGAGAATGTTTGCCGGACGTGATACCGTAGGCCCCAAGGATTTTCTAATAACTGGAGGAATAATCTGATGGCACAGCAATATGTCGCGAAGTTGTATCCCGCCGTGACCCAAAGCGGCGCCAAGCAACCGGTCCTGGGCATATGTCTTTCGGGCGGCGGGTCGCGCGCGTTGACATGCGCGTTGGGACAACTGTCGGCGTTGAATGCGATGACCCTGCCCAACGGGCAGCCCATTCTGGGTCCGGCGCAGTATATTTCGTCGGTGTCGGGCGGAAGTTGGGCGTCCGTGCTGTACACCTTTCTGCCGCAGACCATTAACGGCACGAACGTGAGCGACGCGGACTTCCTGATCCAACCGGTGGCGCCGCAGTCGCTGACCAAGGGCGATCCGAATACCAATAAGCCCGGAAATGTTTCGTACATGGGGCGGTATTGCATGGGGACCACGCCGCAGCAATTCAGTTCGTCGAACATCGCGGTTTTTCTGAAATTGCTGTGGGATTCGGGCTTCTTTACGAGTCCTTACCAATATGGCTGGTTCTGGATCGCGGGCACCGGCGAGATCGTGCTGAAGCCGTTCGCGCTGTACTCCGCCACCTACAATGCCAGCGGGCCGTTCGTTCAACCGAGCATGATGTTCAGCCTGTCGGACTCGCAGGTCGTGCAGTGCATCACGAAGTACAATTACTCCCTGGGGCCGTCGCAGTTCTATCTGGCGCGAGCGGGGCGGCCCTCGCTGATCGTGAACACGAATCTCCTCGAGAATTACCAGGTAGAGGATTCACCGCAGATACCGGTGCAGGCGACACCGGTCGCGACCAGTGTTTTGGGCCAAAGTCCGGACGGCACGGTGAAGGGAGGCGGCGGCGTGGAGTCTTTCGGGTTCACTTCCACCTTGAATGGCGCCGGCTCCGTGAGCGGGACGGCGTCGATTACGGTCAACCGGAACTATTCGTTGTGCGATATCGCCGGCTGTTCCAGCGCCTTCTTCGCGGCGCTTCTATTGCAGTACATTAACGCTGGAATCGACGATGTGGTCAAAGCTCTCGTGAATTACCTGGTCAACGACCTGGGCTGGGACAAACTGCTGGCGGAAGCGTTCGGCCAGTTAGTGGAGGGAGCCTTCAAGCTCTTCGCAACAAACATTTCGGTCGTGATTCCGACCTACAACTATTGGCCGGCCGGACAGGTAAGCAGTCCGTCCAACAAAACCTTCGGGTTTTCGGACGGCGGAAGCTTCGACAACACGGGGATTTTGGGTCTGCTGGCGCAGACGGACGCCAACAGGATCATCGCATTCGTGAACACGGAGACCGCGCTGAGCGGGACGGCGAAGAACCTGACGGTGGATTCGTCGATCGGGTTGCTGTTCGGGTACGGGGGCGCGGGGTCCGGCGACCTGACCTCCGTGCAGGTGTTCGACGACTCGAATCCCTTGTACCCGGGAGGGGCTTATAACGCCGTGCAGGCTGGCCTGTACAACGCGAGTTGCGGTGGGGGTCCGTCGTTGGGTGTGGCCACGGCGGCGTTTCTGCAAAAGGGGTTGGTGACGATTGCGAATCCGGTGGCGAATATCGCCACCGGGCGGGTCGTAGACGTGTTGTGGGTGTACAACAACCCGGTAAGCAATTGGCAGAACGCGATCGCGGACCCGGGGATTCAGCAGGATCTGGGGCAGGTGAAAGATCCGGCGACGCCGCTCTGGAACTTCCCGAACTATTCCACCGTCGAGCAGATTTGGCTGGGCGTGGAGGCCGTGAATATGCTGGCGCAGCTTTCGGCGTGGAATGTGCAGCAATTGAGCGGGACGATCGCCGCCTGGTTGTCGTGAAAGAAGTTGGCGTCCTACCTCCAATGCTGTTCACTTAACGGACATCTCAGGGAGTTTCGGTAGGCAGGCTTCAGCCTGCGGCGGACTTCAGTCCGCCTGCTCCAGTTCTCAAATCGTTCGCGGGAATGCTTGGCTGACGCCCGCCGCAGACTGAAGTCTGCCCCACAGTTCGGCAACCAGGAATTTCAAGGTCTGTTCATACAAAGTGAACAGTATTGGTCCTAGCTCAGAACAGCCCCGGCACCAGCGCCCAGGTCGCGCGGCGGTAGGCGTCGTAGTCCGCGCCGAACGCCCCGTCGAGGGCCGTCTCTTCCAGCCGGATCTTGCGCCAGTACGCGATCGCGGCCAAAGCCACGCCGATCAGTGCCAGCCACTCACCCGTCACCACGGCCAGACCGAGGTACATCGCCAGCAAGCCCGTATAGATAGGATGCCGTAGAAGCCGGTAGGGCCCCGACCGGATCAGTTGATGTTCCACCTTGATGGCGATGGCCCCGCTCCAGTTGCGGCCCAGGTGGATCCGCGCCCAAACCGCCAGCCAAGTCCCCAGCGCCTGCACGGCAAGGCCCGCCGCCATCATGGGGAAAGATACCGGCAAATATCGGCCCAACCCGCGGACCGGGATGAAAATCAACAATTGGGCGAGGGTCACCAGGACCAGATGAACCGCGCGCGACGCCCGGGATTCCGACCGCTGCGCCGCAGCCGCGTTCTTCGCCGCGGCCTCCCAGTACAAACTGAAGAGCGCCCAACCCGCGACGCCCACCACGACCATCGGCCAATGGCCTTGCAACGTGTCGTCCAGCGCCAGCCACGGCACATGCCGCCCTAAGAGGTTCGCCAGGTCCAGCCGCGTGTGCATACGCCGGGTGACCAGGGCGCCGGCCGCCGCGCCGCACAGGGCCGCCCGTAGAACCGGGTTCTTCCACTGCTTCATCGGAAAACCATTGTCGTGTGCCTCGCGGATAAGTGTCAATAGGAGCGCGTGGGATGTTACAAGCCCACCCCTGTCCGCGAAAAGGTGCTGCATGCCCCGCCGAAAAACCTCCAAAAAAATAAATGAGTCATATTCCCGCGCGATGTCGCTGCCTCCAGTGAGGAGGCATTCGTCGATATGGGGATCAAGAGCGGAATCTTCTGCGTTCTGTTGCCGGTGTGGATCGGCGCAGGCATTCGTCCGGCCGAAGCCCAGTACACGCAGCAAGGCCAGAAGCTGGTGGGCACGCCGAGTAGCGGCGCGGCCATGGGCTGGTCGGTCGCGCTGTCTTCCGATGGCAACACGGCGGTTGCGGGGGCGCCCTTCGACAGCCAGGGCGGCGCGGTATATGTGTATACGCGAAGCCATGGGGCCTGGAGCCAGCAGGGCCCCAAACTGGTGGGCAACGGCGCGGCGGGTGCCGCGGACCTGGGTACTTCCGTGGCGCTTTCGGCGGATGGGAACACGGCCATCGTGGGCGGATCGACCGACAACGGAGGCAGCGACCAGGGCGTCGGCGCGGTGTGGGTCTTCACGCGCGCCAATGGGGTTTGGAACCAGCAGGGCGCCAAGCTGGTGGGCGCCGGGGCAGTGGCAGGATCGCACCTGGGTTACTCCGTGGCCGTCTCGGCCGATGGGAACACGGCGATTGCCGGTGGGCCGGGCGATCGCATTGGCTTTTCACCTGACCTGACTACCGGCCCTCCCCCAATCGCCGGGGGCGCATGGGTCTTCACGCGGGATAGCAGCGGCGCCTGGCATCCACAAGGCAACCCGTTGCTGGGCAATGACGCGTCCGGTTTCGCCGGCCAGGGACGTTCGGTGGCGCTGTCATCCGACGGGAATACCGCGCTGGTGGGTGGAGACTGGGACAGCAACACTCTGGGAGCGTCGTGGGTCTTCACCCGGACCGGCAGCGTGTGGTCCCAGCAAGGTCACAAACTGGTCGGAACGGGAGGCAGCGGCGTCGCCAATCAGGGCTATTCCGTCGCGCTCTCGTCCGACGGGAACACCGCGATTGTGGGCGGGCCCAGCGACAGCGCCAACGGCAACTTCGAGGGCGGCCCGGGAGCGGTATGGATCTTCACCCGCACCAGCGGCGTCTGGACTCAGCAGGGCCAGAGACTGGTAGGCACGGGCGCCGACGAATCCACTGGGCTGGGCAACACGGCTGCGCAGGGCTACTCGGTCGCGCTCTCCGGCGATGGGAATACGGCTATGGCCGGCGGGCCCGACGAGAACGGTGGATTCGCCACCGGTATCGGGGCGGCATGGGTATTCCGGCGCGGCCCGAACGGCCTCTGGAGCCAGCAAGGCAGCAAGCTCGTGGGCAGCGGCAGCGCCCCGGACAACCTCACCGATGGCTTCGACGAAGGTCCGCGAGAAGGCTCAAGCGTCGCGCTTTCGGCGGATGGGACCACGGCCCTGATCGGCGGATGGGACGACAGCGGCCTGGACGGAGCGGCCTGGCCGTTTGCGCTGCCGCACTTCACCTTCACCACGCCCACCGCGGCCAACGGCGGCACGCCCTTCAACTTCATGGTCTCCGTTTTCGACGCCAACTACCTGCTGCTGCCCACTTACTCCGGGACCGTGCACTTCACCAGTACCGATGCCGCTGCGGCGCTGCCCGCCGATTCCACCCTTTCCTCCGGAGTGCGCAGCCTCTCGGCGACTCTGAATACCGGTGGCAGTCAGACCATTACCGCAACCGATACGGCCAACCCGGCGGTGACCGGAACCTCCGGCGCGATTGCCGTGACCGGGACGGTGCCCTTAGTCCCGCCCTCGCCGGTCTCCGCCACCATCGCCGCTCCGAGTTTCACCTTCGTCTACACCGACCCCCGCGGATACCATGATCTCAACGTGGTCGACATCCTGGTGAATAACTTCCTGGATGGCCGCCACGCCTGTTACCTGGCCTACATCGTGGCGCAGAATACCTTGATCCTGGTGGATGACGGCGGAGATGCCGGCGGACCCTACGCGGGTAACGTGGCGCTGGGGAATTCCGCGCCCATCCACAATAGTCAGTGCTCGGTGAACCTGGTGTCGGCCTCGGGCAGCGCTAACAATCTGACTCTGGTAGTGAGCATCGCATTTACTGGCAGCTTTGCCGGCGACAAGATTCTCTATCTGTCGGCTGGAGACGTGGCGGGGAATAACTCGGGGTGGCAGCCGCTGGGAGTCGTGCGGGCGCCGGGAGGCACCCAAACCACGACCACCGCGGTGGTGTCGATGAGCCCCAATCGAGGCACCGGCCTCGGCCCCAATCCGTTCACGTTCAACTGGTCCGACACGCTGGGATACCAGGATCTGGGAGTGGAGAATATTCTGATCAACAGTGCGCTGGATGGCCGGCATGCCTGCTATCTCGCGTTTTCCCGGCCCGGCAACGTGCTGTATCTGGAAGACGACAACGGAGACGGGCTGTTGCCCGGGCAGAGTCTGGCGGCAAGCGGGAGCGTGAGCAACAGTCAGTGCACAGTCAGTTGGGCATCCAACCCAGTGAGTCCCGGCGGCAACAACCTGTCACTGACTCTCAACATTGCGTTCACCGCGGCGTTCGCCGGCAACCGCATCGTCTACATGGCCGCGCGGGACGTCAACGAAGCTAACAACACCGACTGGCACGCCATGGGCACCTGGACCCCGCGGTAACCCCTGGCAGCGCTCCATCCTGTGTACTAAACTGGTGGACCGCTGTACATCGCCGGCCACAACCACGGTCGCGTCCGGCAGGAGGGATTCATGAAAAAACCCCCATCGCCGACAACACGCAAGAGTCCGGGGCCGCGGAAGCCCTCTCGCGCTGCGATTCTTTTCCCGGTCTTTCTTTTGTCCCTGCTTCCCGGATTCTCTCCGCCCGCCCGCGCGCAGTTCACGCAGCAGGGCGACAAACTGGTCGGCGCCGACGCCTCGGGAACTCAGCCACCCTCGCTCGGATCGCTCTCCTCTGCCGCCGGGGCCGGCGCGATCTCCGCGGACGGGAATACCGCGGTTGTGGGTAGGCCGTGGGATGGTTTCGTTACTTCCGGGAGTGCTCCGGGGGCTCTGTTGGTGTTCACGCGCACCAATGGAGCCTGGACGCAGCAAGGCCCCAAGCTGGTCGTTACCTCAGACGGGAACCAGTTCGGCTTTTCCGTCGCCATTTCCGCGGACGGGAATACGGTGATTGCGGGCGTGCCCCTTGATGCCTTCACCGGTGCGGTGGTGGTGTTCACCCGCACCAACGGGGCCTGGAGCCAGCAAGGCGGCAAACTCCTTCCTTCCGACGCGACGATCGATCCCCACGGAAACGCTGTCGAATTCGGCTCCTCAGTCGCGCTTTCGGCGGATGGGAACACGGCGCTCGTCGGAGGTCCAGTAGATAATGACTCACGTGGGGCGGTGTGGGTCTTCGTTCGCGCCGATGGGGTCTGGAGCCAACAAGGAAACAAACTGGTTGGGACTGGCGCTGCTACTAGCTCCCTCGGCGTCGGAGCGCACCAGGGCGGTTCCGTGGCGCTATCCGCGGACGGGAATACGGCGTTAGTGGGTGGAAGTGCTGACAACTTTGACCTAGGTACACACGAGTCCACCGGCGCAGTGTGGGTATTCACGCGCAGTAACGGCGTCTGGAGCCAGCAAGGCAACAAACTGGTCGGTACCGGCGCTGCCCCAGTCCCAGGAGGCGCGCCGGCAGGCGGGGGGGGCAGGGCAATTCCGTCGCGCTTTCTGCCGACGGGAATACGGCCCTCATCGGAGGAGGAGCCGACTCGCGATTGCCCCCGCAATTCTGCTCTCTCAACGGAGGTCTGATAGGGTACTACTTCTACACCGGGGCGGCGTGGGTCTTCACGCGCAAGAACGGCGTCTGGAGCCAGCAAGGCGATAAACTCGTAGGTACCGGCGCGGCGGGCGGGGCGTCGCAAGGCTCTACCGTCCGCCTTTCCGGCGATGGCAATCTGGCCCTCATCGGAGGATTCGCGGACGATTCTAGCGCATGCTATTTTGGCACGGGCGCTACCTGGGTCTTCACCCGCAGCAACGGGGTCTGGAGCCAACAGGGCAGCAAGCTGGTCGGTACCGGTTCCGTGAACGGCCCGCTCGGCGGAGCGCAGCAACAGGCGGTGGGGCTCTCGGCCGATGGCAGCACGGCTCTGACCGGCGGTTTCGGTGACAATAACTTCGTGGGAGCGGTGTGGGTGTTCACCCAACCGGCAGCCACGCACTTTGCGGTATCGTCGCCCGCCTCAACTACCGCCGGCGCCGCATTCAACTTCACCGTGACTGCCGAGGCCGTTAACAACAACACGTTTCCCGGTTATCTGGGCACCGTACACTTTACCAGCACGGATGGCGCCGCCGTGGTGCCCGCCGATTCCACACTGGTCAACGGAACCGGCACGTTCTCCGCCACGCTCACCACCGCGGGCAGCCAGACCATCGCCGCTACCGATACCTTGGTGTCAACTATTACCGGAGTTTCCGCCGCCATTGCGGTGAGCGGCGTGGCGACTCACTTCACGGTCTCGGCGCCCACGTCGGCGACGGCCGGAACCGCGATCAACTTCACCGTGACCGCGCTCGATTCTTCCAATCACACCGCAGCGGGTTACTCGGGCACCGTTCACTTCACCAGCACGGATGGCGCGTCGACGATGCCCGCCAACGCCACGCTGACCAACGGCACCGGTACATTCTCCGCGACGCTCAATACGGCGGGCAACCAGACTATCACGGCGGCCGACACGGCTACAGCAACGATCACCGGAACTTCCGGCTCCATCAACGTGGCAGCGGTGGTGGTGCCGTCGCCGGTCTCCGTCACCATCGCCGCCCCGAGTTTCACCTTCGTCTACACCGACCCCCGCGGATACCAGGACCTCAACGTGGTCGATATCCTGGTGAATAACTTCCTGGATGGCCGCCACGCCTGCTACCTCGCCTACATCGTGGCGCAGAATACCTTGATCCTGGTGGATGACGGCGGAGATGCCGGCGGACCCTACGCGGGTAATGTGGCGCTGGGAAATTCCGCGCCGATTCACAATAGTCAGTGCTCGGTGAACCTGGTGTCGGCTGCGGGAAGCGGCAACAATCTGACCCTGGTAGTGAGCGTCGCATTTACCGCCAGCTTTGCCGGCGATAAGATCCTGTATCTGTCGGCCGGAGACTTGGCCGGGAATAACTCGGGATGGCAGCCGCTGGGAGTCGCGCGGGCGCCGGGAGGCACCCAAACCACGACCACCGCGGTGGTGTCGATGAATCCCAATCGCGGCGCCGGCCTCGGGCCCAATCCGTTCACCTTCAACTGGTCCGACACCCTGGGATACCAGGATCTGGGAGTGGAGAATATTCTGATCGACAGCGCGCTGGACGGCCGGCATGCCTGCTACGCCGCGTTTTCGCGGCCCGGCAACGCGCTGTATCTGGTGGACGACAACGGCGACGGGCTGTTGCCCGGGCAGAGTCTGGCGGCAAGCGGGAGCGTGAGCAACAGTCAGTGCACAGTGAGTTGGGGAGCCAACCCAGTGAGTCCAGGCGGCAACAACTTGTCACTGACTCTGAACATCGCCTTCACCGCGGCCTTCGGCGGGAACCGCATCGTTTACATGGCCGCACGGGACGTCAACGAAGCCAACAACACCGACTGGCACGCCATGGGCACCTGGACCCCTGGTGACCCCTGGCAACGCTCCATCCCGTGTACTAAACTGATGGACCGCTGTACATCGCCGGCCACATCGCGTCCGGCAGGAGGGATTCATGAAAAAGCCCCTATCGCCGACAACACGCAAGAGTCCGGCGCCGCGGAAGCCTTCTCGCGCTGCGATTCTTTTCCCGCTCTTTCTTAATTCACTTTGTCCAGAATCACCGCGGTGCTGTCGAAATCGCCTCGCAGATTCAGATTCAGGCCGGCGCGCATGAGGTACGCTCCGCTGAGTTGCGGCTGCTTGTCGACCAGCTTCCCATCAGCCGATTCGAGCTTGTACAAGGCCCGTTCCTCCAGCCCGCGCAGACGGATCGCAGGCGCCGCGGTGTTGTATTCCTGTGAGTGGCGGAAGGCGAACAGCACCGCCTGCTTGCCGTCGTTGGAGACATACTCGTTCGCTGTCACATCGTCGAGGCGCGGAGAGAGCAGGCGGTACAGATTGCCGCCCTGCACGGTGTGGCGGATTCGCTTGTAGATCTCGATCATCTTCGCCGCCATCGCGGAGTCACTCTCGGTGAAGCGATTCAGGTTCGCGCCGATGCCCAGCGCGCCCTGCATCGCCACCAGAAACCGGTATTGCAGCGGAGTGCTGCGCGTGTTCATGTTGGGAACATCCGTGACCCATGCCGACATCACCTTGGCCGCGTAGGCTTGCGAGAAGCCTTCCTGGATGCGCAGGCGGTCGAACGCCTCGGTGTTGTCCGACGTCCACACTTCGTCGACGTGCTGGAGGATGCCCAAGTCCACGCGCCCGCCTCCGCCCGAACAGGATTCGATCTCGAGCTTGGGGTGGCGGGCCCGCAGGCGGTCCATGACCTCGTACAGGTTCCGCACGTATTCCACCCAGAGCTTGCGCTGATCGGCCGGCTCCATCTCGGGCCAGCCCGGCTCGGAGAAGGACCGGTTCATGTCCCACTTGAAGTAGCGGATGTTGTAAGTGCTCGCCAGCTTGTCGAGAAATCCGAACACGTATTCCCTCACGTCGCTGCGCGCGAGGTTGAGGATCATCTGGTTGCGCAGCTCACTGCGCGGACGGCCGGGGAAGTTGATTACCCAGTCGGGATGGCTGCGGTACAGGTCGCTATCGGCATTCACCATTTCGGGTTCCACCCAGAGACCGAAATCCATGCCGAGTTGGTTGACGCGATCGATCAGGGGCTTGAGGCCCTGCGGGAATTTCTGCGGATTCACGAACCAGTCGCCGAGTCCGGCGCGGTCGTTGTTGCGCTTGCCGAACCATCCGTCGTCCATCACGAACAGCTCGACGCCGAGTTTGGCCGCTTTTTCCGCCAGCAGCTTTTGGCCGTCCTCGTTGACGTTGAAGGTGGTGGCCTCCCAGGAGTTGTACAAGACCGGGCGGACGCGCGCGCCGGCGCCCCCGGGCAGAATCTTCTCGCGCTCGAAACGGTGAAGCAGGCGCGACGCTCCGCCGAAGCCGGCCGCCGAAAACCCAGCGAAGAACTGCGGCGTGTCGAGGCTTTCACCGGGTTTGAGCGGGTACGCAAAATCGAACGTGTTCAAACCGCCCGTGACGCGCACCTGCCGGTAGGGCGTCTGCTCGACGGTGATCCGCCAGTTGCCGCTCCAGGCAAGCGCGCCGAACCAGACGCGCCCGTTCTCTTCGGCGGCATCGCCCTGGGCATCTCCCAAACTGAGTGCGAACCAGGGGTTGATGTTGTGGCTGGTGTGCCCCTTGCGGCTCTCCAGCACCTTCATGCCTTCGTGCACCGGCTCGCGGTTGAGCTGCGTCTCGGCGGCCCAGCGCCCGGTGAGATAGCTGAGCTGATAGCCGGCGCCGGGCGGGAGGTTCCAGGTTGCCGATTGCGCGCTCTCCACGGTCAGCGGGCGGTTGGTGCGATTGCGAATCGTGGAGCTGCGCGCCAGGATCCCGTACTCCGGATACACGCGGTAGTGCAGGGTCACATCGATATCGTCGCGAATGTCTTTCAGGGCGATGTCGAGATCGTCGCCTTGAGTTTTATGGGAGACGTATGCGAGCACCAGGTCGCGGTTGCCATCCGGGCGGGCGATCTTCAGCGCGGGCTCGTAGTAGCGCGGCCCTCCCCAGCCGGGATACTCTTCGTTTTCCAGCATCTGGTGCGGATCGAAGGAAGAGATGTCGCGCGCGGTGGAGGCTGCGGGCAAATCGTCGGCGCGCCACAGGGGGGCGCCCCAGTACAGATGTTCCAGAGTGCCGTTGGCGCCGACCCCCATGGCGTAGGAACTCTCGCGCGTGGTCAGGAGCCAGATCTTGCGGCTTTCGATGAAGCGGATGGCCGCGGGGTTGGGAGACGCGGCGGGGGACTGACCGCACAAGCGGGCGGGCGCGGCCGAGGCTATCAGCAGCACGGCCAGCAGGAAACGACGCGAATGGGGGCGCATCGCCTCGGATTATACCGCTTCGGAAGGGATGCGCCCTTTGAACGGCGCTCTCCGACGCGCGCTCCCAGTCTTGCCACTGGCAATCCTGCAATTATTGCATGGTTTGTGTAAGAATCCTGGTGGATGGGTAGAAAAGCAATTGACCAAGAAGTGTTGACGCAAACGAGGTGGTTTGGTGTGATTGAGTCGTGGCGGATAAGATCAGATTCGACTGGGACGAGGCGAACGTGGAACACATCGCCCGCCACAACGTGACGCCGCAGGAGATTGAGCAGGTGTTTGCGAACGGCGTGAAGGATGCAGGGTTCGACACGTTTGGGGCGAAGACCGCTATACGGTGATCGGCCACACTAACAGCCTCCGCGTAGTGCCGGTCGTATGGACCGACCGCAATGGATTGGTCCGGCCGATCACCGCACGCGAGGTAGGAAAGCGCATGCGGGAAGGCTATTTCCGCAGCCGAGGGTGAG
>Ga0116222_1001495_pt1 | contig 12965 bp, 8 predicted proteins | sample Sb_taG_12_FD_88963 | JGI IMG/M metagenome (GOLD analysis project Ga0116222, IMG submission 88963) | Peat soil microbial communities from Weissenstadt, Germany - Sb_50d_9_AC metaG | ecosystem: Environmental > Terrestrial > Soil > Wetlands > Peat | place: Germany: Weissenstadt | collected 2010-09-21
CGGAACCGTAAACGGATACGGACTCCAGGGTTGTCTATCTATTTCAATTGCGGCCGTGAGGATGAATTTGGATTTGATAAAGGGGCGGCGGATCTCCACCGGCAACTCCAAGCCGGAGGCATCCAACACGAATTTCACCTGTATCCCGGCAACCACGGCGCCGCGTATTTTCTGACACACCTCGGGGAAACGTTGAAGTTTCATTCGCGTGCGTTTGCCGCAGGGAAGTAGTTCTCTCGGGCAAACTCCCTTGCCCCCGCGCGGTTGTTAGTGTACTCGCGATGATTCGCCAACAACCCACGATAGAAATGCTCTCCAGTGGTGAAAATCGTTTTCACGTTGACGCGAACAGGGATTGAGGGTACGATAGCAGCCGTTTTTGGGGGTCAATTGCTCTCGAGGAGGCGTTATGAGTGGAGCGCGCGCGGCGAACGTAGACACTTTTCGGAAGCGGTTTGGCGGCACCGTTCTGGAGCCCGATGACGCGGGTTACGACAAGGCGCGCGCCATTTGGAACGGGGCGATCGACCGCCGCCCGGCGGTGATCGCCCAGTGCGCGAACCCGGCCGAGGTGGCGGATGCCATCCACTTTGGCCGTGACGCCGGACTCGAGATATCGGTGAGGGGAGGCGGACACAACTTCTCGGGCAACGCTCTCGTGAACCGTGGGCTCACAGTGGATCTCACGCGCATGCGGCAGGTCACCGTGGATCCGAAGGCGAAGCGGTCCCGCTGCGGCGGAGGGGCGACCTGGGGCGACTACGACACCGCCACCTACGCCCACGGCTTGGCCTCCACAGGCGGCTTTATCACTCACACTGGCGTCGCTGGTCTCACGTTGGGGGGCGGGTTGGGTTGGCTCAACCGCAAGGCCGGGCTGGCCTCCGACAACCTCACCGCCGTCGAGCTGGTAACCGCAGCCGGCGATCTGGTCCGGGCCTCGGCCACGGAGAACCCCGACCTGTTCTGGGCCGTACGCGGGGGAGGCGGCAACTTCGGCGTGGTCACTACGTTCGAGTTTGCCCTGCACGAGGTCGGCCCCGTTTACCTGCAGCTGTACTTCTGGGGTCTCGACGACGGGCCGAAGGTTTTGCGGGCGTTCGAGGACTTCACTCGCGGCCTGCCCGACGACGTTACTGCTTTCATGGATGGACACCCGCCCCACCACGCCCCGGACGAGTACCGACAGATCCCGGGCTACACCATGGTCGTGGTGGGTTTCTCCACGCCGGAGGCGCACCGGACTGCGCTGGCGCCAGTGCGTGATGCCTTTCCCACTCCGCTGTTCGAATCGGCCACGACGCTGAAGTACACCGAGCTGCAGTCGATGGCCGATGTTGCTGCGCCTTGGGGGATCCTTGCCTATGAGCGGGCGATCCATCTAGAGACCATGAGCCCGGAAGCAGCGGATGTGATCGCCGAGCACTTGCCCCGCAAGGCCTCACCGATGTCCTTCATGCCCATCTTTGTGCTTGGCGGCGCCTACAGCCGGATTCCTGACGGAGACTCGGCCTTTAGTGGCAGTCGGTCCACGCGGTACGTGGTGAACATGGCAGCCCTCGCCCAAACCCACGACCTGCTGGCGGCAGACACCCAATGGGTCCGAAACCTCTGGGACGCGCTCGTGCCCCATTCCGGGAGCGTCGGCAGCTATGTAAACTTCATGACCGAATTTGAGCATGATCGCGTCCGGGCCTCGTACGGTCCGAAAAAATACGACCGATTGGCGAGCATCAAGGCGACCTGGGACCCGGACAATGTGTTCCACCTGAACGCCAACATCCAGCCGGCCGGCAAGCTGGCCGGCAAGCTCCCGGGCGCCGCGGCATAGAACTCAGCCGAGATTCGGGTGTGCAACGGGCAACGCATCTCGGTTCGCGCTCCGCTGCCAATTTCCTGATGGCCATTTCCACTGGCGCCAATCGGCCGTCCGCGGGCGCGTTCCGGTAAACGCCGGTCGGCGATGATGTGCGCGACGCGATGGCAAGACTCGAAGAAATGCTGCCCCAAATCGGAGAGTCAGAGGCTTCGGGACATTATGGGACACTAGAATCGACTCCGGCCCCGCCACCGGAATCAATCAACTGATTCACTTCAAAAGGGCTATGTTGGTAGGCCCGGCAGGAATCGAACCTGCAACCCTCGGATTAGAAATCCGATGCTCTATCCGCTTGAGCTACGGGCCCACATCTGGTTAAAGGTAACTCTGCCAAATACTTACGCTAGAGTCCCGGAAAAACTCTCATGCCTGTTCCTTGGCTGGTGTCAGTTTTGGTGTCAGTTGCCCTCACACGGTAACTAAGCAGCATGGGCGGACCAGAAATCAGGGCTGCCCGCGCCTACCGATAGAGAGGGACGTATCGCAAACCTTCCTCTCAAATAATAGCAAGTTCTCGATTTCAAGAGACCGCCTGTCGGCCCGTGCTGCCTGTGGCCCCTTCGGGACTATCCGCACACGCTTGACAGGTTGGTCTGCGCAAATTGAATTATTTCTTGTTTGCGTTGCCTGTACGGATGGCCTATTCCGAAGTTTTCTTCCCGACAACGGCAAATGCCTTTCCCAAAGTGGAAACAAATTCTTTTGCTGACTGCGGCCGTACGGCGGTCTTGGGACTGAGAGCACGCTCGAAAAACTGCTGCCATTCAGCAGGTGCATTGGGCAAATCAGTGGGCAGCGGAGTGAACCGGCCGTTGACTATGGAATATTGCATCTGGCCCACAGAAGTTGCAGGAAAAGGATGCGTCCCGGTTAGCATCTCGCAAGTAATCACTGCCAGCGCCCAGATATCCCATGCAGCAGATGCGATTTCACCGTTGAGCTGATCCGGTGACATATACTGCGGTGTACCCACCAGAACACCTGTAGCGGTGTCAGCTGTAGCCGCGGCCGGGTCGGTCGGAGAAATCAGAAACTTCGCTAGACCGAAATCCAGAATCTTGGTCACTTCACCCTCGCCGCTATGGGCCAGGAAAATGTTCTCCGGCTTCAGATCGCGATGGATTAAGCCGTTTTCGTGTGCCGCTTCAAGACCGGCGCATACGCCTCCAAGAACCTGCAAGATTTGTTGCGTTGCAAGTCTCTTCTGCTGCACCAATCGTTGCCGCAGCGTGAAGCCTTCGAGTAACTCCATCACGAGAAACACGCGGGTGTCCGAATCCACACCAAAGTCGTGCACGGTAACCAGATTGGGGTGTGCGAACGACGCTGCCGCCTTGGCTTCGCGCCGGAAGCGTTCCGCCGCGTCGCTACTGGTAACGAGGTCTTCACGTATCAGCTTGACCGCAACGGCGCGTTCCAAGGATGTATCCGTGGCCTTGTAAACCGTGCCCATTCCGCCCCGCCCCAGCCTTCGTTCCAGCCGGTAGCGCGAGGTCAGCAGCCGCTTAAAAGGCATTCGCGTGAGTTGCGCGTTTTCATTGGGGCAGCGGCCCTTGCCGCTCTCGTAGCACAAACCGCAACGGGGACACTCTTCAAATCCGCTGAGAGCACTCGTAACGGGACGCTCCAAGAGCAAAGCCAGCGCGCTGCCAATACCAGAGAGTAATTCCTGGTCCTCGCTGCCATAGGGCTCCTCTGATTTCTTCAGGCCCAGAACCATAAGCGCCTCGCGACCCTGGGGCGCAATCGCGATGGGTACCATCAGGTCAATGCGCGCATCCCGCAGGAAGTTCGTATCTTCTGAAGGAAGCTGCTGCTTGAGCCATCCGCTTTCGGCCAGCGATATCTGCAAGGGCTTGGCAAATAGGCGGAAGGCCGCCATGAGCTTGCTCTCGGCGCTCAGTCCGCGGGGATAGATTTCAGGGGGCGCCGCGGCGATGCAACGATAGAGTGGTTCGGTGGCCTCGCGCATCAGGATTGCGACAAACTCTGGATGCAGCGCCTGCTCTATGCGGGCAACCGCCTTGGGCGCAACGTCTGCCAGGTTGGAGGAGGCGCGAATCTCATCCACCGTCTGAAGTAGCAGGTGCTGCGCGTTGTAGTGCTCGCGATAAAAGCGGCGGTCCAGCGCCTCCATCCATTGCGACTGTTTCTTGTGGGCAACAATTCCAACCACTCCCATGAGCGCATACACCCAGCCGTGTTGGGAGAGCAGAACTCCGAATGGCTGGTCTTTGTGCACAATCAAATCGAAGATTACGATTCCCGCAAGGATTGGGATGGGAATCAGCAGTGCGCCCCGCGCCACGGCGTATTGCAGGCTCTCACGGACAATGAAACTTACCTGGAACAACCGCTGCCTAAGAACCGCATACGCAACACAAATTGTGAAAGGAACCTGCACAAGCCCAAACACGAGCGGCGAGCTAGCAATCGCAGAAAGCCAGGATGTCTTTGGAGACAAGGAGAACAGAAAAATTGCAAGCAAATCCACGAAGAACAGCAGCAAGCCAAAGATCACCAGCCGTATCCGGCGCCTTTCATTTACCTCGTTCAGCCTCAAGTAATTCACTGCCAGGATGACCACGGAGGCCAGAAAAGCAGTCCAATCAATCGCCAAAATTGCCATAAGCCAGCGGGGGCTGCTACCCACACCGAGCCTTGGGGCGAAAAGCAAGATGTAATTACCCGTGTATGCAAGGCTCAGCACCGGCACGGCGAGCAGCGTCAGCGTCATCCATGCCCATCGGCGATGCAGCAGGGGCTTGGGGAATGAGAGCGAAAACAACAATATGGTGATGGGCAAGGCCTGGGCGCCGAGTGCTGCGACAGGAAAGATGAGCCACTGAATGGCCAGGGGCAGACTTCTCCATATCACGGCAGCGTTGGGAGACAAAAACCACCCACTGCCAGTACCCAGGCAGCAGAGAAAGATGCCGGCGGCGACGGCGGTGAGGTCGCGCGGCCGCTTAAAGAGAACAACCAGTCCGACCAGCAACTGAATCAGGCTGACGGCAGTTTCCACCCACCAGCCGAGATACTCTTTCGAGTTCCAACCTCGGATCATTGTCTGCTTGAGGGTCAGCTGCAAATGAACTTCATGGCCGCTGCGGAGTACGATCAGGGGAACCGGATGGTCGAACGTGGTGTTGCTCAACACGGTTGCGAGCTCAATAAAACCCTGTACTGTTCGCCCATCTATATTGACGATTCTGTCGTCCGGCTTCACTCCTGCTGCTTCGCCTGGGCTTCCCGGCGCCACACTCCTTACCCGGGTGTCAAAAAAGTTGAAATCGATCCCGTGGGCTTCAGGAAGCTTGATAGGCAAATAGATCATGCCTATGACGAACCAGACGCTGAAAGATGCCGCAATCAACCAAGTCCACCACGGGATGCGGCGAGGAAACATAATTCCCATCTTATGCTACTCAGGAAACGCCCATTATAGGCACAATGTCCACACAATCGGCAAAAAGGCGGGCCGGAACGGCGACTAGGCGTCGACGGCTATATTCTTGTGCTTCCAGTCGTCTGCGCCGCGGTGCTCAGCGCTTCGGGCCCGACACGCTCGGGCCAGAGCCGTCATTCGTTGACTAGTGGATGCCGCGTCCGTAGAATGAAGCGGCCCGAAAGCCAGGCATCTCCCCAATGATCGGACAGACCATCTCCCACTACCGTGTCATCGAGAAGTTAGGCGGCGGCGGGATGGGTGTGGTGTACAAGGCCGAGGACACGCGGCTCCATCGTTTCGTCGCTCTTAAGTTCCTACCCGATGAAGTGGCCAAAGATGCTCAGGCCTTGGTCCGCTTCGGTCGCGAGGCGCAGGCCGCCTCGGCCCTGAATCACGCCCACATCTGCACCATCTATGACATCGGCGAGGAGAACGGACAGGCGTTCATCGCGATGGAGTTTCTGGATGGTCAGACGCTCAAGCACAAGGTCGAGAACCGACCGCTCAAGATTGACGAGTTGCTGGAGCTGAGCATTCAGATTGCCGACGCGCTCGATGCAGCCCACAACCGCGGCATCGTGCATCGGGACATCAAGCCAGCCAATATCTTTATCACCGGCCGCGGACAGGCGAAGATTCTCGACTTCGGACTTGCCAAACTTAACTCGAGCCACAATCTTGCGACTTCGATGACCGGCTCAACGATAGCGGATATTAGGGAAGAACAACTCACAAGCCCTGGCAGCACCGTGGGCACGGTGGCTTACATGTCACCGGAACAGGCCCGCGGCGAAGAACTCGATGTGCGTACCGACCTGTTTTCTTTCGGCGCTGTCCTGTATGAGATGTGCACGGGCAAAGTGGCATTTAACGGCAGCACTTCCGCGATCGTCTTCGAGGCCATCCTTAATCGCGTCCCGCCCCCGCCGCCCCAGTTCAACCCCAGCGTGCCACCCGATCTCAACCGGATCATTGACCGGGCGCTGGAAAAGGACCGGGAGCTGCGCTATCAGACGGCTTCTGAAATGCGGGCCGAATTAAGGCGCTTGAAACGCGACTTGGACTCAACCCGGATTGCGGTGGCGCAGGGTACGGTATCAGCGACACCCGCAGCCGGAGCTGCGGCGTCAGCCCCGGCCGTGGCCAGAAAACCGCGTTCCATCGGATGGACGGGATTGATCGTCTGCGCCCTCCTCATTCTGGGCACGGGTGCAGGCTGGTTTCTCCGTGGCCGTTGGATGCCGATCTCCCAGCCTTCCTACCATCAGCTCACCTTTCGCCGAGGTACGATTCGGTCCGCGCATTTTACGCCCAACGGGCAGTCCGTGGTTTATGGTGCTGCCTGGGAAGGAAGCGCGATCGATTTGTTCATCACCAGTCCCGAAAGCCCTCAATCGCGCTCTCTTAACCTTGGGGGAACGGCGCTTTTGGCTATTTCCTCTTCGGGAGAAATGGCGGTATCGATGGATAGCCGCCCATCCGGACCTTATGCCCAGGTGGGGACGCTGGCCAGAGTGCCACTCAACGGCGGATCTCCGCGCCCAGTGCTGGAAAACGTGCAATGGGCGGATTGGTCCCCGGATGGAAATAACCTAGCGATCGTGCGGGATGTGGGTGGTCGAAACCGGCTCGAGTTTCCGGTCGGGAAAGTGCTGTACGAGACCTCAGGCTGGATCAGCCATCCACGAGTTTCAAGAAAAGGTGACCTGGTGGCGTTTCTGGACCATCCTCTGCCCGGCGATGACGCGGGTTCTCTCTGCGTCGTGGATCTGAGCGGAAACGTCAAGACCTTGGCTACTGGGTTCCAAACCACCCAGGGACTGGCTTGGTCTGCTGACGGCCAGGAAATATGGTTTACCGCCAGCCGGCTGGGCGCTAAACGCGCCATCTACGCTTCGACCCTGGGCGGGCGCGAGCGGCTAATCGCGCGGGTGCCGGATACTCTCTCGCTACACGATATTTGGCAGGATGGGCGCGTACTGCTTGCCCGGGACACCTGGCGACGAGAACTCATTGGCCTCGCCTCTGGTGAGACAAAGGAACGCGATCTGTCTTGGTTCGACTACTCGTTCCCGTCAGAACTGTCGCCCGACGGCAAGGAATTGCTCTTCACCGAGGAGGGTGAAGGCGGAGGGCCGAACTATTCTGTTTATCAGCGAAAGATCGGTGAGACGTCGGCCGTCCGCCTGGGAGACGGACGGGCGATCAGTGTGTCGCCGGATGGCAGATGGGTTATTACCAGTCTGCCTTCCCCTCCGGCCCAGCTTCTTCTTCTTCCGACCGGGCCCGGCGAGGCCAAGCCTCTCACTCACGACTCCATCAATCACAGCCAGGCGAAGTGGCTTCCTGATGGCCGGCGTTTCCTTTTCTCGGGCAAGGAGCCAGGTCACGCTGCGCGTATTTACCTCCAGGATTTGTCCGGCGGAAAGCCCACGCCTATCTCGCCGGAAGGAATCGACCCTCTTGTTCTGGTCCTTTCTCCAGACGGTCAGCAGGTGGTTGGCATCGGGCCAGATGAGAAAGCATATTCTTACCCGGTGGCAGGAGGGGAGCCTCGGGCTGTTCCAGGCATAGAGCTTGGAGAGCAACCCCTGGAATGGAGTGCAGACGCCAAGGCGATCTATGTCTACAAGCCGGGAGATCTGCCAGCCAAAGTCTATCGGCTGGATTTGTCGACAGGCCATAAGACTCTGTGGAAAGAGCTCATGCCCTCCGATTCAGCGGGCGTAAGCCGCATTGGTCCCATTCTTCTCACGAGGGACGGCAAGTCATGCATATACGGCTATCACCGTATTCTGTCAGACCTCTATCTCGTGGAAGGATTGAAGTAAGGGAACTCTTTTTATACCTGCCAGCACAATCTTGCCATCGGCTTGGACGGCGACTCCGGAAATAGCATCGGAAACGCGACATCCTACTAATGGCCAGCTCCTCGAACGACCCCGATAACGAGCGCCTTTCCGACACGCACACAAGGGTAAACCAGCGAGCGATCGTTTTATTCCCACATCGCCAAAATAAATTTCCATGGAAGAAAAGCGTGTGCCGTCGGTTCTACACGGTGAAACGAGAACGAACCTTGTTTGGAAAGAGCGGGAAGGAAAATATGCCGCTGCAGAAAAACCACGACGCAATTTTGTTCGACCACAACCACGACGGAATCGACCGCCGGGGATTCCTGAAATGCATGGCTTGGCCGGCATGGGAGCCCTCTGCGTGCTCGAAGGTGGAGTGCTGAAGTCCTACGGCCTTGACGATCCCGCTCGCATCGCAAAGGCCGCCCGGGGCGAACTCAGCTTTGTCCAGGACTCTTGCAACCGGCATCGCGGCTTGGCAGTGGCAACTCGCAGGACACAAACTGAAGGGACTGTTGCTGCTCCACCTCGCGATGGGATCCGCTTCCGGTCTTCTGATCTGTGTGGTTGGCTGGATTAATTTTCGGCGGCGTCGAACCCCAGGTTCCGCGCTTCCGGCGTGCTACCTGCTGCTGGAACTCCTGACGGCACTCGTCGTTGCTCTTACGGCTCACCTCGGTGGTTTCCTGAGTGGTGTCAACGCTCCTAGTTAGCGCGACCGGCTTGCGTTTCAACTTCGCGGGCCAACTCGCGCGTGAGCCGTGCGTCTTTAGGCTGCGCCATCAGAGCAGGGTCTGCGCCACGCGCTCATCGGAGAGCAAGTTCAAAAACGGCGACTGCTCCAGTTGTGCCGACAGCCCCTGCCGCAGCGTGCCGTCGAAAATCGGGTCGCCGGTAGGGTTGGTGAACTCGGCGAGGACGATGCTGTCCTTCTCGGTGAGGCGGGTCGCGGTCTGGTGCGAGTGCAAGTAGAACGCTCCCGCGATTGCAACCGCTACAAGTACTACGGCTGCGGGAACAAGAACTTTCCAGAGCTTCCTGCGCGCGACAGCAACATCGATCTCCGCCGCGCTCGCTGACGGAGATGGAGTAAGCGCAAGGGGAGGAACCGGAGGGCGGCGACGGCGGTTGGGCGACCTGAGAGCTGCTTTCCTGTGCGACCGTCACCGTGCCGGAACTCGCCGCTATGGCTCGTCCCGTCTCTGCATCTCGCTTCAGCCGTTGCAACTCGGAACGCATGTCGGAGGCGTGTTGATAACGGAGTTCTCGATCTTTCTCCAGCGCCCGGTTGATGATGTGTTCCAGTTCGGCTGGTACGTCGGGATTCAGCCGCACGACAGGAACAGGTGCCCGGTTCAGGATCGAATCGAAAATCGTTGCTGTACTTTCTCCACGGAAGGGCAACTGCCCAGTAGCCATCTCATAGAGGACGGCTCCAAACGAGAACAGATCGCTCCGCGCATCCAGTTCCTTTGCCCGCGCCTGCTCCGGCGACATATAAGCAACGGTGCCGAGCGTAGAACCGGGACTAGTCAGATGCTCCCCGTCCACCGTCTGCGTGTTAAGAGAAGCAATTTTGCTCGAAGAACTGCCTGCCAGACTGACCTTCGCCAGACCGAAGTCGAGAATTTTGGCGTGACCGCGCTTCGTCACGAATATGCGCGGAAGGCAACACGAGCAGGGGCGATAGCGCGAGTCCCTGCTTAGTCCGGCGTAGTCGAAGACCCCAGACACGCCTAGAAACTTCATGCACGAGAACCGGGAGACCTCGGGGATGCCTGCGGCGAAAGTCAGTCGTAGGACGGCGGGAGAAGGCTCAGGCCGTACGGCCCGCGTGTACGTCTCCGAGGAGTCACACAGCGGCATAGTACCGATGAATCACTCGAACAAAGACGGAAAGGTCGTCGGCGGAGAGTGGGGAGGGAAGGCTGCTGATCGAGGAGAACACTCTTCCATCCGACACGTACCCGACACAGAGCGGGTCTGCGCGTGTCCCACGGGTGGGCGAGTGTACGGAAAAGCTGTACGCTTGGCCGCTAGTCATCCGAGATAAGAACCGGATGCGCTAAATGAGCGCCCGTCCGGGTCCGTGCGGGGGCAATCAGCAATGGTTGTCCCTACCGCGATCTCATCCGTGGCCTTGTCCGCGTCCTGTGGGACTTCGCAATGTGGCGCGGCGACGCGCCAATGCAGCGGAATCCGATGGAACTGGTCATGATCAAAGGCGCACCGAAACGCATACGCCAACCGCGTAGCCTCACCGTGGAAGAGTTCCAGCAGCTTGCGCAGCAGCTTGAGGGACCATTCCACACTATCGCGCTGGTCTGTGTGTGCTTCGGTCTGCGTATCAGCGAATGCCTAGCTCTGTGCTGGTCGGATGTCGATTGGTTGAACGGTACGCTGAACGTTGAACGCGGCATCGTACGTCAGGTAGTCGATGACGTAAAGACGCCAGAGTCCCAACGTTCGATGCACATCGACAACGGGATGCTGAATGTACTCAAGACGTGGAAACAAACAACTCAGTTCCGCGCTGGCGATGATTGGATGTTTGCAAGCCCGGTCAAAATCGGACGTTTGCCGATTTCCTACGCGGGAGTGTGGCAGGCGCTTCGAAAAGCAGCGGCCAAGGCTGGCATCGGTCACATCAGTTCCCATACGTTCCGTCACACCCGCACATCATGGTTGGATGCGGTCGGTACTCCAATCGGCGTACAGCAAAAGCTAATGCGTCATGCGGACATCAGAACCACAATGAACGTATATGGGACTGCGGCGACGGCCGACATGGCCGTAGCGAGTGGGAAGTCACCGCGTTAGCGTTGAACGGCAGGTGAAACAGCAGGTGCGGTCTGTAAGTGTTTGGAACATCTGGCGGAGAGGGAGGGATTCGAACCCTCGGTACGGTTTCCCGTACTCCAGTTTTCAAGACTGGCGCCTTCAACCGCTCGGCCACCTCTCCGGAACTACTACAGTTTTACTACAGTCCCAATTGTCGCGCCTGAGAACCGCAAGTCCTCATTAGTTTCCAAGTGTTTAAACGAGCCCTGAGGAGCACTGCATGGCTTCTCAAGACCGAATCCGCCAGCCACTCGGCCACCTCTCCGGCTACTAAAGTTTGGCGACGTCTCCATTTTTTATATGCCGTCAGCTATTTCGTTCCGTTTGGATACACCCGTATCTTGGTGGCTTCGTCCGTTTTTAAACGGCCATGGCTTCGGAAAAATCTTTCATTGGGATGCGGATGAGTGCACTGGATGGCCCCGGATTCGAGATCACAGCTACGTTTTGTACTTACGTTTTGTACATTCCGCGAGCATGCGTCTTCGGGCTCGCCGTTTTGTAGTCTTCAGATCTGCCCCGCGGAATGCTTAGCGTCTGCCATTGTGCAGAGCGCAGGTGTTTGGCGAGGAAGACGATTTGTCCAATGTGTTGCGCGTAGTGGGCGAGCGCGCGGTTGAGCGCCTGCATGACCGTGTGCGGTTCCTGGCGAATGGTTACGATGCGTTGCACATCCTCGGGCTTGAGCGAGTCCATCGCGGAAAACACATGCGCCCAAGCCTGCTCCCACTGGCGCAAGACTTCTTCGCGCGTTGTTTTCGCCGAGACTTCAAATTCCCGATCGCGAAACCGATCCGGCTTCTCGCCATCGCTGGTGAGGAAGTCGGTGAAGCGTGAACGCGCGTTGCCGGCGATGTGCTTGACCAGGGTAGCAACGGAATTCGATTCCGGATCGAGCGTAGCTGAGAAATCCTTGTCTTCAAGCTGAGCCATGGCAGCTTCGCCCATGCGCTTGTGGCCGCGGAACTGGCGCTTGATTTCTTCGAGGTAGTGGGATGCGAGGTCAGTCATAGAAGTCCTATTGCAGAGGTCAGAGGTCAGACTGCAGAGGTAAGAGCTTTAGCTTTCGGCAGTTCCTTTTCTGCGGGAGGTTTGACCTCTGCAATCCGACCTCTAACCTCTGACCTAGAATTGTACGTCGCACGCCACGCGGAACCCATAGTCCGCGTACTTGAACTCCGGGGGGATGCTGGAGCGGGCCGCGCAGCGCGACATCTTGATGTGGTGACGCCAGGAGCCGCCGCGGGAAGCACGCCGCTCGCCGATTTGTGGGCCACGCGGATTGCACTCGGGCGACGCCGCATAGTAGCCGGGAGCATACCAATCGCTGCACCACTCGTGCACGTTGTCGCACATGTTGTGGAGGCCGTATGCGTTCGGTTCGGCGCGACCGACGGGCTCGGGGCCGGTCTTCCAATGACCGGCGCAGCGATCGGCGTAGCCGGGCAGCGACTGCGGATCCGCATCGCCCCACGGAAATAATGCGCCCTCGCGGCCTCCGCGAGCGGCGCGCTCCCACTCGGCCTCAGTAGGCAAGCGAAAATTTCTGCCGGTCGTTACTCCGCCGGCGCTTGCGCTGAGCCACTCGCAGTAGCGGCTTGCCTCGTACCACGATACTCCGACAACGGGCTGCTCGGGATGGTTGAAGGCGGGGTCGGTCCAGAACGGCGGCGGCAAGTATAGTGACAGCGGCGCGCTGACGCGCAGGAAGCGCCCGTACTCAGCGTTGGTAACTTGGCGGGCGCCAAGCAGAAATTCGCCAATCCAGACGCGATGCACCGGCTTTTCGTTGTCCTGGCCGGTATCGCAGCCCATGAGGAACGATCCCGCGGGGATACAAACGAGCGCGGGAACGGGTTCTTCGGCCCGGGACGAAGAGAGTGACGGAGAGACCAGTTGCGTCGGTTGCGTGGGGTCGGTCGGGTCCATGGTGTCAAAG
>Ga0116222_1001509_pt1 | contig 12876 bp, 9 predicted proteins | sample Sb_taG_12_FD_88963 | JGI IMG/M metagenome (GOLD analysis project Ga0116222, IMG submission 88963) | Peat soil microbial communities from Weissenstadt, Germany - Sb_50d_9_AC metaG | ecosystem: Environmental > Terrestrial > Soil > Wetlands > Peat | place: Germany: Weissenstadt | collected 2010-09-21
GAACGGCGGCACGGTCATCAGTCCGCGGAATACCAATGCCTCCAGCCGAGGTGCGGCGATCAGCAGTTCTTCGAGTTCCTGGGAATTCGGGGCCGTCCCGCTTTTCGCGGCTTCTCCGCCGACATTAATTTCGATGAGCACATCCAGTTTCTTGCCCATCTTTTCGGCCGCCGCGCTCAACTTCTCCGCTAGTTTCAGCGAATCGACGGAATCCATCGAGCAAAATAACTCAACTGTCTTCGCCGCTTTGTTGGTCTGCAGGTGTCCGATCATGTGCCATTCGGCGTCGTGCAAATCTCGTAGCAGCCCCGCCTTCCCCGCAAATTCCTGGACTCGGTTTTCGCCGAATACTCTGAGACCAACGTCGTAAGCCTCGCGAATGCGCTCCGGTGGCTGAGTCTTGCTAACAGCCATCAGGGTGATTGCTTCCGGAGATCGTCCGGCACGCCGCGCCGCGCTGGCAATCCGCTTGCGCACTGCGGCAACGTTTTCAAAAATCGACATAGAAACACTAAACCGCGAAGGGCATGAAGTTGGACAAAGGAAAATTAGATCTCCCTCGCGCAACATCGTCTCCTTCATGGCTGAACAAGACTACATAATCGCCGTAGGTGGCGCCGGCTCTTCGGGACGTCCGGCATTGGCCAGTGGGACCCGCACCATCACCAGTATCAACACCGCCAGTGCGGCCAGAGCCAGCCAGAACGAAGGCGTCCAATGGACCAAAGTCACATCTTTTCCTGATCCCACCAACCCGGCGATCACAAGCCCGCACAGCGCCTCGCCTGCAATCAAGCCCGAGGCAGTCAGCACCCCGGCATTCTCTACGCGCGCCTTTTGCGCATCGTTGTAGCCGCGGCGATCGCGAAGCTTGTCAGTGACCCAGCGAATCACGCCGCCCAGAAAAATCGCAAACGTTGTACCCAGCGGCAGGTACATTCCCACCGCGAACAACATCACGCTCTTCACTTCGATCATGATCATGGCAATGCCCAGCAGAATCCCAACCACCACCAGCGGCCACGCCATGTCGCCCCCCACAATTCCCTTGGAGAGCATGGCCATTAATCCGGCCTGCGGGGCGGGCAACGCCGAGCTGCCGAAGTGGTAAGCCTTATCGAGCACTGCCAGCGGGAAGAACAACACGAGTGATGCCACCACAATGCCAAACAGGTCCCCGATCTCCATTTTGGACGGCGTGCCTCCCAAAATGTGCCCGACCTTTAAATCTTGCAGCATCTCGCCCGCAACGGCAGACGATACGCAAACCACTGCCGCCACTCCCAGTACAGCGGCCACGCCTCCGGTTCCCGATACTCCCAACGCCACCATGAGCAGTGCGGCAATCACCAGCGTGCACAGCGTCAGCCCCGATACCGGATTATTTGACGAGCCGATCAGCCCTACCAGGTTTCCAGAAACCGCGGCAAAGAAAAAACCCAGAACGACCATTACGAGGGCGGCTACCACCGAAGCTGTGATGACCTGCGAGCTCGACAAATTTCCCGCGCCTCCAATGAAGTAGTAGTAGAGAGCGATCATGGCGAGGAACACGACGCCGACGCCGGCGAAGATCACTTTCGACGGAAGATCGCGATCTGTTCGATTCGTGGCTTGATGGGCCGCTGCGGATTTCTTCAGATCGGACACCGCCCGCGCCATGCCGGCGCCTAATTGCTTCCGCATTTTAAATAATGTGTATGACGCTCCTACCAGCATTCCGCCGACAGCAATCGGACGCACGATTGAGTAGTAGATCGCGCCTGCGAGCAGCGGCCACGCGAGTGCCTTCCCATCAGGCTGCGCCGCCTGAATGTATGGGCCAACGGTGAAAGTTAGAAGCGGAACCAGAAGACCCCAGGCCAGCACACCTCCGGCGAAATTAAGAGCCGCCAGCCGCGGGCCAATAATGTAGCCAACCCCAAGATACGCCGGACTAATGTCGGGAGCAGTCAGCAGGGTTGCGCCTCCAGTGATCGTGGTGGCCACGTTGGGATTTGTACCCGTGCGCAGCAGCAACTTCTTGCCCAGCGCACTAATCGTGACCGGAAACGTATTGTTCGCCGAAAAAACATTGACTGCGCCTAACAAATACATGAACCCGCCAAAGCCCATGTTCGCAAATAGAATCTTTGCGGCCTTGGCGCCTTGCTGTCCTGCCTTGTGAATCTCAGACGCGGCCACAGATTCGGGGTAGGGAAGCTCCTGATCTTCCACCATCACGCGTCGCAGCAGCGTTACAAAAAGAATGCCGAGCGTGCCCCCGATTACCATCAGTGCCACTGATTTCCAATACTTCTCGCGTGTCAACCCCGGCCACAGGCCAGCCATTACGAATGCAGGAATCGTAAACACCGCCCCCGCCGCCACCGATTCGCCAATCGAGCCCACGGTTCGCGCGATATTCTCTTCGAGCAGTGATCCTTTCATCAACCGCAGCAGGGCCATGCCGATTACGGCGGCCGGATACGTCGCAGCAATCGTCATCCCGGCCTTCAACCCGAGATAGGCATTGGCCGAGCCGAGGATCGCCGTCATCACCAATCCGATGAGCAAGGCGCGGAAGGTGAACTCCTTCATTTCCATCGTTTCCGGAACATACGGAGTGTATTTCTTCACAGGAGGTGGAGCGATCGTACTCATGGGCGAATCCTCGAAAATGGAATAAGTCGCGATTCTCTAACTAATAGGCGAAACGTGCTTATACGCGAACCGCGCCTATCGGTGAAAGATGGAACGGCGGCACGTTAGCACGCGGACGCCTTGCTTTACAAGTGCGATGCGGGTTCCAATCTGTGCACTACTTTATAAGGTTGGCATGAGTTTCCCCTGAGGGTAAAATCACTGTAGTTGTTTGTGGCCTCTTTGTTCGACCGGAGGTTGGCGTGACAGAAAATTCTTCCGACCCGCTCTGGTTTCAGAAATATCTTGAATTTCGTTGCAAGGATTGCGGCAGCGGAATCGGCTTCCGCTCGCGGCGCCGCACCTTTTCCGAACGCTACCTTTTGCCTATTTTTTTTCTGCAGCCAGTTCGCTGCGCAGAATGTTTCCGGCGAGACTATCGTTTGGTCTTTATGCCGGTGAAAGATCGATTGCCTGAAGCGGTGAAGAAGGCTCCAACCGCTGCGCCGCGACCCGATCGTAACGTTGCCTAGCGGGGTGGGCCGACGTTATACTGCTAATCAAGCGGGCAATAGCAACTCCGCCCGCCGCAGAGCGATTTCGCGCGGGTAACACGGAGGCCGTCTTCAGCAGTAGTGGGGACAGAATTCGGGCTAGCCAGACCCAAGCTGCAGTGGTAAGCACTCCTATTGCTTCCCGGAGCGAGGACGCTCCGCTGGACCGCAGCGAAATGGGCGCAGGCAGCATTAGCCGGGCTTGGGCCCGCGAGGTTGCTGAAAGTCTCTTCGCCGTATTATTTCCCTCCAACTGCCGCATCTGCGATACACCGCTGGATAGAATTTCGCGACTCCCGGTTTGCCAGGAATGTTTGGATGCCATGCGCCCGATCTCTGGTGGAGTCTGCACCATTTGCGGCGAGCGGATTTTTTCTCCCTATGCGTTGAACAGTTCCGGCGGCGAGCCGCGATGCGGATTGTGCCGCCGCGTTGAGCCGGCGTTCGTGCGGGCGACGGCGTATGGCAGTTATGAAGGCGGACTGCGCGAACTCGTCCATTTGCTGAAGTATGGCGGAGTGCGCCCGGCTGCAAACGTTCTTGGACGGATGCTGGCGGAAGCGATCGCAAAGCTGGAACCTGAACTTCCATCCGACTTCGTGGTGTTAATTCCCGTGCCGCTGCATCGCACCAAGCTTCGCCAGCGCGGCTTCAACCAGGCAGAACTGATCGCTCGCGCGGCGCTGAAAATCAATCCGTCGCGCGATCGCTACCGTTTGTGTGCGGGTGTGCTCGAGAGAAAACGGGATACGACTTCGCAAACTGGACTCACCAGCCACCAGCGCCGAGAGAACTTGCGAGGCGCTTTCGGAGTTGTGCAAGCTGAGGCCGTCAAGGGATACGAAGTGTTGGTGGTGGACGATGTTTATACGACCGGGGCGACCGTTTCGGAATGCGCGCGGGTGTTACGCCGTGCTGGCGCAACCAGAGTGTGGGTCGCGACAGTAGCGCGCACTCTGAAGATTTCGGCGCAACATGCCGAGATTGGTTCGGGGAGTGAAATTGAGATAGAACAGGGAATCGTAGAAGCGGTTCCACTGGCTAGGGCGGTAGGAATCTAAAATATGTCAGGCAGGATGGAATCCGATACAGCGCCAACAAACCGGCACGCCGCCGGCCTGTTTGCGTCGGCGGCGATGCACCGCGACAGCAACGGAAATTCATTGCACGCGCCCGTGCTGGTTCTGAATGCGTCTTATGAACCGATTAACGTGTGCGCCGCGCGCCGCGCTTTGGTTCTTGTGCTCAAGGGCGTGGCCATGACCGAAGAAGAGAATGGGCACTTTCTGCACGCAGCCCGCATCGCGATACGCGTGCCCTCAGTGATCCGCCTGCTGGAATACCGCCGCATCCCGCATCAGAGCCGAGCTTTGTCGCGGAAGAATATCCTGTTGCGCGACCGCAACACCTGCCAGTATTGCGCCACCGTACTCTCGTCGAGTGAGTTGACGCTCGATCACGTGATCCCCCGCTCCCGCGGAGGCTCGTCCACCTGGGAGAACCTTGTAGCTTGCTGCCACACCTGCAATCGCCGCAAGGGCAACCAATTTCCGCTCGAAGCCGGGATGAAGCTGATGCGCGAGCCGCGCGCTTTCAACCTCCACACCAGCCGCCACATCATGCGCCTCATGGGAAGGTCAGACGATAAGTGGCGGAAGTATTTGTTCTACTGAGCACTTAGCTTACAGCTCAGCCCTACTCTCGTCCCGAACTAAGCGAGGGACCTTGGTTTCGCTGACAGCTGAAACTATTTCTGTGGCGTTTGCGGCGCGTCCGGCTTCTTCTGATCCGGCGTCTTCTGATCCTTCTGATCCGCCTTCGGAATTTCCTGACCTTGATACAGAATCTTCACGCTCGATCCAAATCGTTTGTAATCCTGATACTTCACGATCTCGCGAATATGAATGTCGTTCAGGTTGAAGTGCAGCGTGTCATCGGCGCGGGTGTAAACCGGAAACCAGTATTTGCCGTCGATTTGTTGTCTCCACGTCGTGAACTTGGGGTAGAGATGTTCAGTCTTATTGCCCTTCTTCTTCGTATCGCGAATTTCCGGCACGGCTTGCCCGTAAGTCTTTACGATTTGGAAATCGTTATCGTCCACCCAGATTCGTCCTTGGAAATAACGCTTCTTGCCCACGATCTGCTTCGGAGCGATGTCAAAGACATAGCAACGCAACTCGTCTTCCGTTTGCTGTCCCACATAAATAATGTTGTATTCCGGAATTTCGTCGCTGGTAAGCACGAAGGGCAGCTTGTTGCGAAAGTCCTGGACATCACCCTCATCCAGCGAGAGTCCGCCCTGTTCCAAACTCGACTGCGGCGCGAATACGACGTTCTCCAGGCGCCGGCCCTTGTCGTCAAATAGCACATCGAACACTTCGTGATATTCGCCCGTGGTGGTGCTGCCGTCCAGGGTCTTTACCGTGATGTCCTGCCTGTAGGTATATTGATCGCGCGCCGCTTTGAATTCCTTTTCCTTCGCGGCGAAGCGCTGGATGATTTCATCAGACGTGATGCCCTTCGGCGGAGTATTTTCTAGCGCACCCTCTTGGGCCAAGGTGGGCAAGGCTGGGAGCAGAGAACTGACGACGACGGCAAAATGCATGAGAATGCGAAGCGGGCGTTTCATAACCGTATTTTATCGAATAAGTGAGGCTTCGAGTGATAACGGCGAGTGAAAATGGAAGGGATGGCCGATTAATGCCTACGGCAAATACCCGACCGCGGCAACCCTCCCCCGACCCCTCTCCGCTCAGTGAGGCCGGGGGTAGGGCGCTGCAGTTCTGCCGCATAGTAGGATGCCTTTTCAGGGAAGGGGTTGCCGTGGATAAAAGCTGACCTCGGCCGTTTGATGGCAAGCCTATACTTACTAAATCTTGTCATTCCGACCGGAGCGAAGCGAACGGAGGAACCTGCTGTCCTGTGGAATGACGATGCTCACGGAGTCCCCATCGCGCCGCAGGCCAGCAACTCACGCTACGAGCTAGAAGCAAGTAGCCGTCTTTGCTACACTCATCCGTTTGCCGAGGAGATCGATCTCATGCGCCGTTTTTTTCTTGCCGCTCTAGCCTTCCTCATTTTCGTATTACCCGCCGCCGCGCAAGCCAAGCATCCCTTCACATTCGAAGACATGATGAAACTCAAGCGCGTGGGCGAGCCTGAGGTTTCGCCCGACGGCAAGTGGGTGATCTTCAGCGTGGTCGATGTGGATCTGGAAGCCAACACCAAGACACCACACATCTGGATCGTGCCCACGGCGGGTGGTCAGGAGAAAGAGATCATTTCGGATCAGGACGCCGACCGGCCGCGCTGGGCGCCGGATGGGAAGCGGTTTGCGTTTATATCCACTAAAGGAGGTAAGTCGCAGGTTTGGGTTGCCAATTTCGATGGCACCGCTGGTGCCGTGACCGGCGTCTTCGTGATCACTTATATCTCGACCGAGGCCAGCGGCGAGATCTGGTCACCTGATGGAAAGCACATTCTATTTACGTCGGATGTCTACCCCGAGTGCGACGGCACGGTAAGCGAAGCGGCCATATGCAGCACCAACAAAGTCGAGGCAGTCGAGAAGTCCAAGGTAAAAGCGTTGATTTTTGATCATCTGCTCTACCGCCACTGGAACGCGTACAAAGAAGGCAAACGAGCTCACCTCTTCTTGACTGACGTGCCACCGACCAGCGCTGGATATATCTTGACCGCCGCTCCCACCGTCCCTCGCGATCTGACTCCCGGCGACTACGATGCGCCTGTGTTCTCGCTCGGCGGGCAGGACGACTACGCCTTCTCGCCCGACGGGCAAGAGATTTGCTACACCTCGAATCACGACAGGAACCCGGCCGCTTCCACCAACAACGATCTGTGGATCGTCCCGGTCAACGGAGGCCCGGCCAAAAACATCACCGCCGACAATCCTGCCAGCGACTCGACGCCGCTCTATTCTCCCGATGGCCGCTACATTGCCTACCGTGCCCAGCAGCGACCGGGATACGAGAGCGACCGCTTCCGCTTGATGCTGTATGACCGCAAGACGGGCGAGAAGAAAAATCTGACGGAGAAGGTCAGTACCTGGGTAGGGACGTTTGCTTGGTTTCCGGACTCCTCCAGCATTTATTTCAGCTCGCAAGCGCTGGACGTCTCCCTAATATTCGTGGCAAATGTTGATGGGTCTGGAGTGAGGCTTCTCCTGACACACGAAGACGCATCGGGATATAGCGACGATCTTGCCCTTGCGAAAGATGGCAAGACGCTCCTTTTCACAAGGATGACCGTCCAGCGTCCGACGGAGATCGAGAAGGTTGTTATCCCTCCCGGAACGCCGGAGCGCCTAACTCACACAAACGATGCCGTCCTGTCGCAGATTTCGATGTCGCCGCTCACAGGATTCTGGTTCATCGGTGCGAACGGTGATCGAGTCCAAGGCTTTTTAGTAAAGCCGCCGAACTTCGATGCCAGCAAGAAGTATCCTGTGAAGTTCCTCATCCACGGCGGGCCGCAGGGGGCCTGGGGAGATGACTGGAGCTACCGCTGGAATCCCGAACTCTTCGCCGCCAATGGATACGTCGTCATCATGATCAACTTCCACGGCTCGACCGGATACGGACAGAAGTTTATCGACGCCATCAACGGCGACTGGGGCGGCGCTCCGTTTGAAGACCTGATGGAGGGCCTCGACTACGCCGAGAAGACTTATCCGTTCATTGATAAAGACCGGGAATGCGCGCTGGGTGCCAGCTATGGCGGATATGCCATCAACTGGATCCTCGGCCACACCGACCGCTTCAAATGCCTGGTGTCGCATGACGGCATGTTCAACGCTGAATCCGCCTGGGGCACCACCGAAGAACTCTGGTTCAACGACTGGGAGTTCAAAGGCACTCCCTATTCGAACCGCGCGATGTATCAGAAATGGTCGCCGCACCAGTACGCCACGAATTTCAAGACGCCGACGCTGGTCATCCACGGCCAGCGCGACTACCGCCTCGACGTGAGTGAAGGCTTGCAGCTTTTTACTACGCTGCAGATGGAAGGCGTCCCGTCGAAGATGCTGTATTTCCCCGACGAAGGCCATTGGGTTCTGAAGCCGCAGAATTCGCAGCTCTGGTACAAAACAGTGAACGAGTGGGTGGATCAATGGACGAAAAAGTGACGCCTGCGAGACCGGGAAGGGCACAGCTTGAATCGTGCCGTTTAAGGCTCCAAAATGTGTGGGCTCTTAGCCCCTGTGGTTCGCTTTAGGTATCCGAGATTCCCCAGTGGCTAAAGCCTGAGTCATTTTCGCCTTATCGGCACGGCTAAAGCCGTGCCCTTCCCGAACTTTCTGGGAGAGAGAATTCCATGACGAAGCGGCCATCGACAAAACGTAGCGCGAAGCAAGCCTCCGCTGACCTTTCGCAAGCCGAGGCCGCGCAGCAACTCGATTTCTTCCTTGACAAATACGACCCCGACGTCGCCACCTTTGCCCGCCGGGCGCTGACGAAGATGCGGCGCATTGTCCCCGGCGCTATCGAGATGGTCTACGACAACTACAACTGGCTGGTCATCGGTTTCAGTCCAACGGAGCGTCCTTCGGAGGCGATCTTTTCTATTGTGCTCCCTCCTAGTGGTGTGACCCTGTGTTTTCTGCAGGGGGCGGGCTTGCCCGATCCCACGAAGCGCCTGCAGGGCAGCGGCAATGTCGTCCGGAATATCCGGCTGTATGAGGCGAACAAGCCGGATGGCAAAGTCCTCGACGACCCTGAAGTCCTCGCCCTCATGAACGTGGCCCTAAACCGCGCAAAAGTCCCGATGCCGGCGAGAGCGCGCCGCAAGCTCATCATCAAATCGGTGTCGGCCAGGCAGCGGCCACGCCGCTCCGCACCGGGGAAGAACTGACCGGACGGGCGAACGGTTCGACTGTCGCAATCATCTTCCTCTCGGCAATCGTCTTCTCAGCGATCTTTTCGGCGATCATCGGTGCGTAGCCGCCGCAGTGGGCCCCTTGGGCGCGGTAGGAGCTTCGTGTAGGAGCTTCGTGCCACAGACTGCTAGTGGAGGGTGGTGTTCCCGATGCTACTCTCGGGAAAGGTCTCCATCACATCCTGCAGCGCAGTTGTGGTTCCTGCCGAGACTTGAATCTCAATCTCCAGCGGTCCGGTGAACGCGCCTGATGATGGAACAAAACTCGCCAAACCATTGCCGTCGCTCTGCACACTTACTTGGGTTGAACTGAGAATTATCGGCATGCTCGCCTGTGGCGTGGCGGCATCGCGAGTTGCCGGAGTTAAACGGTTTCCAACTGGACGCAGCACGGTCGACTGAAATAACACATTTGCCGCCAGAACAGGATTGGGCACTGGGGAGGAGTCGGTCACGCGGACGGTCAGAGGCTGAAACGCCGACCCCGCAACGATCTGGCCCGCCCCAGCTACCGGCTGTAAGTTAAGCTGCGCCTGCGACACAGCGTACACACTGATATTTTGGCAGGGGTTGTTTGCCTTGCCAACGCAGGCGCTCACCGTGATTCCGGTGGTGAAGTTGGTAAGCGCGAGAGTGACGGTTGCGTAACCATTGCCGCCGGTCACGGCGCTGGCGAAGGGCGAGGATGCCGATCCGAGGAAAAAATTCACGGTTACGCCGGTCAGAGGAGCGCCGCTCTGGTTCACGACTTGCGCGGTGAGCGGCACGGTGAGCGAAGCCCCCTGTGCGATCCATAGATATGTGACTGCGATGTTGGTTGATAAGGGTGGTGAGGTCGTTATCGTGGTAACTACAGTTTGTGCGGGATTGTAAACGGCAGGCGCGACCTCCGCCGCAATGCTGGCATTTCCAGCAACCGTCGGTGTCACCCAAGACGAGGCTAACCCGCTTTCGTCGGTGACTGCCGAACAGGTGGGAGCGCCACCGCAGGCCGAGAGCGCCGCTTTGTTCGTCGCGCTCCATCCGATGGTTGCTCCATTCACTGGAGTCACACCGTCTGAGGCAAGTACCTGCACAATCACTGGATTGACCGCCTCGGTTCCGACCGGCGTAGGAGGATTCGAGGCCTGCAACAGCACAATCTTGTCGGTCGCGGCGGCACCGAAGGTCACCGCATTGGTCATGTTGGAGAATACGCCGCTAACCGGATCGTTGACGGTGATGGTTTGTGCTCCATCACTTTGGGCGGGAACCGCCGCCAGAATCTGTCCGGCATTCGTTGCCACCACCGGCAGGGTGATGTTTCCGACAGATACCATGAGGCCGGGCGCAAAGCCCGTGCCCTGCAAAGTGACTGTGCCGCCCATCACCGAGACGCGCGCTGGCGTCACAGAGTCTCCGTAAAGTACGTGCGCGTGGTAGTGATAATCGGGGCGCCCGTCACCCCTGAGATCCGAGATACCAATGATAAAGCGATTCGAACTGAGGATCTGGGCGCTGAGAAGGCTCATACCAAATGTCTCCGAGTTAAACGGAGCCGTTGTAAAAGACGGCGGAGGCATGCCCTGGGCATCGCCCAGCGTCCATATGCCGACCACGGGAGCAGCCTTCGACTCACTGGGGACGCCGGTCTCATCCAAGGCTGTGACGGCCACCGAAACAGTGCGATTGGCCTGAGCGGTAATGACGAAGTAGCCGACATCGCCATAGCCGCTCAACGAGCCAATCCAATCACCGGGGGAGGGAATCGGTGCGGGAGCGCTCCAGGTCTCGCTAGCAGCCCACGAAGGAACGGCCTGCGCGCTGCCGGACATCACAATGTCCTGCTCAAAGTCGCCGCCCGCACCCACTGTCACCACTATGGGCTCCATAGTTCCGGATGGTGCAACTTGCGATGGATTATAGGGACCCACGCCGGCGGACCACAATGGATCAAGAGCTTCGACTGCGAGCTGGTATTGTGCGGTCCCAGCGCCATTCGGGATCGGCAATCCACCAAGATCGAAGAAGCCTTCCAAAGTTTGATCCGACGAGCCGAACTGGGAATAAGCATTGCCCAAGAGATCGTCCAAGCCGGTGATGGGATTGCCAGCGTTGCCGGTGAACAGGAATCCGGAGACGGACGACGCGGCATACTTATGCGAAGGCAGCCCGGTGGAAGGATCAATCCAACGCGCGAACACGTTCACACCCTGCATAGGTTGGCCTAGTCCGCCGAGATGATCGACGAAGTAAACCGAGCCGTGAATGCGCGCATTGCTTGATGTGCTGGCAGGATATAGCCGCGAGAGCGCCGCCACGTCATCGGAAGAAAGTTGGTACGGGTTAGGGTAGCAGACAGTTATCGGCACGCAACTGGACAAGTCCATGTAATGCATGACGGGAAATCCTGCGAAATCATCCGGAGTCGGCGTCGGATTGCCGGTGATTACATTCAGGTTCAACTGCGACCAGCCCAGACCAAACACGCTGCCCAGCACCCGCACCAGGCGGTATTCGATGTCCGGCAGCTGCGACGACTGTAAAGCGCACTGGCCGTTGATAACTACCAGGGCATGGAGAAAATTTGCTCCTGCACCGAAGTTGTCTACGCCGCCGAAGACGGCATTCGAGAAGCATTGCGACGGATCGCCTGCGCCGGTGCCAAGCAAAGCATCCGTGACCGAGCCGTCGTAGTCGTAAACGATGCCCACTGGGTCTTCGGTGGCAGCAGGTGTGATGTCAGCGGGGGCGGTGACCGTTCCGCTCGAGTCGACGGCAATGTTGCTGCCGTTAACGTCTTCGGCGAGTTGGCCGGCGCTGGTCGCCGTGAGCGCCGCAGTGGAAACGGAGGTCCATAGATTGAAGGCGTTGGCGACGAACGCATTGGCAGCCGAGTTGGGCAGAATGGGGCTGAGATCCCCTTGATCGGTGTAATAATTAACCTGGCCTAGTGACCACGTAATGGGTTGACCCATAGTTCCCGAGTTGAAATAGCTTGAGCCTGCAACAAACCTCGGCTCGCCGGCGCAGGAGACTCCCACGAAAAAAAACAACATCGCCAAGGCTTTCGCCAGCCGGAATAGAGAGAGCGCTCCGCGTACCAGATTGGTTTTCGTGGTCACGTTTCGCTCACTCCTCCCGACTGGATCGCTGCACGGCTAAGGAGAAGTCGGCATACGGGGCAATCGTTTTTCCGCCAAGGATGGGATCTGTTGCCAGCAAGTGAATGTGCAGTGGAGTCAGCAAAATCTCGCCGGCGTCTTTGATTGCGAATCTGCCGATGGGGCCAGCTACAGGACTAGTCAGGCCCAGTCTGCTCGGGGAGTACAAAAACAGGAGCACGCGTTCGCCGACGCGGTAGCGCTCGCCGCGGTTCCAAAGGCCAGCCCACTCGTGAATCGTCAGGTTCTGACCTGCCGAAGTGCCTCGCATGGCGTGCTCCACCTTGAAGGTAACCGCCGTGGATAGAGCGCCTTTGGATGAGAGGTGTCGCCCGACGGAGATTACACGGCCTGAGAAGATAATCCCGGCGGCCTTAACGACTTGCGGAAAAACGATTGGGCGGGGGAACCCTGGATCACGGCCAACTGGATAACGACCGATTGGGTAACGACCAATTGGATCACGATCAACCCGATAAGGGCCAAGTGGATAGGTAATCGGATCACGGCCAACCGGATCGCGCCCTGGCCAAAGAGGCGTGCCGGGCCCGGCGTAGCCCCATGGAGCTACGTTTGGCGTCAGGATAGGAATGCGATCGCCAGCATCTTGCCCGCGCACCAACGCAGCAACGAGAATCAACAAAAAAGCGCCAGGAAGAGGC
>Ga0116222_1001513_pt1 | contig 12865 bp, 8 predicted proteins | sample Sb_taG_12_FD_88963 | JGI IMG/M metagenome (GOLD analysis project Ga0116222, IMG submission 88963) | Peat soil microbial communities from Weissenstadt, Germany - Sb_50d_9_AC metaG | ecosystem: Environmental > Terrestrial > Soil > Wetlands > Peat | place: Germany: Weissenstadt | collected 2010-09-21
AATGTTGTCACGCTAGGCGTGGCAAATCGTAAGCGTCTGCGGACGCTTTCAATTAGGGGTGCGTGTACTTTACTTTGCCAAAAGTCACGGTTTCTCTTCGGCGCCGCACCAGCCGCAGGGCAACCCATTGATAACTCGAGGCGGGTGTGTCGCATTTCGAGCGGATGCCCCAGCCAAATTGCTCCGAATGTAAGACACTGAATTTGCGTGATCCACTCATTGCAAGCGTTACTTCTGACACCAAAAGAACGCGCACCCCGCCTACGGCACCAGGCGTGAGCGGACCCCAATCATGGCATTCACTCACGCTGACCAAACCGAATCGACCCCGCAGCAGCGTATGCTGCGCAGCTCTACGACGCCCGATTTTCTGGACCCCGCCCACGAATGGCGTCGCCTTTTCGCAGAAACCTGGGGCACATTCCTCCTCGTGGTCGTCGCGGCCGGAGCCGGGGTTGTCGGTGCCGGGAGCGGAGGGGCAATAACACTGAGTATGAAGGTAATCGCAGCGGGCCTAATGGTCATGGCGATCATCTATTTCATGCGCGCCGTTGGGGGCGCCCATCTTAATCCGGCAGTCACGTTGGCGTTCGCGGCGCGGCGCAATTTTCCTTGGCGCCGCGTGGCAGGATATATTGGGGCACAGTTCGTCGGTGGCATCGCGGCGGCGGCATTCTTACGGGCGATGTTCGGGACCGTAGGATTACTCGGCGCCACCACTCCCGGTCAGGGCGTGAGCGACTTCAAGGCGCTGATCATGGAGATCCTCTTGACGACCGGTTTGGTCAGCACGATTCTTGGCACTGCTTCGGGCGCTCGCAATATCGGATCCAACGGAGCTCTAGCGGTCGGCGGCTATATTGCTTTGGCCGGCCTTTGGGCGGCACCGCTCAGCGGGGCCTCGATGAATCCGGTACGCTCATTCGCCCCCGACCTGATCCGCGGAGATCTGATGACCACGTGGATCTTTGTTGTGGGCCCGGTACTGGGCGCAATCATCGCTGTAGGCTTTGAGTGGATTCTGAAAGGCAAAGCGACCGCCGCCGGAACGTTGGCCGCGCAGGGTGATGTCAAAAGCGACTAGAAAGCGATGGCCCATCGGGCAGGGGCTACAATTCCAATTGCCGTCTTCTATCGGGTAAGGCGCTTGCGGATCGACTGCAACTCCCGCCGGCGCTTGGCGCTCGCTTTAGGATAAGCCATTTTGAGTCCTTCAAACGTATCGAGCACGATTCTCGATACGATCAACCGAGCGCTTTCTTTATCGTCAGCGGGAACGACATACCAGGGCGCGTGTCGGCTGCTTGTGGCACTGAGGCATTCCTCATATGCCTTCATGTACTGCCTCCAGAATTTCCTCTCCTCGATGTCCGCAGCGCTGAATTTCCAGTTCTTGTCCGGTTCATCGATACGCGCCAGAAAGCGCTTGCGCTGCTCCTCCTTCGAGAGGTGGAGAAAGAACTTGATGATGCGCGTGCCGTTGACATAGAGATGCTTCTCGAGGTCTGTGATTGAACGATACCGGTCATGCCAGAGCTTCTTGTCGTGATTTGGTGCGTCCAGGAGCCCTTCGGCGTGGAGAATGTCGCGATGCACGCGGACGATCAGCACCTCCTCGTAATAGGATCGGTTGAAGATACCAATCCGCCCGCGTTCGGGCAGATCGCGTGTGGTGCGCCAGAGAAAGTCGTGTTCCAATTCGGTTGCGCTGGGATGTTTGAAACTGAACACCTGGCAACCCTGCGGGTTGACGCCGGACATCACGTGTCTGATGGCGCCGTCCTTTCCCGCCGCATCCATCGCCTGAAAAATAAGAAGCATAGCGTGGCGATTGGTCGCGTAGTGAAGCTGCTGCATCGCGCTCAGTTGCGCCACGTGTTCTTCCAGAAGTCTCGCGTATTGTTCCTTGGACTTGTATACGGGATCGATCCGAGTCCGCCACTTCTTGAGATCGACGTCCTCTCCCTCCCGCACACGAAAATCATTAGAATTGATCTTCATCTTCTTCCTTTTCGCGCCACGGCCCGCATGGATCGCATCGATTCATTTGGCCGGCTGTTCTTTCCGAATCTCCCCCTGCGCCTTCTCCCAGTCCTCAACCGCTCGAACGTCCTGGCGTCCGAGCTCCTCGTAGAGTTCATGGACTCGTTTGACGAGCTGCGGCGTCACATCTGACGGTGCCTCGGCCTTGGCTGTGGGCGGCGGCTCGACCTTCATGTCAGACTTCGGCACAGCTTTGGTTTCAGGCTGCGGTTCCATTTTCGCTACGGACTGCGGTTGGTCCTTTGCTTCAGGCTTAGGCTCGGCCTTGGCCAGATCTGTCCGGATCTGCGATTCCGCCTTCTCCCAGTTCTGAACTGCTGCACCGTCCTTGCGGCCTCCCTCCTCATAGAGCTTATAGGCTCGCTTCGCGATGCGCGAAGTCAAATCAGGTGGTGTCTTGGCGCTGGCCTCAGGCTTAGGCCCGGCTTGTGCCTCCGGATTTACTGCGGCTATGGCCTCAGGCTTCGGTTTTACCTTGGTCTCGGGTTTAGATACCGCTTTGGCGTCAGGCTTGGCTTCAGCATTAGGCTCGACTGCTTTGGCTTCGTGCTGCGGCTCGGCCTTCGCTTTAGGCTTAGCCTCGGCTTTGACCGGATCAAAAACCCGATACGCGAGCAGTTTTACTCGGTCATTCACCAGAAACCACGCTAGCGCATAAGCCCACACGAACAGCGCCCATCCCCACCCCACCGGCGTCATCAGAAAGCCGTACACCGCAAACAGCGTCGCGGTGATTTGCGTACCCAGCACCGCCATCCACAATATCTTCGCGGGGCGTATGGACCAGAAAGGACCTCGCGTGCGTGTCAGGAATATTGTCAGATGTCCAGCCACGGACAGCTTCAGGTACATCATGGTTTGAGCGTGCGCGCGATCGAAATGAAACACCTGCTCGGCCAGATAAAACAGGCCAAAGGCCGCCACGACCCCGATTAAACCGAGCACCGTGGAGATGCCGAGTACCATACGCATATTCCACGCCTCGGGCTGATCCTTGTAGTGAACGTTGTCGTAGGCAATGGACAGGATGGCGCCATCATTGAGCAACGCCAGCATCACGATCATGACGGCCGTCACCGGGTAAAAATTAAAGATCAGAATGGCCAACGTCATGAAGAACAGCACACGCAGCGTCTCGGCGATGCGATAGATCGCGTAGCTGTTCATCCGCTGGAAGATCTTGCGGCTCTCCTTGATTGCATCGATGATGACAGAGAGCCCAGGGGTAATCAGAACGATGGCCGCGGCGGCGCGCGCCGCATCCGTGGCGCCGGACACGGCAATGCCGCAGTCGGCTTTCTTCAACGCGGGCGCGTCATTGACCCCGTCGCCCGTCATGCCGACGATATGGCCGCGCTTCTGCAGGTCCTCAACAATGTGATACTTGTGTTCCGGAAACACCTGCGCAAAGCCGTCGGCCTTTTCGATGGCGTCGATGACCGCGCTGGGAGCATCCTGCTTTAGGTCGCCCAGGCTGCTGGCATCGAGGATGTTGGTGCCCATGCCCAGTTTCTTGGCCATCTCCCGGGCTATCGCCAGTTGATCGCCGGTCACCATTTTGATCTTGACGCCCATCTTCAGCGCAGTGGCGATCGTGGCTTTGGCATCGTCGCGCGGCGGATCGAACAGCGGCAATACCCCGAGGAACTGCCACTGGCCATCCTGACCGGCTCGTGCGACGCCCAGTGAACGAAAACCGCGTGCTGCGAAGTCGTTAATCGCTTTCTCGACGGTCGGTTTGATTGCAGCAGCGTTGGCCGCCATCGCGAGAATTACCTGCGGTGCGCCCTTGCTCACCTTGAATTCTTTGCCGTCCGCGCCCTTGAGCGTGGCCTCGGTGCGCTTGTGGACCGGATCGAAGGGTTGGTAATGGACCACCTGATAGCCCTTCAGGGAATTCTGGTCTTTCACGCCACCGAGAACCGCCAGATCAATGGTGTCCTTGTCCTCCGCGCGCGAGGCCAGCGCCGCAGCGACCACGATCTGCTCGACTGGAACCTGGTTGACCGCGAATGGATCGCCGAGCGTCAGCTTGTTCTGGGTCAGGGTACCGGTCTTGTCGGCGCACAGCACGTCCACGCCTGCCAGTTCCTCGATCGCCACCAGTCGGCTGACAATGGCTTGCTTCTTGGCGAGCAGGCGCGCCCCAACCGCCATCGTGACCGACAATACTGTCGGCATTGCCACGGGGATGGCGGCCACGGTCAGTACCAGGGCGAACTGCAAGGTGGTCAGGATCGGATCGCCGCGGTAGAGGGCAAAGGCAATGATCACGGCCACGAGTACCACCGCCAGTATGATCAGGTAATTGCCGATCTTCAGGACCGCCTTTTGGAAATGGCTGACGGTATGGGCCTCCTGTACCAGTTGCGCGGTCTTGCCGAAATAGGTTTTTTCTCCGGTGGCATAAACCAGTGCGCCAATTTCGCCTCGGCGCATAATCGATCCGGAGAACACCGCCTGGCCGGGCTTGCGCGTAGCGGGCAGGGATTCGCCGGTCAGCGCCGATTCATCCACCTGCACCGGGTCACCCTCGAGCAAGCGCGCGTCCGCCGGCACGATATCCCCCAGACGCAGGCGAATGACATCTCCGGGTACCAGTTCCCGCGCCGCCGGGTTGGTCCATTTTCCATCCCGCTTGACGCGCGCATTGATAGCCAGCTTGGCCTTCAGGGCGGCAATCGCGTTGCTCGCCTGGCGCTCTTCCCAGAAGCCGACCATGGCGTTAGCAAAGAGCAATACGAGGATAATGCCGAAATCAGGCCAGTGCCGGACCACGCCCGACAGAATCACCGCCGCTTCGATCATCCAGGGAATGGGACCCCAGAAGTAGGAGAGGAATTTCAGCAGCGGATTGGACTTCTTCTCCGTAATTTCGTTGGGCCCGTATTGCGCCAGTCGCTTTGCCGCCTCAGCCTGGGTCAGTCCATCCATCGTTGTGGTGAGCCTCTTCTCCACCTCGGCCATAGGCAGGGTCTTCAGATCGTCCTTCGCATCGACCTTCGGTGGGGAGGCTTTGGGTTGAGCGGTCTTTGGCTTCATGACAGAAATCCTTCCTCGCTATGCCGCGGGCTTCACGACCGCGGCGCGGTCCTGTTCAGCGTATGCCAGCTCCAGTTCCGGATCTCGGGTAGGTCCTGCCCATGCTTGTCGATGTACTGCTTGTGCTCGATGAGCTTGTCCTGCATGAGCTGCTTAAGGTAGGCCCCCTTGGTGCCCAAGTGCGGTAACCGATCAACCACGTCTTGGACCAGGTGAAAGCGGTCCAGGTCGTTCTGCACTCTCATATCAAAAGCCGTCGTGATCGTGCCCTCTTCCTTGTAGCCCCGCACGTGCAGATTTCGGTTGGTGCGGCGGTAGGTCAGCCGGTGGACCAGCCAAGGATAGCCGTGAAAGCCAAAGATGATGTGTTTGTCTTTCGTGAAGAGCGCATCGTAGTCCGCATCGCTCAGGCCATGTGGGTGCTCGCTACTGGACTGCAGCTTCATCAGGTCGACGACATTGACCACCCGGATTTTAAGATCCGGCAGATGTTGGCGAAGAATCGACACGGCCGCCAGGATCTCAAGCGTGGGCGTATCGCCGCAACAGGCCATGACCACGTCCGGTTCGGCATCCTGGTCATTGCTGGCCCATGGCCAGATTCCAATGCCTTCCGTGCAGTGCACGACTGCTGCGTCCATGGTCAGCCATTGGGGCAGTGCGTGTTTTCCCGCCACCACCACGTTGACATAGTGACGGCTGCGTAGACAGTGATCGAACACCGACAGCAGGCAGTTTGCGTCGGGCGGCAGGTACACGCGTACGATGTCGGCCTTCTTGTTGATGACGTGGTCAAGGAACCCTGGATCCTGATGCGTGAAGCCGTTGTGATCCTGCTGCCAGACGTGAGAGGCGAGCAGATAATTCAGCGAGGCGATCTTGCGCCGCCACGGCAGTTCCAAAGTGACCTTCAGCCACTTGGCGTGCTGGCTGAACATCGAGTCGACGATGCGGATGAAAGCCTCATAGCTGTTGAACAATCCGTGCCGCCCGGTCAGCAGATAACCCTCCAGCCAACCCTCACACTGGTGCTCGCTGAGCATCGAGTCCAGCACGCCTCCGGCGGGCGCGAGGAATTCATCATTGTTGACCTCCCGGGCGTCCCACTGCCGGTTGGTGACTTCAAAAACTGCGCCCAGGAGATTCGAGAGCGTCTCATCGGGACCGAAGATGCGAAAATTGCGCTGATCCTGATTCAGATTGACCACATCGCGCAGGAACCGGCCGAGCACGAGCGTATCCTGGGCGTCCACGGCACCCGGCGAAGGCACAGTTACCGCGTGAACATGAAAATCAGGCATGCGCAGATCACGCAGCAGCATGCCGCCGTTGGCATGAGGATTGGCGCCCATGCGCCGCTCGCCCTTGGGCGCGAGCTCGGCCAATTCCGGCATGAGTCGGCCATTCTTATCGAACAACTCTTCTGCCTTGTAGCTCTTCATCCAGTTCTCGAGCTGCTGCACGTGCTCCGGATGCTCGGGATCCACCAGAAGCGGCACTTGGTGCGCCCGGAAGGTGCCCTCCACCTGCAGACCGTCGACGACTTTCGGTCCCGTCCAGCCCTTGGGTGATCGCAGCACAATCATGGGCCAGCGCGGCCGAGTGGTGTCGTGCTGGCCGCGCGCATTGCTCTGGATGCGCCGGATTTCCTCGACCGCCCTGTCCAAGGTTGCTGCCATCAGTTGATGCATCGCTTCCGGCTCATCGCCCTCCACGAAATAAGGTGTCCAGCCGCAGCCGCGTATGAATTGCTCCAATTCCTCGTGTTCGATGCGGGCCAGCACGGTCGGGTTGCTGATCTTGTAGCCATTCAAATGCAGGATCGGCAGCACGGCGCCGTCGGTGATGGGATCGAGCAACTTGTTGGATTGCCATGCGGTCGCCAACGGCCCCGTTTCCGCCTCGCCATCGCCCACAACGCAGGCCACGATCAGATTGGGATTGTCGAATGCCGCCCCGAAGGCGTGGCTGAGCGAGTACCCCAACTCCCCTCCTTCGTGAATCGAACCGGGTGTCGTCGGGGCAACGTGGCTGGAAATCCCGCCGGGAAACGAGAACTGCGTGAACAGCTTTTTCAGCCCGGCTTCGTCCTGGGTGACATTCGGATACACCTCACTCCAGGTGCCTTCAAGGTAAACATTACCCACGATGGCCGGGCCGCCGTGACCGGGACCGGCGATGTAGAACATATCCAGGTCATACTTCTTGATGACCCGGTTCAAATGCACATAGATGAAATTCTGGCCCGGCGTCGTGCCCCAGTGTCCAACCACGAGCGGCTTTACGTGCGAGAGCTTTAGCGGCTCCTTGAGCAGCGGATTGTCGTAGAGATATATCTGACCGACCGACAGGTAGTTGGCGGTGCGCCAGTAGGCGTTCATCTTGCGGAGCAATTCGGGCGTGAGCGTGTCGGTGTTCATGAATCCAGCCTCCGGACTTTCCAGCGCCCGCGCCCCGCCACCCAGACATGCCAGACGTCCCCGGTGCGATGCCGCGCAGAATCCAGACCGATGACTCGGGCCGGCTTTGCGTCTTCGGGATGGTCGAACAATTCCAGTCGAACGCGGCTGGCGTGACAGCTGAGCAGGGCGAAATTGACCCCCGCTCCTTTTTCCTGAGTTACTAAAAGCAGAGGCGAGCCTACCCGAACATCCGTGCGCTCGGAGATCTCCGAGATATACCGGTGCAACTCGCGTTCGGATGTGGTCATCTCCGTTGCCATAAGATTCGAGCGCACTCCAACGGCACCGCCACCCCGGAGCGGCGCGGCATCACTCGCGCCGTGTAATCGCTCGCTGGACGCGTCGTGGATAGCGTTGCGTGATAGACGCAGAGGCGAGAAGGGTCCGGTAGCGTTCGCGCCCACTTCATTTCCTGCCGTACCGGTTCGCCGCCATTGAGGCCGTCCGCATACAGCTCAACTCGCACCACGTTCGGGTCGAGTTCATTCAGGAAGAGTTCGACTTCAATCAGGTGGTGATCTGCGTCTTGTTCAAACCGCAAGCCTCCGAAGCGTAACGAGTCCCACTTCTGATCCACCGCATGCTGCCAATCGACGACTTGCCTGCCGATGGCGCCCTTGTCGGCACAGCGCTGATGGTAGGCGGCTGCAGCTGGAAGGTAATGTTGCTCGGTGTATTCGCGCACCGTGCGATTCGTGGAAAAGCGCGGCGTCAATTGCGCCATGCTTTCCCGCATCCGCTTGACCCATGCGGTGGGAATACCGCTCTCGCCCCGGGTGTAAAACTGCGGGGCCACCTCCCGCTCGAGCAAGTCGTATAGCGCATTGGCTTCGAGCATGTCCCAAGCGGGATCGTCGCCATGCTCCTGGCCATCTCCTAACGCCCAACCGACTTGCGGCGTATAGGCCTCCGCCCACCACCCGTCCAATTCCGACAGATTGATGCCGCCATTGACAAGCACCTTCATGCCGCTCGTCCCGCAAGCCTCCCAGGGCCGGCGCGGCGTGTTGATCCAGACGTCCACGCCCTGCACCAGGTGCTCGGTCAACAGCATGTCGTAGTCACTGAGGAACATCACATGGGGACGCACATCGGGCCGCCGGATGAAATGGATCCATTCCTGAATCAGCCCCTGTCCTGCCTGGTCCGCCGGATGCGCCTTGCCGGCCAGCATGAGTTGCACCGGACGCTCCCGATTGGTCAGCAGACGCAGCAGTCGCTCCCGGTCCTGCAGCAGCAGGTTCGGTCGCTTATAAGTTGCAAAGCGGCGTGCAAAGCCCAGTGTCAACGTGTTGGGATCAAACAGATGCTTCGCAGCGTCAACCGCCTCGGGCGACGCGCCTGAGGCGGTCAGTTGCCTGGACAGTCGTTCGCGGGCGTATTCAACCAGAGACTTCCTGGAGGCGGTGCGAAATTGCCAGAGCTTCGCGTCGGAGACACGGCGAATATTCCGCTCCAGGGCTTCCGTTGTCCCCAGCCAGCGGTCCTTTCCACAGGCCTGCGTCCACAGGTCATCGGCCGGGGCCGAGTCCCAGGTCGGCGTATGAATGCCGTTGGTCACGGATCCCACCGGGATGTCGTCCTGCGGCCAATGCGCAAAGAGCGGCTCGAAGAGTTGTCGGCTCACTTTCCCGTGCAGGCGACTCACCCCATTGACTGCCCCGCTTCCACGGACCGCCAGATAAGCCATGTTGAACGGTTCTGACGAGTCGCTCGGGTTCGCCCGGGCCAGTGCCAGCAAATCGTGGAGCGGTATGCCGAGCTTCTGCTCCGCGTACCCACCCAGGTATTTCTCGACGAGTGCAGGCGGGAACCGGTCAAAGCCGGCCGCCACGGCTGTGTGGGTGGTGAAGAGATTTCCCACTCGAGTGACGGTCAGCGCAACGTCGAAAGGCTGCGCGCTCTGCTGCATAAAATCGCGGGCACGTTCCAATATCGCAAAGGCCGCATGCCCCTCATTGAGATGACAGACTTCGGGCTGTATACCGAGCGCCCGGAGCAGTCGCCATCCGCCGATTCCCAGTAGCAGCTCTTGCGTTAGGCGCAGCTCCGGGCCGCCGCCATACAACTCGCTGGTAATGCCTCGATGTACGGGGTAGTTCGCCGCGTCGTTGCTGTCCAGCAGGTACAGCCTTACGCGACCGACCTGAACCTGCCAGGCGCGCAGCCAGACTGAATAACCCGGCAAGTCGATTTCCAACCGCAACCACTCGCCGTTCGCTTGGCGCAACGGCGTGATCGGCAACTGCCCGGGATCGTTATACGGGAAGAGGGCCTGTTGAGCCCCATCCTTATCGATCACCTGGCGAAAATAGCCTTGGCTGTAGAGCAGGCCCACGCCGATGACCGGCACGCCCAAATCACTGGCGGCCTTGAGTTGATCACCGGCGACGTTCCCCAGTCCGCCCGAGTAGATGGGCAACGCTTCACTCAACATGAACTCCATGCTGAAATACGCCACACAGCTCAGCGCAGACTGCGGGTGGGTATTCTGAAACCACGCGCTCGCCTGCGCCGCATCCCGCCGGTGTTGCACCAGATCGTCAACGTTCTTGCGGAAAGCGGGCTCGGCCAAGTCACGTTGGAGCTTCTCCCGCGAGACCGTCTGTAGGACGACCCAAGGGTTATGCGTGAGCTCCCACAGCACGGGATCGAGCTGCCGCCACACTTGGTCGGTAGCGTGATTCCACGACCAACGCATATCCAGGGCAAGCTCGGCGAGGGAATCGAATCCCTCGACGTCCGCGGACACCAAGCGCTGCCCCGGATGACCGACTTGCGTTGGTTTGCTCATGGCCTGTGACTCACATTGGTCCCGGACGCATCCACGGGCTGCTGCGCGGGCGCCCCCAGCGCAGCACCGACGATAGCCTGTGCTTCTCTCAGGATGCAACGCAGGTGATCGGCCCCACGGAAGCTCTCGGCATAGATCTTGTAGATCTCTTCGGTGCCCGACGGTCGCACCGCAAACCATCCGCTCTCCGCTATGACCTTCAATACGCCGATGGCTGCATCGTTGCCCGGCGCGCGGGTGAGGATGGTCTGGACCTTTTCGCCCGCTAGCTCGGTGAGCTTCACCTGCTGGGGTGAGAGGCTCGCGAGCTGTTTCTTTTGCTCCGAAGTGGCGGGCGCCTCAACGCGGTCGTAAAGCGGCTCACCGAATTCCTGGGTGAGTTCGCGATACATCTCACCCGGGTCGCGACCCATGCGTGCGGTCATCTCCGCCGATAGCAGAGCCGGGACAATGCCATCTTTGTCCGTCGTCCAGACGCTGCCATCCAGACGGCTAAAAGTCGCGCCCGCACTCTCCTCCCCGCCAAAGCCCAGCGAGCCGTCGAGCAAGCCACTCACAAACCACTTGAAACCCACTGGCACCTCGTAAAGCTTGCGGCCAACCCTCGCCGTGACGCGATCGATCATTTGGCTGCTGACGACCGTCTTGCCCACCGCCGCGTCCCTGCTCCACTTCGATCGATGCTGGAACAGGTAGAGAATGGCGGCCGAAAGATAGTGATTGGGGGCGAGCAATCCTGCGCTGCGTGTGACAATCCCGTGTCGGTCGTGGTCGGTGTCGCAAGCGAAGGCAATCTCGAAGCGATCCTTCAGGCCGATGAGCCGCTGCATCGCATAGGGCGAGGAAGGATCCATGCGGATCTGGCCATCCCAATCCACCGTCATGAACCGGAAGGTCGGATCGACCACTTCGTTCACGACCGTGAGATTTAGGCCATAGCGTTCGGCAATGGGCCCCCAGTAGTGCACTCCGGCGCCGCCGAGCGGATCCACCCCCATGTGAATATTCGCTCCGCGAATTGCCTCCATGTCGATCACCTGGTCGAGATCAGCTACGTAGGCATTGAGATAGTCGTGCCGATGCGTCGTGGACGCGTGCAGTGCCTTCTTGAGCGAGATTCTCTTCACGCCCTGGAGGCGGCTTTCCAGAAAGCCATTGGCCCTGGCCTCGATCCACCCGGTGACATCGTTATCCGCTGGTCCACCGTTGGGCGGGTTGTACTTGAACCCGCCGTTGTCGGGCGGATTGTGGGAGGGTGTGATGACAATGCCGTCCGCCCGCCCTGTATCGCGGCCGCGGTTATAGGTCAGTATTGCGTGAGAAATCACCGGCGTGGGGGTGTATTCGTCCTCGGTCGCGAGCATCACTTCCACACCGTTGGCCGCCAGCACTTCGAGTGCGCTGGCACACGCCGGTGCGGAAAGGGCATGCGTGTCAATGCCGAGGAACAGCGGGCCGCCGATTCCCTGCCGCTTGTGGTAATCGCAAATCGCCTGACTGATGGCCAGAACATGCCATTCGTTGAAGGTTGTCTTGAAGGCCGAGCCACGATGTCCTGAAGTGCCGAACGCCACGCGCTGCGCCGGCACCGAAGAGTCAGGCACTTCGGTGTAGTAGGCCGTAACCAGTCTTGGCACGTCGACCAGGATGGCCGGTGTGGCCGGCTTGCCTGCCAAGGGACTTACCCTGACTGAGCCGTCTGTGACGTCGTTCATTCGGCACCTGCAATGCTCGTGAGTGACGGCATGCCATTGACGGGGTTGCAGCTATTCATGATCGTGCTTTCTTGAACCGGCGATAACGCCAGATCAAAGCGTTGGTCGAACTGTCGTGCTTTGAGCCTCTCCGGCGTTAGGCGCTCTCGCCGCCGCGGATCCTCGGCGAAGAGCTGCTGCAAATGCAGGCCGCGGACCGCCCGGTAATGCTGGGTAAGCGCCTTCCACGCCGGACGCTCTGTCAGCGGTTGCACCGGTGCGGGCGAACTGGTGCTCGCGCTGCTCATGCCCGCTTAGCCCTTGTCAGCATTTCGCCTTTTGAAGCGATGCGTTCCATCAGATCACTCCATGATGTCGCAATAGCCTGTGGACCCGGCTTTGGCCCAGATCATGAAGCTGCTGTGTGGCGTTCATGTGTCCATGTCCGGCAGGAACACGACCTCGCCTACAGCCTTTATGCCTTCGCTCGGCCAAATTTGGGATTGTGCCAACTGCCGTCGGCCGCGATGAGCGCATCAGCCTCTTTGGGCCCCCAACTGCCGCGCCGGTAATGGCATGCCCGATGGTGGTTCTTGAGGACTGGGTCGACCACCACCCAAGCAGCCTCCACAGCGTCCTCGCGGGTGAAGAGTGCTCCATTGCCGACCATGGCGTCGCCCAAAAGCCGCTCGTAAGGCGCCTGCTCTCCCGGCTGTTCATCCATCAAGTAGAGCTCTCGCTGCTCGCCAACAAATTCCTGGCCTGCGCGCTTGACACGAGCCGCGAGCGCGATGGCGGAACTGGGGGAAAGCCGAAAGCGAAGATAATTG